>Ga0335078_10012942_pt1 | contig 12365 bp, 8 predicted proteins | sample Lox_Sample_32_FD_206711 | JGI IMG/M metagenome (GOLD analysis project Ga0335078, IMG submission 206711) | Soil microbial communities from Loxahatchee National Wildlife Refuge, Florida, United States - Lox_Sample_3.2 | ecosystem: Environmental > Terrestrial > Soil > Wetlands | place: USA: Florida... | reverse complement strand
AAATTCGATTTCGCCACCGCGCCCCAATGCCCGTCCTGGCGGAAGATCGCGATCACGTGGTCGGTGTCGTGCTCGGCTTCAAGGTCCAGAATCAGCGGCGGGAAGCCATTGGCGCGCAGCGCCGCCGCCGCAAACATCGCGCCCTCGAGGCAATGCGACCTATCTTCCCGCAGCACCACCCGTGGCGACCACGCCGTGTCCGCCAGGTGATATGGCATGTCGTCGAGAAAGCGCTGAATGCCGTGCGGATCTTTGAGGCTGCGGAGTTGGCGCAGTTCTTTGGCGGTGAAACCCAAGTGATCAGAGTTCATCGTTCATTGAAGGATTGAATTGCAACGCAGTTTAGCGTATCCCGCTGCCCAAAACGAAGCCTGGAACTCGGGAACTGAACAGCTCGGCCAGCTCGCGCGGACTCTCCACCACCACGTCAGGCTCTGCTGCTTCCACGGATTCCGGCGCGAAGCCATAAGTCACGCCGCAGGTCCAGAGGCCGGCATTTCTGCCGGTGACGATATCTACTCCCGAATCACCCACGATCAGCGCCTCGCCCGTCGAAACTTTCGCCTCTTGCAGAATCATTCGCGCTCCCTCCGGATCAGGCTTTTTTGTGGCAAAGCTGTTGCCGCCATAGACCGAGCTGAAAAATTCGCCCAGCCCCAGGGCTTCCACGATGGCTTTTGAAGGATTGACCGGCTTATTCGAGAGCACTGCCATTTTGCGCGGGCTCCCATTTCCGGAGTCGCGAATCAGGGCGAGCGAATCGTGGATTCCCTCGTACAAACGCGTGTGGTCCAGCTTGTGCTCGCGGTAGTACGCAAGAAAATACGCCAGGCCCTGCTGCACCAGCGCTTCATTGTCCGCTTCCGGCCCAAGAATGCGGCGAATCAGCGTCGGCGCGCCGTCGCCCACGTAGCTCGCGATCAGCCCCTCATTCAACTCGCCGCGTCCCAGGTGCCGCAGCGTGGCGTTCACCGAATGCACCAGGTCGAGGCGCGAATCAATCAGCGTCCCGTCGAGATCGAAGATCAGCAGCCTGATTTCCTCCGGATGAAAGCGGCGATGAAAACGAATCATTGCTTTTTCAGGATAGCATTCAGCGGTCAGCTATCAGCTCTTAGCTCTCAGCTTTCAGATTGAGTCGCATTTAGCCCTTGGCAATTAGCATCTGGCCGTCCCGCTGCGTTGCGCGCGCCTGGGCCAAGTGCCAAATGCCCAGTGCCGGTTTCCGCAACCCTGTATTCCCAACCCCTCTCGTGTAGATTTACAATGCCTTGGCGGTCGGGAATCGTCCAGGGAACCGGATGGCAACCAAGACTGAGGCAAAACCCGCTGGCATTACCAACGGCAGCACTCCCAAGGCGAAAAACTACGAAGGCCTCACCCGCGAACAGCTCATTGCAGCGTACCGCCTGATGTACACCTCGCGCCGCGTAGATGATCGCGAGATCATGCTCAAGCGGCAGCAGAAGATCTTTTTCCAGATTTCCGGCGCCGGGCATGAAGCGGTCGGGGTCGCTGCTGCGTTCGCCATGAAGGCTGGCCGCGATTGGTTCTATCCCTACTACCGTGACCGCGCGCTCTGCCTGGCGCTGGGCGCAACCCCATACGAAATGCTGCTGCAGGGCGTGGGGGCAGCGGAAGATCCCAGCTCCGGCGGAAGGCAAATGCCCTCGCACTGGAGCTATCCCAAACTCAATATCGTCACCGGCTCCTCGCCCACCGGCTCGCAGATTCTGCAGGCCGTGGGCTGCGCCGAGGCAGGCCTCTACTTCCGCGCCCATCCCGAGGCCGCGAAGAAAACCGGCGGCGATTACCGCGAATTCAAAGACGCAAAATTCCACCGTGACGAGATCACCTACGTTTCGCTCGGCGAAGGCGCCAGCAGCGAAGGCGAATTCTGGGAGGCGCTGAACACCGCCGCCAACCGCCGCCTCCCCCTGTTGTTCGTGGTGGAAGATAACGAATACGCCATCTCCGTTCCCGTGGAAGCGCAAATGCCGGGCGGGAATATCTCTCGCCTCGTGAGCGGTTTCCCGTACTTCCATTTCGAAGAGACGGATGGTACCGACCCCGTGGCCTGCTATGCCGCGTTCGTGCGCGCGGTGGCGCATTGCCGCGTCGGCGACGGGCCGTCCTTCGTGCATGCCCATGTGATCCGCCCCTATTCGCATTCGCTCTCCGATGACGATCGCCTTTACCGTCCGGATGCTGAGCGCCAGCGCGACAGCGCGCGCGATCCCGTGCCGCGCATGCAGATGTTCCTCATTCGCGAGGGCATTCTCGATGAAAAAGGAATCAATCAGCTCGAAAAGCGCGTGGATGAAGAGCTGCAGGAAGCCGTGGACCGCGCTCTGGCGGCGCCTCCGCCAACCCCGGACACGGTGAAGCTGTATCTGTATTCGCCCGGCCTCGACCCCACATCGCCCGCATTCGAAACTCAGCCCGTTTTCGTCCCGCCCCCGGAAAACGCCGCGCCTGAGGCCAAAAAAGCTCCGGCCAAGACCATGGCCGACCTGATCAACGCCACGCTGCGCGATGAGATGCGCCGCGACGAGCGCATCGTGATCTTCGGCGAAGACGTCGCCGACTGCACCCGCGAACAATACCTGCAAGGCAAGATGGTCAAGGGCAAGGGCGGCGTGTTCAAGCTCACCGCCGGGCTGCAATGCGATTTCGGCTCAGACCGCGTCTTCAATTCGCCCCTGGCTGAGGCCAACATCATCGGGCGCGCCACCGGCATGGCCACGCGCGGGCTGAAGCCCGTAGTCGAAATTCAGTTCTTCGACTACATCTGGCCCGCCATGATGCAGCTGCGCAACGAATTGCCCACCATCCGCTGGCGCTCGAACGACGGATTTTCCGCGCCCTGCGTGATTCGCGTCGCCATCGGTGGCTATCTGACCGGCGGCGCAATCTATCACTCGCAGTGCGGCGAAAGCCTTTTCACTCACACTCCCGGCCTGCGCGTCGTTTTCCCCTCGAATGCGCTCGATGCCGCCGGGCTGTTGCGCACCGCCATTCGCTGCGACGACCCCGTGCTGTTTCTCGAACATAAGCGGCTCTATCGCGAAACCTACGGCCGGGCGCCCTATCCCGGGCCGGATTTCATGCTGCCGTTCGGCAAAGCCAGAATCGTGCAGCCCGGAACCGACGTTTCCGTTATCACGTACGGCGCGGTCGTTCCCCGCGCTCTGCAGGCGGCGCAAAAACTGGAGCGCGAGCAGGGAATCAAAGTCGAGCTGATTGATCTGCGCACCCTGAATCCTTTTGATTGGGAGGCGGTCGCCGCTTCGGTGCAGAAAACCAGTCGTGTGATCGTGGCCTATGAAGACACTATCAGCTGGGGCTATGGCGCGGAAATCGCCGCCCGCATCGCCGACGAATTGTTCCAGTACTTGGACGCGCCCGTCCGGCGCGTGGCCGCGCAGGACACATTCGTGGCGTATCAGCCGATTCTGGAAAACGCCATCCTGCCCCAGGTGGATGACCTGCTCCGCGCCATGCAAGAAGTCGCCGAATACTGACTGTGGTGTGAAACCGCTCCGAGAGCGCGGCCTGGCAAGACATTCCCTCGCAAAACATTCCCCATCAAAACTCAAGATATCCGGCCGCATTCGCCCGCGGCATGCTTTCTTCCGTTCCCCGGCCCGAAAGCAGGCCCGCATTTTCGCGCAGGTCGTCCCATGCCGCGCCGGTCAGCGCCGGATCGGCGCTCACCAGGTCCCGAATCATGTTCCACGCTGCCATGTTCAATGAGCCCTCCGGCGCAGGTCCCATGGCCAGCGAAACCGAGCATTGCGGGCAGAAGCAGATGCGCTGCGCCGAAGATTTCAGCCGCGGCCGGATTCCAACCGTTTGCGCGAACATATAAACCGCGACCGACTTCTGCCCCGGTTCAATTTCCTGATTGCAGCGAAGACAGTACAAGTTCTCCACGCGTCCCCTTTTTTGGCGGCGAGCTGCGGCCCAGTCAGAATACTGGCTGCATCTTCCGAGAGCGGCAAGTGCGAAGAGAGATTCCTTTCCCGGCCATTTTGCACAGCTTGAACCAACCTGGTTGCTAGCCAGGCGCCGGCGTCATCGTGCACTCTACCGGCATGAGCGCGGAAGAACTCGGTTTCGTCTCAGGTCGCGGGCTGCCCCGAAGAAACGTCGCCTCAGCTCCCTCTCTCAGGCCTCAGCCTCGCATTTGCCATGAAGTCGCCGCCGTTTGCTACCGCATTCGCGGCGGCATCGAATTTCTGCTGGTGCGAACCCGCAACGGCCGCTGGACCTTCCCCAAAGGCGGCGTCGAATCTCACCTCACCCGCGCGCAGACCGCCGCGCTTGAGGCCTACGAAGAAGCTGGCGTCCACGGCCGCATTGAACAGATTCCCTTTGTCCGCTACGCTCGCCGCAAGCGCGGCGGCAAGCGGTCTTATGGGGACAACGTGCTCGTCGAAGCATACCTGTGCGAAGTTTTGCGATTGGAAGCGCCCGAGGAACCCGGCAGAAACCCTACCTGGTTCAGCGCCGAGAAAGCCAAGCGCAGACTTCGCGAGAGCCGCGCCTCCGGCGACCACGCCCAGTTCGCCCACGTCATCGAGCGGGCAGTGGCGCGCATTCAGCGCCTCTGCAGCCTGGCCAACCAGGCCAACGCCTCTTCCAAAGATGCGCTGCAGAAGGCGCCCTTCGAAGCCGCCGACGCCTCCAGCGCTTACCGTTCGATGTTCGAAGATATCGGCGCTTCATTCGTACGCTACGTCCGCCGCCAGCGCGGACGGGCCTCTTCATCCCTGACCACAGTGTCGGCGCAAATCGCCGATGATCACCTCCCGGGCGGCGCTCCCAGGCCATCGCGCAACCCACGCCTCGGAAAAGTCCTTCAACTCGCCCCGCGCCGGGACTGACTCATCCCACCAGTTCGCGCGGCGTTGTCGCCTTCGCTCGTAAAACGCTCATCCAAAATTGTTTTATCGCGATAGCGCCGCCGGAGCGCCTTGTACAATAACCTTCCGGCGTCGTCCATCGCTTTTCTCGCCGCGAATGTTGCAGCAATGACGCACAAGCCCTCCGGCAAAGACCTGGGTAATTTCGATGGATATATGCACTCCGCTCTGGCCTCGCACTTCCGGGCCGGCGGCGCGGGATACTCCAGCCAGACCTACGACCCAATTTCCGCCTTCCTTCCCGGCAATCTGCGCGCCTGGATTCCTCACGTTGCCCGCTACTGGTTTCACCACAAACACAAATTCCGCGACTACACCCAGCCCGGAAAGGGCAACGGAATCTATCCCATCGCCGAGCGCGCCACCATCAGCCTTCTTGGCGACTGGGGCACCGGCACGGACGAAGCCAGAATCATCGCCGAAGCTGTTGAGCAGGCCGCGCCCGATTTCACCATCCATCTCGGCGACGTTTACTACGTCGGCGATGTAAATGAAGTGAAAGAAAATTTTCTCGGCGAAAAGACCAGCCCCTACGACCCGGTCCGCTGGCCCATGGGCGCCCTGGGCAGCTTCGCGCTCAGCGGCAATCACGAAATGTACGCGAAAGACACCGCGTATTACGACATAGTCCTTCCGCGCATGGGCCTGCGAACCGCCGGCAATTATTGGGGCAGCGGCCAATGGGCCAGTTTCTTTTGCCTGGAAAACACGCATTGGCGCGTCATCGCCCTCGACACCGCCTACAACTCAAGCCAGTTCGATTGGGGCCGCGTACCCATCGTGAATAAGAGCAAGTGGCTGCGCAAGAGCACGCATTTCAAACCCTCCTGCAGACTACCTGACCAGCTTCTGCGCTGGCTGGGTGAAACCGTAAACCCCGGCCGCGACAATCGCGGCCTCATCCTGCTTTCCCATCACGGCTGTTACTCCGCCTTCAGCGACTGGTATCAGATTCCGGCGCGGCAGCTCACCCCGCTAATTCACCGGCCCGTGATCTGGTTTTGGGGACACGAACACAAAGTGGCGATTTACGACCGCTGCCATGTTCCCGGCGGAATCGAGACTCACGGACGTTGCGCCGGGCACAGCGGCATGCCCGTCGAGCGCGGCGCGCAGCCCGATATCGCCGGCTGCCGCTGGCGCGCCTGGGACAATCGCCGCTACACCAACGGCGAGGACATCAACGTGGGCTACAACGGCTACGTAGGCCTGTCTTTCGACGGCCCAGGCCTGCACGTGGCTTATTACGATTTGAATCGCGCTTTGCTGCTGACCGAAGACTGGCGTGTGGACCTGGAGTCCGGCGAGCTCGCCGGCCCCAACCTGAAGAGAGTTCTCAACGATCCCGCGTTGCACTGCAGATGAAGCAGTCGTTTCGAGAAAATTTTACTCCGGGAAGTTCTGCGCCGGTTTCTCAACCCGCTTGCCTTTTCCGCCCCGCGGCGCTAGCTCGCCAGGCGTTTCAGCCGCCATGAAGCAATCAGGCCCAGCACCACCAGGTTGGGAAACAGCATGGGCGCCAGCGGCGGCGCGCCGTTGATGAAGTTGCTGAAGGCGTGCACCGACGGCCCATGCAGATTATTTTCTGCATGCAGGATGAATCCCCACACACCCACCGCCGCTTCCAGCAGAAGCACGCCGCTGCAAACCAGATAGAAATTCGCCGACACATGCAGCAGAAACGGCGTAACCAGGAAGCCCACGGCAAACGCGCTCGCCACCACCGGCACCCATTCCACGCGGTCGAAGAATCCGTTGCTGGCATGGTCGGTCAGACTGAAGATAAAATTTCCAATGAATCCGCCCAGGGTCATGAACAACACCCATTGCGCCCACTCCCGGCTTTCGGAATCCACCATGCGGTTGAGCAGCAGGAGAAATCCCAGCCCCGCGTAAGCCAGGGGCGCGGCGAATGGCGCGGAATAAGTCAGGCTCCGGATGGTGCGCTCGGCGAAAAACGCGCTGTCCAGGTGCAGCAGCACGCCCGCGAGCCCAACCACAATCGCCGAGCCGCCCACCAGATACCCCGCGCTATTCCACACGACCCTCCAAAAGGAAGCCCGTTTCCCTCCCGCGGCCAGGCGTAAACGCGCCACCAGCCCCACAATCAACACCGCCGGCGCCACCGCCGAAAAATAAAGCGGAATGTATTCCGCCGTACGCCGGAAATCATTCACCGAGTGCGCCAGATAAATATCAAACGTCAGGAAAGCCAGATTCACGCAGACGAAGCACTCAACCAGAAACCACGGTCCGCTCCACCAGCGCTCACTTTCGTGCGCCATGGGCCTTCCTCAGGTTTTCCGCGATTTCCTTGAGCTCAATTGTCTTGCGCAGAATCGGATAATTCCCGTGCCACTGCACAAAATCCGCTCCGCCCATGAACGCGGCGTGTTTCGCGGTGCGGCCGTCGTAATGCCACAGATCGAAATAAATAAAATCTACCGACTGCGAAAACGGCGGCCCGCTGATCAGCCCCTGGCTGCGCAGACTGTCCACCAGCGCCTTGGCGTCGGAAACTTTCTGGTTCGTGTTCTGGACCACGACCTCGGCCTGCGTATAGACGCGGTCAATCGTCGCCGGCGTGTGGCACTGGCTGCACACCTGCTTCATTTTGGCCTGGGCCTGCGCGTAGTTCGGGCGCTTCTCGGAAATCGCATTGGCCAGGTAATAGGAAAGCCGCTCCGAAGGATCGTGCGTAATGCCCAGCCCATTGATGCCGCTCATGTGGCAGGTGGCGCAGGTGGGCACGAACATGTCGCGCGTGGTGAGCTTCTTCGGATCGGCCGCCAGGTTCAGCAGTCGCTCCTGCGCGTTGAACATCACGCCGTGTTTTGATTCCTCATAGATTTCCATCTGCGAATGGTCCGGGCCAAGATGGCACTGGCCGCAGGTTCGCGGCATGCGCGCAATCGCCACCGAAGTGGTATGCCGCGTGTGGCAATTGGTGCAGGTGCCGATCGTGCCATCCGGGTTGGGCTTGCCCACGCTGTGGCATTGTTCGCAGCCGCTGGTCATGGCGGAAGCGCCCTCGAGCTGCACAAACGGGTGCGGCGGCCGCCGCGTTCCGCCCGGCTGGTAGGTTTCCGAAAAATTCACCTGCTCCGGCGAAAGGCCCTTCTCGCCGTAAATTGCCGCCCAGGAGGGCGCCGCGTGCCGGCTGCGCAGGAACTGCTGGTAAATCTGCTCATGGCAGCCGCGGCAGTTGCCGGCCGTCAGCCGCGCCGAAGAAATCACGAAGCCATGATGTTCCTTCTTTTCCTGCCCCGGCGCGGCCTGGTGGCAATCGAGGCAGTTCACGCCCTTCTGCGCGTGCTTGCTCATTTCGAACTCATGCACCACCGAATACTCGGTGCGCAGGTGGCATTCCGCGCATTTGCCCGAGGCCCGCACGAAGGCGGCGACCGGCTGCTCGGTTTCGATCTTTGGCCGGGCCCTGTTAATCAGAAATGCCGCGACAATCAGCGCAAAGGCAATCGCAATCGCCATAAAAACCGAACGAAAAGACACGTGAACCTCGCTTCAAATTCGTTTGCGGATCGTCTTACCACATCGGCGCCGACGCGGAATTCTATAACGACCCAACTCTCTTCAGGAAAACGTAGCGAGGAATTCCGGGATGCGCGGCTGCCGATTCACGCAATGGCAGCCTCGGCGCTACGCTGCAGGTACCAATCGAAGGCGGCGTCGTACTCCTTCGCCGCTTCACCGTGGAACGCCACGGAACGCTAGGCATGGCAAGGGCTTCCTGCCCTTCGAGCGAAAGCGACAAGGCTTTCTCGAGGTTCGAAACCGCTTCGCTCATCTGCGCCATGACTAGTCTGCCTCGCCCGTTTTAGCGCAACAAGATTCACGTGGAGAGCGAACGTAAACCACGCCGACGACCCGGCCCCCGCCCTGTACCCACGGCGCTGGACGCATGTAAGTTATTGGTATAAAATGTCTTATATACAACTCACTCTAATCATTTAAGACTTGGAGTCGAAGTCTTTCCATGCCTGACGATCAGAATCCCGAACTGCCCTTAACTCCTCCTCCCGGCGATGGCGGTGTGCCGGGCGCAGCCAACATTCAACCGGTCAACATTGAAGAGGAGATGCGCCGGTCGTATCTCGACTACTCAATGTCAGTCATCATCGGGCGCGCTCTGCCCGATGTGCGCGACGGCCTCAAGCCCGTGCATCGCCGCATTCTTTACGCCATGCACGACATGGGGCTGCTGCACAACCGGAAGTACGTAAAGTGCGCCAAGGTGATCGGCGAATGCCTGGGCAAGTACCATCCGCACGGCGATGCCGCTCTCTACGACGCCCTGGTCCGCATGGCGCAGCCGTTTTCGCTGCGCTATCCGCTGGTGGATGGTCAGGGAAACTTCGGCTCGGTGGATGACGACCCCGCCGCGGCCTATCGCTACACCGAGTGCCGCATCACCGCCATCGCCGAAGAATTGCTCGCCGATATTGATAAGAACACGGTGGACTTCACGCCGAACTTTGACGAAACCACTTCCGAGCCGGTGGTTCTCCCCACGCGCGTTCCCAATCTGCTGATCAATGGCTCAAACGGAATCGCAGTGGGCATGGCGACGAACATCCCGCCGCATAATCTGAATGAGATTGTGGACGCCACCATCACGCTGATCAACAATCCCAACGCCCAACTTGCAGAGATTCTGAAGTTCGTGCAGGGTCCGGACTTCCCGACTTACGGCATAATTCACGGGCGCGCCGGCATTTTTGAAGCCTATCGCACCGGGCGCGGCCGCTTCATGATGCGCGCGAGAGCGGCGATTGAAACTTTCAGCAAAGACCGGCAAGCGATCATCGTTACCGAGATTCCTTATCAGGTCAGCAAGAAGCGGCTGCTCGAGCGCATTGCCCAGCTGGTAAACGACAAGCACATCGAAGATATATCCGACATTCGCGATGAGAGCGACCGCTCCGGCATGCGCATTGTGGTAGAGCTCAAGCGCGGCACCGAGCCGCAGATCGTGCTCAACCAGCTCTTCAAGCACACCCAGATGCAGGAAAGTTTTTCCATGATCCTGCTGGCGGTGGTGCACAACCAGCCGCGCGAAATGGGCCTGATCGAGGCCATCAGGCATTTCATTGATCATCGCGTGGAGGTGGTGCGCCGGCGCACGGCGTACCTGCTGCTGAAGGCGCAGGAACGGGAGCACATCCTTGAAGGCTACAAGATCGCGCTCGATCATCTGGATAACGTGATTGTGATCATTCGCGCCAGCGCCAACCGCGCCGATGCCCGCGAAAACCTGGTCGCCTACTTCGCCGGCAAGAAGATTGACGTCAACCTCACCGGCCGCGCCCCCAAACTCGAAAACCCTTTCAGCACGAAGCAGGCCGACGCCATCCTCGAACTGCAGCTGCACCGCCTGACCCGGCTCTCGATTGACGAAATCATGAGCGAGCTGAAGCAGGTGCGGGAAAACATCGCCGAGTACGAATCCATTCTGGGCTCGGAAAAGAAGCTGCGCGGCGTGATCGTGAAAGAACTCGAAGAAATCAGGAAGCAGTACGGCGATGACCGCCGCACCCGCATTGAAGACGAAGCCGCCGAGATCCAGCTCGAGGACCTGATCGCCGATGAGCAGGTCGCGGTTACCGTGAGCCACGGCGGCTATCTCAAGCGCACGCCAATCTCTACCTACCGCATGCAGCGGCGGGGCGGCACCGGCCGCACCGGCATGAAGACGCGCGACGAGGATTTCGTCGAGCATCTGTTCATCGCCTCGACCCACGCTTATATCCTGATTTTCACCAACACCGGCCGCGTGTACTGGCTCAAAGTGTATGAAATTCCTGACGTGAGCGCCGCGGGCAAAGGCAAGCACGTAGGCAACCTGGTTGCGCTGCAGCCGGGCGAAACCGTGCGCACGATGCTCGCCGTGCGCAATCTGGAAGAAGAAGGCAAGCACATCTTTTTCGCCACCCGCAACGGACTGGTGAAAAAGTCGGAGCTGAAAGAATTCCAGCACGTGCGCTCGAACGGCATCTACGCCATCAGCATCGAACAGGGAGACGAGCTGGTCGCGGCCACCGTCACCGACGGTCAGCAGATTATTTTCCTGGCCACGCACGAAGGCCAGGCCATTCGCTTCGACGAGGAAGACGTTCGCCCCATGGGACGGCAGGCGTATGGAGTTTGGGGCATCCGCATGGAAAAGGGCGACTACCTGGTAGGCATGGCGACCACGCCGAAAGACATCAAAAAAGCCGAAGCGGAAGCCGCTAAGGCCGCCGCCGAAGCCGGCCTGCCCGAAGCCACCGCCACCGACGAAACTCTGCCGCTGAAGGGATCGCTGATTCTTTCCGTGACCGAAGGCGGCTACGGCAAGCGCACCCCGGCCGAGGAATACCGACTGCAGGGCCGCGGCGGCTCCGGCGTCATCAACGTGAAGACGACCGAACGAAACGGGAAAGTGGTGGGCATCGCACAGGTAACGGAGAAGTCCGAGGTGATGCTGATCAGCCACTACGGCAAGATCATTCGCATGGATTCGACCACGATTCGCGAGTCGGGCCGCGCCGCGCAGGGCGTGCGCCTGCTGCATCTGGAGCCCGGTGATCGCGTGGCCGCCGCCGTGGTGATCCCGCCTGAGGAAGAAAGCGGGAACGGAGGGTTGATTCAGTAGTTGTCGGTTCTCAGTTGTGAGTTGTCAGGTTTCGTGTGGGGCGGACGCTCCTGTCCGCCCAGCTTCCCGTTTCCCGATTCGGGAAAAGCTTGTCAAGAGGGCAAAATGGCGCGATTCCGCCTAAGTTGATGAGCGGGCGAGGAATATATTGTCGCGGGCAATGTCCCATTTTCCCCCTCGAAAATGCTATTCTGAAAGTATAGAGTGAATTTTCAGACGCGGCCTTTGCGGGCCGCGTTTTTCATTTACGGAGAAAAGGCATGGGAGTGCGTATTGCTGAGCGCGAGGAGGAGAGAGCGTCACGCGGGCGAGGACGCGGACAGGAATGTCCGCGCCACACCAACTGCACATTGACTCCCTCGTTAATCCCTCCTAAGATTCTCCTCTCAGAGCGCGTTGCCGCTGCACCCTTGCCGGCGGCCGGACCGATCGGGCCAATGATCGAGCAGACCATCTCGCATTACCGCATCCTGGAAAAGCTGGGCGGCGGCGGCATGGGCGTGGTTTATAAGGCAGAAGACACCACGCTCGGACGCTTCGTTGCCCTGAAATTTCTTCCCGATGACGCCTCGCAGGACCCGCAGGCGCTCGAGCGTTTTCGTCGTGAGGCGCGCGCCGCTTCCGCGCTGAATCACTCGAATATCTGCACCATCCACGAAATCGGCCAGCACAACGGCAATCTGTTCATCGCCATGGAGTACCTCAGCGGCGACACCTTGAAGCGCGAGATTCAGCGGGGGCCGATGGAGCTGGAGCGCATCCTCAACCTGGGCATCGAAGTCGCG
>Ga0335078_10012940_pt1 | contig 12365 bp, 16 predicted proteins | sample Lox_Sample_32_FD_206711 | JGI IMG/M metagenome (GOLD analysis project Ga0335078, IMG submission 206711) | Soil microbial communities from Loxahatchee National Wildlife Refuge, Florida, United States - Lox_Sample_3.2 | ecosystem: Environmental > Terrestrial > Soil > Wetlands | place: USA... | reverse complement strand
CAGCCGCATCCGCGCGCTCCCAGAAGTCACGCGGGACGTGCTGGCGGCCGGTCTCGACATTCGCGATCGTGCTGCGGCTGTAGCCGGTAAGGGGCGCGAGTTCGGCCTGACTGTAGCCGACCGCGCGGCGATTGGCGGCTAACTGCGCGCCCAGCGCGCAGCGGGCCTTCTCGACGGTCTGCGATTCCCTCACCACTCGTCTCCGTCCGGCCACCCGGAGCTGTCAATCAATTGTCGCAGATCCCGTCGCGCACTGTCCGACACCAAGGACGACCGGCTTGGGTTGATGGCGTAATTCGGTATTCAGTGCAGGAGGCAAATGGGTGAGGCGATCGGGCGATGACGCTGATCCTGAGGCATTGAATGCGGTACGGGCTCTTCACTCAGATGGTGAGCCGTACGCGCGCCACCAGGTCACGCTCCCGGCAGCAGCAAAGGCGGCCAGGCTATCGCGCCACGCCGTGCCCGAGACGCCCGCCTGCTGGGGATTCAGAGACATTTCCGAGAACACGGCCCTGCTGGAACTGGTGCAGGCGCACGCCGGCAACTGGGGGGTGACGGCCCGACGGCCCGGCCGACGCTGGGGATCACGCGGCGGGGATCGCGGCGAACACGGGAGCCGGTTTCAAGCGATGAACCGCGACGCTTGCGGATTCGCCGCCGGATCGCTCCGGGCACCAGGGCATTGCGGCGGGCGTGAGGAGCCGTGCAAATGTTCGTGACCGCACGCAGTGAGCTTGCTGTCAGCTACCGGCTGCGCCCTGAGCCGGTCCAGGTCGGCTGCGCCCGCGAGCAGGCCCGCAAGACCCTTCCCCGCTGGAGACTTGGCGAGCACGCCGATCTTGCCGAGCTCATCGTCAGTGAGCTGGTGACCAACGCCATGGTCCACGGCCAGGGCCAGATCGAGGTCCGCCTGTCATGCGCATGTGGTGACCTGCGGGCCGAGGTCCACGACGACGGCGCCGGCCGGCCAATGCGGCAGCGTCCCGGCGCGGAGGACGAACGCGGCCGGGGACTGGAGCTGATCGATGGCCTGATCGAGCTGTACGGCGGCGCGCGCGGGATCGTGGAGGACAGCAACGGGCCCGGCAAGACCGTGTACGTCGCGGTGCCCCTCGGCTGCGACCCGGCGCCCGGCCCATGACCGCGATGCACGTGAGCGCGCAAGATGACAGCGAGCTGGCGACCCCGATCGACGCCGTCTACCCCGGGTGGCGGGCCTGGCGGTCCCGCGACGGTGACCTTGCTGCCTGTAAAGGCGGCTCACCGCGGACCGGCACCCACGCGCGCGGCGGTTCACTGGCGGAGCTGGCGCGCGCGATCGAGGCGGCCATCACGGCGGGCCCACCGCCGGTTCTGCGCCCATCGGAGCGAGCGGCGCTGGATGTGCTGGAGGCCACGCCCGCATCGCTGCGGGTGCGCACCGTCGTTGACACCACCGGCTTGCACATCTCCACCACCGCCACCGCACTCGGCTCCCTTCATTCCCGAGACCTCGCCACCCGGCGCCGCGACGGGCGCAGCTGGCTCTATGGGGCTCAGCCATGAGCCGCACCACGCCTGGGCCCGTGCCAGGACCGGGTGGGCTGACGGCGCAGGAGGAGGCGGCGATGGCGGTCGCGTGCACCGCTGAGGATCCGCTCGCCGCCGCAGCAGTACGCGAGCGGCTGGCCCATCTGGGCACGGGAGGGCCGCAGGCTGTCGGCTACGCGGCGCTCGCGTATCCCAAGGGACACCTGGCCTGTCAGCCGCTCGGTAGCCGTGCGCGGCCGCACCCGTCCGCCCGGCAACTCGTGGGGCACGTGGGCCGGATCAAGGCGCGCTCGCTGGATCGCAGCTCCGACAGGGCCCTGACCCTGCACCTCGCGCTCGGCTCCGCACACATCTGCAAAACAGCCGCCACAACGGGCCAGCAGTATCGGCGCCGACCCGCTGAAGGGCACCCATGGTGACCTCTGGCGAGACGGGCTGCGCCAGCGGCAGCCAGGTAGCCACGGTCGCGGCCGCAATGATGCGCCACCTTCTGCCCGCCGCCCCAAGCCTGCGGCTGGAGGTCACGAGGGACGACTGCGGGATCTGGTTACACCTCACCTACCCGGCTCCGCGTTCCGGCCGGGCGCCCGCGCCCTGGGGACCGGCCGGTGAGCTGAGCCTGATCAACTCAGCGGCGCAGCGCTGGGGCCACTACGGCGATACGCACTGGCACACCCTGTGGGCGCTCCTGCCACCCCAAGCCGGTTCGGCCGCGGCCGACCCCACGGAAGCGACGGCGGCTGACGCCAACCGAATCCAGCCTGCGCCGCCAGGAGTGGAGTGAGTCCCTGCGGAAGGCGCGAGGTTCTCAGTACCGGCCGGCGCGGTAGCCACGCAATCCGCCACGGCTAGTTCGCACAACCTCCACGGCAGCGCCGAAACAGGCCCCGCACGTGCGGCTGGCTGAAGCAACCCCGGCATCGACGGGCACCTCGCCCGGCGACCCGCACGTCAGTCACGCCGCACCGAGTCAACCGTCGGCATCGGGCTGCGTCGACAGACGGCATCACGCTGAGTCATGGAGAAGGTCAGGGAGAACGCACGCCGAGCCGCCGATCTGTACTCCGCGCCGTGTCCACCGGTGATCGCCAGTGCCGCACCCGAACGGGATGATCTGCGCGCCGTTGCGAGTCTCCTCGGCGCCGGCCTGGAACCGTCTGAACTACCTCGTGGATGCACGCCATCCTGGATGCTCGCTGGGACGGGCCCCGGGCGGGACTTCAGTCGGGGCCCTTCAAGGTTTGGCGGCTGGACCTAGTGGTGCGGTCCCGCATTCTGGCGGTATCTGGGGGCGCCTGGGTTGATCTTGCTGTCTGTGCGGGCAGGCCGTTTACGGACACATCGCAGAGTGCTCTTTCTCGCTGCCGGGCGCTGGGGCCCGCTCGCCCACCTGGCGGAGTGGAGCCGGTGGGCGAGTGCGGTGTGGCGGCGGCCTGCTCCGGGGGTGCGGACCGCCTGGGCCAGGGCGCGGCGGGATCCAGCGAGGATGATGAGTTTCCGGGCGCGGGTGACGCCGGTGTAGAGCAGGTTGCGTTGCACCATCATCCAAGACGAGGCGGTCAGCGGGATGACCACGGCGGGGTATTCGCTGCCCTGGGAGCGGTGGATGGTGACGGCGTAGGCGTGGGCGAGTTCATCAAGTTCGGCGAAGTCGTAGTCGACCTGCTCGTCTTCGTCGGTGAGCACGGTCAGGGTCTGCTCCTCCAGGGACAGGCCGGTGACGACCCCGACGGTCCCGTTGAAGATCCCCGCTTTGCCTTTGTCGTAGTTGTTGCGGAGCTGGGTGACCTTGTCCCCTGACGCGGAACACCCGCCCGCCGTACCGCTTCTCCGGCGTCTGGTCGCGTTGCGGGGTGAGTGCTTGTTGCAGCAGGGTGTTGAGGTTGCCCGCTCCGGCGGGGCCGCGGTGCATCGGCGTCAGCACCTGGACGTCGCAGACCGGGTCGAGCCCGAATTTGGCGGGGATGCGGCGGGCGGCGATGTCCACGACGAGCCTGGCGGTCTCCTCCGCCGGGTGCAGTCCGGAGTCCTCGGGGGGCTCGCAGGCGAACCAGTAGAAGTCGCCGAAGCCGGTGAGCCGCGGCGGCTGGCCGTGGCTGATGCGGTGGGCGTTGACGACGATGCCGGACTGGCGGGCCTGGCGGAAGATCTGGGTCAGGCGCACCCGCGGGATGGCGGCGGCGGCGAGCAGGTCCCGCAGTACTTCGCCGGCGCCGACCGAGGCGAGCTGGTCGACGTCGCCGACCATCAGCAGGTGCGCTCCTGCCGGGATGGCCTTGACCAGCTTGTTGGCCAGGATCACGTCCATCATCGAGGACTCATCCACCACGACCAGATCGGCGTCCAGGGGGTTGTCGCGGTCGTATTTGGGGTCGCCGCCGGGCTGCAGCTGCAGCAGCCGGTGAACGGTGCAGGCCTCATGGCCGGTCAGTTCCGCCAGCCGCTTGGCGGCCCGGCCGGTGGGCGCGGCCAGCACCACGGTGGCCTTCTTGGCCGTGGCGAGCTCGACGATGGAACAGACGGTGAAGGTCTTGCCGCAGCCGGAGCCGCCGGTCAGCGCGGCCACCTCCCCGCGTGAGGGCGAGCTGGGCCGCCTTCTGCTGCCCGGGGGGCCAGGTCCTGCCCGGTCCGGGCGTGCAGCCATCGCAGTGCCTTGCCCCAGTCCACGGCCGCGAATGCAGGTAGCCGCTCGTGCCGGGAGTGCAGCAGGGCCAGCAGCCCGGCCGCCAGGGACTGCTCAGCCCGGTGGAAGGCCACCAGGTAGACCGCCGGGAGCAGATCGCCACCCGCACCGGGTACCAGTTCGCGGACGGCGCCCTCGGCGGCGACGAGCTCGTCCAGGCACGGGCCGATCAGCTCCCGGCCCACCTCGAGGATCTCGGCGGCATCGGTGATCAGGTTGGGTTGCGGGAGGTAGCAGTGCCCGTTGTCGGCGGCCTGCGACAGGGTGTACTGCAGCCCGGCCCTGATCCGTGCCGGGCTGTCGTGCGGGATCCCGACGGCTTGGGCGATGGTGTCGGCGGTCTTGAACCCGATGCCCCACACCTCTGACGCCAGCCGGTACGGCTCGTTCGTCACGATCGTGATGGAGGCACCGGCATACTTCTTGTAAATCCGCACGGCCAGCGAGGTGGACACCCCGACGCCGGACAGGAACACCATCACTTCCTTGATCGCCTTCTGTTCCTCCCACGCGCCGGCGATCTTTTTGGTCCGTTTCGGTCCCAGGCCGTGCACCTCGATCAGCCGGCCGGGCTCGGTCTCGATGACGGCCAGGATGCCAGCACCGAAATGTGCCACCATCCGTTCGGCCATCACCGGGCCGATCCCCTTGATCAACCCCGACCCCAGGTAGCGGCGGATGCCCTGGATCGTGGCCGGCAGCAACGGTGGTATAGGAGTGCACCTCGAACTGCCTGCCGTACCTGGGGTGGGAGCTCCAGCGCCCGGTCAGCCGCAGGCTTTCGCCGACCTGGGCGCCCAGCAGCGGCCCTGCCACCGTCAGCAGATCCGGTCCGGTCCGCTCGGTGGCCACCCTGGCGATGGTGTAGCCGGTGTCCTCGTTGGCATAGGTGATCCGTTCCAGGACCGCCTCCAGCACCGACAGGCTCTGCGGCGCATCAGGCGACGGGGACTGACGGGTCACGGCGACCATTCTGCCGTGCATCCCAAGCCGTGGTGCGCGGCGCGCCAGGCGGCCCAGAACTTGCCGCGGCCGGGGATAGGCAAGACCGGTGGTCGCGCCCATGCCCGGACTTCGGCGGTGCACGGCGCTGGTGCATCCGGCCCAGGTGTTCGCTTCCGCCGTTTCGCTCCCTGGCCGGGCGGGGGTGGTTCTCGCCGCCCGGCACCAGTGGCCAGCCGCACGGCTTACGCCCCCGCGCCTGAAGTGACAGGTTGGCCAGAGCAATCGCGGAATCAGCGCGGACCCCGCCGCCATGGGCGGGGGCGCAGCCGCAGCGGAGAAGGTCAAGATGGCGCGGGGCGCGGGTGAAGTGATTCAACGGCGATAGGGGCTACGGTTTCATCGCGGTGGAGGGCGGCCCGGACGTGTTCGTGCACTTCAGCGCGATCACGGGTGGCGGCTACCGCAGCCTGGAGGAAGGGCGGCGCTCCCGGCGGTTGCGAGCACGCAAAATTACCTTGGACAGTCGCAGCAGCGCGGCCGACAGACGCAGCGACGTGCGGGCGATCATGGCGCCTCCGCGTTCACCCCTTTGATCGGCGGACATGTTTGGAGTTTGATCGGGGGAAATGTTGCGAGGCCTTTCTCAGTGGTCATGGGATGACGTTGAAATGTGCCATCATCCCCGCGGCGTGATGCTCGAGGATGTGGCAGTGGTACATCCAGCTTCCTGGACGGTCGTCGGGGAGCCAGGCGATCCGGACGCGGCCCTTGGCGGGAACGTTGATCGTGTCTTCCCAGGACAAGAACTCCGGCGGCGCCCCGTTTAGCTCGATGACCTGGAAGAAGAAGCCATGGAGATGGAACGGGTGATCCATCTTCGTCTCGTTCACGACGTCCCCTACCTGGAGTTCCCCGACGCGGGCGGGGTCGGCATGGTGATGGGCTTCGCCTTGGACCATCCAGTCGACGCCGCGGCGCAGGCTCGTACGGGCCTGGAGCTGCACGGTCCGGTCCGGCGTAACGTCTCCCGTGATGAGCGGCTCGATGGTCCGCAGGGTCGTCGGGATCTGCGCGCGCGAGGGCGCTGGGCTGCCAACCCGCACCATCGCGTACCGCCCTCCGTGCTCCTTCACCATGCCGCGGTCATACGGCAGCGATTCCAGCCCGAGAATCTCTCCTTCGGAGAAGGGACCGACAGCCAGCTCGACTCGGTCCGCTGGCGCGAGGAGAACCTTTACTGCCGTCACTGGCTCGGGAATCAGACCGCCGTCGGTACCAAGGATCGTGAACGGCCGGGACCCAATCGAGAGGAGCACGTAGCGGGAACTGGAGGCGTTGACGATGCGCCAGCGCTCAACCTGGCCGGCGGCGATCTCGAATTCGGGCTCCGCCTCGCCGTTCACCAGACGCGTGTCCCCCCGACGGCCTTCGTGCCGCTCCTTGAAGCCCCCGAAGCGAGCAAGGTTGCCCTTGCGGTCGAGCTTGAGATCGTCGAGCACGAGCACCCGCTCGCCGTCGAGATGCGGCTCGCCGGGGCCGCGCACGACGAGCGCCCCGTACGCCAGCCCAGCCGTCCGAACCCAGGCGCTCGCCCGGGGAGCGACCTCATGCGCCGACAAGACGGCGGTGACTCTCGAGGAACTGGTGCCGGTCGTAGGCGGTCGCCTGCGAGACGACGTTCAAGGTTCCGCTGCCGAGCGTCTGGCCGGGCTGGGAGAAGAAAAGCCGGCGGACCTTCGCGTGGTTGTCGATCGGGTTCCCGCAGTGGTAGTCGACACACATGGAGGGATCGGTCGTCAGGCCCGACGTGCCGATGTAATTCAGCACGCCGGAGCTGTAGAATCCGCCGCCCTCACCCGGCTTGGCCAGGCTCGTGGCCTTGTGACAGTCGCTCCACTCGTTATCGCCCGGCGTGTAGACGACCGGCTTGCGGAACTGCCGCCAGAGCGACGCGATCTGATTGTCGTAGGCCACGGTGCAGAAGTCCCTGCCGGAGCGGATGTCGCCGACGTGGATCACCTCGCTGATCGACGGGTCGGCGTTGATCGTGCTGATGAACGCGGGGCTCTTCTGTAACTCCGCCGTGTCACCAGACTCGCCACCGGGCGGACGGCGACCGCTTCTATGATCGCCGAGGTCGTACACACGCACCTCAATGAGAAGGCCACGATGCTCGTCGCTGAGTGGTGGACCCCCACGCACGGGTTGCGAAGGATCGAGCGCGAGTAATCCTCGGCCGAGGCAGTCCTCAGCCGACTTCGCTAAATGACGGAAATGCTCTTCCGCCGCGATGAGGTACATGGGTGCCCATCATTCATTTTCTGCCGATGGGAGCGGCATGCTGGCCTGGCGACTTGCTCGCAGTCTGGGCCGTGCTTCAGCGGGCTGATCGCTCCTCCGGTGGTGCCCTCGGCGATGTGCCTGCTGCCCAGGAATTCCGTCTGGGCCGTCGAAACGTGCCAGTAGCCGCGGGTCGGCAATGATCGCCACGTGGCGTGACTGGCCTGGGCGCGGCCCGGCCGGCGGGAAACCGAGCAGGCGCAATGCGTTCGTTGTCCGCGGCGCTGGTCAGCTGGAACTGCACGCCGGTGAGACAGAATACGCACCCGCCTTCACGCCCGCCGAGCGGGCAGTGGCCTGCCTGGTCGCCTCCGGGCGCTACGCACCCGCAGCGGCGCGCCCCAGGCCAGCACGGCGTGATCCCAGCGGCGTCCCGGACCGGGCTGCGTGCGCCCAGGTCGTACGCCAATCCTGACGGTCCCATCCCGCCTCGGCGAAAACTGGGGTCAAATCTAGGGTCCGACCCTGACGACACGGGGTTCCGCGACCGGTGACGATTGACCAAGTGACAGTGACGAGCGGGCGCGGCGGGTCACCGACCGCGGTCGGCGATTGCACCGTGACTGGGTCAAGGCCGTTTCTGCACCTCAGCTAGCGCAAGCGCCTGGCGGCGCGCGGGCGCTGACCGATCTGCTGGTGGTCGCGACCGACGTGTCGACGTGGAGGCTGCTGCGCCGTGACCGGAAGCTCACCTGGGCGCAGGTCGAGCGGCGGCTGCTGCGCATGATCACCCTGGTTTTCGGTGAGGGGGAGGCCTGAGATGCGCAATGTGCTGTTCGTCACCTGGGACGGCGGCGGAAACGTCCCGCCCGCCTTGGGCATCGCCAGTGAGTTGCGCGAGCGCGGCCATCCGGTCGGTTTCCTTGGCCATGCCCAGCAGCGTGCCGTGATCGAGGCCGCCGGCTTCCGGTTCACTCCCTACACCCACGCCCGGCCCTGGTCATCGGCCGAGCCGGCGGCTGGGCTGTCTGCTGCCGCTCGGGTCTTCTCAATGTTCACTGACCCTGGGCCCGGGACCGACCTGCTGCAGACACTAGATCGCGAGCCGGCCGCCGCGATCGTCATCGACTGCATGAGCCTGGGCGCGCTCCGCGCCGCCGCGCAGGCACGGCTGCCGCGCGCGGTGCTGGTGCACACCTACTACCGCTACCTCACCCACAGCTGGAGCCGCGGGCCGATCGGAGCGTTCGCCCGCCTGAGGGGGCAGAACCCGGTCCGGCTCTGGGAATCCGCCGGCCTGCTGCTCGTCGCCACCGACCCGGATCTCGATCCCATGCGCCGCCGTGACCTGCCACTCACGCTACGGCACACCGGGGTGGTCCAGCCCGCGCCGCTGCCCCCGGTACGAGTGCCAGGCGCCCGGCCGCGGGTTCTGGTCAGCCTGAGCACCACGTTCTTCCCCCGGCAGGAGCGTGCGCTGCAAACGATCATCGGCGCGCTCGGCCCGCTCCCGCTCGACGCGGTGGTGACCACTGGCTTCGCCATCGACCCAGGCCGCCTGCGCACGGCACCCAACATCGAACTGCACCGATATCTCCCGCACGCCCACGTCATGCCCGCCGTGTCACTGGTCATCGGCCACGGCGGTCATGCCACCACGATGCGTGCACTGGCCCATGGCCTGCCGTTGGTGATCCTGCCCATGCACCCGATGCTCGACCAGAAAATGATCGGCAACTCCGTCGCCGCCCGCGGCGCGGGCATCGTGCTGCCCGCCACCGCACCAGCCGGCCGCATCGCGGCGGCGGTTCAGCAACTGCTCACCCCCGGCCCGCACACCGCGGCCGCAGCCCGCATTGGTGCCGCCCTGCGCGCCCGCAACGGAGCAGCCCAAGCCGCAGACCATCTGAGCGCGCTTCTCTTAAGGAGCATCTGATCTCCGGCGAAACTCACCACAGCGGGCGCGTCCGGCCGTCGCGATGACCAAGCCCTCCAAGTGATCGCAACACCGAGGAACCGGCCCGCTGACAGCAGTCCACGCGGCTGCCCGGCGACGACCTCAAGGAGCCCGCGCGTTGGGCGACCTCCTGCTGCCGACCCCCGCCGCTGTTTGACCCCTGTGCGCCGGGTTTCACCGACGGCCCGAATCCGCAGTACGCGGCGCCGCTGCCCGGCGGGGAGAACCTCCGGGTCGTTCGCCGCGCAGCACCTCATGGACCCGCGCGCAACAGCAACGATCACCGGCGCGGCGCAAGTGCCCGTCCCTGACCCCCCTCGAGGACATCCATGCTGACAGGAATGCAATGACCGAGACCCCCAACACCAGCCCCGGCCGGTGCGCTGTCATCCTTTGCGGCCACGACCTTCACCCAGGACCGGGTCACGCACCGGGTTCTGCGCAAAGGCACCGGGCCGGCCGTGATCGTCATCACCGAGATGCCCGGCATCAGCCCGCAGGTTCTCGGCTTCGCGACCGGATCGTCGCCTTGGGGTGCACCGCGGTGCTTCCAGATCTGTTCGGCACCGCGGGCCGCGATCCGCTGGCGCCCGGGCTGCCCAACCGGCTCGCGGCGGCGCGGACGATGCTGGGTGCCTGCATCAGCCGGGAGTTCACCGTCAGGGCGACCGGGCGCTCCTCCCCGATCACCCACTGGCTCCGCCGGCTTGCCGTGCAGGAGCATGCGCGCTGCGGGGGCCCCGGGGTCGGTGTCGTTGGCATGTGCTTCACCGGCGGCTTCGCGCTGGCGATGGCAGCGGACCCCGTCGTCGTGGCACCCGTCCTGTCCCAGCCCTCCCTTCCGCTGCCGATCACCCGCAAGCGCGCCATCGACTGCAGCGACGCCGACCTGGCCATCGTGGCACGCCGCTGCCTAGGCGCCGGCCTGCGCGTGCTGGGGCTGCGCTTTGACGGCGACCCCTTCGTTCCCGCCGAGCGGTTCGCCTTCCTTAATCAACACCCGGGCGACGGCTTCCTCGCCGTGACGCTCAAGCAGGACGATGGCCCGCTGGAGGCACTCCAAGTCGAGACCCAGGTCGGGGCCCTCATGGCGCTCTTCTCCCACGCGCTGGGTCCACTCAGCCGGGACGACCTAGCCGAACTGAACCCCACCCTGCCCCTGCACGCTATCGAGCCCGCGCTCGCGCCCTTGACGAGGTTCCTCCTAGGCGACGGGCTCAGCCAGGGATACGTGCTCAGCCATTCCCGGCTCGGCGAGTACTGGGCGAGCCAGCACACTAGCGCGGCCGAATCGCGACGGCTGGAGCAGCGGTTCCTCGCGTACGGGCTGAACGTCGCCAAGTCCCTGCGCGCGCGTCACCTCGAGCGTTCAGGGTCGGATGTGGCGTCCCGGCTGCTGATCGTCCATGAGAGCTGGCGGCGGGCGTGGCAGTTCCTGGACGGCACCGATACAGGCTTTCTGGCCGATGTCCGATCATGCCGCCGGTCTCTGGCGGCGGCCAACGCCCAGGCGTCGTCCGCTGGGACGACCATTTCGTATCTCGCCGAGGAAATTCTCTGCATCCTGTGCGAAAACAGCGTCATCGACCAGACGCGCCATATCTCGCCGGAACTGCTGTCGGCGCTGGTCAGGAGGGGCATGTGGAGCGCGATGCAGGCTCTGGTCTATGCGCGGCAGATGCCCGATCCGGCTTCCTCAGCCAACGCGCTTCTAGCGGTGGCGGCGGAGATGCAGCCGCAGAAGCGCCGGGAAGTGCTTGCCGAGGCCATCGATGTCGCATACCGCGAGAGCGATCCGCACCATCAAGCCGTTCTCCTCGGGTCTGTCATAGGCCGCGCCGCAGGACTGGGGGCGACATCCGAGGCCTGGGCGGCGATGGAACGCCTGCCCTACAAGCCGCGCACTTCGTGACAGTTCCGGCTTTGACCGTGGCCTGCACGGTGGCGGTCCCGGTGGCGGCGAGGGACAGCTCCGGGCTCACTACGAGTTCAGTGCCCGTGACGGTGCAGGTCATCGGCTGGCCAGGCGGTTTGGGAGCCTTGCGCTTGCTCGTGTAGGTGTCCGTAAACGTGCCGACCGAGCCGCCGTACAGATTAGCCGTGACCGTCACGACCCCGCTGCCGGTCACCGCGGGCTGGGCGTAGACGGTCAGGTACTCGCCGTTGGTGAACCCCGGTAGCCAGTGCACGACCGGCCGGGCGGCCGTTGCCGCGTTCGCTGCCGGGCCCGTCAGGCACACCGCGACGTCGAACGTCCCGCGAGCAATCCGGGTAGTTTCTTCATGATCTTGTCCCTTCCCCTCTGCGGTGCGACCCCGGCCTACGTCTACCAGAGGCGGGGGTGCGGCGAGGGGGGAACGGGCTTACCTTGCGGAGAGGGCCGCGCGCCTGGCCACCGGGCGAGGACACGCGGCCCCTGGGAAGGCTGACCCGCCGCCGTGCGTGGCGAGATCACGTACATCACGAACCGTGGCAGGCGAGTGGCTGCCGTCGTTCCCGTCCCGGTCGCGGAGTCGGCCGGCAAGGAGGAGTCATCATGAGCTGCGCCGCTCCGGGCCCCGCGGCCCCGCCATCTGGCTGCTGCCCGGTGCCGGTGATGAGCTCCTGCGGCTCGGCCCGCTGATCCGCCCCCTGGTCGAACTGCACTGGACCAGGATGGTCGCCGAGATGCGTTCCGCTCCGTGGCCGAGGGCGCGGGGGCCACGTCGTGGCATCTGGCCCGCCTGCGGCTGCCCGGCACCTATAAGGCGATGCTGGACCAGGTCGAGGTCACCGTCGCCAAGCAGTAGCCAGCGCCGAGCTGAACCTGCACCGCCACCTGTTCGGATCAGACCGGCCCGCGGGCGCGGCGCGGGATCCGGCACAAGATCTCGGTGACCCTCGCGATGGTCGTCGCCGCCGGGCTGTCGGGGTGCGCGCGCAGTTTCCGCTCGGCCGGCGACTTCGCCGCCGACCTGCCGCAGGACG
>Ga0335078_10012938_pt1 | contig 12366 bp, 8 predicted proteins | sample Lox_Sample_32_FD_206711 | JGI IMG/M metagenome (GOLD analysis project Ga0335078, IMG submission 206711) | Soil microbial communities from Loxahatchee National Wildlife Refuge, Florida, United States - Lox_Sample_3.2 | ecosystem: Environmental > Terrestrial > Soil > Wetlands | place: USA: Florida... | reverse complement strand
GCGTCGTGCCGATGGCCTAGGAGCCGGTGGCCGGGCTGGGCGTCGGGGTCGGTGACGAACTGCCGGAACTCGGCGTGACCACGATCAGCTTGGCGTCGTACCCGCCGCTGATCACCGAGCCGCCAGCGAAGACGTGCTCGCCGTCGGACAGGGCGCTGGTTGTGGACTTCTGGCCGCCCTGGCGGATCGTGGTGCTGCTCCCCAGGACCCAGGTCCAGGTGGTTCCGTCCTTGGCCTGCACGATAACGTTGCTGCCGCTCACCGACTCGATCACACCCCGTTCGTAGGCGATCGTGCGTGGCCCGCTCTTGGTCTCGAACGTGAACTCGCCGTGCATGCCGCCCAGCAGCCGCAGCCGCCGCAGCCGGTGGCCGCAGTACCGCAGCACCGCCTTGGCCGCTCCCGGATAGCCCGCCGCCTTGAGCTTCTTCGCCCGGTTCAGGCAGGGGCGGGCGGTCGTCGAGCTCGACGCGGTGTCGCTGAGAGTGGCGCCCGAGCCGCCCGAGGAAGTCGAGTTGAGCAACGTGTTGAGCTGGGCAGCTTGGCCGGTAAGCGCGGCCGGTGCCGGGGAGGAACTGCTGGTGAGCTCCGCGGCGGCCGCCCCGCCGCCGACCAGCAGCACGACAAGCGCCAGACCCGCTCCCCACCAGACTCGCGTACCGTGCCGTCGCAGCTTGGCGGGCCGGGGCGGCGGCCCGGACGGACCGCTCGGGCCACCCGGGCCCCCCGGCCCTACGGGGCCAGCAGGGCCGCCCATTCCACCCGACCCGCGCGACCGGTGCGGCTGGCTCCAGCCCTCCTCGGGCCCGACCAGCCGTGGTCCCTGGCCCCAGCCCTGTCCCGGACCGTGCCCCGGTTGATCGGACGAGTGGCCCCAGCCTCCCGGCTGTCCGGCCGACGGGTCAATCTCCTGGGTCGGCCAGCTTTCCTGCGGGTCGCCGCTTGGGGGTTCATGCATGTTGTCCATGACAGCGAGGCTGCCGCAGTGGTCTGGGACACTGGCCAGCAGATCCTGGGAGCTGTCTGTGAAGGCCCCCAAAATCTCCCTCGGATGGGTCGTCTTACATGCGGTCCGGCACGGGGATGCCGAGCAGATCCAGTCCGGTTAGCAGCACCCGAAGGGTCAGCGCGGACAAGGCAAGCCTGCTGCTGCGGGCGGATTCCTCTGGCGCCTGCAGGACCGGGCACTTCTCGTAGAACGTAGTGAACGCGCTGGCGGTCTCGAACAGGAAGGCCGCGAGCTTGTGCGGCTCGGCTGCCTCGGACACCTGCCACACCGCCGCGCCGAACCCGAGCAGCCGAAGCGCCAGCTCCCGCTCGGGGCTCTCGGTGATCAGAATCGGGCCGGCGGCCTGATCCGGATCGATTTCCGCCCTGCGGAAGATCGAGCGGATTCGCGCGGTCGCGTACTGCAGGTACGGGCCGGTGTTCCCGGTTAGCGCCAACATCCGGTCGAAGTCGAGGACGTAGCCGGAGTCGCGGGCGACCGACAGGTCGGCGTACTTCAGCGCACCGATCCCGACGGGATGGGCGATCTGGGCGCGAAGCCCCGGGTCCGTGTACCGGTCCTCGATGACCTCCTCTGCACGCTCGACGGCCTCGTTGATCAGGTCGCTCAGCTTGACGGAACTCCCACTTCTGGTGCGGAACCGCTTGCGGTCGGCCCCGGTGACCAGCCCGATGGTGGCGTGCTCGGCACTGACCGAATCCGTCAGCCAGCCCGCCTGGCGGGCAACGGCGAAGACCATCTCGAAGTGCTGGGCCTGCTCGGCCCCGACCACGTAGATGATGCGGTCCGCGCGCAGGTCGCGGATCCGGTACCGGATCGCGGCCATGTCCGTGGCGGCATATCCGTAGCCCCCGTCGGACTTGCGCAGGATCAGCGGAAGCGGGGAACCGTCCCGGCCTGCGAATCCGGGCGGGAAGGCGCAGAGCGCGCCGTCGCTGATGACCGCCACGCCCTTAGCCTCGAGTTCATCGCAGACGTCGGCGAGCATCGCGTTGTAGAAGCTCTCCGGTGCCAGGTCGGCGTCCGTGAGCGTGACCCCGAGCCGCGCGTAGATGGTGTTGTAGTACTTCTTGGTGTCATTGATCAGCCTGGTCCACAGGCGCAGGGTCTCCGGATCTCCTGCCTGCAGCGCGACCACACGGCTGCGCGACCGCTCGGCGAACGACGGATCGGCCTTGAACTTGGCGTTGGCTGCCTGGTAGAAGGCGTTGATCTCACCGGCGGCGAGTTGCGTGTTGGCCGCTTCCTCACCTACGTCAAGAAGGTGTTCTAGCAGCATGCCGAACTGAGTGCCCCAGTCGCCGAGGTGGTTTGCCCGGATCACCGAATCGCCGAGGTACTCGAGGACGCGCACCACCGCGTCGCCAACGACGGTCGTCCGCAAGTGGCCGACGTGCATCTCTCTGGCGACATTCGGCGATGAGTAGTCGACGACGACCCTTTGGGCGGGGTGTGCCAGCGCAACGTCCAGCCGCGGGTCTGCGAGCTCGCCGGTGGCCTGGGCGGCAATCCAGTCCTCGCGCAGCGTGAGGTTGATGAAGCCGGGGCCGCTTACCTCGGCTGTTTCGATCACGTCGCTGTCGGCGAGCCGGCCGACCAGCTCTGCCGCGATCTCGCGGGGGGGTCGGCTCAGGTCCTTGGCCAGCGACAGCGCGACGTTCGACTGGTAGTCGGCGAACTGGGACGGTCGGATCAGCGGGTCAGCGTCCGCATGATCAGGGCCGAACGCCGCAGCGAGCGCGGTGGTCATCAGCCGGGCCAGGGCCTGCTGCGGATCGGTCATGTTCCTAGGCTATCGGCTCACCGCCACCGTTTTAGGGGCTCACGGGCGGCGCAGGAAGTGGCCGCCGCGCTGCGGTCCGAACCGTTCGGTGATCTTCTCGGTTATCTGGCCGCGCGCCAGGTTCGCGGCCAGCGTGCAAGCAGCCGCGACACCGCGGGCCTTGGCCGACCCGTGGGCGATTACCACGGTCCCTTCCAGCCCGAGCAGCGCTGCCCCGCCGTAGGTCTCCGTGTCCATGCGCCCGGCGAGTTCCCGCAGCCCGCGTCGCTGCAGCATCGCCCCGGCTCGCGCGGTCCTCGATCCGGCCAGGGTTTCTCGGAACTGCTGGGTGGCATAGCTGACCGCTCCCTCGAGCGTCTTCAGCGCCACGTTCCCCGTGAAACCGTCGGTCACGATCACGTCGACCTTGCCCGCCAGCAGGTCGCCACCTTCGACGTTGCCGACGAAGCTGATCGGCAGCCCGCCGTGCGGCGGCTCGCCGTCCAGCAGCTCGTAGGCCCGCCGGGCGAGCTTGTTGCCCTTTCCTGGCTCGGCGCCAATCGTCAGCAGGCCGACCCGAGGTTCCTCGATGCCGTAGGCCACCTGGGCGTAGGCCACACCGAGCTGCGCGAACTGAACCAGCATCTCCGGCTTGGGATCGGCGATCGCCCCCGCGTCCAGCAGCAGCGTGGGCTCGGGCCGGGTGGGCAGCACGACCGCGAGCGCGGGCCGGAGCGCCCCGGCCAGCGGCCGCAGCCGCAGCCTGGCGGTGGACACCACGCCGCCGGTCGAGCCCGCCGAGACAACGGCACCGGCCAGTCCCCGCCTGACCAGCTGGCACGCCACCGCGATACTCGACCGCGGCCGGCGCCAGCTGGCAAGCGCCCCCTCATGCATGGCGATCGAGTCTTCCGCTGGCACGATCTTGATATCGGACAGCGCCCCGTTTCTGGCTAGCAGCGGCCGCAGCACCCCAGGGCGGCCGGACAGCAGGACCGGGATGCCCTCCCGGGCAGCCAGAACCGCGCCGGCGACGATCTCGTCCGGGGCGTGGTCGCCGCCCATGGCGTCCACGGCTATCGGAACCCGTTGCGGACCGTCGCGCAGCGGCTGCATGACCGGATCCCGCATGCCGCCAAGCTTCTCACCGCCGGAAATACCGCGCAGCGCCGGCACTCGGGTACCCGCTCCCGCGCCGGTCCTGCCCGGGTCAGGAGTGAGGGGAGACTCATGGAATGCCTGATGCATGACCGGGAACCATCAGGGAACGATCATCGGGAACCATCAAGGAAACCAGAACGTATCCAGAGTGGGGCCCGAAGCCACCGGAGGAGCCATAGCGGGCCGTTGGGACGGCCAGGCCGGCGGGGAACTCTCCGCAGTTTGCTAGCTGATTTGAAATTGTGACCTAGTTTTCGGCTCACAGACCGGCATAAACGACGCGTTCTGCGTCTGAAGGTTAGCTGGTTCGCCAGCGGCGATCTTGCCGCCAGACTGAGGGACCGCTCAGGCGGGTCACGCCGGAGCGGCGAACTGCCGAAGGGAGATGCGTGACTGGACTACCTCTGATGGTGCCCGGCCCGTCGTCGACGGGCCGCCGGTTCCGCGCCTACACGGTCAAGCACCTGGACGAGCTGACCGCCCGGGCAGGGCTGGATGCCGATGAGCGGCTCGCGATCAGGGCCGTGGCTACAGTGCTGCCATTCCGGACCAACGAGTACGTCGTCGAGCACCTCATCGACTGGGATGCGGCGCCAGACGACCCGATTTACCGCCTGGTGTTCCCGCAATCGGACATGCTTCCTGAAACGGACGTCAGGGAAATCGGCGGACTCCTGGCCGGCGGCGCTCCGGATGCGGAGGTCCGCGCGGCCGCGCACGAGGTGCGCACCCGGCTGAACCCGCATCCCGCTGGTCAGCTGGCCTACAACATCCCCGAGTTCGCCGATGAGCCGCTGCCTGGGGTCCAGCACAAGTACCCGGAGACTGTGCTGATCTTTCCCAAGCAAGGCCAGACCTGCCACGCGTACTGCACGTACTGCTTCCGGTGGGCGCAGTTCGTGGATGAGCCAGACCTCAAGATTGCAACGGGCGACATCGCGAGGATCACCGACTACCTCCGGCAGCATCACGAGGTCACGAGCGTCCTGATCACCGGTGGCGATCCGATGATCATGGGCGAGGCGGTGCTGCGCCGGTATGTCGAGCCGCTGCTGGCCCCGGATCTCGAGCACATCGAGTCGATCCGGATCGGAACCAAGTCGCTGGGCTACTGGCCGCAGCGATTTGTCACCGACCCGGACGCGGACGAGACCCTGCGGCTATTCGATGAGGTCGTCGCGGCCGGCAAGAGCCTGGCGTTCATGGCCCACTTCTCCCACACAAGGGAGCTCGAGTCCTCCCTTGTCGCCGACGCGGTCCGCCGGATCAAGTCGGCCGGAGGGGTGATCCGGACCCAGGCTCCGCTGATCCGGTCCATCAACGACGACACCGCGACCTGGGCCGGTATGTGGCGGACCCAGATGCGGATGGGCATGGTGCCGTACTACATGTTCGTGGAGCGCGATACCGGCCCGCAGGGGTACTTCGCCGTGCCGCTCGCCAGGGCGCATGAGATCTTCCGCGACGCATACGCGAGCGTCTCCGGCCTGTGCCGGACCGTCCGCGGTCCGTCCATGTCGGCGACACCAGGCAAGGTGTGTGTCGATGGCGTCGTGGAGGTGGCGGGCGAGAAGGTGTTCGCCCTGCACATGATCCAGGCGCGAAACCCGGCCATCGTCGGCAAGCCGTTCTTCGCGCGATTCGACCCGAACGCGATCTGGCTGTCCGACCTCGAGCCCGCGTTCGCCTCGCGGTTCCCGTTCGACACCAGCCCAGAGGAGCTTCCCGGCCTGTGGGCACCGGAGGTGCTCGCGTCGCTGAGCTGACCTCCGAGAGTTTTCTCCCGCTACGGGTACGGCCCGCCAGGAAACCTGGCGGGCCGTACCCGTTGAGCGCGCATGTCTTAGGCCACGCGGTCGGCTTGATCCGGTGTGCGCGCCTCAGTCGCGGTCGCGGCCGATCCATGCCCCGCGTCCTGCTTCGCCGCCCGCTGCTGCTTCAGCGCCAGGCAGCTCGCGGCTCCCACGGCGAGCAGGATCACCGGCAGCAGCATGGTTGTGCGCATGGCCTGCACGTAGCCGAAGGTGAACACGTCGTGGCCGATCCTCGCCACCTCGGCGGCCAGCTGGGCCGGGATGCCTGCCTGCTTGGAGATCCCGCCGTTCTGGCCGGCGCCGACCTGGATGCCGTTGTTGGCAGCCTTCTGTATTTCGGTGATGAACTGGCCGCGCACCTTCGCTGGCAGCACCGCGCCGCGGACCTTGGCCTGGCTGGTCATGTCGGCCACCAGCCGGTTCTGCAGCAGGGCGCCGACCGTGGCGGTGCCAATTACCAGACCGACCTGCCTTATCGTGTTCAGCACCCCGGATGCCGCGCCGGCCATCTGCGGCTGGATGTTCCGCATGGCCGTGGTGACGAGCGGAGCGAACACACAGCCCATGCCGAACCCGGCCACGATCAGCGGCGCCAGGAAGCTCTGCCAGGACGACGTCGGCGTGGCGATCAGGGCCAACCAGCCCATGCCGCCGCCAAACAGAATCAGCCCGCTCATCAGGATGTACTTGCCGCCGATCTTGTCGGTCATCCGGCCGGCCACGGGCGCGACGACCATGGAGAGCAGCGACGCGGGCGCCATCGCCAGGCCCGCCTTCAGCGCGGAGAAACCGAGGTCGGACTGCAGGTAGATCGTGAACGGAAGGAAGATCCCCATCATCCCGATGGCGAGCACCCCTGAGACCCAGTTCATCACCGAGAAGTTCCGGTCGCGGAACACCGCGAACGGAACCAGCGGCTCGGAGTTCTGGGTCAGCTTCTGGTACAGCAGGAATACCGCTAGCAGAACAACGCCCACGCCCAGGATGAGCGGGATGCTGATAAACGAGGTGATCGTTCCCCAGTTGTACTTCTGCCCCTCGACCAGGCCGTAGCAGATGGCGAGCAGGGCCGCCGTGGCTAGCAGCACGCCGATGACGTCGATCCGGTGCCTGCGGCCAGGCCGCATGTCGGGGATGATGACGAAGGCCAGCGCCAGCACGATCACCCCGATCGGCAGGTTGACGAAGAAGATGTAGCGCCAGTCGAACGCGGTCACCAGCAGGCCGCCCAGGGTGGGCCCGGCGATTGTCGCCACCCCGGCAACGGCTCCCCAGACGCCAAAGGCCGCGCCGCGCCGCTCCGGCGGGAAGGTGTTCGTGATGATCGTCAGGGTCTGCGGCATCAGCATGGCCGCGCCCAGGCCCTGAACCGCGCGGAATCCGATCAGCCAGCCAGGGCTCGGAGAGAGGCCGCAAGCGGCAGATGCGAGCGTGAACACGGCCACGCCCACCGCGAACAGTGTGCGCGGCCCGAACAGGTCGCCGAGCCTGCCCGCGGTGATCACCAGGACAGCGAGCACGAGAGCGTAGGCGTTGATCACCCACAGCACGTCGTCAAGGGACGCGTGCAGCTTCGTGATCATGTTGGGGATCGCAATGTTGACGATCGTCAGGTCCAGCAGGGTCATGAAGAACCCGAGGGAAACCACCAGCAGCACCAGCCACGGATTCCCGGCGTACTTGCGCACCGCTTCCTCCCCAACTCCCAGCCGGAGGTTTCCTGATCCGAAGGCTCCTCCTACGGCACCCTGTGCGCCGTGGCGGGTACCTAACCCGTAGCGCCCAATCAGGCGCGGGCATTCCGGGACCGGGCACCCTCTTCACCGATGCTAGAGCGCCGTACCGACAATCCGGGGGTCGACCTAGGACTCCGGGGTGTGGGACAGGAATGTAGGTGACTGGCCGGTAACCTGGCCTGGCCTCGGTCGTCTGAGTATGTGCCGTTGTCAGATGCCGGGCCAGGCGCGCCGTCTCGTGGGCCCGGGCAACTGCTGAGGCTTGCTCTTCGGCCAGGTGCTTGGCCGGTCATGGCTGACCGGGTCCGCCGATTCGGGCCGACCGGGAGGCGGAGCAACCGGGCGGCCCGGCACTAAAATGGGTGGCTGCCGAGAAGGGGATGTGCCACCGTCACGTGGCATGGGTGCGGAAGACGCGGCCCTGCGCGCGTACTACGAGCGGGGCGTGGAGCGGGAGCGGCTGAGCGATGGGCGCGGGGATCTGGAGTTCACGCGGACCTGTGAGATCGTGCTGCGCCAGATGCCGGCAGCCCCCGCCGTTGTCGCTGACATCGGAGGGGGACCGGGACGGTACGTGCTGTGGCTGGCATCGCTCGGGTACCAGGTCGAGCACCGGGACCTGATGCCGCTGCACGTGGAGCAGCTCACGGCGCTGACGGCCGGGGTAACGGGGATTCACACCGCGGTCGGGGATGCGCGGGACCTCGACCTGCCCGACGCGTCGGTGGACGCCGTCTTGCTGCTCGGGCCGCTCTACCATCTCATCGATCGTGCGGAACGGGTACGGGCGCTGCGGGAGTGCGCGCGGATCGTGCGGCCGGGCGGGCCGGTGTTTGCTGCGGCGATCTCGCGGTGGGCCGCCCGGATCGATGGCATGCTCCGGGAGCGGATCTACCTCAAGTACCCGGCGTCGCCCGGCCTCATCAGCGAGGTAGACCGCACCGGGATGCTGCCGCCGCTGCATGAAGGGGGGTTCACCGCCTTCTGCCACCGGCCTGGGGAGCTGCGGGATGAAATAGGGGAATCGGGGCTGGAAGTCACGGACCTGGTGAGCGTCGAGGGGCCGGCATTCATACTCGGCGACCTGGACACGAGGATGGCGGATCTTGTGGACAGGTCCGTTGTGCTGGAGGTGGCACGGGCCATCGAGCGGGTACCCGAACTGGCCGGCCTCGGACCGCATCTCATCGCGACGGGGACCCGCTCGTTTGCGTGACCGCGGTTCGCCGGCGGCCCGCGGCGGGCAATTGCTGGCCAAGACGCGCAAGGAATGGTCGTGGTGCTCGAGGCGCCGTAGTTATCCCAGGTCACGTTCAGCGATGTGCCGCCGTTGCCGAGGGAGCGGCGGACCGAACCCCGTTCGGTCCGCAGGGAGGCAGCCAAGTAAGCTCCCGCCCATGGAACTGAACGGAACCGCGGCGATCGTGTCCGGCGGCGCGAGCGGGCTCGGCGAGGCCACGGCGCGTGAGCTCGCTGCCAAGGGCGTCCGGGTTGTCGTCGCCGACCTCAACGAGCAGCAGGGCAAGGCAGTGGCCGAGGCGATCGGCGGCATCTTCGCCATGACCAACGTCTCCGACGAGGAGTCGGTACAGGCCGCGGTCGACGTCGCGGCGGCAGTTGGCCCGCCGCTGCGCACGGTCGTGAACTGCGCCGGAATCGGCTGGGCCGCCCGCACGGTGGGCAGGGACGGCTCCCCGCATGACCTTGCCACGTACCGTAAGGTGATCGACGTCAACCTGATCGGCACGTTCAATCTCATGCGGATCGGTGCGGCCGCGATCGGCAATACCGAGGCCGTCGATGCCGACGGTCAGCGGGGTGTGGTCATCAACACGGCCTCGATCGCCGGCCTCGAGGGGCAGACCGGCCAGGTGGCATATTCGGCATCCAAGGGCGGAATCATCGGCATGACCGTGCCGGCCGCGCGTGACCTCTCCGCGATCGGGGTGCGGGTCAACACGATCTGCCCGGGGATCATCGACACGCCGATCTACGGTGCCGGTGCCGCGGCCGACGACTTCAAGGCCAAGCTGAGCGCCCCGATCGTCTTTCCCAAGCGGATGGGCACGGCCGCCGAGTTCGCGCACCTGGTGCGCGCGCTGATCGAGAACGACTACATGAACGCCGAGGTCATCCGCTTCGACGGTGGCATCAGGTTCCAGCCCAAGTAAGCATCCGGTTCCAGCCCGAACGACACGCCACGCCCAGCCCAAGTAACACGCCAGGCCCAGCCCTGCGGGTCGGGCGTGGCGGTGCCACAATAGGCGGATGGCGGACGCGGTTCTCACCGAGAGCGACGGCGGAATCGCCGTCATCACGATCAATCGACCCGAGGCGCGCAACGCCGTCAACGGCGAGGTTGCCCGTGGCATAGCCGCCGCGGTGGACGAGTTCGACAGTGCCAGGGATGTTCGGGTCATCATCCTGACCGGTGCGGGCGGCACGTTCAGCGCGGGCATGGACCTGAAGGGCTTCCTGAGCGGGGACTCGCCGGTCGTGGCAGGCCGCGGCTTCGCCGGGATCACCGAACGGCCGTCGGCCAAGCCCATGGTCGCCGCGGTCGAGGGGTACGCGCTCGCCGGCGGGTTCGAGCTCGCCCTGAGCTGCGACCTGATCGTGGCGAGCGAGACCGCGAAGTTCGGGCTGCCCGAGGTCAGGCGAGGCCTGGCGGCGGCAGCAGGGGGGCTGCTCAGGCTGCCCCGCCGGGTGCCATACCACCTCGCCATGGAGATCGTGCTGACCGGGGAACACTTCCCCGCCGATCGGCTGCACCAGGCTGGCCTGGTCAGTAGGCTGGTCGGCGCCGGCCAGGCCCTGGCCGGCGCCAGGGAACTGGCGGCACGGGTAGCTCTCGGCGCCCCGCTCGCGCTGGCCGCCAGCAAGCGAGTCATCGTCGAGTCGGCGGACTGGCACACGAGCGAGGCATTCGCCCGGCAGGGCGAAGTGCTCGGCTCGGTGTTCACCTCCGCGGATGCGATCGAAGGCGCTGCCGCCTTCGCCGAGAAGCGTGCGCCAGTCTGGCGCGGTGAATGAGTGTGGCGTGTAAGCACTTCGCCGCGTAAGCAGCGCGGCGCATAGAGTGACTTGCACTGAGCCTGATCTCTAGGCTTCCCGGCATCGACGCAGCCGCGGGCGCGCACGCCCAGGGGAGAGAGCAGCGATGACGGCTCCGCTGATCAGTGTTGTTGTGCCGTTCTACAACACCGAGGATCTGCTGGACGACTGCCTTCGGTCCATCGCCCGGCAGACGTACGCCAACCTCGAGGTCATCATGGTGGACGACGGTTCCACCGACGGCAGCGCGGCGATCGCCCGGCGCCGCGCCGAGTCCGACCCGAGGTTCATCCTGATCAGGATCCCGAACGGCGGCCCGGGCTTCTCCCGCAACCGCGGCATCGAGCAGACGACCGGGGAGTTCCTGGCCTTCGTGGACGCGGACGACATGCTGCCGAGTCACGCCCTCGAGGTCATGCTGCACACCTTGCAGGAGTCCGGCTCGGATTTCGTTTCCGGCGGCGTCGAGCGGGTCGGCCCGTTGGGGGTCACGCCGTCGGGCATGCACGCCCGGGCGATCAAGGGCCGACGGATCGGAACGCACATCAGCAGGTCACCGGAGCTGTTCTGGGATGTGTCGGTGTGGAACAAGCTTTTCCGCAAGTCGTTCTGGGACGCCAGCAAGCTGTCCTTTCCGGAAGTCCGAGCCTGGGAAGACCTGCAGGCCATGAGCAGGGCGCACGTTCTCGCCAAGGCCGTGGACGTGATCCCGGACACGATCTACTACTGGCGCGAGCGCGGCAAGGGCGCACTGTCGATCACCCAGTCCAGGACCGACATCAGCAACCTGAGGGACCGCATCACCGCGCTGAGCAACATCGACAGCTTCCTCCGCGAGCATGCCTCGGCCACGCTGCTCCGCCAGCATCAGCGCAAGGCACTGGTCAATGACCTGTGGCTGTACGTCTGCGACCTGTCCCGGACCAGCGCCGAATACCAGTCCGAGTTCATCGAACTCGGGCGCACATACCTGGGCCAGGTCGGCAGGCGGGTGCTGGCCAAGCTGCCCTCTACGCACAAGCTCGCCTACAACCTGATCAAGGCCGGGCGGCTGGAGCAGCTGCTCGAGTTCAACGCCTGGCAGGCCGAGCAGCCGATCAAGACCATCCCGATCGTCCGGCGCCATGGCAGAATCCGCGCCGACCTCCCGTTCTGGGCGCAGCGCCAAAGCCTGAACATTCCTGACTGGGTGTACCGGCCCTACTGGCGAGAGCTAGACCCGTTCGTCCGGATCGAAAACCTCGAATGGCACGGAAGCCGGCTGGTCATCACCGGGTGCGCGTTCGTGCCTTCGGTCGACATCCCGAGGCGGAGGAACGCGTCCAAGATCATATTGCTGAGGCCGGTGACCAAGGGCAGGCTGCCGGTCATTCTCCCGGCCCGCTCGCTCCCGCACGCCGAGGCCGACGCGTGGTCGCAGCAGCACCGATACCACTACGACTGGGCCGGCTTCCGCGCCGAGATCAGCCCTCGCTGGTTCCGGCTCGGCCGTCACTGGCTCACCGGCGAGTGGGCCGGCTACGTCCTGGTCCGCGGCCACGGCGTGTGGCGGCCGGCCCGCCTGCACACACCAACCCGCGGTCCCGCCGAGCGGCCCGAGTTCCGGCAGGTGGCGCCCGGAATCAGATACGGTGCCTGGTGGGCGGGGCGGCGGCTGCAGATCGGGGTGACCAGGACGCCAGCGGTGCTGCACGAGTGCCAGCACGCGGGCAACGAACTCGTGATCGACGTGGACGTCAACCCGCTGGGTCCACAGGCCCACGTCGAGATCCTGCTGGCCAGGCCGAAGGGCGCGGCCACGCACCGGTTCCCGGCCACCGTGGAGCGGCG
>Ga0335078_10012937_pt1 | contig 12366 bp, 11 predicted proteins | sample Lox_Sample_32_FD_206711 | JGI IMG/M metagenome (GOLD analysis project Ga0335078, IMG submission 206711) | Soil microbial communities from Loxahatchee National Wildlife Refuge, Florida, United States - Lox_Sample_3.2 | ecosystem: Environmental > Terrestrial > Soil > Wetlands | place: USA... | reverse complement strand
CCTCGGTCACCTCCGCCTCGCCCACCACGCGCTTGCCGGCAGGCGTGGGGGCTGTGTGGCGCACGTCGATGCGGGTGCCGACGGCACTCTCGCCCGGGTCGAGATAACTCCTGATGGCATTGAGGGCTGCATTCTCCAACACCATCACCAGGACGGGGGTGGAGAAAACCGGCGGCAGCATGGCGTCCTTGAACTGGTTGGCCAGATGCTCCGGCTTGACGACGAGGGCGAACGTCCCGCGGGCACCGCGCGGTATCTCTTTCATGGGCTCCCTGCCTCCTTCGGGAGCCTCGACTCTCCTACCGCGGGCCAGCTTCCGCAAGGTGCGCCGATTGAATTGTGCGGACAAACTTGCTCCAATGGACGCCGGCTTGGAACGGCATCGCGCCGAGCGCCAATGCGGGGCTGGCGCAGGCCCGGCAGCGGCGACGGACAGGGAAGGAAAGCTCATGGCAAAGACAACGCCGGCGATCGCGGCGCTCGTGGCGCTGGCAGCCCTCGCGGCGCATCCGGCACTCGCTGCGGACAAGCTCAAGATCGGCTTCCTCGCCACCCTCACGGGCTCGGCCGGCCTGCTCGGGCAGAATCTCCGCGACGGCTTCATGCTCGGCGTCGAGGAGGCCGGCGGCAAGCTCGGCGGCCTGCCGACCGAGATCACCACCGACGACGACCAGTTCAAGCCGGACGTCGCCAAAGAGATCGCCGAGAAGCTGGTGCGGCACGACAAGGTCGACATCGTCACGGGCATCGTCTATTCGAACATCATGATGGCGATCTACAACACCGTGGTCGATGCGAAGACGATCCTCATCAGCCAGAACGCAGGTCCCTCGCCCATCGCCGGCAAGCTGTGCTCGCCGTATTTCTTCTCGACCTCGTGGCAGAACGACCAGCCGCACGCGGCCGTGGCCCAATACGTCGAGAGCCTGGGCGTCAAGCGCGTCTTCCTCATCGCCTCCAACTACCAGGCGGGGAAGGACGCGCTCGCCGGCTTCAAGTCGAAATACAAGGGCACCATCGTCAACGAGATCTACCCGGCCCTCGGCCAGCCCGACTATTCGGCCGAGATCACCCAGATCACCGCCGCAAAGCCCGATGCGGTCTATGCCTTCATCGCGAGCGGGGCGGCGATCAGCTTCGTAAAGCAATATGCCGAGGCCGGGCTCATGAAGCGGATTCCGCTCTATTCCGATTTCGTGATCAACGCGACCACGCTGCCGGCGATCGGCGACGTGGCCATCGGGGCGCGCTCGGCGGCCTTCTGGACGATCGACATGGACAACCCCGCGAGCCGGCATTTCGTCGCGGCGTTCCGCAAGAAGTACAATTACGTGCCCGGCGTCTACTCGGCCCAGGCCTATGACGCGGCCCGACTCATCGACGCCGCGGTGCGCGAGATCGGCGGCAAGGTCGAGGATCGCCCGGCGCTGATCAAGGCCCTCGCCGCGGCGCATTACGACTCGTTGCGCGGGCCGTACAAGTACAACAACAATCACTTCCCGATTGAGAACTTCTATGCGACCGAGATCGTGAGGGACAAGGACGGCACCCTCGTCGAAGTGAACCGCGGCATCATCCTCAAGGACGATGCCGACGCCTACCACCAGGACTGCCCGCTCAAGTGACGGCCGGACGGCGCCCGGCTCGCGCGCTCAATGGCTGGTGTTGCCGAAAAAGGTGGCGATGGTATTGAAGGTCGCGGTCAGATTGCCCGAGGTCAGATTGACCGCGGCGATGATGGCCAAGGCGATCAGGGCCAGAATCAAGCCGTATTCGATCGCGGTGACGCCGCGATTCGATTTTAGCGCTCGCGTAAGCTCGGCGACCTTCTTGAAGCTTTGCACGGAACATCCTCGGCGTGGCAGGCCGAACCGGCAAAATAGGACCTGACGTTTAGAATATATCGAATTCGCGGGGAACCGTTAGGACTTGTTGGGGAGAAGCGCGGCTGATGACGTTGCGCGATCCGCCGAGTCGGTCGTCACGGCAGGGAACGGAGAGAGCCGGTCGCCGCGCCACAGCACCTCGGCTATTTCAGTGGTTTATCGGTGGGAACGAAGTCGTATTTGCCCCCGCCTTGCACCAAGAGGTAGCGGCTCTTCCCCGAATCGGCATTGGTGACGTGGTGCTCGGTGCGGGGTGCGATGCGCAAGCGCTCGCCCGGCCGCAAGACGCGCCTAGCCTTGGGCGAGCGGGTCTCGACGCCGATGCGGCCTTCCAGGCAGAAGAAGATGTCGGCGATCTCGCTGTGGAAATGCCAAGGTAGCGCCTCGCCCGGGGCCAGCGTGAAGAGTGTCACCGAGAGCTCGCGCGTCTGGGCGATCACTTCCCGCTTGCTGACCTTGTAGGGCCGCACCCCGCTCCGGCCGGCGGCACCCGGCATTTTGGCTCCCTTGCCGCTTGGCCCTCGTCTCGCCGCACCCGCGGACACGGGCATCTTAGAGGCCGACCAGATCGCGCAGATCGGACCACAGCTCGCGCAGGTTGCGCCTGTGGCCGGTGTCGATCTCGGCGTCGACACTCATGCCCGAGCGCAGGACCGGCGCCTCGTCGTAGCCCTTGACCTCCAGCCGAACGGGAATGCGCTGCACGACCTTGACCCAATTGCCTGAAGCGTTCTGCGGGGGGAGGAGCGCGAACTCGGCCCCGCTCGCGGGGGCTACGCTCTCGACCTGGGCGCGCCATGTGCGTCCCGGATAGGTGTCGACGGTGATGGTCGCGGGCTGGCCGTGCTGTACGTGGGTAAGCTGGGTTTCCTTGAAATTGGCGGTGATCCAAAGCCGGTCGGAGGGGATGAGCGCAAAGGTCGAGTCTCCGACGTGGAGATAGTCTCCTTCGCGCAAGGTCACGTTGCTGACGATGCCCGCGACGGGCGCATGCACCACGCAATAGCCCAGATCGAGCTCCGCCTTGTCGACCGCCGCCTTGGCCTGGAGGTAGCCGGCCTGTTGCTCGGCCGGGAGGTCCGGATTGCCGCCGAGCGCTGCCACCACGCGCGCAAGGTCCTGCTTGTCGGCGGCGAGGCTCTGCTGCGCCGTATTGAGATTGTGCTGCGAATCCTCGAGATTCTGCGCCGATACGACACCTTGGCCGTTGAGGCCGCGGTTGCGCTCCACGTTGTGCTGATAATAGGCGACGGTATCTTGCGCCTTCGCGATGTCGGCGAGTTTTTGGCGGTAGCTCGCCTTGAGCGCCTCGATTTCGTTGCGCGCGCCGGCGAGTCTGGCCTTGGCACCCTCGAGTGCGATGCGATAGGGCGCATCGTCGATCCTGAAGAGGACATCGCCCGCCTTCACCCGCTGGTTCTCCACCACCGGAACGGCGACCACGCGCCCGGCGATGTCGGCGCTCACCTGGATATTGTCGGCTTTCACGTAGGCGTCGTCGGTCGAAACGAAGCGGCCGCCCGCGAGATAGGCGTAAAGGCCGACGGCCAAGAGGACAAGCGGACCAAGCAGCAGCAGGACGAGGCGCGCGATCACCCTGCGATTGACGCGCGAGCGCCGCCGAGGCTGCACCGGCGGCTCGCGCAAGCCGGGGATACGCTCGGCGGGGGAGATCTTGGCGAGCGGCGCTGCTTCCTGCGGCCTAGCCATGACGCCCTCCCGCCCGGCGCAGGCCATCGCTCTCTCGCTCGACCATTTCGCTTGCGAGGTTTCCCTTGATGCGCTTGAGCGTTTCGACGAGCGCTGCGGTATGAGTACCTTCGATGCCGGCGAATGCCCCGGCAAGCGTCTCGAGGGCGAGCTCTCTCATGCGCTCGGAAACGGGATGAACCTTGGGCGTGAGGTAGAGGCGCCAGGTGCGGCGGTCGGCGGGATCATGCCGGCGCTCGACGAAGCCGCCGGCCTCGAGCCGATCGATGAGACGCGCGAGCGAAATCGGCTCGACCTCGAGAATGTCCGCAAGTGCGGCCTGATGGATGCCCTCCTGCCGCCCGATATGGGCGAGCGCGCGCCATTGCGTCCGGGTGAGCCCCAGGCCTTGCGCGCGTTGGTCGAAGCGCTGCCGGAGTAGGCGCGCTACATCGTTGACAAGAAAGCCGAAACTCGGATCGAGGTCGCCCATGCGCGGTCGCGGAGTCCCCTGGCTGAAATTCGCCCCTTATCATAAGCACGCTTATGATAAGCCTATGCTTGCGTGTTTTCGGCGAAGTGTCAACCGCATTTTCGCGGCGATGGCGCGCCACTCGAATGCAATTTCCCAACCCTCCGCGCCGGTGCCAAAGGGCAGCGTCGGAGGCGCATGTCGGCTTCTGCGGTCTTCGGTCGTCAAGGGCGGAGAGGGGCCAAGGCCGTCACAAATTCGTGGTCGACAAGGGCCGAGAGCTGGCGTAAAGAGCGGCCCACTGGTCCGTGGACCCGGCCGCCATGGCGAATTCGAGCGGCACAGGGAACCGGAGGTGAGCCATGATCCTCAGCTGTCACGAGTGCGACTGCCGCAGGCGCGCGGACGCCGGCGGGCGGGCGCCGCGCCTGAGAGGGCTCATGCGTTCGACCCTCGAGCCTCCACCTACCGCGAGTGCTGCTTGAAGCAGCGCGGCGCCCGGCGCGATGAGCGCCCGGGCGGCTCGCTCGCACCTCACCGCGGCTGGAGTTTCGCCGCGGGGTAGATCAAGCGCGATGCTCGAGAGGCCGTCATGCGGGAAAATCCCTATCTCTCGGCGGTAAGCCAGCTCCGCACCCTCGTTCCCAATCGTTGGGACATCGTGGCGATCCCGCTCATTTTCGGCGTGGTTTTCGCGATCGTGATCGGCGTCCGACAAATGGCGGCACCCGTCGAGGTGCTGCAGACGACCGCGATCACGCTCGATCCGGCGAACCTGCCGGAGTACGCGCTGCGCACCGTGCTGCGCATGCTGGCGGCCCTCGTGGCCTCGCTCGTCTTCACCTTGGTCTACGGCGCGCTCGCGGCCAAGTCGCGCCGCCTCGCCGTGGTACTCATCCCGCTGCTCGACGTGCTGCAATCCGTACCCGTGCTCGGCTATCTCTCCTTCACGGTCACCTTCTTCCTGGGGCTTTTCCCGCATAGCGTCGCGGGTGCCGAGCTGGCGGCGATCTTCGCCATCTTCACGAGCCAGGCCTGGAACATGACCTTCAGCTTCTACCAGTCCCTGATCACGGTGCCGCACGACTTGGACGAGGCCGCGCGCGCCTTCCGCTTTTCGTCCTGGCAGCGCTTCTGGCGGCTCGACGTTCCGTTCGCCATGCCGGGGCTCATTTGGAACATGATGATGTCGATGTCGGGCGGCTGGTTCTTCGTGGTGGCGTCGGAGGCGATCACCGTCGGCGACAACCACATCACCTTGCCCGGAATCGGCGCCTACGTGGCAACCGCCATCGAGCACAAGGATCTCTCCGCGGTCGGCTGGGCGATCCTCGCCATGACCGTTGTCATTCTGCTTTACGACCAGCTGATGTTCCGCCCCCTCGTCGCCTGGGCGGACAAATTCCGTTTCGAGAACGTGGGCAGCCAGCTCGCCCCCGAATCGTGGCTCTTGTCGCTTTTCCAGCGTGCCCGCTTCGTGCAAAGGGCGGCAGCCCCGGTCGGCCGCGCCATAGGCGCACTTCTGCGCCTGCCCAACGCCCAGTTCCGGCTGCCGATCGGGGTACGGGTGCGCTGGGCGCCCCCTGCCCGCCTCCTCGATGTCGCCTGGTATGCACTTCTGGCCCTCGGCGCTCTATGGACGGTGCAGACGGTCTTCGACTACCTCGCCGCCAGCCTCGGCTGGAGCGACCTGTTCACGACCCTCAGGCTCGGCGCCTACACCATGATCCGCGTCATCGTGCTCATCGCCCTCGCCACGGTCGTCTGGGTCCCCATCGGCGTCGCGATCGGACTCCGGCCGAAGCTGGCCGAGAAGGTGCAGCCGCTCGCCCAGTTCCTCGCCGCCTTCCCGGCCAATCTCCTCTTCCCGGTCGCGGTCGTCCTGATGGTGCACTTTGCGCTCGATCCCAACATCTGGCTCGCGCCGCTGATGATCCTGGGGACGCAGTGGTACATCCTCTTCAACGTCATCGCTGGTGCGAGCACGTTCCCCACGGACTTCACCGAGGCGGCCGAGAATTTCCACATCACGGGCTTCCTGTGGTGGCGCAAGGTCATGCTGCCCGGGATCTTTCCCTTCTACGTGACCGGTGCGATTACCGCCTCGGGCGGGGCCTGGAACGCGAGCATCGTCGCGGAAGCGGTGAGCTGGGGCGATACCAAGCTCACCGCCGCGGGGCTCGGCTCCTACATCGCCCAGATGACCGACGCGGGGGATTACCCGCGCATCGTGCTCGGGATCGCCGTGATGTCGGCGTTCGTCATTCTCTTCAACCGACTGCTCTGGCGTCCGCTCTACGGCTACGCGGAACGCCGCCTGCGTCTCGATTAGGGAGATTTGCCATGCTCGACACCGTTCAGCCGGCGGCCGCCGGCCTCCTCGAGGCGCGCGGCGTGCGCCAGGCCTTCCCCAGGCCCGCGGGCGGGGAGGCCGTCGTCCTCGACAACGTCGACATCGCCTTGCACGAAGGCGAGATCGTAGGCCTCCTCGGCCGCTCCGGCTGCGGCAAGTCGACCTTGCTCCGCATCATCGCGGGTCTCATCCATCCGAGTGCCGGCGAGATCGACTACGAAGGCAAACCCTTGCACGGCCCGGCCGAAGGGATCGCCATGGTGTTCCAGACCTTCGCCCTCTTCCCCTGGCTCAGCGTGCTCGAGAACGCCGAGATCGGCCTCGAGGCGCGCGGCATGCCGGAGCCCGAGACGCGCCGCCGCGCGCTGCAGGCGATCGACCTCATCGGCCTCGACGGCTACGAATCCGCGTACCCGCGCGAGCTCTCGGGGGGCATGCGCCAACGCGTGGGCTTCGCCCGGGCGCTCGTGGTCGAGCCCAAGGTCCTGCTCATGGACGAGCCGTTCTCGGCCCTCGACGTGCTCACCGCCGAGACCCTGCGCACCGACTTTCTCGACCTCTGGATCGAGAAGCGCATGCCGATGAAGACGGTTCTCCTCGTCACCCACAACATCGAGGAGGCGGTATTCATGTGCGACCGCATCCTCATCCTTACCTCCAATCCCGGCCAAATCATCGGCGAGATCAAGGTCCCCTTCGCGCACCCGCGTAACCGGCTCGACCCTGCCTTCCGCCAGCTCGTCGACGACATCTACGGCCGCATGACGGCCCGTCCGGCTACCACCCCTGGCGGCGTTGCCAAAACACCCGCCCTCGGCCTTTTCGACAAGCTGCCGCGCGTCTCGATCAACCGCCTTTCGGGTCTCATGGAGACGGTGGCGGCCGCCCCTTACAGCGGGCAGGCCGACCTCCCGGCGATCGCGGCGGCCCTCCAGCTCGAAGTCGACGATCTTTTTCCCATCGCCGAGGCGTTGCAGCTCATGGGCTTTGCCGAATTGGCGCTAGGCGACATCAAGCTGACACCGGCCGGCCGGCAATTCGCCGTGGCGGACACGCAAACACGCAAGCGCGTCTTTGCCGAGCACCTCATGCGCTCGATCCCGCTCGCGGCCCATGTGCGCCGCGTGCTCGACGAGCGTCCCGGCCATCGTGCGCCGCGCTTGCGCTTCGAGACGGAGATCGAGGACCATTTGTCCGAGGAGGAAGCTCAGGAAACGCTCCGCGCGGTGATCAGCTGGGGACGCTACGCCGAGCTCTTCTCCTACGACGACGAGGCGGAGATGTTCAGCCTCGAGAATCCGGCGGCCTGAGGGAGGAGTTGGCGCCATGATGAACCTGATCGACGCGACGCGCGCCTACGAGCGTTGGGTGAGCGGCGAGCTCGAGGTCGTCCGGGGCGACCTCGCCTTGAAGCACAAGCTCATGGCCGAAAGTGCCTTCGCCTTCATGCGCGCGACCTTCTACCGCTTCGTCCCCGTCTGGCACCGGGCCTGCGCCGACCTCGCCTCGGCCCCGCGCCTTTTGGCGGTCGGCGATCTCCATGTCGAGAACTTCGGGACCTGGCGCGATGCCGAAGGCCGCCTGGTCTGGGGCATCAATGACGTCGATGAGGCCGCCCCCATGCCCTACACGATCGACCTCGTGCGCCTGGCGACGAGCGCCCTCCTCGCCCGGCGCGAGGAGCATCTCGCCATAGCGCCGAAGGCCGCCTGCAAGGCGATCCTCGAGGGCTATGACGCGGAGCTCGAGCGCGGCGGCAGCCCCTTCGTGCTCGAGGAGGGCCATGCAGCGCTGAGGGCGGCGGCCCTCTCGGCCGAGCGGGATCCGGTGCGCTTTTGGCAAAAGCTGGAGAAACGCCCCGACCTGCGCCCGCCGGGCCTCGTGCGCAAGCTGCTCGCCGCTCAACTTCCCGATCGCATCCGCACGTTTCGCGTCATCCACCGAATTTCCGGCATGGGCAGCCTGGGCCGGCCGCGCTACGTGGCGCTTGCGGATTGGCAGGGGGCCGAGGTGGCGCGCGAAGCGAAAGCGATGCTGCCCTCGGCCTTCGGCTGGGCCATGGGACGGCCCGAGACCGCACTCCATTGCCACGCCATCCTTGCGGGTGCCGTGCGCTGCCGAGATCCCTTCTTCGCCTTCCGCGAGCGCTGGCAGCTGCGCCGGCTGGGGCCGCACTGCTCGCGCATCGAGCTCTCGTCGCTGCCGAAAAAGCGCAACGAGAAGCGCCTGCTCGAGGCCATGGGCCGCGAGACGGCGAACCTGCATCTGGGGAGCGGCGATGCCATCGCCGCCGTGCGCACCGATGGCAAGCGCCGCGGCAAGGGCTGGCTCCTCGCCGCGGCGCGCGCCATGTCCGAAGCGACCACCGCCGACTGGAAGACGTGGAAGGCGAGACACTAGGCCCTGCCAACGGCAGATGAGGACGCGTGGTAGCGCATCCGGCGATGAGCGAACGGCTCGCCGACCATCGCAGCTTGTGGCAGGCAAAGCCCGTGCTGCGCGCGGTCTACGAGGATTGCTATCGCCGTCTCATGGCGCATTGCGCCCCCGGCGGGCCCTCGCTCGAGATCGGCGGCGGCACCGGCAATCTCAAAGCCTTCAAGCGAGACATCGTCTCGAGCGACATCCAATTCGCCCCCTGGCTCGACGTGGTCGCGGACGCGCACCGCCTACCCTTCGCGGCCGCAAGCTTCCGCAATCTCGTGCTCTTCGACGTGCTGCATCATCTCGAGCGCCCGCGTCTCTTCTTGGCGGAGGCGGCGCGCGTGCTCGCACCGGGCGGCCGCATCGTCGTCTGCGAGCCCGCGATCACCCCGCTCAGCTATCCCTTCTACCGCTTCTTCCACCCCGAGCCCGTGGAGCTGGGGGCCGATCCGCTCGCGGAGGGCGCGCTCACTCGCGCGCGCGATCCCTACGACTCCAATCAAGCCGTCCCGACCCGCCTCTTCGGGCGCGACCGCGCGCGGCTCGAGGCCCTCGTCCCCGCGCTCGCGGTCGTCGCTTGCGAGCGCTTCGGCCTCCTCGCCTATCCGCTCTCGGGCGGCTTCCGTCCGTGGTCGGCGCTGCCGGCCGGCCTCGCCGCACCTCTCCTCGGCCTCGAGCGCAGGCTCGAACGGCATCTCGGCCCGCTCATGGGCTTTCGGCTTCTCGGCGTGATCGAGCGACGCTAAGCTCTGCTGGCGCGGGCACCGCATGCGCGCAGACGGACGAGCGAAATCGCGGCCTTTGGAAAGGGCAACATGAAACAGAGCAGCGAGCGCTTTCTCACCACTCACACAGGCAGCCTGCCTCGCCCCGAGGATCTCATCCGCACGATGTTCGCCAAGGAGGAGGGAGTGCCGGTCGACCCGGCGGCCCTCAGGGCGCGCATAGCGCTTGCGGTCAAGGAGATCGTGCGCAAGCAGTGCGCGGCCGGCATCGACGTGGTGAACGACGGCGAGATGAGCAAGCCGAGCTACGCCACCTACGTCAAGGACCGCTTGAGCGGCTTCGGCGGGAGCAGCCATCCGCTCCAATATCAGGACCTCGTCGATTTCCCCGAGCTCGCCCGCCGCGTCTTCGGCGATCCCGGCCGCTCGCGGCGCAAGACCCCGGGCTGCAACGCCGCCATCGCCGTGCGCGACTCCGCGGCCGCCCAGACCGACGTCGACAACCTCAAGGCGGCCGTCGCCGAGGTCAAGGTCGAGGAGCCCTTCATGAGTGCCGCCTCGCCGGGGCTCGTCTCCCTCTTCTTCCACAACGGCCATTACCCGACGCAAGAGGCCTATCTCTTCGCCATCGCCGAGGCGATGCGGCCGGAATACGAGACCGTGGCCAAGGCGGGCTTCGTGCTCCAGATCGACTGCCCGGACCTCGCCATGGGCCGGCACATCCAATACGCCTCCCTCGACCTCGCCGCATTCCGCAAGATGATGCGGCTCCACATCGAGGCCCTCAACGGAGCCCTCGCGGGAATTCCGCCGGAGCGGCTGCGCATGCATTTGTGTTGGGGCAATTACGAGGGCCCGCACCACTACGACGTGCCGCTCGCCGAGATCATCGACGTGATCTTCGAAGCGCGGCCGAGTGCGATCTCCTTCGAGGCGGCAAACCCGCGCCACGCCCATGAATGGAAGCTCTTCGAGCGCGTGAAGCTGCCCGAGGGCAAGATCCTCATCCCCGGGGTCATCGAGTCGAAGACGAACTTCATCGAGCATCCGGAGCTGATCGCCGAGCGCATCGGCCGCTATGCCAGGCTCGTCGGGCGAGAGAACGTCATCGCCGGCAGCGATTGCGGCTACGGCACCTGGGTCGGCCAGGCGGCCGTCGATCCGGCCGTGGTCTGGGCCAAGCTCGCCGCCCTCGCCGAAGGCGCGCGCTTGGCCTCCCGCGCGTTCTGGCCCTAGGCGGCGAGGCCGCGCGCGGCACTCCTCTGAGAGAGATCACCAGAGAAAGGCGACCATGACCACCAAGGCCATCCTTTTCGGCAGCGACTTCGACGACCCAGCCCCCTTCCAAGCGCTCTGCGCGCGCGAGTTCCCGGCCCTCGACTTCCGCGTCTGGCCCGCGGCGGGCCGCATCGAGGAGATCGAATACGCCTTGATCTGGAAGATCGACGACGGCGTGCTCGGCACGCTGCCGAATCTGAAGGCGATCCTCGCCCTCGGTGCGGGGGTCGACCAGATCCTCAAGGACCCGGCCTTTCCCACCCGGGTCCCGCTCTATCGCCTCATCGATGCCGGCCTTGCCGTGCAGATGAGCGAATACGCGATCCACGCCGTGCTCGACATCCATCGGCGCATGGCCGACTACCGCGGGCAGCAGCTCCGGCGCGAATGGCTGAGGCTGCCGGCGATCGACCCCTCCGAGCGTTGCGTCGGCGTCATGGGCCTCGGCGTGCTGGGGGCCCATCTCGCAGAGAAGCTCGCGGCGCTCAACTTTCGCACGCTCGGCTGGAGCCGCACGCCCAAGTCGCTTGCCGGCATCGAATGCTTCCACGGCAAGGCGGGGATGGCGGGATTCCTCGCGGCTTCCGAGATCATGATCGTGCTCCTGCCGCTCACCCCGGAGACCCGCGGCATCATCGACGCGTCCCTTCTGCGCCAGCTGCCGCGCGGAGCCGCGATCGTCAACATCGCGCGCGGACGCCACCTCGTCGACGCCGACCTCCTCGCCGCCCTCGACTCGGGCCACATCGGCCGCGCCATCCTCGACGTCTTCCACGACGAGCCGCTCGGCAGCACGCATCCGTTCTGGAGCCATCCGCGCATCACCGTAACGCCCCATATCGCGGCCCAGCCCATCGCCGAGCTCGCCATGGCGCAGATCTTCGCCAATCTCCGCTGCCTCGAGGCGGGGGAGCCGCCGACCGGACTGGTCGATCCGGCGGTCGGCTATTGAGGGCCGGCTCGCTCTTGCCTCCGTCGCCGACGGCCAAGCTATAATGGGCGCATGGGCAAGCTCTTGAGCGAGGCGCAAATCGCGGCTTTCGAGCGTGACGGCTACGTCTCCGGCATCCCCGTGCTGGCACCGGACGACTGCGCGCGGCTCGAGCGCAGGATCGCCGAGTTCGAGATGCTGTATCCCCGCGAGGTCGCCTGGGCCTTCGACATCAAGTGCAATCTGTTGTTCGACTGGGTGGTCGCCGCCGGGACCGGTGCTGCCATGCTCGATGCCGTCGAGGATCTGATCGGGCCCAACATCCTCATGACGGACGCGGTCTTCCGCATCAAGGAGCCGGGCTCCTCCGTGGTCTACGACTGGCATCAGGATTCGGCGCGCATCCAGGTCGAGCCCTGCTTCCTCATCGGCTATCTCGCGGTCGGCCCCTCGACGGTCGCGAACGGCTGTCTCGAGGTGATCCCGGGAACGCACCGCGAGGTCCAACCCTTCCGCGTGGTCGAGGATGCGCCGGGCCAGGCCGAGCGCCGTGTCGCGCGCGTGGCCGCCCCCGATACCTCGCGCGCACGCCCCTTGGAGCTCGCGGC
>Ga0335078_10012936_pt1 | contig 12366 bp, 12 predicted proteins | sample Lox_Sample_32_FD_206711 | JGI IMG/M metagenome (GOLD analysis project Ga0335078, IMG submission 206711) | Soil microbial communities from Loxahatchee National Wildlife Refuge, Florida, United States - Lox_Sample_3.2 | ecosystem: Environmental > Terrestrial > Soil > Wetlands | place: USA... | reverse complement strand
ACATTGGCGACCGTGCCGTCAGTGCGATCCACCAGCGGGCCGATCTTTTTGATCGCCGCGTCCGCATCCTGGCTTACGACCAGCACCTGCTCGGTGATTCTATCCAGCTTTGGAGACTGCTGTGCCACAAGTGCATTGACTCGCTGCAAAATCTCGGCAACCTGGTTGCGGTTGGTGGGTCCAGTTGCGTCGTTTAAGTTTGCCAAGAGCGTCTGGACTGGCCCGTTCATTTCCTTGAGCGCGCCTTGCACCTGCGTCAATAAATCCGACGCGCTGTCCGCAATCCCAGACAGCTTTCGAGTCATCTCGTCTATGCTGACGGATCCCTGAGAAGCGATCGCCTGGCCCGGCCTCAGGCGTGGCGCGTCCTCCGTACCCGTCGTGATCGAGATCACCGGGCTGCTCATCAGACTGACCGCACCCAGGCTGGCCACAGACCTCTGGTTCAGCGGTGTGCCTTCTTTTACGTCCAGCAAGATTTCGATTTGCGTCGGATCCTGGCTCCAGGATCGAACAGTGGTCACCCTGCCCACCGAAATTCCGCCGAACAGAACCTCAGACCCCGGCGCGATGCCCCCGGCGTAACGCAGGTAGGTCTTATACTGCGTTAAATGACGCCCCCATTGTTCGTCGCCGATGTAGTAAACCGTCACCCCCAGCAGGATCAAAGCCACAATTACAAATGTCCCCACCTTGGCTTCTGTGTTCATACCGTAACCCCTTCCAGATACTTTTGAAAATACTTATCAATCGCCGCGGCGTCGGCAATTTGGTCTGGGACGCGATCGAAAAACTGCCGGATGCGTGGATGGGTGCTGCTCTGCAGTTCCTCCTTCGTGCCCACCGCAATCAGCGATCCCTTGTACAGCATCGCCATCCGGTCCGCGATGCGAAAGGCGCTCGCCATCTCATGAGTCACCACCACCACGGTCATGTTGAAAGCGCGCTTCAGGCCCAAAATCAACTCGTCGAGTTCCGCCGCGACAATCGGATCGAGCCCTGCTGATGGCTCGTCAAACACCAGAATCTCGGGATCGAGCGAAAGAGCTCGTGCGACTGCCGCGCGCTTCTTCATCCCGCCGGAGAGCGCCTGCGGGCTAAGCTTTCCGCATTCCGCCAGCCCGACTACTGCGAGCTTCATCCACGTCATCAGGCGAATCGTCGATTCTGCCAGCCGCGTGTGCTCGCGCAGCGGCAGGGCGACATTGTCTTCAACCGACATTGAATTGAATAACGCTGAATTCTGAAATGCGACTCCAATCGAGCGCCGGAACTTCTTTAGTTCAGTTGGCGCGCATTGCGCCAAGTCTAGACCGCTCACGACAATCTGGCCGGATTGCGGCCGCTCCAGGCCGACGATCTGACGCAAAAGCGTACTCTTCCCGGATCCACTGCCACCCAGCAAGACCATCGTTTCCCCTCGCGCGACGTCGAGGTTGATTCCATCGAGCACACGCCGCCCGTTGTAGCTCACCACCACGTCCCGAACGGAAATAGCCGGCCCAGTCCAGGCTGTTTCTGGCGCTCTGGTCATGGCTTCACTTCCCTCCAGTCAGGTAGAAAATGGCTGTGAATGCCACGTCGGCGAGGATTACCAGGAACGTAGACTTCACGACTGCGGCCGTGGCAGATCGGCCCACCGCGTCCGGGCCGCCACGAACGCGGAAGCCTTCCAGACATCCTACGTGCACAATGATCGTCGCGAAGGCCAGGCTCTTCACCAAGCCCGTCATAACGTCACGCAGCACGATGGAGTGGATAACGGAGCGAAGATAAACGCCGACCGCCATGCCTGTGCTGACTCGCATAAAGATGCCGCCCGTCAGAATCCCACAGGCGGTACTGGTTATTGTTAAGCAGGGAAGCACAATAAGGGCCGCCAGATACTTCGGCGCCAGGACGAACTCAACTGGGTCGATAGCCATCGTTCGCAAAGCGTCGATCTCTTCGGTGACCACCATGCTGCCAATCTCCGCAGAAAATGCCGAGCCTGAACGCCCGCTCACTGCAATTGCAGTCAGTAACGGTCCTAATTCTCGGGTAAAGCCAATGGTGACCAGGTCGATCACGAAGTTAATTGCTCCGAAATGCCGGAGTTCCGAGGCCCCTTGCATCGCCAGAATGAATCCCGCGCAAACGGCCATGATTCCAACCATTGGAAAGGCGTCGACGCCCACCGCGAGCATTTGCTGAATTGCGGTTTGCCACCGTTTCCTATTTCCCGCAAACGGCAGGGTTCTGCCCAACGCGCCAAGAGCGCTCCAAAGCTGAAATGCGAGTCCACCCACGTATTCCAGATGCCGCATTGTCGAACTGCCGACACGCTCAACAAGAGATGTGCTCATTGGGGAGCCCCTACCCGCGAATCTGGCCCTTGTGGTTCTTCGAGATTCACTTCGTCAAAAAGACGCAGAAGCCGCGTGGTCTCCAACAGATAACGCGGTCGGTCACGAAGGCGGCTCACTTGAAAAGTCGTTCCCTGGCGCCGTGCGGCGCCCAGGATTTCAACCAACATCGCCAGTCCCGATGTATCGACATAGGCCACGTCGTAAAGATCAACCGTCAGGGTTTTGCAGCCCTCAACCCGTAGCCGTTCTAGTAGGAGCAGTCGCAAGTCAGGGGAAGAATCAATTGTGATTCGGCCCGACAACGACACTTGGCACTCGCGGCCGTTATGCTCGCATACGGCCTGGACGTCCTCATTCAGTGACACCGGTTTCGTTGTTTTTCGCCAAAGGAGAGCCACAAGTCTTCACATGAGAGGAGCCGGGAACCACAGCTCTTGTTGGCCAAGAATCTGCGCTCAGAGTCCAACAACCGCCTAAGATTTGAGATCTTTGCAAGTAGGCATGGGAGCTCCTGTGACGACAACGTTCGCAACATTCGAAGACAGCGCCCTAATCAAACTCGCATTAGCCGGACAAGCCGAGTGCTTCACGGTCTTAATGGATCGCCACTTGGCCGCGATACGCAGACGCATCAGCTCGATGGTGCGGAACCCGGCCGATGCGGAAGACGTTCTTCAGGAAGTCTCGTTAAAAGTCTGGCGTCGTCTGTCGACATTCCGGTCGGAATCCAGCTTTCGCACTTGGATGACTCGTGTGGCCATCAATGAAGCGTTGCAGTTATTCCGGCAGGAACAGCGCAGGCCGCCCTGTCTGGCTCTCGATAATCTCGAGTCTCTCGCTTCTACCGATGAATCGCCGCACCAATCTTTTTCCCGCGTTGAAACAACCCGGGCGGTTCGCAGGGCCGTGGCGGAACTGCCGGCACAATATAAGGATGTCCTCATACTTCGCGATCTTAGAGAACTTAGCGCACGAGAAACGGCGCAATCGCTCGAAGCTACCGTTCCGGCAGTCAAGACACGCCTTTTCCGTGCGCGGCTCATGCTGTCGGCGGTGGTACAGCACTCCAGGCTCCGCGGGTTAGTTAATACTGGGCGGGAGGTGCGAGGCAACCCACAGCGGGGAGCCAGAGCCAGCCATCCTGTTGAGAATCGAAAGGTGTTCGAACCAGCGGGCCACGGTTCTCCGGCTTAGCGGTCGAATCCAGTGCGTACGCCTGCGGGAGCTACAGACGAAACTCGAGAACAGCGGTTGGAAAGCTGTACTAAACCCGGAAGAGGGAAGACTCGTAGGCCGCGCAACCGTGCGCTTTCTGGGCATCTGCGAATCACATGGTCTCAAATTACTGAATTGCCTCCCTACATACGTGAGCGGCTCCTTAGGGAAGTATCAGAAGCATTGGCTCGGTGAGGTTTCTACCGCGCCCGATGGTGCACAGGCCCGCAGGACCAGTTTGATTAGCGCGTAGGCACAATGACCGCACGCTGCGGAAGGGTAACATGAATGAAACGATGTCTTTTCTCGCGCGGCATGGATATTGGCTTTTGGTTGGCGCCGTCCTGGCGAGGCAAGCATGTTTGCCAATACCCACGAATCTGCTCCTTGTCGCAGCCGGCGCGCTTGCGCGATCGAAGGAACTTAGCCTATCTGTAACCCTGTTCCTGTCGGTGCTGGCGTTTCTAATTGCCGATCTTGTTTGGTATGCGGCCGGCCGCCGGTCGGGAGATAGAGTAACACACTTTCTTTGCGGGCTTTCGCGAGATCCGGAGTCTTGTGTTTACAAGGCAACCGGCGCCTTCGCTAAACGGGGAGTGAGGATTTTGCTCATCTCCAAGTTTGTGGTAGGGCTTGATGCTGCCAGTGTTCCCCTGGCAGGAGCAGCCCGTACGCCTCTAGTATCGTTTTTGGTTTTCGACGCTCTTGGGGCAACGTTCTGGTCAACTGCCTACGCCACGATTGGCTATACTTTCAGCAATCAATTAGACCGCGTTGCGGCACACGTCACTCGGATGGGCGCCGTCGTGGCGCTCGTCATGGCGGCAGGTGTTGGCTTCTACATGGCCCGAAAAGCTGTTCGCTGGCTGGGCTTCGTCCGTCAGTTTAGCCTTGCACGAATCACTCCGGAAGAGCTCAGAGATAAGCTGACCTCCGGGGAAAACATTCTGATCGTGGATCTACAGCGCTGTCTGAGAGACACGGCGCAACCGATGGCGATTCCGGGCGCTGTTCGCATTGACCCGCGCAAACTTGAGAAGTATAGGGATGCGGCAATATCGCCGACCCAAGAGGTTGTTCTCTATTGCGCTTCTCCCGGTGAATTCACTAGCGCGCGCGTCGCGCTCGCTCTGCGCAATAAAGGAGTCAAGCACGTTCGGCCGCTTGCAGGCGGCCTCCAGGCGTGGCGTGATCGTGGCTTTTCCGTTACTGCCGAAGTGCGAGTTCCCGTAAGTGCAGTCGCTCGCGGCTGAGGGCAACCATCCTGTGGACTCAAGATCTTCCGCCAATGCGGGTCCAGCCAAAAGTCCGATGGCGCATATATACGCGCCTAGGCCGTAATTTGTCGAGCCTCCAACAAAAACGTTTGGGCATACCTCTCCTTAGATGTAGATTAAGAGGGAAACGGCGAAATGCACAGGGAATGGCTGGCGGTGGAACACTATCGAATCCACGTGATGGAACTTTGGCCTGATGGACCCAGGAAGACGGCAGGACTTGCCGCAGCCCGCTCCGCCCTCGATAGGTTGGTCAAGACGAAACCTGGGGATTCCTCCTTCGTATGCTCGACTTGCGCCAGTCGTCGGCGGAACGTGACGGCTATTTCGTGCGACCCGGCAGTTTACAGCGTGCCCTATGGGCTGGCGGCGTGATTGCTCAGCATAGCGGACGCTTTAATCGTTCGCTTGCCGAGATGGCGCCCTGTTTGCCCATATTGCAAGCGGCTCTTTGGAGCCCAAATCGAGAGATTATCTCCGTGACCCATCCGATCGCTAACATCAAGTTGCAGGCGCGAACGGCCACGGCCATCGTCTTACTAATAGCGACCGCCCCGATATTCGCCCAAGCTCCGCCCCCCTCGCCCGATCGCCCGTGGCATTCATCGGAGGAACAGCAAATCATCATCGATGCGCGGCGTCCTGCGGCGCTTCGCATCGAATCCGATAAAACCTACTCGTTAGCGGAATTGATCTACCTTGCTGAAGCGCACAATCCCGAAACGCGCGCCGCTTGGGAGAAGGCCCGCGCCCATGCCGCCGCCGTCGGAGTCGCTCGTAGCGAGTTGTTTCCGACGCTGGCTGCTATTGCGCTCGCCGGCGTGGATCGCCAGGAGGCTCCGCTAGGTGCGCAGTTTTATCGCCAGACCTCCTCGGCGTTTCAGCTCTCACTAGACCTGAACTACACAGTTTTCGATTTTGGCGTGCGTCGCGGCCGGGTCAATGTTGAAAAGGCGCTCCTGCTGGCATCGAACTTCGGGTTCAACGACGTTCATCGGCAACTGATTCACGACGTTTCGCAGGCCTATTACCGGTTGCTGAATGCCGCAGGGCAGGAAGAAGCCGCCGGAGCAAGCGTGGTGAATGCCCAGGCCGTACAACAGGCGGCGGAGGAGCGTTTGCGTAACGGCTTAGGCACGCTGCCCGACGTTCTCGAAGCACGTAGCGCGACCGCACAAGCGCAATACAATCTGCAGGCGGTATTGGGAGGGGAGGAAATCGCACGTGGCGATCTCGCAAGCGCCCTGGGAGCGGCTGCAACCACGCGAATTCGCGTACAACCCCTAAACGAAGTGCCGACGCCTGAATCACTGTCGGACACCGTCGAGGAGGCGATTCGTCGCGCCCTGGAGCAACGTCCCGATCTGCAAGCCAGGGTCGCCGAGATTCGACTGGCGCAAGCAGATCGGCAGGTGGCCCGTGCCGCTTTCTATCCCAGCTTGAGCGTTAGCGCTGGCCCAACCGTACAGTCGCTGTATATCCTCCAGCAGACCCTCCCATGGGGCCATACCGCCGACTTGACCGGCGGCGTAGCGCTGCGTCTGAACTGGACCGTGTTTGACGGAGGCGCGCGACGAAGCCGGCTGGCGGAAGCAGAGGCTACACTCCGGGCGGCACAGGCGCGAGTCGGCGCCGCGCAGGACCGGATTGAAGATCAGGTCTGGACCTCGTATTCGAGCTTGAACACAGCCTTCCGCCAGCGGCAGGCCGCCACAGCGTTGCTCACCGCTGCGACGCAGTCCTACAGCGCAGCGCTGGAATCTTACAACTACGGTTTGCGCAATTTGTTGGACGTCACCAATGCGCAGAACGTCCTGGCGCAAGCGCGCTCAACCGACATTCTGGCGCGTACTCAAGTGCTGGCCGCGCTCGCGGATCTGGCGTTCCGCACGGGCGATGCGATTCAATTGAGCGCCAGGAGCACCCACCAATGATCTTCACGAATGAATTCCGGCGCCTGTCAGCGTTTGGGTTGCTGGCCGTGGTTACATCTTGCACTGGTTGTAGCCGGGCGCCATCCTTTGACATCTTGGGATCGTTCTTTCCGGCATGGCTGGTATGCTTGGCATCGGGCTTACTGTTCACAGTCGCGGCCCGCTGGCTGCTCTTTCGCGCCGGTGTTGTACTCGCGGTTCCCATCTTGACCTATCCGAGCCTGACCGCACTGTTCACACTCGCGCTCTGGCTCTCTTTGTTTCGATAGCGAGGAAATCCATGGAGCCCACCGGCAATACGACACGGATTTTGGTTGGCCGAGGTCTCAGCGCTCTAATCGTGACTGGCGCAATCGTTTTAGGCCTTGTGGTACTCTATCGTGCCGACCACCATCCACGTACCGACGACTCCGAGATCCTCGCCAATTTTATTGGCATCGCGCCGCAAGTCGAGGGCCCGCTCGTCCGTCTCAACGTGCGCGACAACCAGTTCGTGAAAAAAGGTGACCTTCTCTTCGAGATTGATGACCGACCGTATCGATACGCTCTGGAAAAAACAATTTCTGAGCAGGCAACCCTCGAAGGACTGGTCTCCGACGAGCGGAGAAGAATCGCCGCTCAGGTAAGCGCCGTCTCAGTTGCGGCCGCAAATATCCAAAGCACTGAAGCTGACGTAAACCGGTGGGCGGCGGCAGTCGAGCAGGCCAGGGCGGAAGTGTCAAGCGCCGAGCAGGGCGTGAGCCGCGTCAAAGCCGAGTGGACGTATGCGAGTAATAACCTGCATCGCATTGAGCCACTGCTGGTGAAGCAGTTTGTCACCCTCGACCAGGTGGATCGGGCCAGGACTTCAGAAGTTGCGCAGGCCCAATCGTTGAAGCAGGCGGAATCGCAACTGCGGCAGGCGCAGGCGGCTCTGAAATCCGCATTAGCGCAGGAGGACCGTGCTAAGGCGGTGTTGACCGAGAGTAAGGCTCAACACCAACAGACGCAGAATGCGGTCTCAACGCTCGATCCGCTCATTAACCAGCGCGGCGCAAAAGCGTCGGCGACAGAGACTGCACGCTACAACCTTAACAACTGCCGGGTCTACGCTCCATTCGATGCGCGCGTGACGAACCTGACGATCTCGGAAGGGGCATATGCGCACACGGGCCAGCAGGTGTTCACGCTCATTGACGCGCGTACGTGGTGGGCGGTCGCCAATTTCCGCGAAGGACAATTGCAACACATCACGCCAGGTATGGGGGCGGATGTGTATGTATTGTCCAAACCGAACGTGCGCTTTTCGGGTGTTGTAGAAAGCATCGGATTTGGCGTGACTCCAGATGAAGACGTTATTGGCCGCCTCCAGCAAGGTTTGCCGGATGTGCAGAGGACGCTGAACTGGGTGCATCTGGCGTCGCGTTATCCAGTTCGGGTGCGAGTCGAAAGTCCCCCTCCGGATCTGTTTCGGGTGAGTGAGTCAGCAGTCGTAGTGATTCGCGGGCTTTGAGATGGGATCCATCGCGCAATCTCTCCCTGCGCCGAACCGCCCGCTGGCCTGGCTCTGGGAATGGCTCAGAGACGAGTTGGCTCCATACCCTGGTAGAACGCTTCTGGTCGCGCGCATGGTCACCGCGGCTACTCTGGTCATGATCATCAGCATGACTTTCCGGCTGCCGTACGGTGCGTATGCCGCACTCTATGCGCTGAATGTTTCACGAGACAGCCTGGAAGGAACCAAACGCGCGGTGCAGTCGATCGTGGTCGGATTTGTCTTAGCAGGCGCGTACATTTTGACTGGCGCGATGCTGGTTTTGGGCGATCCGGTGCTGCGCTTCCTCTGGATCTCCGCATCGCTCTTCCTGATCTTCTACGGCATCAGCGCAACCGGTAATTTCGCTGCCTGGACACGCTTCGGGTATATGGCGGTCATCACGATTTCGCTATGGGATCGCCATGTTGGTGCTCAGACCAAGGTGAACGGCCTGCTGTGGGCGATATGGATGCTCACGATGGCCAGCGTGATTGCCTTCCTTCTGGAAATATTGTACGCAGCTCTCAGACGAGGGGATGACCTGCTCGATCCACTGGCTGAACGCCTGGCATGCGTGGAGGAACTGCTCCGGTCCTATGCCAGCGGCCGCCCTGCAGCCGCGGCCACGCATTCCGGGATCACGCGCTTGGCGATGTTAGGAACATCCCGGCTGCGCGGCCTGTTGAATCGCTCCATGAACGGCCCTGAATACGCTCAAGAAATGGGCGCCGTGGTGGCCATGGTCGGCAGATTGGTTGATCTCGCAGCCAATCTCCCTCGCTTCGCGGGTCACGTCTCCGAAGCCGATCGTGACCGAATCGGCAAGGTCGCGGACTGGATCGCTGAAATCCGCCACGACCTCAACAAGAGGTCGATCCCGCATGGCGCCAAACCGACTGCTGAAATCGAAGCTTGGCCAGATCTTCCGCTTTTGGGGGAGATCGAGAAAGCAGTGTTGCTGATTCGCGAAGTACGCTCGGGTTCTCAGTCTTTAGCGATATACGACTCGGCGGCGCTGGGAGATGGCGGCGGGCCGCCAGAACTCAAGCTAAACACATTGTTTAAATCGGAACACCTAAGATTCGGGTTGAAAGGTTGTCTCGCGGCAAGCCTCAGCTACATTATCTACAGCTCTCTATTTTGGCCAGAGATCTCGACGTCGGTGACCACGTGCTTTCTGACCGCCCTCACTACCATTGGGGCGTCCCATCAGAAGCAGGTTCTGCGGTTTGCCGGAGCCGTCATAGGCGGTTTCGTCATCGGCATGGGCGCGCAGGTCTTCATCCTCCCCTACATCGACTCGATTGCTGGGTTCACCTTGCTGTTCGTTTTGGTGAGCGGCGCAGCGGCCTGGATCGTAACATCGAGCCCTCGCCTCTCTTATCTCGGCGTACAGGTTGCGTTCGCTTTCTTCTTGATCAACCTTCAACAATTCAAAATACAAACGTCTCTGGTAGTAGCGAGAGATCGCGTAGTAGGTATTTTGATTGGTTTGTTGGTGATGTGGTTAGTCTTCGACCAGCTCTGGAGCACCCCGGCGGGTATCGCCATCAGAAAAAACTTCGCGTCGGGCTTGCGGTTACTCGCTCAGCTCGCTAGTGAACCGGTATCCAACGACCTACGAACAGCGATCGAACGCAGCTACTCTCTTCGAGGAGAACTCAACACCCAATTCGACAAGGTACGATCTCTTGCGGATGGTGTTCTCTTCGAATTCGGTCCTACTCGGCAGAAAGATCTCGAATTAAGAAGTTTCGTCCGCCGGCTGCAACCGGAATTGCGCGCCCTTTTCGTGATGCGGATCGCGTTATGGAACTATCGTGCTCAAGTGCCCGGATTCGAACTGCCGGAGAGTGTTCGTCTTCGACAGCAAGCGTATGACGAACATTCCGCCCGGATGCTGGAGGAAATGGCTGACCGGATAGAGAATAATACACCGTACACAAGCAACGGCGTTGATTCTCGCGCGCTCTTAAACAGAACCGTAGACGCAGTGGAGTGTGAACAGCCCACACAGTTGCCCACAGGACGCGCACAAATGTTTGTCGAACTCCTCCGCGGCATAGACGCCCTGACAACCTCTCTTGCATCGGAGATCGCAAGCGGAATTTAGTAGCGGACGACACGCACGAAAAGTGAGACATGTACGGCCAACTCCCGGACCACATCTGCTTGCAGTTGGCCTCTGGGTCCGAGGAGTCAGATAGTTGAGCCGAACAGAAGGAGCGGCAGAGCGCAGAGACTTACCATGCGGTTTAATACCGTCGTCCTGATCGCTTGCGGATTCCGGCCAAGGTGAACACTCATTCCGGAAGAATGCCGAACGGCATTCCGGGATGAAGCCGAACACCGTCGCAGCGTAGCCCCGCTGGCACCCTCGATTATGCAAGAGGGGTCGGCTTGGTGAAGCGAAACCTGTCCGGAGCGTAGCGGAGGCAAAGCGCCGCTAGCGAGACAGGGTGCGGGGAAAGGGCGGCTCTCGATCGAATACTGCTGGTTCGGCGTTCCCCATTATCCGCGTCGCCCATTCGCGCCGACACAGCTTGGTCAATGTCGGCTTTCCGATCCGCCGCCATGACACCCTCTCTGGTTGCTCAGGCGCAAACATGCATAACATCCTGAGTCCGAATGGCCTGGGCCCGGTTGATCAGGATCCCTGTTGAGGGCAGAGCTCAAACGACCTGTTCATCTAGGAAACAAAGGGAGGTATTTATGGACAAAGTATGGTTGATCACAGCCAGCGCCAGTGGTTTGGGCCGGAACATTAGGGAGGCTGTGCTCGAATCGGGCGATCGACTAGTCGCCACAGCGTGCGACCCAAGACGACTGGATGACTTGGTAGAATTCGGCGAGCGCGTCCGCGCGGTTTCTCTTGACGTGGCGGATGAAAGCGCGGCTCAGGCCGCCTTGCAGGTAGCGCTTGATGCGTTTGGGCGTCTCGACGTCGTCGTCAACAACGCCGGGTTCGGCGATATTGCGCCGTTCGAACAGTTGAGCGCGGAGCGCTTCAAGGCGGTGATTGACACCAACTTCTATGGCGTCGTTAACGTCACGCGGGCGGCTGTGCCGCACATGCGCAAGCAAAAGAGCGGCTGCATTCTCCAGATATCATCGGTCGGCGGCCCCCTGACCCGACCTGGCAGCACAGCCTACCATGCTGCGAAATGGGCCGTTGGGGGCTTTACGGAATCTCTTGCCCAGGAACTGTCCCCGTTCGGGGTGAAGGTTTGCGCCCTTGAACCCGGCGGAATGCGGACGAACTGGGGTGCCCGCGCGAACCAGGACACGCCCGAACTCCTCCCCGACTATGAACCGTCCGTCGGCTTTTTTGCCAAGGCCTTGAAATCGTATTGGGGTAAAGAGGTCAGCGATCCCGTCAAGGCGGCTCAGGTTGTGCTCCGTCTGGCGGCGAGTGACAGCCTTCCCGCGCACCTGTTGGTCGGCAGCGACGCGGTTCGCTTCGCCGGCGAAGCCGAGAAGACGCGGGCAGCCGAGGCCACACAGTGGCGGGAGATGAGCTTGTCAACAGACGTCGACTCTTCCACGGCATTGCCCGAGATGCGGTTCTGAGGTCACCCTGCGTAAAGCCGCATGCAAAACAGAACAGAACAGAAAGACGGTCGCCTTTAGCTCTCCGCCTTTGCTCGCCGCTACCGGAGCCAGCGAACAAAGTAAAGATCGTGCCCGGATATGATGAGCTCGGCAGGCAACCGCCGCAAGACGGCTTCGGTAGGCTCCATTGCTTTCTGGTACGGTTCTGGTTTCGGCGCTGGAAAGGCGGTGTTTCCGTTGCTCAAGAAATCACCTGCAAGATTACCGGAGGGGTCCGGCGATCCTCTGGGCGAGGGTCTTTCAGGATGGGTGACTGGGGGCCTAAAACAGCTACCGGCTCGTTACTGCGATTACTGCTTTAAGCCGGGCTCTTTCGCAAAATACTGATTCTGCATGGTCGCCTATGTTCAGGAAATGTCGCCATGGCCGCAAATGTTCTTTATTGTCAAACGACGACCGTATTCCCAAGCTGGACGTCGCGGGTTCGAGTCCCGTCTCCCGCTCCATAAACCTTCAAGAATCTG
>Ga0335078_10012934_pt1 | contig 12367 bp, 11 predicted proteins | sample Lox_Sample_32_FD_206711 | JGI IMG/M metagenome (GOLD analysis project Ga0335078, IMG submission 206711) | Soil microbial communities from Loxahatchee National Wildlife Refuge, Florida, United States - Lox_Sample_3.2 | ecosystem: Environmental > Terrestrial > Soil > Wetlands | place: USA... | reverse complement strand
CCAGCGCGTAAGTATTCGTCGGGTCCCATATCGCCTGCCGCCCATCGCAATCAAACCAAAGCACGCTGATTTCACCATAATTGGAAAGCAGCTCACTTAACTCTGCTTGGATCTTTCGAACAAAACGGTCGTTGTTCCCTGATCGGCAATCCGGATCGCGCCAGTCCATGGGTGAAAAATACCAGCCAATCTTCATTCCCTTGCGGTGCGCAGCGTCAGCCAGTTCCGCGCAAACATCACGATGGAACGGTGTCGCACTGATGCTGTAACCGTCCACTTTTGAATCCCAAAGCAGGAATCCATCGGCGTGTTTGGCGGTAAGTACCATATATTTCATGCCAGCCTCTTGGGCGGTGTCGACCCACTGACCGGCATTGAAGTTGGTTGGATCAAATTTCTTATAAAGGTTGTCATATACCGCGACGGGAGTTGAGCCATGGTTGGGACAGTTCGTGTTGGAATTAGCGCGCGACCAACTGAGTTCCTGTCCCGTGAGACTGACCGGTCCCCAATGAATGAACATCCCAAACCGGGCGGTCCGCCACCACGCCAGCTTCATGTCTCGTTGCGCGGGGACGACCTCGGATGCTGCGTGCACACAGATTCCCGTCAGGCAAAGGAGAAGCAGGCATAAAATTCCTGCTTCTCCTTTGCCTGCCAACCGGTTCCGTGGGCAATACCCGTTCATATAGTGATATTTCGCTCAATAATAAGAGTAGCGGATTAAAGATATGAAAATCTTGCAAAATTGTTCGGCGAAGAGTATTGAACATATATATGATCAGCCAGCCAGTCTATAAGGCGCGTGATAAACGCTATGGGATTGATCGTTGTGAGCCGCAGAAGCAGGCCATCCGGGAGGGCAAAATTGAATTGTACGCGCTTACCAAAGGGCATTACCCCGGTACGCCGGTGGCGCTAAATGTATTACCCGGCCTGAACAGCATCGGTTTTTGGAACGCCGGGAGTACTCAGGACTGGGGTGAAGACCCACATCGGAATGAAGGCATCGAAATTCTGTTTCTGGAAACGGGTTCCATCGTACTCTCGGCCGACCGGAGGGCATACAATTTGCGCGCCGGTAATTTCACCGTTACCCGCCCCTGGCAGCTTCACAAATTGGGAGGGCCGAATATCGGTCCGGGTAGGTTGCACTGGTTGATCCTCGACGTCGGGGTCAGGCGGCCTCACCAGGAGTGGCGCTGGCCAAAGTGGGTGGTGCTGACGCAGGAAGACCTGGCGGAACTGACGCGCAAACTGCGTCATAACGAAAATCCGGTTTGGAATTCCACCCCTCTCATAGCACAGTCGTTTCGTGAACTGGCCCGTTGTATTGCTGGCTGGGACCAGCCCCACTCCGTTTCCCGCATGACGGCCCATCTGAACCAGCTGTTGATTGGTATCCTGGATGCCCTGGCGGAACAGCAGACGCATGAAAATGAACAATTGACCTCGCGCAAACGGGCGGTGGAAATGTTCCTGCGTGATCTGAACGAAGGTCGCGTTAATGTCGGCGAGCAATGGACTCTAGACAGTATGGCTTCGCATTGTGGTATGGGGATAACTGCCTTTTCAAAATACTGCCGTCAGCTGGTGAATACCGGCCCCATGGAGTATTTAAACCAGTGCCGTCTCGACCGGGCTGCACAGCAATTACGCACCCAACCAGAGCGTTCGGTCACGGACATCGCTTTTGCCAACGGCTTTAACTCGAGCCAATATTTCGCGACACGTTTCCGCCGCCGCTTCCGTGTTTCGCCGACTAATTTTTTGGACAATGCTTCTGTCCCACAATCGGGGCCGACTCGGGTTCCTTTGCCCGAAATGGAAACCCACTGATTCCCTTGCCAGTAAGGAAAAGCTTCACGCCTCATGCTTGTGGGTAGGACTTAATTTCAGACGTTCAGGAAAATTTGTTCGCGCGCGAAACGCACTTTTGGCGCGCCGGCGTATTTATCCGTGGGCAACCGATAACCGAGCGTGGCGATGACGGCGCTGGCATAACCTTTCGTCTTCAGGCCGAGAATTTCGTCGTATTGCGCGCGGTCGAAACCTTCCATCGGGCAGGCGTCAATGCCAAGCAGCGCGGCGCTCGTCATCAAATTACCGAGCGCGATGAAAGCCTGATTGCGCGCCCAGGCGTTGCGCGCGGTTTCGTCCATCGTCTGAACAATGCCGGCGACCAACATGCCGCGAAGTTGCGCGAGCGATTCCACCGGCACGCCTTGGGCGCGCGCGACATTTTGCAAATGCGCATCCACGTCGGATTCACTGAAATTATTTTTCGTGGTGAACACGACGAGATGCGATGCGTCGCTGATTTGTGGCTGGCCGTAAGAGGCCGGACGCAATTTCGCGCGAACGGCCGGATCAGTTACGACGATGAATTTCCACGGTTGCAAGCCACCGCTCGACGGCGTCAATCGCAACGCTTCTTCGAGCGTAGTCCAATCGGACGCGCTGATTTGTCGGCTTGGGTCGAATTGCTTGGTCGCGTAGCGCCAATTCAATTGTTCCAATAGTTGATTTGAGTTAATTGTTTTCATTTCTATTTTGTTTTTTGGTTTTGGTCGTGGCGGCGGTCCATGACCACCGCCGGGTTAATTTCAGTTTAAATCGAACACTAACACTTGCGACGGTTTGTTGGCCGACAATTGCAACTTCGTTTCGTCACTGATCGCCGCGGCGTCTCCGCCAGAAAGCGTTTTGCCGTTCAACACGACTTCGCCTTCCGCGACATGCACCCAAGCGGCGCGATTTTTTGCCAGCGTGTGTGAAACGCTTTGGCCAGGCTCCAATTTTGCAAGCCACAAATCCGCGTCCTGACGAATTCCAATCGAGCCGTCGCGACCGGCCTTGCTGACCATCAGATGCAATTGACCTGTCAGCTTGTTGCTCAACGGTTTCTCGGCATAACGCGGCTTAGCTCCTTTCACATCTGGCAAAATCCAAATTTGCAGGAGGCGAAGCGCCTCGTCCTTCGACGGATTGAATTCGCTGTGCGTCACGCCGCTGCCGGCGGACATGTATTGAATGTTGCCGGGGTGGATGACGCTGCCATTGCCCATCGAATCCTTGTGCTCCAGCGCGCCACTCAAAACATAAGTGATGATTTCCATGTCGCGATGAGGGTGAGAGTCAAAGCCCATTCCGGGCATCACCAGGTCGTCGTTGATCACGCGCAAGCTGCGAAAACTCGTCCATTGCGAATCGTAATCATCTCCGAAACTGAAAGTGTGGTAGGTATCGAGCCAGCCATAATTGGCGTGCCCCCGTTCATTTGCTTTTCGTAACGTGATCATATGGCATTAGCTCGAGGTTGGGGACTGCTGCCGCAAAGCAGGCGCGACACTTGCACCGAGCAATTCGATAGCGCGGAGGTGCTTTGCTGGCGGCAACTCGGCAACGTCCATCTGGAAACTAATCCGTGAGATATCGCCCAGCGCTTCGCTGTGGCGCAGAATTTTCTCCGTGACTTCTTCTGGGTTGCCCACCAACAACGCACCATGCTTGCCTCGCACGGCATCAAAATGAGCGCGGGTGACAGGCGGCCAGCCGCGTTCCTTACCGATGCGGGTAAAGGATTTGGCGTAACCCGGATAAAAATCGTCAATCGCCTGTTGCGTCGTTTCAGCAACGTAACCCAATGCGTGAACGCCAACCTTGAGCTTTTCGGGCGCATGTCCCGCGCGCCGGCCAAATTCGCGGTAGATGTCAACGAGCGGACGGAACCGCCGCGTCTCGCCGCCGATAATGGCGATCATCAGAGGCAATCCTAGTGTCCCGGCGCGAGCGAACGACTCGGGGGTCCCACCGACTCCGAGCCAGATTGGCAGCGGATGTTGCATGGGTCGCGGATAAACGCCTTGGCCGGTGAGTGGAGCCCGGTGTTTGCCGGTCCAGTGAACAAATTCGTTTTCACGGATGTTGAGCAGCAAATCGAGCTTTTCAGCAAACAGTGAATCATAGTCCTCGAGTTGCAAACCAAACAGCGGAAACGACTCGGTGAATGAACCGCGACCGACGACCATCTCCGCCCGGCCTTGCGAGAGCAAATCCAGGGTCGCAAAGTTTTGGAACACACGCACCGGATCGGCGGCGCTCAAAACCGTGACTGCACTCGTAAGGCGAATGCGTTTCGTTAAAGCCGCCGCCGCTGAGAGAACAACCACCGGCGCGGAATCGAGGAATTCCCGGCGATGATGTTCCCCGACTCCGAACACATCCAAGCCCACCTGGTCGGCAAGTTCAATTCGCTCGACGAGATTGCGGATGCTGTCCGATGCGCCGACTGCGGCGCCCCTGCCATCGTCAGGTAATACCGCCGCGAAGCTGTCAACGCCGACCTGCATTCTCCCCTCGAACATCTTCGAGGTGGGCTCTCCGTTTTCTGCCTCACTTCGCGCTTTCGCTTCGACTAGATTTATCATGGCTAAACATTACGCTGACCATAACGCACCGCGGAAATACCATGTTTCTTGCCTCGCTATAACTTTTAGCTATGCTCGAAACTGCAAATGGAATTGCGCCATCTCCGCTATTTCATCGCCGCCGCCGAGGAGGAAAACGTCTCGCGGGCGGCGCTGAAATTGCACGTCTCGCAACCGGGCATCAGCCGCCAAATCCACGACCTCGAAGACGAAATCGGATTTCAATTGTTCGAGCGCAGCGCCAAATCGCTCAAACTCACCGAGGCCGGGAAAATCTTTCTGGCGGAAGCGAAATCCATTTTACAGCGCGCGGACGACGCGGTGAAAAAAGCCCGCGCGGCTTCCGGCGGAATTGTGGGCGAAATTAATGTCGGTTATGCGCCATCGCTGACGGTGGAGATTTTGCCGCGGGCGTTGCGGACGTTTCAGGAAAGATTTCCGAATGTGCGCGTCGCGCTGCATGATTTGTCCACGGAAGAAATGCTCGCACAGCTCGGCGAAAAGAAATTGCAGGTTGCGCTTACCGTCCGCCCGCCGGGGAAATTATTGCGTGGCCTGAATTTCGAGGAACTGGCGCGTTACGCCATAGGCGTCGCGGTAGCTCCGAAACATCCGCTGGCGAAATTGAAATCGATTTCTCCGGAACAAATTTCGCACGAACCGCTCATCGCCTACAGCCGGAAGGATTACCCCGAATACCATGAGATGCTGGAAAAACTGTTCGCGCCCGTCGGACGCAAGCCGCGCATCGTCGGCGAACACGACGGCGTGAGCAGCATCATTGCCGCCGTCGAAGGCGGACGCGGCCTGGCTCTGGTTCCAAGCTGTGTCGCGAGCATGGTCGGCTCACGCTTAAAGTTGCTTCCGGTGAAGCCCGCCTTGCCCGCCGTTCCCGTCCTCGCGATCTGGTGCAAGGAGTCCGAAATCGAGTTGGTGAAAAAGTTTATCGCAGCGGCGAGACAGGACTCCTAGTTTAATGACGGCTATCCTGAACGTTTTGGCAACTGGCCTTGGGGCATAACTGTGACGCGGTGCATCCGGCGTATGCGAAAAATGCCAAAGTGACTCTGCCGTCGGCGTGATGTTGCTCGGAACAACCAGAGGTGCGGGTAAAGACGAAATGAACACGATGGGAAATCTCATCGCGGATGCAAAAAAACCGGCGAAGATGCGAAATCTTCACCGGTGATAAGCAAAGGAGGTGTTGTTTTACGCGCGAGCGTCAGCGGCTTGCTGAATCAGCTTGGCGACCTCCGCCGGTTTGGAAACGTAGATGGCATGACTGCCGGGCGCTTCCGTCACCTGCGCTTTCGCGCGTCCGGCCATCGCCCGTTGGGCTGGCGGCGGAATCATCTTGTCTTCCGTGGCAACCAGGTAATAGCTCGGCTTGGTTTTCCAAGCCGGTTCTGTGACGGCGCCTTGGAGGGCTTCAACGCCCCAAGGGACTTGAGAATCAGCCATGAACGATGCCGTGTCCGCTTCAACGTCCGCAGCGAAGGAAGCGGCGAATTTTGTCCGGTCGAGGAAGAGATAACCGTCTTTGGGCGGCAAGATCGGCGGCACAGGCGCGCCGCGCGGAGGGTTGGCAATGAGCGACGCCACGGATTCCCCCTTGTCGGGAGCGAACGCTGTGATGTATACAAGGCTCGAGACTTTGGGATGGGTTCCTGCCTCGGTAATCACCACGCCACCATATGAATGGCCGATGAGTACGACATCGCCGTCCAGGCTGTCAATTGCCGCTTTTGTGGTTGCGACGTCATCGGCCAGGGATTTGGTCGGATTCTGGACCGCCAAGACGTTGTATCCCTTGGTTTTCAGGATTTTGTAGACGCCCGCCCACCCGGAGCCGTCCACAAACCCGCCGTGAACGAGAACGATAGCTTTGCTCTTCTGCTGATTTGATTTTTGTGTATTCATAACGATTGCCTTTCTATTTTTTGTTTTATGTTTCTTTTTGTTGGCGTGTGCCAACCTTGAAGCGACCCTACCAGCGACATAACGAAGTGCCCAATACCACCTTTCTTTAGCGGCGATGCTTTTTGGGAATATCAGAATACCATCGAAGGAGAGGCAATCTCCTTGGCCTGAAATAGTCGCTTTGCTCAACAGTTGACGAGACGGCGTTAACTCTTACCGACTTTTCGGATCGCGGCACAAAGCTTTTCGCCGGCAGGGGGCAGGTCCCCGTTTTTGGCAAGCGCAATGCCAACGCACATGGCGACTTCAGTGTTGACCAATCTGCGATACGTAAGCCTCTGCCCAATGGCCTCTTTAAAAAGCTGGCTGACAACCGCCACGCACTTTCCAACGCCTATTTCGGTGATGAGCGAATTTACGCTGTCACTCTCCGTGGCGATATTGGGACGCAAGGGTGCAAAAACACGTTTCAATATTCTATGAAATTCAGAATTTCTCCGGCGGTCAAGGACAACCAAAGGCTGCTTCGCAAGCGTTTCGAAGGAAATTGCCTTCATCCTCGTCAATGAATGACCTGACGCCATCGCGACGAAGAACGGATAGCGACCCACCTCCTCAAATTCAATTCCGGCGATCAATTCCTCACTGGGTTGCATCATGAGGGCGAGATGCAACATTCCGTTTCGCAACTCATGGCAGAGTTCATCGCTGCCCCGATCACGGAGCACTACCTTTACACCCGGCGTCGTCCTTTGAAATTCCGCAAGCGCGCGCGGCAGTTTATGCAGATCCAGCGGCGCCAAGAATCCAACTTGTAGTTCACCAAACTCGCCGCGAGCTAACGCGCGCACCTTCATTGAATGTAGTCCTCAACGTGTAACTTCCAATCAGAAATTTCTTTAGAGACAAAAGGCCTCCGCTAGTAGACGATAACTTTCGATTTTGTCAGAAAGCTTATGGGTTATCATAGTGAGCATGACTTCATCGGCATCGTAGTTTTTAGCACGCTCCAGGATTTGTTTCTTTGCCTCACTCGGAAGCCCGACGACTTCCCGATTAGCAATACGAGCCAAGTAGCCCTCTTCTTTGGCACCAAAATGAACACCCTTCAACGCCTCCTGCGTGGGAACGGAAGTCGGGTATCTTCCTGAATCACGCATTAAGCGGAGAAAGTCTGATATTTTTTTTTGCTCCTGAAGCTTTTCGGGAGTTGCTGCAATGACAGCATTGACGGCGATCATCACCCTTGGCTCTGGAAATTCCTTGGAGGGACGAAAGTTCTGCTTATATTGTCGAACCGCTTCGGCGCTCGCGTCTGGATTAATGAAGAGTGCAACGGCAAGCCCCATCCCCTTTTCGGCCGCAAGCTTTCCACTGGCAGCGTTACTACCGGCGGAAAGCAACCATATGGGTGGTGCGCTCGCGATCAAGGGCACAGCAAAAGCACGCTTGCAAGTGTCGTGAAAATAGCCTGCCAGCTGATCGGCTTGATCGGTGAAGTCTCCCCAAGCATCGGGAGTGGGCATCAGCAATGACCGTGAGTAGCTATCGCCACCACTAGCACGGCCGATTCCACAGTCCACGCGACCTGGATAAAGAGCTTCGAGCGTGCGAAAGTTCTCGGCGATGTGATAGGCACTATGATTAGGAAGCATGACGCCACCTGAGCCCAAGCGAATACGGGTGGTTTGAGCACCAATAGCTGCTAGCAAGACTTCGGGAGTTGATCCCTGAAGGATGTTTAGGTTGTGGTGTTCAGAAAGCCAAATTCGGCTGTAACCCAATCGATCAAGCTCTTTAGATAACAAGACCGTGTTAGAAATGGCCTCTGTGGCGGAGCTGCCTTCTGAAAGAGATGATTGTTCCAGAACTGAAAGCTTCATAAAATCCCCATTTTATGAGGCATTCTGGCTGATTCTAAGGACGTGGTCAAGGCGCTCTTGATTTGGTAGTGTTATAGATTGGAAATTAAGGGGCTTATGGGAAGCCAGGGTTGAGAAGGCTGGTGCTCAAAGGCAAACGGGCCATCAATCCGGTCGTTAGTGACTGGCTTGTGGAGTCGGATCCGGAGGCGCGTTACAAGGTTCCGGTAGGCGGGTGGGAACAGACCCCTGAATGACCGGGCCCAGGACGATTCATCGGCCAAAAAGTGATTGGAACCCCCGCATGTGAAATGGTGGCAAAATGTTGAAATTTTGCCCCGGCTTCCGCCCAAGGTTCCATTGAACCAATACGCTGATGCTGTTCGCCCCTCTTCCGCTGGAGCGGACGGCATTAATGCCATAGCCGTAGCCGACGAGAATGTTCCAGCGGTCGGAAGGAGAGCGGTAAAGAATACCCGTGCCCACTCCATTCAACCAGTTGCCTGGCTGCCCTTCACCAGGCAGGTAATCCACGACCGCCGTGGACGCGCCCACGCCCACGTTCCAGCGCCGCTCCTTGTCAAGCGGCAGAATATACCTGGCGTTGAGCAACGCAAACTGACTCGCGCTGATCTCCTGATAAGCATAGCCAGGTAGCGTCAGAGGAAATTCTGATCCAAGCGGCAGAAACCCTCCCAGCCTGTAGGCACTGAAACGATCCGCATTAATGCTGCTGCCAGCGGACACGCGTACCGAAAAATTCTGCTGGCTCTTTGGCAGTGTATAAGCCACCAGCCCTTCAAACCAGAACAATTGTGATTCTGAATTGAGCTGCCGGTCGTCATTAAAACCGTAATCGCCCGAATCCGTGCGGTATTGTCCTTCGTACCACACAGATAATTCCATGGCCAACGCCGGGAAGAGAACCGGCTCTGCACCACCCCAGCGCAGTCCAGTACGCACCGCGAAAGTGGCGTGGTTGTTGGGCAACTGAAAATTTGGCGCCGTGCTGTCGGTGTCGGCATAAGTTGAATAATGTACGCCACCGCGCAGAACGAAATATAACGGAATGCGGCTCGCGGGATTGAACAAATGATAAATATTCGCAGACGCCCCAGCACCGTAGCCGTTAAAAGATTCATCCGAATAGTATGTGCCATCCCGAATTTCATAATAATTGTCCGCAAAGGCGCCGCCGGCCAGGCCGATGGAAAAGTCGGTATTCGGGCCGAGGCCGCCAACAAAGCCAAAGTCGGAATCCAGGTAGGTCGGGGCCAATGCCAAACGCAAGGTCACGTTCGTCCGCAAAAAATCAGGCTCATTGTGATAGTAATAAAAATAGCCGGCGAACGGAAAATGGCCTTCGAGAGCTTGATTGTATCCGAATTGAATCAAGTTACGTGGATATGGATCAATTTGTGCCCAGGCAAAAGTCGGCACGAAGCACGTTAGAATTAAAATGGCACTCTTGGTTTGATGCCGGGGACAATTCATTGGAACCCTCCTGTTCAATGGTTGATAACAGTTCTACTATGAAATCATTCGGAGAACGTCATCACCCGGTTGCCAGGATTGAACGGGTAACGGATGCCCGCGCAGATTTCGCCGCCATTGCCTTCAAACGACAGATTAGGATTCCTGGACACCCAGCATTCATGGAGGTGAAAGTCTTTCATGCCCAAAAGTTGAACGTCGATTCTCGTTCAGTGTTGTCCTACCCCTGCTTTAGAAGACTTTCGGCAACCTCGGCGACGTGAGCGGGATCGAAACCAAATTTCTTCTGGAGTTCTTTGAGTGGCGCCGATGCACCAAATGTTTGCATTCCTATAATCCGCCCAAGGGTTCCCACGTACCTTTCCCAACCAAACGTTGAAGCTTGCTCCACGGCGATGCGCGCGGTTATGGCGGGCGGCAGCACCGAATCCTGATATTCCTGAGATTGGTTTCCAAAAATATCCCAGGAGGGCATCGAAACCACGCGAGAACGAATGCCTTTTGCGACCAACTGTTCGTGAGCTTCGGCGGCCAGGCTGACTTCGCTGCCCGAGGCAATCAGGATGATTTCCGGATTCTTATCCGGGGCATCGGCCAACACATAAGCGCCGCGTGAAACACCGGCAGCGGAGGCATATTTGCTCCGATCCAGCGTCGGTAAAGCCTGACGAGACAACACCATCACTGCCGGCTTGTGGCGCAATTGCAAAGCATAACGGTAGGCTTCGACCACCTCATTCGCATCGCCCGGCCGCAACGTCACCAGGCCGGGAATGGCGCGCAAAGACGCCAATTGTTCCACCGGCTGGTGCGTTGGGCCGTCTTCCCCATCTCCCATGGCGTCGTGCGTGAACACAAAAAGTGTGGGCAACTCCATCAAGGCGGAGAGCCGGATGGCCGGGCGGGCGTAGTCGCTGAAAATGAAAAAAGTCGCGCCGAACGGCCGCAATTTTGAGAGTGACATACCATTGACAATCGCGGCCATGGAGTGTTCGCGAACGCCATAATGTAGATTTTTCCCACCGTAACTGCCCGCCTGAAAATGCCCCGCCCCCTCGAAGGTCAGCGTGGTTCTATTTGATGGGCCGAGGTCCGCCGAGCCGCCTAAGAACCATGGAATGTTTTGCGCGAGGACATTCAAGACCTTGCCCGATGCATCCCGGCCGGCGATCCCTTTCGGGTCGGCGGGAAAGACGGGGAGATTGCGGTCCCAACCTGCCGGAAGTTCCCGCTTTTGCATCTGGTCAATTTCAGCAGCCAGCGCGGGATTTTGGGCCCGATATAGGCCGAACAATTCGTTCCATTTTCCTCTCGCCTCGCGGCCTCGGTTGCCAATCCCATCCTTGAAATGCTCGTAAACGCCATCAGGCACCAGAAACTTGGAATCCTCGGGCCAGCCGTAGCTGCGTTTGGTGAGTCGAACTTCCTCGTCACCGAGCGGTTCACCATGCGCTTCGGCGCTGTCGTGTCTGTGCGGTGAACCGAAACCTATGTGGCTGTCCAGAACGATGAACGTAGGCCGGCCTTTCGTCTCCTTGAAGATTTTGAGTGCATGTTCAATCCGCTCGATGTCGTTGGCGTCACCAACGCGCAGAACGTTCCACCCGTAGGCCAGGAAGCGCGCCGTCACATCTTCCGTAAATGCGAGGTGGGTGTTTCCTTCGATCGTGACGTGGTTGTTGTCCCAAATCCAACAGAGATTATCCAGGCCAAGATGGCCGGCCAGCGAAGCCGCCTCGGAGGCCACGCCTTCCATCATGCAACCGTCACCGCATACGGCGTAAATGTCGTAGTCAAACATTTCAAAACCGGTTTTGTTGTAACGATTAGCGAGCCATTTTTGGGCGATGGCCATGCCGACGCTGGTGGCGACTCCTTGTCCAAGCGGGCCAGTGGTGCTCTCGACCCCGGATACCCAATGGTATTCGGGATGGCCCGGGGTTTTGCTGCCCAGTTGACGAAATCGACGAATTTCCTGGAGCGTGACCGAAGGTTGCCCGACCATTTCATAATCCGCATTTACCGCCTGGACGCCAGTCAGATGAAGAATGGACCAGACCAACATGGAGGCGTGGCCGTTGGAAAGCACAAACCGGTCGCGGTTGGGCCAGATCGGGTCCTGCGGGTCAAACCGCATGACGAGGTTCCAAATTGTATAAACGAGGGGCGCCAATGCCATCGGCGCGCCGGGATGGCCGGATTTGGCCTGTTGAACCGCGTCGATCGAGAGCGTGCGGATGGTATTGATCGCCAGTTGTACCATTTTCGGGTCATTCATAAAAGATCAGTAGGGTGTTTGGGTGTCTTCGGCAGATTTGACCTTGCCGGTGTAGTGACGGTAGGTGAAAAGGAAGTAGCCGATGGCGAAAATGAACGCGATTGGCCACCAAACCAGGGCCACAGTCAATCCGTAACCGGCAGCGGCCATTTGATACGCCGAGAGGGAATTTTCGGACGACAACGTGGAATGCAACATCACGGGAAAAACACTGGCAGCGCCGGCAATCATCAGTCCGGCGATGAATGCGCTGGAACCGATGAGCGCGAGCGTCTCGTGTTTGCCCCGCTGACCGATGAACACGGCAATGATTCCCCCCACAACCCCAAGCAGTCCCAGCCAGCAGAACGGTTGGGGGAACATGCCCGAATAGAGTTCCGGGC
>Ga0335078_10012933_pt1 | contig 12367 bp, 9 predicted proteins | sample Lox_Sample_32_FD_206711 | JGI IMG/M metagenome (GOLD analysis project Ga0335078, IMG submission 206711) | Soil microbial communities from Loxahatchee National Wildlife Refuge, Florida, United States - Lox_Sample_3.2 | ecosystem: Environmental > Terrestrial > Soil > Wetlands | place: USA: Florida... | reverse complement strand
GGTTCGCTTTCTTGTTCGACTATACTACCATGCTCTGACACTTTCTGGCATGTCAGAGAGAGCCCGCCGACGGCCGACCGCGAACCGCAGACCCAGGTCATTTCGGAAAGGTTCCGGGCTGGGGGACTCCGGCTCATTTCGGAAAGCTCCGGGCTGGGCGACTCCGGCGGCAACGCTCCCGAGGTCAGGGCTTAGGCGGCGCTGGGCTCCGCCAGGTATGCGGCCCATTGCGGGTCGCCGTCGTGCGCGGCACCGATCAGCCGCCAGTGCGCGCCCCGGGGCACCACCGGCACGCAGCGCAGCGTCCAGCCGAGTTCCTCGATGAGCCGGTCGGCCTTGCGGTGGTTGCACCGCATGCACGAGGCGACGCAGTTTTCCCAGGCGTGGGTGCCGCCGCGGCTGCGCGGAACCACGTGGTCGATGGTCTCGGCCTTGGTGCCGCAGTAGGCGCACAGGTAGTTGTCCCGGCGCATGAGCGCCGCTCTGGTCAGGGGCACGCGGCTGCGGTGCGGCACGCGGATGTAGCGCCGGAGCCTGATCACGGACGGGGTCGCCAGCACAACCGAGGCGGAATGCAGGACTGCTCCGTTGGCGTCGTCGTGAACGACCTCAGCCTTCTCGCCGATCACTAGGCACACGGCACGGTGCAGCCCGACCGTGGTGAGCGGCTCATACGTGATATTGAGCAGCAATACCCGACGCACTCCCACCTCCCAGGCAGGTGCGCCGCCATAGTGTCGGGGCACCCGTGACCAGTGCGATTGTCAGATCGCCCGTCCGCCAACTCCAATAGCGTAGCCGGGCCGGGAAGCCGGCGGGCGGAGCGCGCCGGTGGAGCCCGCTCCACCAGCGAATGAGGCGGCCGGCGGAGCCCGGTCATCGAACTGATCCCCCGACGGCCGCGTTACCGGGCAAGAACACCAGGACCGGCCATCCAGTGATATAGCCGCACACGCGTAGAGTGCGGCCCATGATTGTACGGAGGTTATCCAGGCCCATGATCGTAACGGGGTAGGCAGGCCGATGACTTCAGCGGGGTATCCACCGGCGCGCCGCGAGCAATGCGCCGAGGAGGTTCACGGGCACCTGATCGCCGACCCTTACCGCTGGCTCGAGGACGCCGGCAGCGAGGAGACGAAAGCCTGGCTAGCCGCGCAGGATGCACTGCTGACCGAGTACATGGCGTCGCTGGGTGACCGCGAGGCGCTGGCCGCGCGGGTCACCGAACTGCTCGGAGCCGGTTTCGTCGGGGCGCCGACCTGGCGGGGCGAGCGGAGCTTCTACTCCCGGCGCGCCGCCGGGCAGGAGCATGCCGTGCTCTACACCGCCACGCCAGCCGAGGGCGAGCGGGTGCTGATCGATCCGGTGGCGATCGACAAGGCCGGCACGACCACGCTGGATGCCTGGCAGCCCGACCACGACGGCCGCCTGCTCGCCTACCAGCTGTCCCAGGGGGGCGACGAGGAGTCCCTGCTGCGGGTCATGGACGTCGTGACCGGCGAGGATGTGGATGGCCCGATCGATCGCTGCCGGTACACGGAGGTGGCGTGGCTGCCGGGCGGCAAGGCCTTCTATTACAGCCGCAGGCTGCCCCCGGACGAGGTGCCTGACGGCGAGGCCCAGTATCACCGGCGGGTCTACCTGCACCAGGTGGGCAGCCCGGCGCGGGACGATGTCATGGTCTTCGGCGCCGGCATGGACAAGACCAACTACTACTCCGTCTCGGTCAGCCGGGACGGCCGGTGGCTGATCATCGGTGCCGCCGCGGGCACCGCGCCCCGCAACGACCTGTGGATCGCCGACCTGACAGCGACCCCGGAGTCAGCGCCGGACCTGCACGTGGTGCAGCAGGGGGTCGACGCCCAGACCGGCGCCCGGGTGGGCCGGGACGGCCGGCTGTACCTGTGGACCGACCGGGACGCGCCCCGGGGCAGGCTCGCGGTGACCGACCCGGCTGCGCCCGGCTACGGTCACTGGCAGGACCTGGTGCCGCAGGATCCGGAGGCCGTGCTGGCGGGTTTCGCCATCCTGGACGGCCCGGAACTGGGCCGGCCGGTGCTGCTCGCCTCCTGGACCAGGCACGCGCTGGCCGAGATCAGCGTGCACGACCTGGCCACCGGGGAGCGGGCCGGAGCGGTGCCGTTGCCCGGCCTGGGCACGATCGGCGGCCTGTCCGAGCGGCCGGAGGGCGGGCACGAGGTGTGGTTCGGCTACACCGACAATTCCACCCCGCCGCTGGTGGTGCGCTATGACGCCCGCAGCGGCGAGACGCAGACGTGGGAGCGCTCCCCCGGGCACGTCGCCATCCCGGAGGTCACCACCCGCCAGGTCAGCTATGCGTCCCGGGACGGCACGCGGGTCCGGATGCTGGTGATGGCAGCCGGCGAGCCGGCCCCGGACGGGACGCCGCGGCCGGCGATCCTGTACGGGTACGGGGGATTCGGCATCAGCATGCAGCCCGGCTACGCCGCCTCGATCCTGGCCTGGGTCGAGCGCGGGGGCGTCTACGCGATCGCCTCGCTGCGCGGCGGAGGCGAGGAGGGCGAGGAGTGGCGCCGGGCCGGCCAGCGTGCCCGCAAGCAGAACGTGTTCGACGACTTCCACGCCGCCGCCGAGAAGCTGATCGCCGACGGCTGGACGACGCGCGAGCAGCTGGCCATCTCGGGCGGCTCCAACGGCGGGCTGCTCGTCGGCGCCGCGATCACCCAGCGGCCCGACCTGTACGCGGCGGCGGTCTGCTCGGCTCCGCTGCTGGACATGGTCCGGTACGAGCGGTTCGGGCTGGGCGAGACCTGGAACGACGAGTACGGGACCGCCGCCGACCCGGAGCAACTCGGCTGGCTGCTGTCCTACTCGCCGTACCATCACGTGCGCGAAGGGACCGACTACCCGGCGGTCCTGTTCACGGTCTTCGACGGTGACACCCGGGTAGACCCGATGCACGCGCGCAAGATGTGCGCCGCGCTGCAGCACGCCACGTCCGCCCGGTGGCCGCAGCGCCCGATCGTGCTGCGGCGGGAGTCCGATGTCGGGCACGGGGCCCGCGCGGTCAGCCGGACGGCGTCCCTGACCGCGGACATGCTCGCCTTCCTCAGCCGCCAGGTCGGCCTCAGCCGGTGAGCAGCGCCTCGCGGTACTCTCGCACCGCGGGGAGCATGGCGTGACGGGCCGCGGCCGCCCTGCCCAGCTGCCGGGCGGCCCGGAGAACGATCGCCGGGCGCTGCTCGCGGGGCTGGCTGAGCAGCGCGTCCCGGCTCAGCCTGAGCGCCTGCTCGGGCTCGCCCGACTCCAGCAGGCACCGGGCCTGGCCCAGGGTGATGAGCGTCCGGTCGAGGAACTCGCCGGGCCCGTACCGCCGCCAGGCCTGCGCGAACGCCCGCCCGGCCCGCTGGCAGTCGCCCAGCGCTAGCAGCGTGTCCCCCTCGTGGAAGTGCAGCTGCCGTTCGGTGTAGCCGAACGCGGTGTCGGCCCGGTCCGGGCCGGGCAGGTCGTCCAGCACCTCGTGCGCCTGGTCGAGCATCCGCATGACCTGGTCCAGGGCATCACGCCGGCCGCGGCCGCCCATCCGGGCCAGGGCCCGGGCCGCCAGCGCCGGAGCCATCGCGCCGGCCGCGCTGGGGTTGCGCCCGGCCAGGCCGATCGCGGAGCCGGCCAGCGCCAGGGCCTCCTCGGGCTCGCCGTAGTAGAGCGGGACCAGGGCCTCGCGGGCGGCGACCCAGGCGCGCAGCCCGCGGTCCCCGGTCTCGTCCACCGCGGTGCGCGCGGTGCGGAAGAACGACCGGGCCAGCCGCGGGTCGCCGAGGTTGATCATGATGATCCCCGCCAGCCCGGCGAGCCGGCCGGCCAGGCGGCAGAGCCGCTCGGCCGACTCGACCGGCTGGCGCTCGGCGCATACCCGGCGGATGTCGCCGAAGTCGAGCAGCGTGTCGCAGAGCAGCCGCAACGGCGGCGTGGTCATGTACTGCCGGGCGTAGCCCGCCGTGTCCTCCTCCCAGCGGTCGATCACCGTGGCCGACACCCTCCCGGCCAGCAGCGCATCGTCCATCCGCCGCCGGATCCGGTCGGCGGCCCCGAAGAACGCGCCGTCCGCCGCCGCGCCGGAGTCGGCCTGCAGGCGCAGCAGCATGCCGCGCAGCACATCGTCATCGGGCTCGGCGGCCGGGCCGGGCGCGTCCCGGCCGGCCGGCACCCGCCGGGGCCCGCGCGGCGGGCGGGACGCCCGCGCGAGCGGGGACGCCGGTCCGGGCGTGAGCCCAGCCGCCGGCGGCTCGCGGCCCGCCGGGCGGTGCTCGCCGCCGCACAGGCACGGCCGCGGGTAGCCCAGGTCCTGCGGGTCGGCCCGGTACACGGCGCACAGGTAGTGCAGGTACTCGGGGCCCGGCCGCTTCTGGCCGCTCTCGTAGGCGGACAGCAGCGTCTCGCTGAACCGCGGCGGCTTGCGGCCCTCGGCCTGATACCACGCCTTGACCTGGGCTACCACGTCGGCGAGCGCGATCCCGAGCGCCAGGCGGTAGGCCCGGATCATCGTGGTGCCGTAGGCCGGGCCGCATTCGGCGTTGATCCGGGCCGCGATGGTATCCGGCGCCGAGCCGGTCACGAGCTCACGGGCCCTGACCTGACGGGCCAGGGCCACCTCGCGGCGCGCGGTGAGCGGAACCACCGCCGGGGCCCGCTCCGGCCCAGGCTCGCGGGCGGCGGCTAAGCCGCCGTGATGTCCTGGCATCCTGGTCCCCCCAGCACCCCGGCCATTATTTATAACGCATAGTAACTTAGTAATCGCTTTACGTCGATATGGCTGGCCGGTGGCTCCCGTCTAGCTGGCCGGCGGTTTCCGGATCGTCCCCCCGGGACCGCCCGCGTCCGGTCTCGCCCACCCCGCCCGGCCGGCGACTATGGGAGGCGCTGTCTACCGGAAGGAGGGCGTCGTGCACCCCCAGGTGCTTGCCGCGGGGCTCGGAACCCCGACCGCCCCGGCCTCGGCCGACACGCTGTTCGCGGCGTGCGGGCGGACCCAGGACCCGGGCATCGCCTGTCGGCTGGTCTGGGACGTCACGCACAGCTCCCGGGCGGCCGAGCTGACCACGGTCTACTTCGCCGGGCCGGCCCAGCTCGCGATCCGGATCGGCTACGTGGTGCTGATCGCGCTGGTGCTCCGGCTGATCGCGCACCGGGCCATCCGCCGGCTCACGGCCCGCGCCACCAGAGACACCGGCGACGGCGGCGACCGGGCGCACGCCCGGCTGTTCCGGGAGCGGCGGCAGCAGCGGGCGAGCGCGCTCGGCGCGATCCTCAGCAACGCGGCGTCGCTGACGATCTTCGGCATCGCGGCGGTCATCATCCTCGGCGACATGGGGCTGAACCTGGCGCCGCTGCTGGCCAGCACCGCCGTCCTTGGCGTGGCGATCGGGTTCGGCGCCCAGAACCTGGTGCAAGACTTCCTGGCCGGGATCTTCATGCTGCTCGAGGACCAGTACGGGGTGGGCGACGTCATCAGCGTGGGAAGCACGACCGGAACGGTCGAGGGAGTGAGCCTGCGCATCACCCGGCTGCGGGACGTGAATGGCATCGTCTGGCATATCCGCAACGGCACGATCAAGAAGGCAGGCAACGAATCCCAGGGCTGGGCCCGGGCGGTCGTCGACTTCCCGGTCCCCTATTCCCGCGACATCCCTTGGGTACGCGAGTTGATGACGCGGACGGCCGAAGCCATGTGGCAGGAGCCCGCCTGGCACGAGCTCATCCTCGAGGAGCCCGAGGTGTGGGGGGTGCAGGCGCTGTCCAGCGAGGCCGTACTGATGCGGGTCACGGCCCGGACCCTGCCGCTGCGGCAATGGGAGGTGCAGCGCGAGCTGACCGAGCGGCTGAAGACCGCGCTGGACGCGACCGGCTCCCTGGTCGGCGCCGCCGCCGCCAGCACCGCCCCGCCCGGCACCCTGTCCTCCGGGACCGGCGCCGGGGCCCCCGTCCCGGAGGCACCGGGCGACGTGCCGCCGGATTAGGCGGCCGCGGCGGCTACCCTGATTCCGCGATGAACGAGACGACCGAGATGAGCTTCTACGAGGCCGTGGGCGGCGAGAAGACCTTCCGCCGGCTGGTGCACCGGTTCTACCAGGAGGTGGCGAAGGACCCCGCGCTCCGGCCGGTGTACCCCAGCCGGGACCTCGGCCCGGCCGAGGAACACCTGCGGCTGTTCCTGATCCAGTACTGGGGCGGTCCCGGTACCTACAGCGAGCAGCGCGGTCACCCCCGGCTGCGGATGCGGCACGCGCACTTCGCGATCGGGGAGGCCGAGCGCGACGCCTGGCTACGGCACATGCGCACCGCGCTCGACGAGCTTTCGCTGGATCCGGCCCGGGACGCCCAGCTCTGGGATTACCTGGTGATGGCCGCGCACAGCCTGGTCAACCAGCCGGCCGGGGTACCGCGTGCCGGGCAGGCGGGCGGCGGCCCGGACCTCGGCCTGACTCCGGCCTGAACCCGCGCGCCGCCGGTCAGTCGCGGGTGAGCTTGCGGTAGGTGACCCGGTGCGGCCGCGCCGCGTCCGGGCCGAGGCGCTCGATCTTGTTCTTCTCGTACGCCTCGAAGTTGCCCTCGAACCAGAACCAGCTCGACCCGCCCTCCCAGGCCAGGATGTGCGTCGCGATCCGGTCCAGGAACCACCGGTCGTGGCTGGTGATCACCGCGCAGCCGGGGAACTCGAGTAGCGCGTTCTCCAGTGACGACAGCGTCTCGACGTCCAGGTCGTTGGCGGGCTCGTCGAGCAGCAGCAGGTTGCCGCCCTGCTTCAGGGTCAGGGCCAGGTTGACCCGGCCCCGCTCGCCGCCGGACATGAGCCCGGCCGGCTTCTGCTGGTCGGGTCCCTTGAACCCGAACGCGGCCACGTAGGCGCGGCTGGGGATCTCGGTGTGGCCGACCCGGATGAAGGCCTCGCCGCCGGAGATGGCCTGCCAGACGGTCTTGTTCGGGTCGATCCCCGAGCGCAGCTGGTCCACGTAGGAGATCCGGACCGTGTCGCCGACCCTGATCGATCCGCTGTCCGGCTTCTCCTCCCCGACGATCATCTTGAACAGCGTCGTCTTGCCGACCCCGTTGGGCCCGATCACGCCGACGAGCCCGTTCGGCGGCAGGCTGAAGCTGAGCCCCTCGATCAGCATCCGGTCCCCGAAGCCCTTGGCCAGGTCACTGGCCTCAACCACCTGGCTGCCCAGGCGCGGGCCCGGCGGGATCTGGATCTCCTCGAAGTCCAGCTTGCGGTCCCGGTCGGCCGCGGCGGCCATCTCCTCGTACCGCTGCAGCCGGGCCCGGCTCTTGGCCTGGCGCGCCCGGGGGCTCGAGCGCACCCACTCCAGCTCGTCTTCCAGCCGCTTGCGCCGCTTGACGTCCTTCTGGCCCTCCACCTTGATCCGCGCCGCCTTGGTCTCCAGGTAGGTGGAGTAGTTGCCCTCGTAGGGGTAGGCGTGCCCGCGGTCGAGCTCGAGGATCCAGCCGGCCACGTTGTCCAGGAAGTACCGGTCGTGGGTGACCGCCACCACCGTGCCCGGGTACTTCTCCAGGTGCTGCTCGAGCCACTGCACGCTCTCGGCGTCCAGGTGGTTGGTGGGCTCGTCGAGCAGCAGCAGGTCCGGCTGGGCCAGCAGCAGCTTGCACAGCGCCACCCGGCGGCGCTCGCCACCGGACAGCACGCCGACGCCGGCGTCCGGCGGCGGGCAGCGCAGGGCATCCATCGCCTGCTCGAGCTGGCTGTCCAGGTCCCACGCTTCCCGGTGGTCCAGCTGCTCCTGCAGCCTGCCCATCTCCTCCAGCAGCGCGTCGGAGTAGTCCGCCGCCATCTGCTCGGCGATCTCGTTGTACCGGGCCAGCAGCGCCTTGGTCTCAGCCACCCCGTCCTCGACGTTGCCGAGCACGGTCTTGGTCTCGTCCAGGGCGGGCTCCTGGTCCAGCATTCCCACCGTGAACCCGGGCATCAGCCGGGCCTCGCCGTTCGACGGCTGCTCCACCCCCGCCATCATCCGCAGCAGGCTCGACTTGCCGGTGCCGTTGGGCCCCACAACGCCGATCTTCGCGCCCGGCAGGAACGCCAGGGTCACGTCGTCGAGCACGACCTTGTCGCCGTAGGACTTCCGGACAGCATGCATCTGATAGATGAACTCGGGCATGTCTTCAGGGTACGGCCAGCCGGGGCCCGGTCAGAACGGAGCCGTGAGACTGCCCGTCTCCTGGGCCAGCGCGTCGATGGCGCTGTCGTCGAAGATCTCCTCGCCGGCCGCGTCCGCCGCGTCCGCTACCGCGTCCCCCACGTCCGCTCCGCCGTCCGGCAGCCCGGCCCCGGCGGCCAGCGCCGCCTCGTCGTCGTCGGCCGGAATCCCGGCCGCGGACTCGGCCGCCTGCTGCCCGGCCGTCTTGCCCGACGGCGGCCAGACCCGGCGGAAGCTGGCCACGCCGTGGTTCAGGTCGGGCCCGAGCGCGTAGGCCTCGACGTCGACCGCGGTCTTGCGCTGCCCGTCCCGCCCCATGAACGTGCGGACGTCCAGCCGCCCCTTGACCACCACCGGGTCGCCCCGGCGCAGGCAGATGGACGCGTTCTCGGCGAGCTGGCGCCAGCAGTTCACGTTGACGAAGGACCGGTTGCCGTCCACCCACTCGCCGGTGGCCGAGTCCCGCCGCCGGGTGGCCCAGCACACGCGCAGCGCCAGTTTCGGTGTCTTGTTCTTGCCGACCCGCGAGTAACTGGGCTCGCCGACCACGTAACCGACCAGGCTCACATGCGCCTCATTGAACATCGCGTTCCTCCCGGGGTTCTGCGGCACCGGGCGCCGGTCGCGCGCGGGCTGCCGCTGCGGCGGCACCACGCCGCCGGGCTGCTGCCCACCACGCTCGCCGGCCTGCCGGTCCCGGGCATGGTCGCCGCCGCGCCCTGTGGATAACCGCGCGCCGCCGGGCCCGGCTGTGGACGACGGGCCGCAGCCGGCACACCCGTATGAGATGATGCGGCGCCAGCTACGCTGCCACGCGCTCGGACGGCTCGGCGATCACGTCCACCAGGGCACCGTTGCGCATCACCGTGATCGCCAGGGGCTGCCCGATCGCCTCGCCGAACATCAGCCGCTGCAGGTCCTGCGCCTTCTGCACCGGCCGCCCGCCCGCGCTGATCAGCAGGTCCCCGGGCCGCAGGCCGGCCCGGGCAGCGGGCCCGCCCGCCACCACCTCGGCCACCCGCAGGCCGCTACGCCGGCCGAACCGCTCCTGCAGCGCGGCGGGCAGCGGCTCGGGCACGCTGACCAGTCCCAGGTACGCGCGGCGGACCCGGCCGTCGCGCATCAGCGCGGAGATGATCCGCCTGGTCGTGGCGTTCACCGGAACCGCCAGGCCGAGCCCGACGCCGGCCACCGCGGTGTTGATGCCCACCACCCGCGAGCGCGCGTCCGCGAGCGCGCCGCCCGAATTGCCCGGGTTGAGCGCGGCATCGGTCTGGATCACGTCCTCGACCAGCCCGGCTTCCCGGCCGCGGGTCGGCAGCGACCGCCCGACCGCGCTCACCACGCCCGCGGTCACCGAGCCGGCCAGGCCGAGCGGGCTGCCCACGGCCACCACGAGCTGGCCCACGACGAGGTTGTCCGCCTCGCCAAGATCGGCCGGCGGCGGCGTGGGCCCGCCCGCGCGCACCACCGCGAGGTCGGACAGCGGGTCGGAGCCGACCACGGTGAACGCGGCGCTGGTGCCGTCGGCGAACAGCGCCGTACCGCCCTGGGCGCCCCCGACCACGTGCGCGTTGGTGAGCAGGAACCCGTCCCCGGTGAACACGACGGCCGAGCCGAGGCTCTCCCCGCCCCGGCCGTCCCGGCGGCCCGCCTGCCGCACGCGCAAGCTGGCCACCTTCGGGGTGAGCTCGGCGGCCACGCCGGAGACCACCCGGGAGTACGAGTCCAGCGGCTCTTCGGGATCCATGCCGACCTCCCGTTAACGTGTCAATTACAACATTACACTTGAGTGCAACACGGCCAGGCCGATCCAGTCCACCGTCCTTCACGCACCGTCGCCCGCCGTTCTGGACCCGTGCGGCGCGGCCGGATCGGGGCCGCCCGGGGGCCCGCGGGCCCATTCGGTACCTTCGGGGGATGCCAGCCAGCGAGCCCACGATCCTGGCCACCTCGGGCGGACTGCGCCGGGGGTCGCGCACCATGTTCGATTTCGCCCCGCTGATCCGGTTCGCGGTCGAGCTGTCCGGCGTCACCGGCCGGGCCCCGCGGATCTGCCACATCGGCACCGCCGGCGGGGACCAGCAATGGTTCAACGCCCTGTTCAGCGAGGCGGGCGAGGCCGCGGGGATGACCGTCACGCACCTGAACCTGTTCCCCATGCCGACCACCGGGGACCCGGCGTCGCTGCTGCTCGGCCAGGACGTGATCTGGGTCGGCGGCGGCAGCGTCGCCAACCTGCTGGCCGTGTGGCGGCTGCACGGCCTGGACGAGCCGCTGCGCCGGGCGTGGCAGGCCGGGGTGGTGCTGGGCGGGGTGTCCGCCGGGTCGGTGTGCTGGCACGTCGGCGGCACCACGGACTCGTTCGGTCCCGACCTGCGGCCGGTCACCAACGGGCTCGCCTTCGTGCCGTTCGCGGCGGGGGTGCACTACGACTCCGAGGAGCAGCGCCGGCCGCTGCTCCAGCGGCTGGTCGCCGCGGGCGACCTGCCCGACGCCTACGCGACCGACGACGGCGTCGGCATCCTCTACCGGGGAACCGAGTTCGCCGAGGCGGTCACCGAGGTCCGCGGCAAGGGGGCCTACCGGGTGGTCAGGCAGGACGGCGAGGCCAAGGAGGAGCGGATCGAGCCGCGGATCCTGCCGGACGCCTCCTGACGGGGCCGGTCACGCGCCGGCCGCGACCCGGAGTTCGTCGCGGAACCGCCGGCAGGTGGCGAGTTCCTGCTCGGCCGGGGCGACGGCCATCTCGCGGGCGACATCCGCGATCCTGGCCCGCATGGTCTCCTGTACCCGCTCGCTCTCGCGCTCGGCCGCCGAGCGCACCAGGTTCATGCAGCCGGCCGCGGTCAGCCAGCCGAGCAGCAGGAACGCCGCGATCATGATGATGATCCAGGGCAGCAGGGACGCGTCGCTGAACAGCCGGGGCACGTTGCCGGCGGCGCGGAAGACGCCGAAGATCAGCAGCGCGACGATCCAGGCCAGGCTCACGATCACGCAGCCGAGCAGCAATCCCTGCACCGCCCCGATCAGCCGCCACCAGGGCAGGATCTTGTTCTCGTCGGGAAGCGACTCGCCCATCGCGGTGCCGAGCGCCCCGGGGATCTGGTCGGCCCGGGACCGCACGGCCGCCCGCGTCGTCTGCGACCATGGCCTCGGCAGCGGAGGGCCGATCTCGTCCGCGAGCTTGGTGAGCGCGTTGTCGATCTCCGCCTGCTGCGCCCCGGACGGCCCCGCGGCCATGCTCTTGACCTCGGCCCAGAGCCGGCCGAGCCGGATCTTGCGCATCGGGTCGCGCCCGGTGAGCCGGGCCGCCAGCCAGGCGATCGGCCAGCCGACATAGTCGGCGGCCCGCAGTTCGCGCGCGCTCTGCAGCGCCTCGGCCACGGCCGAGACTCCCGCGGCCCGGGCGAACGCGTCCACCAGCCTGCTGATGGCGCCGGCGGGAACCGCCGCCGCGCCCGGCTCGGCTTCGGCCGTCCCGCCGGCCTGCGTGCGGTCCGCTCCTTCCCCGGCCGGCTCGGCCGCGTAGGGGGCGAATTCCGCCGCGATGCCGTCCAGGTCGGCCGAGATCCGGGTCAGGGTGGCCTGCCGCTCGGACACGGTCTCGGTGAGCAGCTTGCGCAGCTGGTCCAGGCCCGCGCCGGTGACCGCGGAGGTGACGAACACCCCGGCCTCGTGCAATCCCTCGGCGTCGAGCAGGCGGCGCAGGTCGCCCGCGCAGTCCTCCGTCTGCTCGGTGCTGAGCAGGTCCGACTGGTTCAGCACCACCGCGATCACCGAGGAGTGGCCGGCCAGCGGGACGAGATACCGGCGGTGCACGGCCGCGTCGGCGTACTTCTGCGGGTCCAGCACCCACACCATGAGATCGGCCATCCCGATCAGCCGGTCGACCTGGCCGGACGCGCCGCCGACGACCGAGTCGTGGTCGGGCAGGTCGAGCAGGACGAGCCCGTTCAGCGAGGCCTCGCCGCTGTCCAGCGCGCTGCCCCGGGCGTACCGGTACCGGCGCGGCACCTCCAGCCAGTCCAGCAGCGGCCCGGAACCCGACGTCCCCCACACGCACGCGTGCGCCTCCCGGGTGACCGGCCTGGTCACCCCCACCGCGGAGAAGTCGGCGCCGGCCAGCTGGTTGAACACCGACGACTTGCCGCTGCCGGTACCGCCGGCCA
>Ga0335078_10012932_pt1 | contig 12369 bp, 12 predicted proteins | sample Lox_Sample_32_FD_206711 | JGI IMG/M metagenome (GOLD analysis project Ga0335078, IMG submission 206711) | Soil microbial communities from Loxahatchee National Wildlife Refuge, Florida, United States - Lox_Sample_3.2 | ecosystem: Environmental > Terrestrial > Soil > Wetlands | place: USA... | reverse complement strand
TCTCGTCTACGGCGGCCTCGAGAAATCCGCGCCGACCGATGACATCAAGATTCTGACCAACGAGCGCTACGCCCGCACAGATACTTCGGTGACGGCGCAGGCTCTCCATATCGTATCGGCGGCGCCGGATGCGGTGATGACCGGCGGGTCGGGAACGCCGGGCACGCTGCCATTCATTGCTTTGCGCGAGCGCGGCTACGCCAAAGAGATTTACGGAACGCCGGCCCTCATCAATCCGGATTTCGTGCGTGTCGGCGGCAGCGCGGTCGAAGGCGTGATCGCCTCGACGGGCCCGGTTGTCGTGGCCGACCAGTTGCCCGAAAACTACCCGACGAAGAAGATGTCGCTGGCCTACCAGGAGGCTTATCAAAAAGCGAACAACGAGCCGGCCCACGGCGCGTTCGGCCCGTACGCGTTTGACGGATGGCTGGTGCTCCTCGATTCGGCCAAGCGCGCGCTCGCGACCGGCGCAAAGCCCGGCACGCCGGAATTCCGCAGCGCGTTGCGCGATGCGCTCGTCAACGCCAAGGAGGTGGTCGGCACCCACGGCGTTTATACGTTCCATCCGGGTTACAGCTTCGGCGTCGACAAGCGCGCGCTCGTGCTGGTCAAGCTCGTCGACGGCAAGTGGAAGCTGATGCAATAGTTTGCCGCTATCCGCCCGTCTCCGCGTAAGCGGGGACCCAGCGTAATGTCATGGAATCCCGCTTGCGCGGGATGAGCGGAGATGAACGGCAATCACAATCCCTTCGGATTGCTCAGGAACTCCTGGATGATTTCCGGCGGCGGCTTGATATAGTCTGAGACGCGGCTCACGCCGAGGCCGGTCAAGCGCTTTAGCTTGACGGCAAGCTCGGCCATCTTGACCACAATCGGTATGCCGTTGATGACCGGCGCGCCGTCAACGGCGTGTCCTTTGATGGCGGCAAACAACAGCATCGGAATGCCGCCGCCGGGAATGAGGATGTCGCAGCCGGCGGCGACAAGCGGCCGCGCCTGTTCGGCAAAAAGCCGCTCCACCTCGGCGGCGAGTGTTTCCGATTCATAGGCTTGCAAAATTTGCCCCGGCTCGAAGGTCATGGCGTGCACACCGGCTACACGCCGCTCGAGGCCGTATTTGCCGATCTGATGATGAAACCAGGAAATGTAACGCGGGTTGATGGTGATGATGCCGCTGCGCTGTCCAAGCTGGCAGGCGTAGAGCATGGACGCCTCGCCGAGCGCGACGACTGGAATGTCTACGACCGAACGCGCTTCGTAGAGGCCGGCATCCTGAAAGTGACCGACGACGAAGGCGTCGTAGCCCTCGCGTTCGGCTTTGACCGCGTTGCAGATGACTTCCCTGGCGCAGCGGAATTCGACGATCGGATGCGCGTAATTGTCGTGCGGGGTAATGCCTTTTATGTCGACATTCGTGCCGGGATCGACAATCGCCGCAAGGTGCCGGCGCAGCCGCTCCCAATAGGTTTTGCCGTGCTCCTCGTCGACGTAGCTTTGATACCAAATGCGGATCGGGTCCATGTTATTGCGGGCCATGCTGTCTCCAACGGCTTTGCGGGGATCATACAATAATCGCAACCCAGTTCGGCGGCAGCAGAACCGCATCGTGAACGCGTAACTTCCTGTACGCGCCCGATCTACGTCGGCATTTCAGGCCGATAGACACCCCCGCAGGCCGCGCCTAAGCTTTCGCCGATATCCACGGCGCGCATTGCTGCAGGGCGACGGCATGGCCGAACATAGCGTCGAACGGCGTTTGGCGGCCATTCTTGCGGCCGATGTGGCCGGATACAGCCGGCTGATGGGTGCGGACGAGGAGGGCACGCTCGCTCGGCTCAACGCTTACAGCCGGGAATTTCTCGACCCGACAATCGCCGAGTATCGCGGCCGCATCGTCAAACGCATTGGTGACGGAATACTGAGCGAGTTCGGCAGCGCGGTAGATGCCACCCGCTGCGCCATCCAGATGCAGTCCGGAATGGCGCAACGGAACGCGGACGTCGCCACCGACAAACGCATCGAAATTCGCATAGGAATTCACGTAGGTGACATCATCGTCGAGGAAGGTGATATTTTCGGCGACGGCGTCAACATTGCCGCAAGACTGGAAAGTATCGCCGAGCCTGGCGGCATCTGCATATCCGAAGACACATTCAGACAAGTCCGCGGCAAGATCGACGCGGCTTTCGATGATATCGGCGATCAGCAGCTTAAAAATATCGATCGGCCGGTGAAGGCCTACCGCGTTCAATTCGGCAAGACCGCGGCCAAGACCGTGGGGACATCGGCGTCATCCGAACGGCCGTCGATCGCCGTCCTGCCCTTCCAAAACATGAGCGGTGATCAGGAGCAGGAATATTTTGTCGACGGCATCGTCGAAGACATCATCACCGGAATGTCGCGGATAAAATGGTTGTTCGTGATAGCGCGCAATTCCAGCTTTGCCTACAAAAACCGCGCGGTCGACGTCAAACAGGTCGGCAGAGAACTTGGCGTTCGGTACGTACTCGAAGGTAGCCTGCGCAAAGCCGGCGAGCGGGTGCGCGTTACCTGCCAGCTTATCGAAACCGCCACCGGCACTCACGTCTGGGCCGAGCGCTACGATCGCCCGCTCGGCAACATCTTCGCACTCCAGGACGAGATCACGATCAGCGTCGTCGGCGCCATCGAGCCAAGCCTCCGCCAGGCCGAGATCGAGCGCGCCAGGCGCAAGCGGCCGGAAAGTCTGGACGCTTACGATTTGTATCTGCGTGCCTTGCCCCACGCCCAAGTTGCGATGCCCAGCGATGGGGAGAAAGCGCTCTCGTTGCTTCACCGATCGCTGGCTCTTGAGCCGGACTTTGCCGCCGCCCACGCCTTGGCAGCGTGGTGTTACGAGCAGCGCTATCTGCGTGGTGGCATGAGTGAGGCTGATAAAACGGCCGGCCTTAAGCATGCGCGCCAGGCGCTCGCGGCTGGCGCGGACGACCCCACGACACTCGCCACGGCAGGCTTCGTGATCGGCCTCGTCGAGCACGACTATGAAACTGCCATGAACGCCATCGATCAGGCGCTGGCATTGAACGGTTCGTCGGTGCTGGCGCTTGGCCTGGGCTCGACAATTCTGGCCCATGACGGCCGAATCGCGCAGACAATTGAATACGCCGAGCGTGCTCTTCGGCTGAGCCCGCACGACCCGACGGCTTATCTGCAGTTCACCGCGCTCGGCATCGCTTACCTCGCCGACGGCAGGTTCGAAGAGGCTGCTGCGGTATGCAATAAGGCGTCCCAATCGAACCCGCGCTTCAGCTTTCCCGTTGTCCTGCAAACCGCCGCCCTGTCGCGCCTCGGCCGCAGCAATGAAAGCGCGGCCGCTGCGCGTCGGGTGCTGGAGCTTGAGCCCGGCTTCAGCGTTGCCCAATTTGTCAGATCGCATACCGGACGGCCGGAAATCTGGAACCCGGTCGGCGACGCTTTGCGTCGTGCAGGATGCCCGGAGTGAACGGCCTAACGATCGTCCGAATGCGCTTGCGTTCGCCTACAAGCTAATACTGGCGATGCTCGCACCGCCGCAGACATAAAGCAGTTGGCCGGTGACGAACGAGTTTTGCGGATCGGCGAAGAACAAGACGGCGCGAGCAACGTCATCGCTGTGCCCGAGGCGACCGACCGGGATGGCTTTGGTAATTGCCGCTTCGCGCTCGCTGCCGGCGGGCACCACGTCGCGAAACATATCGGTGTCGCCGATCGGACCCGGCGCCACGACGTTGACGGTGATGCCGAGTGGCGCCAGCTCCAGCGCCCACGTCCGCGCCAAGCCGACCATCCCGGCTTTGGTCGCGGCATAGGCCGTCCGCGTCTGCAAGCCGAGCGCCGCGCGCGACGAGATCAGCACAACGCGGCCGAATTGACGCTCGCGCATTCCGGGCAAGACCGCTTGCACGATGATGATCGCGGCGCCGAGATGAAGCTGCGCGAGGTCGTGCAAATCCTTTTGCTGCACGTCGGGAAGAAGGGCGGGCCGAATGGCGCCGGCGTTATGGACGACGGTTGCGATCGCGTATTGCTTGGCGACGTCCGCCGCTGCTTGTTCCGTCGCCCTAGCGTCGGTTAAATCGACTTCGACGGAGTGCAGCGCAGGGTGCGACCAGTCAGGCCGGCGCCGCGCCAACGACACGACGTCATGGCCCCGCTCGATGAGCTGGCGGCAGATCGTGGCGCCGATGCCGGCGCTGCCGCCGGTGACGAGGGCGACCGGACGCTCGCTCATATCGGCATCTTGCGCTTCACATGAACAGTTGAATGCTGCGAAAAGCAGCGTCGCAATTGACCAGATCGACGCGCTTCAACTTGATTTTCAGCTTGCCGTCGACCATTGCCAGAGTGTGCGTCGCCCACGCGGCGTACAAATCCTGGTCGTCGAGCCGGGTTTCCACGTAGTGCATCGGCGTCCAGGTGACATATTCATTCGCCGCCTCGTCGCGCCGGTCGATCTGCGGGATCTGCAATACGTGATGGCAGCGGCTCTTCGGCTTTTGCGAAAAGGTGCGGTTGCCCTTGAGCCGTTCGATGCGGATGCGCAACAGAAGCTTGTCCTCGTACATGAGCGATGTGGTCAGCCGCGGATCAGTCTGCCCCCACTCCAGCGGCATCCAGTAGTAGCCGTCGTCGGCGAACAGATCGAGCCACTCCTCGAAGCGATGCTGGTCGATCAGCCGCGCCTCGTGCACGACGAATCCGGCGAGCTCCTGGTCGGTCGGCGCGGCCACAAACGGCTCCGTCACATCGACAAGGTCATGAATTTCGACCAGGCGCGGAACTGGTTGCGCATCTGCCACTCGGACGTGCCGTTGATGATTGCGGTTTCCTGTTCGATTTCGGCCGGATCGTAAAGACGCAGAATATTGACCCAAGGATTGGCGTCGACGTGCAGCCCCTCCTGCGCGCGCTCGTACATTTCCAGGTCATCGTGGCCGACAATCGAGGTTGGGGCATTGATCAGGCGGCTATAGGTCAACGTTCGCTCGAGCAGCATGTCGGGAGCGCCGACCAGGCGGAAGGTCCACGATTCAGCGAGCGTCCGGTCGGGAGCGATCGGCTTGAACAAGCGGATCGCCTGGATCGGACCTTTCACCGTGAAGTTTGGAAAGTACGACGTGTTGTGCCGGTTCTCGTCGAGGATCGCTTTGGCGCGCTCTTCGCCATAGGCGGTGACCATTTGATCGAAGTAGCCCGGGATGGCCGAATAATCGGAATGAATGGAGTGATGCACGCCGGTGTGGCCATGGCCGTTGCGCCAAATGCGGATGCCCATTTTTTCGAAGAATTCGTAAGACGACATGAACGGCGCATAGATCTCGACAGCGGGGGGCTTCTTTTGATTGCTGCCGGGCGCTTTCTTCCACACCTCGATGGCGGTTCCGGCGGAGGACTCGTGCGCCACCATCGGATGGCAGGTGTCGGTCAAATTCTCGACCAGCATTTTCCAGTTGCAATTGTGCATGTAGCGGAGCACCCCGCCGGCCACTTCCAGGCGGCCGACCGGCGAGCGATCCACCATGTTGTCGATGGTCGAGAGGCTTTCGCCGAAATAGTCCTCAAAGCCGGGGCCGACGTCGCTCAATTTGGCGAAGACAAACCCGCGATAATTCTTCACGTGGCGGACCTTCGGAATGCCTTTGGCGGCCTCGCTGTCTTCCAGGCCGGTGTGTTCGTAGCCCTTGCGCAGCGGGATGGCGAGCAGCGAGCCGTCGGTCTTGAACGACCAGGCATGATAGGGACAGCGGAAAAATTTCCCGGCATTGCCGCAGGTGTCGATGGTGATGCGGGTCCCCTTATGCGGACACCGATTGTACAGAACGTGCACCGCGCCATCGGAGTGCCGGACCATCAGCACCGGTTGCTTGCCGATGGTCGTGCCGTAATAGTCGCCGGCATTGGGCACTTGGCTGTCGTGTCCGACATAAACCCAGGTGTTGGCGAACAGGTGCTCCATTTCCAGATCGAATATTTCCTGGTCGATGTAGACGTCGCGGTGCACTTCGGTCGCGCGCACGAGGTCATGAACGGCCGCAGCCTTGCCGTCGTATTTGCTCATGCGCGGTTTCTCCTTCTTCTTAGAGGTCGAGAACGAGTCGGGGCGTCTTCGCCCGCGACACGCAAATCTGCATGACTTTGTTGCTGGCGCGCTCGTCGTCGCTGAGAATATGATCGCGATGGTCGGGCTCGCCTTCGAGCACGGCGACCTGGCAAATGCCGCATTCGCCGCGCTGACAATCGTACATCGGATCGACCCCTTCCTCTATCAGCACCTGCAGGATGCTCTTCTCGGGCGGCACCACGAAGGTGAGGCCGGACCGCCGCAGCACGACTTCTATGACAGAATTGGCAGCCATAAGGTGGGCGTCTCGGGGTTCCTGCAAAGCACTTAGTTCAAGCCTAAAATAATGGCGGCGCGGGCTTTGTGCTAATAGAATTTGCCAAATCGAAATTTGCCACTCGGCACACACAAAAAAGCGGCGCCCGATGCCGGTCTCCAGGCTTCCCGAGATTTTTCCCCCGTCCGAGCGAACGCTGCCGAAAATGCTTGCGCGGCAGGCGACGCGCTACGGGGAGCGTCGGCTTGTCGCCGTCGGTGGCCAAAGTCTTACCTATGCCGAGACGGAGGCTGCTGCAGCGGGCTATGCCGCGGCGCTCGCCGCGGCGGGCGTAAACGCGGGCGATCGCGTCGCCATTATGTGCGGCAACCGCCGGGAATTGCTGCTGACGGTTCTTGGCTGCGGCTGGCTCGGCGCCATCGCCGTGCCGATCAATACCGCCTCGCGCGGCGCGCAACTCGAGCACATTTTGGCAAATTGCGGCGCAAAACTTTTGGTGATCGAGCGCGAGCTTGTCGCCGTGGTGACGCGCCTTGATCGCGGCCGCATTGCGCTTTCGGCCTTATGGCTCGTCGGTGACGGGGAGGGGACAGAAGCCGGCTCGCACCCGTTTCCCGCGATGCCGTTCCCAACACCGCCGAACGGCGCGCCGCCGCATCCCGTCGAGCCCGGCGACACCTTCGCCATCCTCTACACGTCCGGCACGACAGGGCTGTCGAAAGGCGTGTGCTGTCCGCATGCGCAATATTTTTGGTGGGCGGTCTATACCGGAAATCTTCTCGGCGTTGGCGAAGGCGACGTGCTGATGACGACGCTGCCGCTGTTCCACACCAATGCGCTCAACAGCTTCTTTCAGGCGTTGCTCAACGGCGCGAAACTTGTCGTCGAGAGCCGATTTTCGGCGTCGCAATTCTTCAACCGTCTGGGGGAAGAAGCGGCGACCGTGACCTATCTCCTCGGCGCCATGGTGCCGATGCTCTTGGCGCAAAAGCCGAGCGACGCAGAGACGGCGCACCGCGTGCGGGTCGCGCTCGCGCCCGGCGTGCCGGCGCATTTCCATCGGCAGTTTGTTGAACGCTTCGGCATCGGCTTGGTCGACGGGTATGGTTCGACGGAAACCAATTGCGTCATGGGCGCGCTGGCTGATGAGCAGCGGCCCGGCACCATGGGACGCCTTCTTCACGGTTTTGCCGCCCGCGTCGTTGATAACAACGACAACGAGGTGCCTGATGGGGAAGCGGGCGAACTCATTTTGCGCGCAGACGAGCCGTTCGCCTTCGCCACCGGCTATTTCGGCGTGCCGGAAAAAACCGTCGAGGCCTCGCGTAATCTCTGGTTTCACACCGGCGATCGGGTGATCCGCGAAGCGGGCGGCTATTACCGCTTTGTCGATCGCATGAAGGACGCCATTCGCCGCCGCGGTGAGAACATTTCCTCTTACGAAGTCGAGCAGGTTTTGATCAGCCATCCGGATATCGTGAACGCAGCAGTATTTCCGGTGCGCTCGGAGCTCGCGGAGGACGAGGTGATGGCGGCGATCGTGCTGCGCACTGGAGCCAAGCTCGCGCCCGCGGCGTTGCTCGATTTCTGCCAGCCGCAAATGCCCTATTTCGCGGTGCCGCGTTTCGTCGAATTTGTCGAGGAGCTGCCCGCGACCGAGAACGGCAAGGTGACGAAATACAAGCTGCGTGAGCGCGGCGTCACCGCGGCGACCTGGGACCGCGAGCAGGTCGGATATAAAATCGTGCGGGCGGGGAAGAAATAGCAAAAGTCACCGCGCAAACGCGCGGCGAAAGCCAGGCAAAACAAAACACTCGGGGCGGAAGGCATGTCCGCCGTCGGATAACATTTAAGCGTTAGATCCGTTGAAGTAACTACGGTTTCTGATGTTTTCGGCTCGAAAATCGCGCAACATTTGTGCAACATCGCGTCTGTAAATCACCCGCCGCGCCCTCGTCATAAGGCGCTTCTGTGAGGCGGTTTCTCTTGCTACGTTGTTTGCGACCTCGCTTGGGTCATATAGCGTTCATGCCCGAGTGATTAATCGTCGCAAATCAAGTTGAGGGGAGGGGAATGTCATGCATTTCTGCATCACCGGACAATACACGCCGCAAGCACTCACCGGCATGATGGAAAACCCATCTGTCAACCGCTCCGAGGTAGCTAAAAAGTTGATCGAAGCGGCAGGCGGCAAGATGGTCTGTTTCTTCAGCATGCCCGCAGACGGTCCGGGTGTGTTGACCATCTTCGATGTACCTGACCCGAACGCGGCGGCTGCGATTTCCGGCATTGTTGTAGCAACCGGCACCCTGCACAACGTCCAGCTTAAGCGCCTTCTCACGCAGGACGAAGTAGTCGAGGTGAGGAAGAAAGCCGGTCAGCTTCGCGGTGCATATACGCCGCCGAGCAAATAAACCACCCGCCGTTGAAGACGCCCGCAGGCGCCATCGAGACGATCGTTGGCTAGTCGACGCGGACCGTGCACCGCGCCGATCAAAACCGGAAATTCTTCCGAGCCTTCGGAATAAGCGCTTGCTCGATTCTGTCCCAGCCTGGCACGCGATCTTCGTGCCACCAGCAATCTGCCACGACACAATGCCACAGAGCACTGTCTTAATGATTGGGTGCAGCAGCGTCGTCCTCGACGAAATACATGCGCCATGAGGGCGTGCCGCTCATGTCACCAAACAGACGACATCAATGCAATGGCGGAAGGGGTGTCCGCCTAAATTCCTTGAATGGTTCGGATTTTCAATAGCTTAGAAAAACGCTGCGGCCCCTGTCCGCAAAAGTAGCTACAAGAACCGGCCGATTCTTCGCCATTCGAACGCTCGCGCATCGGTACTTTAGAGCCACGCTGTCGAACCGGGAAAAAGCGGGGTGCATGGATGGGCGAGTTCCAACAAGGCCGCTCTAAGAAGTCTATTTGATCTATTCGACCTCACGAAGAGTGGTGGCGAGCACAGGCCGAAAACGCACCAGCGAAGCTCAGCGCATTGTTAAAGTCCCTTCGGCATGGGCAAGAATCTCCGGTCGCGCGGCTGAGAATGCACAAGGCGGGCACGGTCGGTATGCTCCTCCGTCGACCTTGTACTTATCTAAAAATAGAAAAGCCGCGTGCCGGCACAAGGCTCGTGTATGTGTATCTAGACGATGCGCGGGCGCGTGAACCCAGCGATTTGAAGCAAAATTGCGCTTATCGAGAGCCACCGCCGCTTTGGTGGGCCTGCGATTAAAGCTCGCTGTCGGGGTGGTTCGAGGGGACGCACATCGCCCCCGGTGACCGGGCGATGTGCTGCTCTGTCGAGTTCGGACAGAGTACGACGCACCAGATCGACGAGCCTGCCCCGGGTTTGGGGGCTTGCGCCGGGGTTGCCCTGTCGGCGCTCTCGCTACTTCGTGCAGCGGCGGCGGCGGCGCACCCGATCTGGTAGGCGCGCGTCGCGTCCGGCTCTCCATGAGGCCGGTTCCAATAATCGCGCAAGAGTTCTCCCGTCTGCGCGGTTCAAGTCGTCTTGCGCATCGGCTGATCCTTGTACAGATCGGGCCGATCTGTTACGCGGGTGCCCACGGCAAGTCTTGGCTAGACACCGTGACCGCGGCGCCATTAGGGGCGCTCGCTATGTGATCTCAGGAGCCGAAGGGTTAGCGCCCCTTTGGCTCCTTCGCTTTTCAGCAGCCGCCCTGTACGATGCGTCTTACCGGAGAGGCTGCTCCGAGCTTTCCGAACTTTTTTTGCTTCGCGCGCCGAACGCGGGCAAGACGCTTTGCCTTGGCCTGCTTGTTGCGGCGGTAGTGCTTGTCTTTTCTGGCAGCGGTAACCGCGTCGCAGCGGGCGCCCCGCAGGATAGCATCGGCTTTCCTTGTGAGATCGAGGCGGCTGCCCCGCGGCATCGCACGGTTGCCCAGCCAATCCCGGCCCTCGCGGCGCCCGTCGCAAAGTGCAGGGGTGATAGCGGCGGGGTTACTCATACCGCAGCGCCGATCGGCCATTGTTTGCGAGGCCGGCCGCGAGAGCGAGGCGGGACGGCTCTCCTTTCAAGTCCGGTTGCGCCCGCGGCTGCGAGCTTGCGCCCGATGTATGCGCGGATAGACGCGACCGTGATCTTGCGCGCTTTGCCGTCCAAAAAGGTTTCTAGTTCGCCCGCGCGGATCAGGGCGTATCCGTGCGTGTTTCCGCAGTCCAAAATTTTCCAGGCGGCGGCGGGCCTCACCAGCAAAGGCTCAACAGCTGTGGCGGCCTTGCGGCCGGTTGCCCTCAGATTAGTCTCCATGAGACGCCTCTTACTTTTTCGTGCGCGTGCATTCGCGGTCCACCGTCAAATTACGTTGAGGCCGGTACGCGTGCGATGGACAATTGCCAAGGCTATTTGTCCGTTGATTTTTCCGCCGAGTCGTGGCGAGCGCTTCGCTTTCGCTGAAGCGCGGACCGCCTCAGCTTTTGCAGATCCCCCTCCTGTTCGTTCAAAATAGCGCGCATCTCTCGGTCCATCTCCGCTTGCGCTTGCTCTTTCTGGTCGCGTTTTTTCAAGAGGCGCCGTATATGCTTTTCGATCGCCTCTGTGCTGGCGCCATACTTGCCAGGGTCGGACTCATGAAGACGCGCCGCCAATTGCCTTGGCACCGACCCCTCGTTTGCTGTCCCTGCGGCTGCATTGTCGTACCTGATCAACAATTCGACATCTCGTGCCGAATTAGCGGAGCCGCGCCTCTTGGATTGCGGGGACCGACGCGTCGAGAACCGGTCAAAAAAGCGTCGTGCCTCGCTCTCCCCGAGATGCGCTTTGAGGAAGGCAAATACTCGCCCGATTAAGATTTCACCGTGATGACGGACAAATGCCTCACGCCACAGCCGCGTCCGCGCCCTTTTGCGCGCGCCCTCTCGCGGCAAGGAATTAGCCATGACACCACCGCCCACCGCGCGGAGTTGGCGCGAGGGCAGCCGAACGGCGGTGGTAGTGCGTCCGGCAACGGTTGGCCGACCGGCCCCTCGCCGATCACCAGTGTAGCCACCTTCAGCGGGCTTCCCTATACTCGTCGGTGGAAAAGCGCGTACGCTTTTCTGGGGCGTGAGAACCCCTCGGTTAGCGGCACGTGTGCGCCGTCAAAGCACTCCTCGACCATGCGGTCGGGGAGGCACGCGCGCATGTTCAGGGCGAGAGCCTAAAGGCGCGTGCGGCTCTCCTAACCGAGGCTTCTCAACTCCCCGATCACCAGGGCGGGGAGCGAGGTGCGATATTTTGCGGCGATCGCAACGGCGATTTTGCTCGCGCTATCCTCGCCACGCGTGCAAGCGTCGGACGAAGCACTGCAACGCTGGGAGGCGTTGCCAGAAAATCCCGATATGCGCGAGGTGTGCGCATACGCTCTGCGCTACGCGACAGCCATCACGAACCTGCGCAACCAAGGCGCGCCGCTCGCCGCGCTTTTGCGCTGGGCGGAGCAAGAGGCAGAACGATCCGCGGCTGATCTTCCGTCCGAGCCGCTGTTTCCGATTGGCACAATGCTAATTCTCATAAAGCTCATCCATTACTCGTACCTCGGCGCACCGACCTATGAGCAAGTCGGTGGCGGCTTTCCACAATTCGCATACCGTTCATGCCTAAAGGGAAAGCCTATTGATCGATGATGCTGGTGGAGCGGCCGAGGCGAGCATGTTGCGGCGATTTCAGGCTTTTTGCGATCCTGGTCGCGCTAGCGGCGAGCGGGTGCGCACCGCCGGGCTATATGTACGAAACAGGCAGTTTCGCGCCCCATCCCACGCGGGCCTTGTGCGCGTCGCACGGCCAAGTACTCGACGACGCCACAAAGGATTGCGTCACGCCGCCGCCTCCTCCTCCGCCGACACCTGCTCAGATCGAGTACTCTAAAAAGGCCTCCGATGCGACGCGCGAGGTCAACGCTTGTATCACCGCGGCCGATGCAAAATTTCACCGCCAACTTGAGGAGGCTGTTGCCAAGCCTTGGCGAGCAGAGATGATAACGTCAACCTGGAAAGCCGAAACAAAGCACT
>Ga0335078_10012931_pt1 | contig 12369 bp, 6 predicted proteins | sample Lox_Sample_32_FD_206711 | JGI IMG/M metagenome (GOLD analysis project Ga0335078, IMG submission 206711) | Soil microbial communities from Loxahatchee National Wildlife Refuge, Florida, United States - Lox_Sample_3.2 | ecosystem: Environmental > Terrestrial > Soil > Wetlands | place: USA: Florida... | reverse complement strand
ACCAGATCCACGGTTCGCTCTACGAGTTCCTGCGCAATAGCGCGGTGGACGCCCGCAACTTCTTCGCGCAGGCATCTGCTCCGCCGTTCCGGCAAAATCAGTTCGGCGCGTCGTTGGGGGGGCCGGTAAAGAAGGATAAATCATTTCTGTTCGCGAACTATGAGGGCTTCCGGCAGGCGCTGACGCAGAGCAGCGTGAGCGTGGTCCCGGATTCTCAGGTGCGCCAGGGTCTGTTTCCGGGCGCCGGCGGCGTTTACTCCACTGTCGCCAAGCTCGATTCTGCCATGCTGCCGTATTTCTCGTTTTGGCCCGCGCCGAACGGCCCGGAGCTGCTGACCGGCGGCCTGCCGAGCGGCACGGCATTCTCCTACAACGCGCCCCGGCAGTCGATCCGCGAGGATTTCGGCACGCTGCGTTCCGACACCAACCTGAGCTCGCGCGATACCCTCTCGGCTGCTTACACCATTGACGATGGCGACAGCCTGGTGCCGCTGGCCGATCCGTTGTTTGCCTCTTACAGCGCGCTGCGGACGGAGGTGGCCAGCCTGCAGGAGACGCACACGATTTCGCCCGTCATGCTGAATACCTTCCGCGCGGGCTTCTCGCGCGCCGGATTTAATCTGGATTCCTCGCTGCTGGCGCAGTTTTCGCCGTCGCTTTCGTTCGTAAGCGGCGCGGGGCCGGGCGGCATCGTGGTGAACGGCGGGGTGACCACGACCGGACTTTCCGGCATCACTTCCGCGGGGCCGAACAACGCCGCCGGTGTTTGGAACCGGCGGAATCTTTTCACCTGGTCGGATGGCGTTTCCATCACCCATGGAATCCACCAGATCTCCGCGGGCGTGTGGTTTCAACGGATGCGCGACAACGAAGACTCCGCGTCGCGCCAACTCGGCCAGGCGACGTTCAGCAGCCTCACGACGTTCCTGCAAGGCACCGCCAGCACGTTTCAAGTGGTGCCCACCGCGACCGCACTGGGATGGCGCAGCCTGTTCGGCGCCTTCTACGCCAGCGACAAACTGAAGCCGGCTTCGACTCTAACCATCGAGATCGGGCTGCGCGACGAATTTACCACCGGCTGGAACGAAGCCGACGGCCGGGCCGCCAACTACGTCCCGGGCGCCGGCAGCGTCTTGCAAACGACGCCGATTACCGGCGATTCGGCGTTCACTCGGAACCGCGCGACTCATCTTTTGGGTCCGCGCGCGGGCCTTGCCTGGGACCCGTTCCACAACGGCCGGACGTCTGTTCGCGCCGGTTTCGGAATTTACTATTCGCTCATCGACGATCTGGCGTTCCTGCTGAACTCGCTGCCGCCATATAACGGATCGCTTACGTTTTCGGGACCGGTCTCGTCGTTTCTACCGATCGTGCCGAACGCTCCGGTGCCGCCTTCCTGCGGCCCGGGTGTGCCCACGCCTTGCACCACCTATGCGCCGCAAGGCGTGCAATCCGACGCGCGCACTCCGGCGGTCGCGGAGTGGCGCCTCGGCGTGGAGCAGCAGTTGAGCGCGAGTACTGTCCTGCGCGTGGCCTATGTGGGATCGCATGGCTATCACGGGCTGGTCAGCCTCGACCCCAACGATATTCCGGCGCAGATTTGCGGTGTCAGCTCCGGCTGCACCGCCGGCGGGACGCCGGGAACCACCACCAGCCTCGTGCCGCACGGCGCGCAATATATTCCCGTGGAGGGCCGGCCCAACCCGTATCTGGGAGCTGGGTTCTTCTGGTACAGCGAGGGAAATACCAGCTACAACGCGCTGCAGATCGACGTCAGCCACAGGCTCGGCCAGGGGCTGGAGTTTCGCGGCTCGTACACCTGGTCGAAAAATCTCGACATCAATTCGGCGCTGACCGGCGCGCAGGGCAGCAACCAGTCGCAAATGATTCTCGATCGCAACGATCTGCCGCGCGATTGGGGGCCATCGGCGATCAATGCCGCCAACCAGGTGAGCCTGTCGGCAAGCTACGACCTGCCGTTCGGAAAGAGGCTGCGCGGCCTGGCGCAAAGGGTTGCGGGCGGCTGGCAACTCAACCAGATCACGACCCTGCTCAGCGGATTCCCGTTCACGCCCGTGATCGGCGCCAACCGCTCCGGCGACGGAGACACGCGCAATCCCGACCGGCCGTCCGTCAACCCGCAATTCACCGGGCCGGTGATTCTGGGAAGTCCGAATCAGTGGTTCAATCCCAGCGCATTCGTTCTCCCGGCGGCGGGCACCTACGGCAATCTCGGGCGCGGCGTGTATTCGGGACCGGGTCTGGCGGATCTGGATGCTTCATTAATCAAAACCTCGCCCATCGGCGAGCGCGCCAGGCTGCAATTCCGCGCCGAGTTCTTCAACGTTTTGAACCACCCCAACTTTGCGTCGCCCAACCAGACTGTGTTCTCCGGCACGGCGTACAACGCCTCCGTGGGACTGATCACCGCCACTGCGACGACATCGCGGGAAATTCAGTTCGCCCTGAAGCTGATGTTCTAAGCGTGGCGCGAGCACTCGCGCTTGCCGGCGGCAGCACAAAAGCGTCGGCACGAGTGGCCGCGCCACACGGTCTTCTTAGTGCACCGAGATATCGGAGCCGCGGGCGCGGATGCCCTCGACGTCGATGGTGTTTCCGTGACGCACGCCGTCGATTACGACCGGCATATCGCCGTTGGAGTCGTGCTTCAGAATCCCTTCTTTCAGAGCGGTGCTCGCCTTATCGTTGCCGGCGGAATCCAGCATGCGGATTTTGCCCTCGGTGTGTATGGCGAAAGCGTTGGTCGCATCCGTGGGCGCGCATTTCACCCAGATTTTGGCGGCTGTCTCAGACGCGTTCTGGTTGTAGCAGGAGGCATCCATCAATTGGCCGTGATACATCTCGACCGCAAGAGCCAGCGCGGACGTAATCGCCAGCCCAAATCCTAATTTCAAAATCGTTCTCATTTTGCAGAGTCCCTCCCAGGGACGGTCGCCGGAAAATGCCGGCCAATTGCGAATGCAGCAATTGCGGTTCCAGGAACGCCGAAAATTGCGCGCGGAATTACAGAGCAGGGAAGCGGAACAGCGGAAAGGTCTCGTCCGGCACCGAGCGCTGCTGCACCAGAACACCGCCATCGACCACCAGACAGGCGCCGGTTATGTAACGGGCGTCATCGGTGGCCAGAAACACAGTCGGCCCGGCCAGATCTTCGGGCACGCCGAGCCTTCCGAGTGGCACGATTTTACCGCGCTGAACCGCGGATTCTTCATCCAGATCGTAGGTGCGAATCAACCCCGGCACGATTGCATTGACGCGCACACCATAAGGCGCCAAATCCAGCGCCATGGCCCGCGTCATGGCTTCGATTCCGCCTTTGGAGGCGTCGTACGCCACGTTGCCGCGATGCGCGCGCGTGGCGCCGCCGCTCGACATATTGATAATGACGCCCGCCCGCCGCCGCGCCATGTGGTGGGCCGCCCGATGGGCGCAGAGAAATGAGCCCTTCAGGTTCACGTTCAGCACGCGGTCCCACCAGGCCTCATCGCCCTCCAGAAAATGCTGCGCGGCATAAATGTTGCCCGCGTTATTCACCAGCACATCGAGACGGCCCCAGCGGCGCAGCACTTCATCGAATATACGGTCCACGGCGGCTTTGTCGGACACGTCGGCGGGAGCGGCGAAGGCCTGACTGCCGATGGCTCCGGCAACTTCCGCCGCCCTCTCGGGGCTGAGGTCGTTTACCGCGATGCGCGCACCCTCGGCGGCAAAGCGCTCCGCCACGGCGCGTCCGATGCCGTGTCCGGCGCCGGTCACAACCACTACCTGGTCCTGGAATCGTCGCAATTCAGACATAGACTTTCCGATGCTAACAAACGACCCAACCCCACACTGGCGTCTCAATTGCCCGGATGACCGTCGAGGACGGAACAATGCTTCATTGGACGCTGGTTTTTCTAGTCATCGCGCTGGTCGCGGCGCTGCTTGGTTTTGGTGGAATTGCGGGAGCGGCAGCAGGCATCGCCAAGATATTGTTCTTCGTGTTTCTGGTGATCTGGCTGATCAGTCTTCTGACGCGCAGAACGACATGAGTGCAAATTCTGCGCTCCGCCGGCGCGCGTGATGTGCTGAACGGATTAACCTACGGTTCCGAATTGCTGGTACGTGCGTTCGAATTCGGCCTTCAGGGCCGGATTCGGCGCCGCCAGTCCATCCACAACCTGCCTGGCCCACACGAAGTATTCCCTGCGGCGTTCCAGGCTCCAATCGGCCGGTGGACTGGTCAAAATCGCGCGCAGGTTGGAGATCTTATCCGCCAGTTTGATCATCTGCGCCCGCGTGGATTTCTTGGGCGCGTTCACTACCTGGAGGCGTTTCCGTTCGGCCTTGGGGAGCGACTTGTCGTCGGTCACTTCGGCGACCAGACTTGCGACATCGGCGCCGAAAATCTCCGCTAGTTCCTGGTTGGTGACGGCGGCGTCCTCCACCACGTCGTGCAGGATGGCCGCGACAATCAGGTTGGTATCCGGCTCGGTAAGAGCGGACGCTACCAGGCCGGCGACTTCGAGCAGATGATTGACATACGGCTCGGCGGCGGCGCCCTTGCGCCTCTGAGCGGCATGCTTCTGTGCCGCGTACCAGGCCGCATCGAGAATTGCCCGGACAGATTGCAATTCGGTTGTAACGGTCCCGTGAGCGGCGGATTCAGGCATGGCGTATCAGGATATCACGGCCGCGATGGTATCCGGTTCCCGTGATAAGATCTCCGCATGTCCAGTCCTACCTATCCTCCAAGCCCCGATTTTGTGAAGCGCGCGCACGTACAGGGTATGGATGGATACCGGAGCCTGTACCAGGACGCCGCCGGGCATCCGGAGCAGTTCTGGGGACGGCTGGCTGAGAGCGAATTGCACTGGTTCCGCAAATGGTCGCATGTATTCGAGTGGCATCCGCCATTTGTCAAATGGTTTGTGGGCGCGACCACCAATGTCTCGTACAACTGCATCGACCGGCACCTGGCCACGCACCGCAAGAATAAGGTCGCGATTCTCTGGGAGGGCGAGCCTGGCGATCAGCGGCAGATTTCCTATCAGGAACTGCATCGCCTGGTCTGCCGGTTCGCCAACGTGCTGAAGGGCCGCGGGCTCAAGGCCGGCGACCGCGCCATCATCTACATGGGCATGGTGCCGGAGTTGCCCATCGCGCTATTGGCCTGCGCGCGCCTTGGCGTGACGCACAGCGTGGTGTTCGGCGGCTTTTCGGCCGAAGCGCTGAAAGCCCGCATACAGGATCTGGAAGCGCAGGTGGTGATCACCGCCGATGGCTCGTGGCGGCGCGGCAAGGAAGTCCGCCTCAAGGACGCGGTGGATGAATCGGCGGCCGATTGCCCCACGGTGAAAGACGTGATCGTCTACAAGCGCACCGGCGGCGCGATCACCATGAAAGACGGCCGCGACCACTGGTGGCACGAGCTCGATGCCGATGTTTCCGAGGATTGCCCCGCCGAGGAGCTCGATAGCGAGCATCCGCTCTACGTGCTCTACACCTCCGGCACCACCGGCAAACCGAAAGGCATCGTGCACACCACCGGCGGTTACCTGTTGCAGGCGCACATGACCATGAAATGGGTCTTCGATCTGCGCGATGAAGACACCTACTGGTGCACCGCCGATATCGGCTGGGTGACCGGCCACAGCTACATCGTCTATGGGCCGCTTTCCGCCGGCGCCACCACCATGATGTACGAAGGCGCGCCGGATTTCCCGCAGCCCGACCGCTTCTGGCGCCTGGTGGAGAAATACCGCGTCAACATCTTCTATACGTCGCCGACCGCGATTCGCGCTTTCATCAAACAGGGCGATCAGTGGCCCAACGCGCACGACATGTCGAGCCTGCGCCTGCTCGGATCCGTCGGCGAGCCGATCAATCCGGCGGCCTGGGAATGGTATTACAAAACCATCGGCAAGGAGCGTTGCCCGATCGTCGACACCTGGTGGCAGACCGAGACCGGCTCCATCATGATCGCGCCAATGCCGGGCGCGGTGCCCCTGAAACCAGGATCGGGGACGCTGCCGCTGCCGGGCGTAATCGCCGACGTCGTGGATCTCTCCGGCAAGCCGGTGGAGGCCAATCGCGAAGGATTTCTGATTATCCGGCGGCCGTGGCCGAGCATGGCCCGGACATTGTGGAAGGACCCGGAGCGATACAAGCAGCAATACTGGGAACGCGTGGAAGGCGTCTACCTGGCCGGCGATGCCGCCCGCCGCGACGAAGACGGCTACTTCTGGATCCTGGGCCGCATCGACGACGTGATGAACGTCAGCGGCCATCGTTTGAGCACCATGGAGCTGGAATCGGCGCTGGTGCGTCATCCGGCGGTGGCGGAAGCGGCGGTAGTCGGCAAGCCCCACGAAATTACCGGGCAGGCTGTGGCCTGTTTCGTGACATTGAAAAAGGGCAATTGGAACCACGACGAGTTGGGAGAAGAGCTGCGCAAGTGGGTAGCGAAGGAAATCGGCAGCTTCGCCAAGCCGGAGCAGATCCGCTTCACCGACGCCTTGCCCAAAACCCGCAGCGGGAAGATTATGCGACGGCTGCTACGGGAGATTGTGACGTCGAACTCGGTGACGGGGGATGTGACTACGCTGGAGGATCTGTCGGTGGTGACGAGGCTCGCGGCCCAGCACGACGAGGAGTAGCCGTGGCCGCCAAATTATCCCAAATTCCTCCTGACCGTGCCCTGGTCGGCACCTGGATCACCACTGATGAGGATTCGAATGCTGCGTTCACCTTCGCCGTGGTGGGCAACCGGTTTCGTGTTTCCGGGTTTTGCCGATCGGACGGCGAGAAGTTCAAAATCACTCAGGTGAAATGGGACGGGCAGGCGCTCAGTTTCACTGCGCGGATGCCCTCGACCGGTTGGGTCACGAAAAACGTCTTCCGGGTGCGGCGCGATGGCCGACTTGACCTTGAACTGACAACCTACGACGTTTGGAAGAAAAAGGACGTCAAGCCTGGCGAGGCACCCGCAGCCTGGCGCCGGTAGCATGGTTTTTTGTGGGGCAGGTTTGAAACCTGCGGCGGGTTTCTAACCCGCCTGGCCGCGTGCAAAATAGAACCTCCTACAGACGCTAGGGACTTGGCTTGTAGCCGTCCAGGCGGATTGAAAATCCGCCGCAGGTTACAAACCTGCCCCACAAAAAACTACTTCACTTCCAGTTGGATCGGACGGGCGACGGAATTTATGTCCGGGTCGTAATATTCATACGCGCGCGTCGGGAACGTATGCGCGCGCATCGGATATTTCGCCCGCAGCCGGAACGTCAGCTTGATCGTGTCGTTGGCGGCGATGGAATCGAAATAGAGAATCGCCTGCGTGGCCGTGAGGCTGAACTTCTCCAGCCGTCCGCTCGCCTTCCGCGCGCTCTTCTCCTGATAATCCTGCAGATCTTCGCTGAGCAGATCGAATCCCGGCGGAATGCCGAGATCCACCATCACCATGTTGGCGGTCTTGGGTAGATTATTGCGGACCGTGGCCGTTGCCGTGGCGACGTCGTTCTGCGCCAGCTTGGTTCGATCGTAGGCAACGTCGATAGCGAGTGCTTCCTTCGCCGGTTTGGCATCCCATGGAACGAAATAGCGGCCGACTACCTGGTAAGCCAGCGCGCCCTTACCGGCGAAGCGGATGTCGAGCGCGTTGGCGTCGGCGGGCTTGAGGACGAATTGATGGAACAGATCGCCATTGTCGGCCGTGAGCGCCAGCGTTTGGACCGTGCGGCCGTTCAGCGCCACTTCGACCGTGCCGCGCGCATCGCCGCCGGCGGTTTGCGACAGCAGCAGCGAGCGCAGAGCCATGATGGTGGCCTGCGTGGTGCTCCAGGCGCCCGAGGCTTGCTTCTTCGACGTGATGTAGGCGAGAGCCTTGGTCACCACGTTGCTGGCCTGTCCCCATTTGAGGAGCGCCTGGGCGGCGAGGCCGGTGGTTTCTACCGCGGCGCTTTCGCCGGTGGAGTAGACGCCGGTCTGTTCGGACGTCCACCAAACCTCGTCGCCTTTCTCGACGCGCGCGTCAAGAAGCCGCTGCATCGCGCGATTGGTGAAATCGCGATCTTTGCCGTCGACCGCCAGGTTGGCTATCACCGCCAGCGTGTACGCGTCGGGTTTGCTATCGCGTGAATCCATATTGGAATCGACGAATTTGCGCGCCTTTTCGACCGCCGAGCCCTGGTAACCGGTATTTTCCAGCGCCCAGGCGATGTAGGCGCTGATGCGCACCACGTCGGTATTGAAGCGATTGGTCGCACCTTCGTTGATGAAGTTGCTGTCGGGCTTCCAGCTACCATCCGCTTGCTGCTGGCCGGCCAGCCATTGCTGTGTGCGGCGAATGACGTTGGCATCGACGTCGTAGACCTTTGACATGTCGTTGAATTCCATCAGCCCGTACGACGTCAGGATTTTGTTCGCCGGGGCCTGTCCGAACCAGGAGAAACCGCCGCCCGGCACTTCGAACGTCAACAGGCGTTGATACCCCTGCGCGATGAAGCCTTCAGCCTTGGCGCGGATTTCGGGCGTAATCTTCTTAGTGCGCTTCATGTAGTCGAGCGTGAGGACGTTGGGATACGTGGACGACGAAGTCTGCTCGAAGCAGCCGCCCGGCATGCGCAGAATACTGTCCATCCCTTCGATCACCTGGCTCAGCGGGCCGGGATAGAGCCGGACCAGAACCGCGGACGCGTCCGGAATCGCCGTCGGCGGGAAATCGATGCGATGGTGCACGGCGCTATCGATGCGGCCGTTGAACACCATGGCCTGCTCGCGTCCGTTGGGCACGACTTCGATTTCGCGCACCACGATATCGGCGCGATTGGTTCCTGGCGTCCCCCCCGCCATTCGCGCCGAGAGCGTGAATTTGAATTTTCCGATGCGATTGGCCGTCAGCGTAAATTGCGATCCGGCGGTGCGGCCGGCATCGACGGAGACGGATTTGTCGGCGGTGTCGTTGACCAGCGAGTACCAGTCGGATGGCTGGAGACTCAGTTGGACATCGCCGCGCGCGCCCGAGTAGTTATAGACGGCGACGGGAACCGAGATCTGGTCGCCCTGCGTGAGCGTGACCGGCAGGTCGAGATCGGTGAAGAAATCCTGGAAGACCTTGATGGACGAGGAGCCCGATCCGAGCGCGCCGGCAGTGGTCGAGGCGACCATCGCCATGCGCCAGGTGGTGATGGAATCGGCCAGCGGGATGGAGATGGAGGCGCGGCCGTCGCCATCGGTGATGATCTCGGGATTGATGTAGAGGGCTTCGGGGAAGTAAGAGCGGACGTGGGGAGATGCGCCGCCGACTGAACCCGCGGGTGCATCCTCACGGGCGAGCATGTCCCTGCCGCCGGTTTCGGCAGCTAGGGTGACCAATCCCCCGATCACACGCCTGTCGCCGCCACCGCCACCACCCAGCCCCCCAGCCTTTGCCATGCCGACGCCGCCTATTGCAGCCATTGGGGCGGCAAACTGGCGCGCCGCCATCATCGGCACCGGGCGCGGCACGGGAGCTACCGCATAAGCCATGCCGCGATGGGGCTGATGGCGCAATGCGACTTTGAGTGATACCCGATCGCGCGCGGCGACGGCGAGCTTCTTCGAGGCCGAGTCTGAGCCGGCCGACGCGATCATTTCGTAATCTCCGGCAGGGATGCCGTTCAGTGTGAATTGGCCGTTCGCTCCGCTGTGCGCGGTTCTCAGAGCACTGCTGGATAAATGGGCGAGCGTGATGGAAGCTCCTTCAATCGCGGCTCCGTGTTGATCCATGACGACACCGGAAATTTCCGCGAGCGGCACCATGGCTCCGCGATCGTGTTCCACGGAGACTTCGATTTCGCTGGGGCCGTTCGAGGCCCTTCCGACAATCGGCCATGGGGTCTGCTGCAGCGTCACCCATTCGTCATCGGGTGTATTGAACTGTCTGTCCGGACCGGCGCTGTGCAGTTGAAAATACCCGTTACCCCATGAATTCACCTGAACACCGGTGCCCCAGGCATCGCGCAGCGGGATCGTCGCAGTCTTTTGATCGATGCCGTTCTTGTTGGCAAACGTCAGAGCCGCCTTTTCAAATTGCGCCCGGTAACGATTCGTGTAATCCACGAACTTCGTCATCGGCGGCTTGCGCCCGGCTTCGGCATCGAACCTGTTGGCGTTCACCGTCTCGCTGGCCGCAAACAGAGCCTGGGCGGCCCGATCGTGCTGCTCGTCAACGGCGTTCACGGCCTCCGGCATGCTGAGCGAATGGATCTCGTAGCGCGGCTTCATCGCCTCTTCTTCGAGATAGAAGAAGACCTTGGCGAATCCCGGCTGCTTTTCGGCCAGAGCGAAAACGGCCTCGTCGACCACCTGCAACCCGATCGCCGCCTGCACGCCCTGCCCGTGGCTGTTGGTGACGCGAAAATTGACGCGCGCGTCGCCGCCCGGCTTGTATTCGGTGGCATCTGCCGTGGCTTCGATCTTCAAATCGTCGGACGGTTGCACAAAAACCAGCCGGTGATCGGCCACTGTCTGCGCGTTGCGTCCGATCAGGTAGGCGTTGCAATCCAGCGTTCCGGTCAGGTCGGGAGTGGCGGGGAGTTCCAGTTCGGCCTCGCCATTGACCAGGTCGAGATCGCGTGTGAGAACTGTCTGCGAATTCTTGATCACGTCGACGTATGCCGTGCCGCGGTGGCTGGTGGAGACGACTTTCAAGCGGATGGAATCGCCCGCGCGATAGACCGCGCGCTCGGTGCGCAGCAGGATCTGGTCCGAGCCCCCGCGCGCGTTCAGCTTGATCGACGATTCGGTGCGGTTGCCTTCCTTATCGGCGGCGTGGATACGCAGCGTGGGCGCGGCCTGTTCCGCAAAGATGGTGACGACGGCCACGCCACCGGCGTCGGATGTCGCGCGGCGGTCGGATTGGCCTTCGATGTGAACGGTGATGTCGGCCGGCGCGGGCTTGCCATCGGCGTACGACGTGATCACGTAGACGCGATTGTCCAGGCCCGGCGCCAGATTGCCGGCTTCGGGAATGGCGGTGATGAGCAGCGGCGACTGGCTGACGGTAATCGGCTCGCCGCGGGTTTCGGAATGGCCGGTGGAATCTTTCACCGTCGCTTCCAGGAGCACTCGCGCCGCGCCTTGAGACAGCGGCTTTCCGGCGAAATATTGCGGCAGTACGACGTCGAAATGCCACGCGCCATCGGCATCGGTCTTGCCTTCGCCCGCCACCGCCTCGAATTGCGCCACGTCCATCCCCGTGCCCTTGAGCGTGACTTCCGCCTGATCCACGGGCTTGCCGAAGAAGTAGTTCGCGCGAACTGTCCCGATGACGTGATCGCCGGGACGATAGCCGTGCTGGTTCTTGCCCTCGAATTCCACGGCCACTTTGAACTTCGGCAGGACGTATCGCTCGACGTTGATCGTCAGTTCAGAGTGCGCGGCGGCGTCCATGTTGGCATTGAGATGGTACGCGCCGAGGTTGACTTCGCTGGCGAGGGTGAAATCGGCCGACGCGATGCCGAATTTATCGGTCTGGGTGAGTTTTTTGAAAACTTTGTTGCCGCGAGAGTCGAGCACTTCAAACGTTAGCGGCCGGTTCTCGACGGCTTCATGATGGGCGCGATCCAGCGCCAGCGCGCGTGCATGGATGGTTTGGCCCGGCTGATACAGCGGCTTTTCGGTGGTGAGGAGGACGGAAAAGCTGTCGCGCAGGGTCACATCCTGCGTGGTTTCGACGTCGCCGAGCGCCGTCTGCGCGGTGTAATGCAAGCGGTAATTGCCGGTGAGCTTCGCCGGGAAAGAAAAGCTCGGCTCGGCGGTGCCGCGTTTGTTGAGCGACCCCGTGAAGAGCGTCCGGTCGGGCTGCCCCTCCGCTTGCAGCACGACGCGAACGCTGCCGCTCATGGGGGCATCGGCGGTATCGGAGACGATTACGCGGACGCTGGCCTGGCCTCCGGCGAGATAGGTTCGCTGTGCGATCACGCGCATCACCGGGGTTCGCAGGATTTCGGAGATCGAGGCGGTATCTTCGGTAGTTTCGTTTTGGCCGGTGTAGGTGAAACGATAGCGCAGGCGATGCCAGACCAGGTCTTCGATCTTCAGAGGCGTTGCCAGTTTGAGATCTTCGCGCCACACGCCATCTCCCGAGACGGTGGCGCGGTGCTGGGACGTCGCGACGGCCTGGTCTTCAGGGTTCAGAATCTCGACGGTAAGTTGGCCCGATCCGGCATGAGACAAGTGATACGGAATCGTGACATGCAGCACTCCGGCCGAGTATGTCGCGGAGACAGGGTTGTCCGCCGGTGAAGATTGCAGCATCACCGCCACGGCGATGGTGAAAAGAATGGCAACAGCGACACGAGACGGTCGAAGATAGGCGCGCATAGATTC
>Ga0335078_10012929_pt1 | contig 12370 bp, 13 predicted proteins | sample Lox_Sample_32_FD_206711 | JGI IMG/M metagenome (GOLD analysis project Ga0335078, IMG submission 206711) | Soil microbial communities from Loxahatchee National Wildlife Refuge, Florida, United States - Lox_Sample_3.2 | ecosystem: Environmental > Terrestrial > Soil > Wetlands | place: USA... | reverse complement strand
GTAGGCGCCCGAGCCGATGAGCTCGGCGAGCGCCAGCTGGTCGACGGCGCTGGTGTTCCGGTCGGCGATCGCCTTGGCGGCGAGGACGCCGTCGACCAGGTGCGCCGGTACGACGAGCCAGCCGAGTCTGATACCAGGCGCGAGGGTCTTGCTCGCAGTTCCGGCGTACACGACCCGCTGCGGAGCGAGCGCCTGGAGCGCGCCCAGCGGGTGGCGGTCGTAGCGGAACTCGCCGTCGTAGTCGTCCTCGATGATCAGGCCCCCGGACGCGTGGCTCCACTCGGCGACGAGAGCCCGGCGCCGGGCAGCGAGCGGCGTGCCGATCGGGAACTGATGAGCGGGTGTGAGCAGGGCGACGTCGGCCGAGCCGAGACGCTCAACCGCGGCGCCCTCGTCGTCGACGTCCACCGGCGCGAGCTTCAAGCCGCATGCGACGGCTGCCCGCGTGGTGGCCGGCTGGATGTAGCGCTCGATTGCAAGTGTCCGGGCGCCCTGCGCGCGTAGCGCCTCGCATAGCAGGCGGAACCCCTGGGTGAACCCCGAGCACACGATCACTCGCTCAGGTGTCGCCCGCACGCCGCGGGCACGGGCGACGTAATCGGCGAGCGCCGCTCGGAGTTCGGGCCGGCCCCGCGGGTCACCGTAGTCAAGGGCCCGGAACGACGCCGCGCTGAGCGCCCGGCGAGTGGCGGCGATCCACGCCGCACGGGGGAATGCGGACACATCGGGCGACCCAGGACCCAGGTCGTATCTGGCGCGGCGTGCGCCGGAGTCGTGGGCGGGGGTCGCCGGCTCGGGCGCGTCCACGCGCTCGGCGACGCGCGTTCCGGAGCCCTGCATTGCGGTCAGCCATCCTTCGGCGACGAGCTGGCCGTAGGCCTCGGTCACCGTGTTTCGCGCGATGCCCAGGTCGGCGGCCAGTGCGCGCGAGGACGGCAGGCGGATGCCGGCGCGAAGCCGGCCGGTCGAGACCGCGTCGCGCAGGGCGGACTCGAGCGCCGCTCGCACACGCGTTCCGTCGAGATCCAGGTGCAGGTCGACACCAGAAATGGCCCATGTTTTGACCATCGAAATGGATCTTAACTTCGGGCCGCATCGAAGGTAGGTTGTGGCCATGACAACTGTCCAGGAACACCACCAGATCCCAGTCCGACTCGACTTCGATGCCCACGCCGCCGCGTTCGCGAAAGCGATGGCGCATCTCGACCACACGGCGACGAAGCAAGTCGACAAGGTCGAGTTCGACCAGTTACTGCGCGAGCTCGTGCGCATCCGCGCCTCACAGATCAACGGCTGCGCCTACTGCATCGACATGCACACGAAGGACGCCCGCGCGGCGGGCGAGACCGAGCAGCGGCTATACGCGCTGAGCGCGTGGCGAGAGACTCCGTTCTTCACCGACCGCGAACGCGCGGCGCTGGCGTTCACCGAGTCGGTGACGCTGCTCGCCCACGATCACGTCCCGACCGGGGCTTACGAGGCCGTCGCCGACCACTTCACCGAAGACGAGATCGCGGCACTGATCAGCCTGATCGTCACGATCAACGCCTGGAACGCGATCGGCGTCAGCACCCGCGCCTGGGCCCCCGGCTCCTACGAGGGATAAGGCCCGATAGGGGCGGGCTCGCGAGCCTCCGACAGCTGCATCGCCGCTTTCCAACTCAGGCGGGCGCCGCTGTAGATCAGGGCGTTCGCGTACACGCGCGACGCCAGCCGGATCATGCCCCAGATCGAGAGGGCCATGATCAACGCGGCGAGCGGAAGCTCCCACGGGGCGACATGCCCGAGCGCGATCCGGGCCGGCATCAGGCTCGCGGTCAGCGGCGGAAAGAACGAGACCACCTTCACCCAGGTCGCGTCCGGCGAGCCGATCACCGCATACACGAGCAGGTATGAGACGAGCAGCAAGAGCCCGATCGGCATCGTGACGAACTGAACCTCCTCCTGGCGGGCGACGAGTGCGCCGGTGGCGGCGTACGCGAAGGCGTAGAGCGTGAAGCCGGCGAGGAAGCAGATCAGGAAGGTGGGGATCAGCACCCAGACGCTGCCCGGGATCTTCGTGCTGTGGACGAGGGCGTTGGCGATCAGGCCGGCGGCGGCCGCGATCGTGAGCTGCCCGAGGCCGGTCAGACCGATACCGATCACCTTGCCGCTCAGCAACTCGCTCGGCCTGATCGCTCCGAGCAGGACCTCGGCCGTGCGGGAGGTCTTCTCCTGGGCGACGCCCGTGGCGACAGCAGTGCCGTATAAGGCGAGACTGACGTACATGAGCAGTGCAGCGGCGATCGCTGCGACCGAGCGCGCGGTCTGGTCCGGGGGCGGTGGCTTGAGCGCGACGGTGGTTACCGCGACGGGAGCGAGCGCCGAAGGCACCTTCGACACCGGCAGGCCGGCCTGGGCGAGCGCCTGCCGGACGTGAACGGAGTCGACGCTTGACTGGAGCACGGCGCGGATCGTCGGATTGACGCTCTTCTTGACCTCGACACGGGCCGACGATGGTCCGACGATCAGCGCGACATCGAGCTTGCCGGCGAGCACGTCGGCGCGGGCGGCCTCGTCGTCGGGGATTTTCGTGACCGTCACCTTGGTCTTGGCCGCAGCGGCGGTGCGCTCGAGCGTCGGCGCGAGCGCCTGCGCCGAGCTGCCGACGAGGCCGATCCGGGTCGGCGCCGATGAGCTCTTGATCAAGCTCGGGACGAGGATCCCGGCCGCGACCACGAGGGCGGTCACGACGGTCATGATCCGGATCAAACGGCCTTGGAGTCGCTCGGTGATCTCGCGCTCGGCGACCAGCCGGGTGATGCCTTTGCGATTCATGCCGAGACCATGTGGCGGTAGAGGTCGACGAGGCCCGCGGTCTCGAAGCCGAAGTGCTCGACCGGGCCAGCGGCCTGCGCGGCCCGAAGGATCCCCTGGGTGTCGGTCCCGGGATCGATCGTCAACAGCACACCCTCGTCGTCGACCGACGCGATCTGGGCGCCCTCCAGCCTGCGCGCCCAGTCCGGCGGTGCGCCGACCTTGACACGTAGCTGGGCCGGGAATCGCGCGCGCAACTCGGCCAGCGTTCCGTCGGCGAGGACGCGGCCGGACTCGACGATCACCACCCGCCGGCAGAGACGCTCGACGAGCTCAAGCTGATGGCTCGAGAACAGCACCGCCGTCCCGGCGGCCGCGCGCTCGAACAACACCCGCGACAGCGAGTCGACCGCCTCGGGATCGAGTCCGGCGAACGGCTCATCGAGCACGAGCAGCTCGGGATCGTGCACGAGCGCGACCGCGAGCTGGACGCGCTGCTGGTTGCCGTGCGACAGCGCGACGAGCTTGTCGGCGGTCCGACCGCCGAGGCCGAGCCGGTCGAGCCATGTTCGTGCCGCGCCGGCGGCGGTCGCGGCGTCGAAGCCGTGCAGGCGGGCGAAGTAGGCGATCTGCTCGGCCAGCCGCATCTGCGGGTACAGACCGCGTTCCTCGGGCATGTACCCGAACTTGAGCCGGTCGGCCTGTCCGACATCGTGGCCTGACCACTTCACGGCTCCGCGATCGGGATGCACGATCCCCATCACCGATCGCATCGTCGTCGTCTTGCCGGCGCCGTTGCGCCCGACGAGACCGACGATCTCACCGCCGCCGACCGCGAAGGTGACGCCGTCCAGCGCGACCAGCTCGCCGAAGCGGTGATGGAGGTCAGATATCTGGAGCTCGCCCATCTTCACAATAGCGAAGTGATATCACATCCGACCGGCGTGTAACAATATAGGCGTGATATCACCAGAGCGTGACGAAAGCGCGGCGCTCCGGCCCGGAGCATTCTCGCCGCGGGAGCCCCACGAGCAGCGCTCGGCGAAGGCGTTCGCCTGCCCGCCGGGCCTCGCCGTCGCAGCCGGCGTGATCGCGTTGATCGCCGCGCTGGTGGCCATCGGGCTAGGCGGCACTGCCACGTGGGTCAGGGTCGTCGCCGGGGTGATCGCGGTGGCACTCGTGCTCCTCGGCCCCGGGCTTGTCGTCATCCAGCCCAACGAATCGCGTGTGTTGATCCTGTTCGGCCAGTACGTCGGCACGCTCACCGAGGCTCGGCTGTGGTGGGTCAACCCGTTCACGGTGATCTGGCGGGAGACGATCTCTCTGCGCGTCCGAAACTTCCAGAGCGAGCGGATCAAGGTCAACGACGCGAGCGGCAATCCGATCGAGATCGCGGCCGTCGTGGTATGGCGAGTCACCGACACGGCCAAGGCGGTGTTCGACGTCGAGGACTTCGTCCAGTTCGTCACCGTGCAGAGCGAAACCGCGCTCCGTCATCTCGCCAACCAGTATCCCTACGACGACTACGCCGGTCGCGACACGATCTCGCTGCGGGGCAACGCGGAGGAGGTTCGCGAGAGCCTGCAAACCGAGCTTCAGACGCGGTTGCAGACCGCCGGCATCGAGGTGCTCGAGACGCGGCTGACGCACCTCGCGTACGCGCCCGAGATCGCCGAGGTGATGTTGCGCCGCCAGCAGGCCGAGGCGATCCTGGCCGCCCGCAAGACGATGGTCAGCGGCGCCGTTGGTCTGGTTCAGATGGCACTGGCACAACTGGCGGATTCAGATCTCGTCGAGCTCGACTCCGAGCGCAAGGCGACGATGGTGTCCAACCTGATGGTCGTCCTATCGGGCGACCACTCTCCGACGCCGGTGATCAACACCGGGACCCTCTACACGTGATCGCGGGACCACATGCCTGAGAGCAAGCGCTTCCTCCTCCGACTCGACCCAAAGCTGTTCGATGCGCTCCGGCGGTGGGCCGCGGACGACCTGCGGAGCATCAACGCTCAGATCGAATACCTGCTCACGGAGCAGGCGCGCCGTGCCGGGCGCCTTCCGTACGAGCGCACGAGGCGACCCGCGGCGCCTGCGGACATCGAGCCGCTCGTCGATGCCTCTTCCGAAGAGGTGACAGAGGAGGCGACGCCCGCGCCCGCTAGGCGACGCTGAGCGTCCGCCGCTGGATCAGGCCGGCGAGCCGGATGCGGTCTGAGTCCGCGATATCGGTGAACTTCAGCGCGACGTGCGTGGGCGTCGCGCGGACAACGGTCGCGCGGCAACGGATCGGCTCTGGATCCTGTTCGAGCGAGAGCTCGAGCCGGAAGCCGGGGCCGTCAGCGAGCCCGGCGGGACGCTCGATGAGGACGCCGCCGACGCTGACGTTCGCGGCGGTGGCCTCGACGCCCTCGCCGCTTTCGCCGTCCGCCGAGATCCGAGCGAGCGCCTCGAGCCTGACGCGCTCGGCGGCGCGGCGCTCGGGAAGCTGGACGCCGTCGATCACTACGAACGCGAGCGATGCCTGCTCGTCCTGGCCGGCGGTGGCGATTCCCTTCAGCGCGGTCTTCGCGCCGCGGTGCTCGAACAGGAGATATCCGAGCGCTCCCGGTGTGAACTTATCGAGCACTTCGGCCGGGAGCTCGGTGATCCGCCTGAGGGTGGCGACGCTCCCTTGAACCGCGGCGACACGGCAGGCGACAACGTGATCGTCGCTGTCGATGTGGATCTCTACTCGTTGATGGGGCTTCAGTCGTCGCAAGGCGCTGGGCACGTGATCGGCCTCCGGCGCCAGGTTCTTTAGTCCCGGCGGAGGCACGCCGATCGCGCACGCGCATAGGATGGGGCCGGTGTCAGAGCAAGCGCCATCGACCAACGGCCTGTTCGACGTGTCGGGCAAGACCGCGCTCGTGACCGGCGGCGGGCGCGGGATCGGATTGATGATCGCTGGCGGCCTCGTGCGCGCCGGCGTGAGGGTGATGATCGCATCGCGCAAGGCGGCCGACCTGGAGGCGGCCGCGGCCGAGCTGCGGCGCGACGGCGAGTGCGAGGCGATCACCGCGGACCTGTCGACGCCGGACGGCGCGCGGGCGCTCGCCGAGGAGGTCACAAGGCGCGTCGACGCGCTCCACATCCTCGTCAACAACTCGGGGGCCACATGGGGGGCGCCGCTCGAAGAGTTCCCGCCGTCGGGCTGGGACCGGGTCCTCCACACGAACCTCGAGGGCATCTTTCACCTGACCGTCGGGCTGCTCCCGGCGCTCAGAGCGGCCGCCGGCGCCGACGATCCGGCGAGGGTCATCAACATCGGCTCGATCGACGGCCTCCGTGTCCCGCTCGCCGAGAACTACAGCTACAGCGCGAGCAAGGCCGCCGTGCACATGCTTACCCGCCATCTCGCGAAGCGGCTCGCTTCCGAGCACGTCACGGTCAACGCGATCGCGCCCGGGCCGTTCGAGAGCAAGATGATGGCGTTCCTACTCGATGCCCCCGAGAGCCGTGCCGAGGTCGAGCGACAGGTTCCGCTCGGTCGGATCGGGCGGCCGGACGACGTCGCGGGGCTGACCGTGTTCCTTGCTTCGAGAGCCGGGTCCTATCTGACCGGCACCGTGATTCCGCTCGACGGCGGCATCACCGGCTGCGGCTGAGTGATATCGCGCGGCCGGTCGACATCGACAGGCGGAGCCATGGCATCCTGAAGTGCGATGGGTCCGGACGGGCCGAGCCTAAAGAAGCTCATCCTGGCGCATAAGCGCGCCACCGCGGGGGTGATCGCCGTCGTGGACGTGCTGGTCGGGGTGATGGTCGCCGCCGCGCTCCCGAGCGCGAGGGAGGTGTCGCTCAGCGACTCGTCGACGTGCCCGGCGTGGGGCTCGGCCAGCCAGAACCAGCGGTCCGCCTACGCTCGCCTGTACATCGCCGAGTACCCGAGTGGCGCTGCCCGTGACCAGGACACGACCGAGGCCGACCTCACCAGTGCCTGCACCCACGCCGCGTACCTCGGGGAAGCCGACGACGTCAGCCTTGTGGCTGCGATGAACCACGCGTTCTAGACGTGACGCCAGCGTCGACGCCAACGCTCACCCGCCGCTTCAACGTCCGCGTTCCGCTGCGCGACGGAGTCACGCTGGCCGCCGACCTCGTGCTGCCGGCGGAGCGGCCGGCGCCGGCGGTCGTGATGCGCACCCCCTATGGGCGCGGGGGCGATCGGGCGACCGAGCGCGCAGACGCCTTCGCCACGGCCGGATACGCCGCGGTTTGGGTGGATGTGCGCGGTCGCGGCGACTCGGACGGGGAGTTCGACCCCTACCGCAACGACGGCCTCGACGGCGTCGACGTCATCGCCTGGGCGGCGGCGCAGGATTGGTGCGACGGCGCGGTCGCGACGTACGGTGGCAGCTATCCCGGGCGGATCCAGTGGCTGACGGCGCTCCACCAGCCGCCGGCGCTGCGGGCGATGATCGTGCTCGTCACCCCGTCCGATCCGTTCGTCGAAAACCCGAGCGGCGTTCCCGGCCCCATGCACGTGCACTGGTACCGGATGACCGACGGCAGGGCGCTGCAGTACACCGAAGCCGTCGACTGGATGGAGGTTTACGGGCACCGGCCGCTCGTCGAGCTCGATGAGGTCGCCGGCTTTCACTCCGCGTTGTGGCGCGAGGAATGTCGCCATCCGACGCTCGATGCCTGGTGGGAGCCCCTGCGCTACCAGCACCGGATCGCGGAAGTCGACGTCCCTGTCCTGCACATCTCCGGCTGGTACGACGACGAGGAGATCGGAACGCCGGCGAACTTCGCCGCGATGACGGCGGCGGGCCGGCCCGGGCAGCGCCTGCTCATGGGCCCGTGGGGCCACCAGGTCAACGCCGACCGGCGAATCGGCGAGGTCGACTTCGGACACGAGTCGGTCATCGACCTCCACGCGTTCATGACCGGTTTCCTCGACGAGATGGTCCGCGGCCGGCCGCCGGCCGAATCCATCCCGCCCGCGCGGGTGTTCCTGATGGGCGCGAACGAATGGCTTGACCTGTCCGGCTGGCCGGCCCCCGGGAGCGCCGAGCGAATCTGGTACCTCGACAGCGACGGGGGCGCAACCTCGCGGTTCGGGAACGGCCGGCTCGTGGATGCGGCGCCGCCCGCCGGCTCCCCGCCCGACGAGTGGCTGCACGATCCCGACCGGCCGGTGCCGTTCATCACCGGGGCTTCCTCGGCGCAGATCGGCGGGCCCGACGACTATGCGGGCGTGGAGACGCGAGGCGACGTGCTCGTGTTCACGAGCGAGGCGCTGACCGAGCCGCTCGACGTGATCGGAGCGGTCCGGCTGATCGCGCATGTCTCGACCTCGGCGGCCGATGCCGACATCGCCGCGAAGCTGCTCGACGTGCACCCGAACGGGTTCGCGCAGCGCCTGTGCGACGGCCTGGTGAGGCTGCGCTACCGCGACGGTCCTGAGCGCGCCCTCCCTGTCGAGCCCGGCCGCGTCTACGAGGTCGAGATACCGATGTGGGATACCTCGCAGCGCTTCCTCCCCGGTCATCGCATCCGGGTCGAGATCGCCGGCTCGGCACATCCGAAGTTCGCAGCGAACCTGGGCACCGGCGGAGATGACACCACCGCGACCGAAGGCGTCATCGCTCGCAATGTGCTGCACCACGATTCGGACCGTCCATCGCGACTGGTGCTGACCGTGATGCCGGCGTCAGCGGGGTGAGCCGAGACGGCGCAGGGCGCTCGCCAGCCGTCCGCACGCGTCGCGTACGCCGTACCGCTCCGCGAGCGCCCGCATCGTCGCTTCATCTGCCGGATAGGAGTCTCGCCGGCCGGCGGGAAGCTCGATCGGCAGATCGTCGACCGGCGGCACGACCCGCATCGCGGCCTCCAGGTACTCGCGGTCGGCGTCCCCGAGCTGACGCTCTCGGAGCACGCCCGCGATGTCGCCGTGCCGGCGGATCATTCCGGCCGCTGTCACCGCGCCGACCCCTTTCAGTCCGGGAAGTCCGTCGGAGGGATCGCCGCGGAGGATCGCGAAGTCGCCGTATCGGCGACCCGGTATGTCGTAGCGCCGCGCCACCTCGTCCTCGTCGATGACCGCGAGCCCGGCCTTCTCCGGATACAGGACGCAGACGCGAGGGTTCTCGACCAAGGCGAACAGATCGCGGTCGCCGCTGGCGATCTCGATTGTCCCCGGCGCCAGCCGACACCAGGTCGCGATTACGTCTTCGGCTTCGTGGCCGGCCACGCCGACCATGTCGACGCCGATCGCTGCCATCAGGGCCACGATGACCGGCAACTGCGGCTCGAGCCCCGGCGGGACCGGCTCGGCGACGCGGTGCGATTTGTACGTCGGGACCAGCTCGACGCGCCAGTCCGGTCGCCAGTCCTCGTCATCGGCGACCGCGAGGTGGCGCGGCCGGCGCTGCGCGATCAGGCGGGCGAGCCGCTCCATGAACCCGCGGATCGCGTTGACGTGAAAGCCGTCGGGCCCCGGGTCGCCGGCGGGAACGCCGTAGTAGGCGCGGAAGATCATGCTCGATCCGTCGACCAGTAGCCAATTGCAACTCACGGTGCGTCCATTGAATCGATGCCGGGCGTGTCATCATGTGCTCATGTCCGAAGAGGAACCCAGCGGCAACAACTTCGAAGACACGTTGCGCGAGATCGCGCGCGAGCTTGGGCGCTCGGTCGAGCGCGCGGTGGACAACATCGACGTGGACGAGTTCGCGCAGATGTTCGGCGTCGACGCCAGCGCCGCGCGAGAGTGGGTCGAGAGCGCCGGAAGCTGGCTGCGTTCGCACGCCGAGCGGTTCGAGGACGAGTTCCCGTTCACGATGCCCACGCCGCCGCGTCCGCCCGCCCGGGAGCGTCCGTTCCGGAGCGAGGGCAGCGACGACGCGTTGCGCAGTGCGGCACCGCACCCTCTCGACATGCCGACCGACGAACAGGGCATCGCCCTGGCCGCGCTCGAATCCGGGCGCTGGATGGTCGAGCCGGGCACCGACGCGCTGACGTCGAGGGGCGATGGTCCCGGACCGAGCGACGCGCTCGGGATCGTCCGCGAGCTCCGGGTTCGCGACTGGCTGAGCGCGAGCGGCGAGATCACGCTCGTCGGCCGCCGCGCCTTGAGCCGGTGGCTCGAGGCGTCGATCCCCAGCATGGGACCGGGCGGATCGACTCCATAGCGCCCGGCCAGGTCCGTAGGATCGGCTGGTGATCGGTGACGACGTCGCGTTCGCGGGTGTTGCCGGCCAGGCCGAGCTGGTACGCCGTGGCGACGTGTCGGCTCGTGAGCTGGTCGAACTCGCGCTGGGCCGGATCGAACGCCTCGACCGCGAGCTGAACGCGTTCGGCGCGGTCTACGCCGAACGGGCACTGCTGGAGGCGCAGCAAGCCGATGCCCGGGTGCGGGCGGGGGAGAGGCGGCCGCTGCTCGGCGTGCCGCTAGCGGTCAAGGACGAGATCGACATCGGCGGCGAGATCACGAGTCGGGGGACGGGAGCGATCGTGACGAGTGCGCCGGCCGACGCCGAGGTTGTGCGCCGGGTCCGCGCCGCGGGAGCGATTGTCGTGGGCAAGACCAAGATGCCGGAGCTCGGGCTGTGGCCGTTCACCGAGTCGGTGACCTGGGGAGTGACTCGCAATCCGTGGGATCCCGAGCGCACGCCCGGCGGCTCGAGCGGCGGGTCGGCGGCCGCGGTCGCGGCCGGGATGGTGCCGGCCGCACTCGGTGCCGACGGAGCAGGCTCGATTCGCATCCCGGCCGCATGCTGCGGCTTGTTCGGGCTCAAGCCGCAGCGGGACCGGGTGCCGCGTGCCCCTCACGACAGCGACGGTTTGCACTGGATCGCGTTCGGCTCGTTGACCCGTTCCGTTCCGGACACCGGGCGGATGCTCGACGTGCTCGCCGGCGAGGACGGGTTCGAGCAGGCCGCCCGGGCACGTCCGGGACGGCTTCGGATCGGGGTGGTGAAGGACTTCCCGGTGGGGACGCGGGGACGGCTGTCCGACGACGTGAACGGCGCGCTCGACTCGACCGCCGAGCTCCTCCGCTCGCTTGGGCACACCGTCACCCCGGCGAAAATCGACATGCGGCTTCGCGACGCGCCGGTGATTCTCGGGCTGATGTTCCGGGCGATCCACGATTGGGTGGACGAGGTCGAGCGCCCGCAGCGCCTCGAGCGGCGCACGCGCGCGTTCGCCCGGCCCGGGGCGCTCGTGTCCGACCGCATGACCGACCGCCTACGCGATGCCGAGGACGCAATGGCGGAGCGGATCGGCTCGGTATTCGCCGATCACGACGTGCTGCTGACGCCGGTCAGCTCGGCGCCGGCGGCCCCGGCGGGCGTCATGGAAGGCCGCGGGGCGGTCGCGACCTACTTCTGGGAAACCAGCTGGGTCCCGTTCACGATCCTGTGGAACATCACCGGTCAGCCGGCCGCCTCCGTGCCCGCGGGCCTGACGACGAATGGGCTACCGGTGGCTGTCCAGCTCGTCGGGCGGGCGGACGACGAGCGCACGCTCCTGTCTCTGGCGGGCGAACTGGAGGCCGAGCGCCCCTGGACCGAGCGCCGGCCGCGGATCGCGTAGCGATGCTCTCCGACCTGAGCGCAGCGATCTACGGCCTGATGACCGTTGGAGCGCTGCTGGCTGCGGAGTCGGCGGCCAGCGAGACCTATGGCGAGACCGTCGGTGCGGTCGTCATCACGATGCTTGTCTATCTGCTCGCCCACTCGTACGCCGAATTCACCTCCGAACGCCTGAAGGAGCGCGAACCGGCCCGGTTCGCTGCGCTGTGGCGGATCATCGGGGAGCAGGTGTGGATTCTGTTCGGGGCGGCGATCCCGCTGTTGGCGCTGCTGGTCGATTGGGCGCTCGGCGTGTCGCTCGACACCGCCGTGATCACCGCGCTGATCACCGCAGCTGTGATCATCATGCTGCTCGAGCTCGCGGCCGGGCTGCGGGCCAAGCAATCAGGTCTCGAGCTTCTCTTCCAGACGCTCTTCGGCGCCCTCCTCGGTTTGCTGATAATCGCGCTCAGGCTCGTGCTTCACTAGGTGGCCTCCCCCGCAAACGGGGCGACCACCAGTGGACTCAGCGGGGCATCGTCGAACCGGAGGTTTCATGCGCAAACTACTTGTCGTCAGTGCTGTCGCCCTTGGCGCGGCGTTCCCGGGCGCGTCCGTCGCCGCTGCCGCCGGACCGCAGCAGACCGTCACCGCCTCGCTGATAACCCGTCCGGCGCACACGCTGGCGCCGGGAACCAAGGTCAGCGGATCGAAGGTGGTCGGTCAGCGCGTATTCGTCGACGCCACGCACGGGTTTGCGCTCGTGGACACCGGGGGCGCGCAGTATCCCGCGGCTACGGCGGACGGCGGCAAGACCTGGAAGACCGACGGACCCGCGCTTCACCTCGACGCCGCGCAGGCGCCGCTCGTGGTCGTCGACATCGGCGCTGCCGGGCGCAACACCGTGTTCGCGTGGGGCGGCGGTCAGGTGATTGACACCACCAGCGACGGCGGCAAGCACTGGTACCGCGCGCTGTTCACGCAGGGGATTCCGGTGGCCGTGGTCAAGGATCTGC
>Ga0335078_10012928_pt1 | contig 12371 bp, 12 predicted proteins | sample Lox_Sample_32_FD_206711 | JGI IMG/M metagenome (GOLD analysis project Ga0335078, IMG submission 206711) | Soil microbial communities from Loxahatchee National Wildlife Refuge, Florida, United States - Lox_Sample_3.2 | ecosystem: Environmental > Terrestrial > Soil > Wetlands | place: USA... | reverse complement strand
CTAACGGTTTTGTATCAGGACCATCAGGAACTGGACGGGCGGCTTCGGCAGGTGCAAAAGGCGAGGACTTGCGAGCGAGCATGTGGGCTGCTCCAAGCCGCGATGGGCGCCTCACGAGAGCACTTTCGGCATGAAGAGCGCGTTCTTTTTCCAATGCTGGAGCGGGCGCTCGAGCCGGGCGTTTTGTGCGCCTTGGGCAAAGCTTTTCAAAAAGCCGCCAGAGGGCCAAAGTGAACGGGGCGCGAGCAAGGGCGCCAGGGTCTCTAGTTAGCAGTAGAAGCAGGCTGAGGAAGGTCGTACCACTCTGACAGTAACGGCAGAGTAACTTCTTGCTCCAGCAGATCGCACCTCAGGACAATCTCGGCCCCCGGCATCTCTTCATCAAAGGCGAACCTCGCCGCCTGCCGGACGCTGCCAAAAACAAGCGCCTGCGCGATGGCGTCCGCCCATTCGTCGCGGTGGCGCAGAAGCGCCGGGTTTTGATGCTCCGCAGGAACACTCTCATAGTCGCTCAATTGACAACCGCTTGTCGGGGCGAAAGGGGGCACTTGGCGGAGAAACGGGTGACCCTTTCGGATCATCCGTTCCCCTCCGCCGTGCACCCCGAGTCCTCACATTTTTCTCCAGCTACCGGGGCAAACTAGCATGCATGCCGGGAAGTTTCCTATGGGGTGTTCACCCTATAGAGATTTCTGTGAACACCTGTTACAACGACTGCCCTGATGCCACAGAGCAATCAATCCGATCACGAACCCGGGCTCCCACAACCCGCGTTTCGAGCCGGGTCGCTGATCCGCGACGAATGCCGAGCCGCCCGGATTGGGGAGGTGACTCAATTCGCGCAGTGTCTGGTGGAAACCAACGCATCCTGTCCGCACCGGCTGACTTTCAGCGCTTATCTCTACTGTCTGCACCCGGAGCGCGAAGCCATCATCGCTCGCACGCTGACCCAGGACGGGCCTCCGGGCAAGTAATGCACAGCTTTAGCAAGGCAGGTCACGCCTAGCCCGGGCTCGGACGCTACGCCGCATGGGTCTGAGAGTAGTCACCGTCGCAATACTCTGCGAGCACCGGCATGGTGACTTCGTCTGGCAATACATCACACCTCAGGACAATCTCCATCGGCGCCAAGCGTCCATCCAGGGCGAACCTGGCTGCGCGAGGAACGTTGCCAAAATCAAACGCCTGCCCGCTTCCGGCGACCCATCCGCTCAGGTCCGCCCAGTACAGCCGGTCATTTTTGTTCCGCAAGAACACTTTCATTGATAGTTTGGTTATTACAACACTCCCTGGGAGCGGCTATCTGGCGGAGGGGCGGGCGGCCCTATCTGAGCGGCCACTCAACCTCTTCCGCCGTTACCCACCGCCATCTCATTGTTTGCTCCCAAGCGAACACAAAAGTCTGCTGTGCCGGTATGGAAACATCAACTGGGGTGTTCACCCCATGCCGGCGTGCGGTCGGGATAGCCCATCTGCAGTTCCTTCCTGGTCGTCGTACAGCAATACTCTCATTTCAGGTCAACCTGGGCGCAAGCGGTGCGGGCGGCAATAGGGCGGTTCGCCGGGCGAGATCAGCGGGCGGCGGGCTCGCAACTGACTGGGCGCGGGCGGGCGGGGCATTGACACTACTTCTCGTCTTCCGGCCGACGGGCAGGACGAGTTCGCAGTCAGGCTCGCCAAAAGACGCCACAATCTCCAGCCCGCCGAAGTCCTCCTCCCTGGCCACGTCGCCTGCGCACTCGATCGTTGTCAGATCGAGTGCGCCTTTGGCGCCCCGCACCCAGCAACCTCGGCCCGAGTAGTAGAAGTCGCTCGCAGCATGGCGCAAAAGTACATTCATGCTCCGGAGCTTCCGCCCGCGCGCTGGAGATGCAAGTGGGGTGAACACCCCATACGCCAGGGAACCGACCGCGGACGCGTGGGTCAGAAACGCTCGGCAGAGGGCGGAAACTGAAGCCGCCAGGCTCTGGCGGCGGAGCGGGAAGCGATCATTGCCCGCACGCTGGCCCGCGAGGGACCTCGGGGCAGTTGAGGGGAGCTACGGCAAGGCAGGTTTCGATCAGGGGTCGGGCGCTGGCGCCCGCCGGTTCAGCTTGCGCAAGGTAGCCATGAGCAGAAGGATGGTGCCCGGAAGAAGGGAATCCTGCGCCGGTCTCAAGCGGCTTGACTCCGCAACTGCGGCCAGCGCTCCTCCAGGCCATCGGTTTTCAGGGCGATCCAAGCCTGTTCGTCCGTCGGGGGCGGAATCGTATGCTGCACCCAGCCCTTCAGGAAACGGACGACTTCCCGAAGCTCGTCGTAGGTGGAGGGCTTGGCGATGAAAGCATTGACCCCCAGGTGATAGGCGAGCGCCACGTCCTCCGCCCTATATTCGGAGGTTAGAATAGCAACTGGCAGGGCCTTCAATGCGCGGTGGGTGCGAACCCACGCCAGCACATGCAAACCGCTGACCTTCGGCACATTCAATTCGAGGAGCACCAGCCCAGGCAGCGGATACTTCTGGCGATCCGCGAGGTATCCCTCGCCCGCCAGATAAGCGATCGCTACTTCACCATCGCCAACGCTTTGCAGCGGATGGCTCACCTGCTCCAACTCAAAGGCGCGGTGGAGGAGGAAGATGTCATTGGGGTCGCCATCAACGTGGAGGATCGTGGCTTTGTGGGGCTTTTGTGTGTACGTAAGGCAATGGGAGGTTGGAGGAGTTGGGATCGGCCCCGCTGGGGACAGCCCCCCTGTCCATCGGCCCGGCAAGCGGGAGCCCTCATTTGGTGCGGCCATTCGAAGTCATGTTCGTGCATGCGCGGGTCGCTTTAGATAGAGGCCCGTCCGGCCCAAGCGTAAGAACAGCTTCACAAGCTTATACTTTCGGCGCACGCAACGCTTCGGTGCAAGTGGGGTGTTCACCCCATACGCCGGGGAGCTGCCCGGGAGACGTGTAGCGCCAGCGTTCGGCAGAGCTCGGAAACTGAAGCCGTCAGGCTATGGCTTCGGGCTGCGATTCCTGGTTGGGTACTGGCGCAGATGTCCGGCGCTTGGTCGTTTCAGGGCCTCGGCCCTGATTGCCGGTCACGGCTCAGCGAGGGGTTTGCGGAGGCAAACGAGGGTGGCGCCCCACCCGCCGTATTGTGGATGGTCCAGGGAGAAGGAGACGACCTCAGGATGCCTGGAGAGGATTGAGTGGACGGTGCGCTGCAGGTTGCCGATGCCCTTGCCGTGGATGATCCGCACCTGGAAGATGCCGCGGTCCCGGCACGCCGCCAGGTAGTCCAACACCAGGTCCTTGACCTCGCGCGGCTTGAAGGTGTGCAGGTCCAGCACGCCGTCAATGGGCAATTGGATGGGCTCGTCCATGGTTCTCCAAGCTACTCGCCGCGCGCGGTTTGTCACGAGGGGAAACCAATTGATTCCGGCCGGCTGCGGTTTAACATCGGGCATGGAACTCAAGATTCGGGAAGCGGACTTGTCCGATGCCCAAGTGATCGCCGCCTTTAACCTGCGGTTGGCTGAAGAAAGCGAAGGGTTGCGCCTGGAGGCGGCTACCGTTCAGGCGGGAGTTGCCGCCGAGCTTAAGGATTCGGCCAAAGGCATCTACTACGTCGCCGAAATCGCGGGCGCGGTGGCGGGGCAGTTGATGATCACTTACGAGTGGAGCGATTGGCGGAACGGGACGATCTGGTGGATCCAAAGCGTGTATGTGAAGCCGGAATGCCGGCGCGCGGGCGTATTCCGCGCGCTGTTCAATCATGTGCGGACCCTGGCGCAGCGGCGGGAGGATGTATGCAGTCTCCGGCTCTATGTGCATGCGGAGAACGCCCGCGCGCGCCAGTCCTACGAGCGCCTCGGGATGACTCGCACCCGTTACGAGATCTTCGAGTTGGACCTGAGGCCGGAGGGTGAAGGACGACTGCCGCCTGATGCGCCCGCCTCAGAAGGCCTGAGCCGTCCGCCTGGCTTGGCGTCGGGCGGGAACTGACCTGAGCCCCCTCACCCTGTCCCTCTCCCCATCGGCTGGGGAGAGGGTGCCCGTTAGGATGGGTGAGCGGATAGCGGCAGGCTCGCCTTGTTTCCTCGAGCCATAGTGCCAAAGGCTACTTTTCGTCCAGGCAGCGGCGCACGGTTTCCAGGAGCGTGCGGGCGGAACAGGGCTTCTGGAGGAAGGAGCTGTTTGTCCGCCGGAAGAAGTGGGTATCCTTGCCGATCACGTCGGCGCTGTAGCCGCTCATGAAGATGACCTTCAGGGACGGCCTGAGCGCGCGCAATTGCTTAACGAGGTCGCGCCCGGTGACACCCTGGGGCATGACGATGTCGGTGAGCAGCAAGGTGATTTCCTGTGCCCGGCTGCGCCAGAGGTCCAGCGCCTCCGCGGCGGTGGAGGCATCGCAGATTCTGTAACCGTGACTCTCCAGCACGCGCCGGGTGATCATGCGGACCCCGAAGTCGTCTTCCACCAGCAGAATCGTTTCGGTGCCGCCGGGGAGGTCAGCCTCGGGCTTGGGGGTGTCTGAGGTTGGGGCGGGCGTCGGGATGGCCGGCAGAAAGATCCGGAAGGTGGCGCCCGCGCCGGGCTGGCTGGAGACTTCGATCCAACCCTGGTGCTGCTTGACGATGCCATAGACCGTGGCCAGGCCCAGCCCGGTGCCTTTGCCCAGTTCCTTGGTGGTAAAGAATGGTTCGAAGATGCGGGGCAGATGTTCCGGCGCGATGCCGGTGCCGGCGTCTTTCACCATCAGGCAGACGAACTGGCCGGCGCGCGCCTCGGGATGCGCTGGTGGGGGCACGGCGTCCAGGTTGGCCAGTTCGGTCGTGATGAGGAGTTGGCCGCCGTGGGGCATGGCGTCCCGGGCGTTGACGGCGAGGTTGACGAGGACCTGCTCGACCATGCCGGCGTCGGCTTGGACGAAGGGCAACTGGGCGGCGTAACGGCACTGCAGGTCAATGTGCTCACCAATAATGCGCCGGAGCATCTTGGTCAGGTCGGCCACGACGTCGTTGAGGACCAGCGGCCGGGATTGCATGACCTGTTTGCGGCTGAAGGCGAGCAACTGGCGGGTGAGGTTGGCGGCCCGTTCGGAAGCGGCGGTCACCTGTTTGAGGCATTCCCTCGTTTCGGGCGAGTGCTGATCCGCGTCCATCAGGAGCAGTTCAGCGTTGCCACGGATGACCGCGAGCATGTTGTTGAAGTCGTGCGCGACCCCGCCGGCGAGCTGGCCGATGGCTTCCATTTTCTGCGCCTGGCGCAGTTGCTGTTGCGCCGTGCGCAGCGTCTCCTCGGTTATGATGCGATTCAAGGCCCCGCCGCAATGATCGGCCAGGGCCTGCAAGGTAGCCAGGCTGTGCGGGTCGTAGGCGCGGGGCGTGTAGCGATGAAGGGAAAGGACGCCCGCGACCTTGGAACCGTCACGGATAGGGACGTAGATGGCGGAGGCCGAGGGACGGGCGGTATCGCCAAAGGGCACTGCGTCGGGCACCGCGTTTCCCGGCAGGTCACTGAGAACCAACAGTCCCCCGTTTTCAATGGCCCGGCGCGAGCGAGGCGAGGGGGGGGCGTCGTGATGAATCCCAGCGCACTCCACACGCTGGCCGTTGATGGTGTCCCGGTTGAGCACGTGGTAGGTCCGGTCCAGCTCCGGCGAATACAAATCGAGCGAGCACGCGTCCCAGCCGATCAACTGATCGGCCACATCAATGAGGATTTCAGCGGCTTCCAGCGTGGCCTTGGCGGCGCTGAGCCGCTGGCCCAACTTGGAAAAAACCGCCTCTCGCTCCTCGGCCCGTTTGCGCTCTCCGATGTCACGGAAAATGCTGAGCAGGGCTTTGGCATGCTGGCCGGATTGGACGAGCGCGCTCGAGACTTCGACGTCCAGGTCCTCGGCGTTCCAAAGCCGCAGGCGTGCCGAAAGGCGGGGGGCGAAGGTTCCCGCCTCAAAATGCCGCCGGTAGGCCTCGAGCTCGTCCGGGCCATGCCCCTCGTAAGCCACGGAAAACACCTGGCCGATCAGCTTCTCCGCGGGCAGTTTGACGAGCCGGCAAAACGCCTCGTTGGCGGCGAGGATGCGGCCTTCGCCGTCGGTCAGGCGCATGCCGTCAATGGAGTGTTCCCAGACCGACCGGAAGCGTTCTTCGGAAATCTGGAGCGCCTCATCGGTTTGCCGACGCTCGGTGGTCTCGCGGGCAATACCCACGGTGCCGGTCACTTTGCCGTGCTCGTTGAAGATGGGTGATTTGATCGTATCGAACCAATGTCTTTGCCCCCGGGCGTCGGTGAAGGGGCGCTCGACGCGAATGGGTCTTCGCGAGGCGATGGCCGTCTGGTCCTCGCTGGCCAGGCGTTCGGCTTCGGGCGGGGCGGTTTCAAAGACCGTTTTGCCCAGAATGTTCTTCACCTTCCGGCCAAAGAGCTGTGCGAGCGGCTCGTTGCAGGCCAGGAAGCGCCCCTCAAGGTCCTTAAGCCACGCCGGGTCGGGGATGTTGTCCAGGATGGCTTTGAGCAGGCCCCGGCTCTCGGTGAGCGCAGTTTCGCCGCGTTTCCTTTCGGTGATGTCGCGCACGATGGCGAGGACGCGCTGCTGGCCGCCGATCTGAGCGGCACGCAGTGCGACCTCGGTCCAGAACAATTCGCCGTTCTTCTTCTTGCTCTGCCATTCAAAGACCTGGGGGCCTACCGCAGCGGCCTGCCGGATCCGCCGAACGGCTTCGTGACGGGAGAAGGCGGTGTCGGTGCGGAATTCATCGCCGGGCAGGTTCAAAAGTTCCTCCCGCGCATAGCCGAACATGTCCAACGCCGTCTGGTTGACGTCCAGAATCGCGCCGCTCGTCGCGTCGTGGAGGAAGATTGCGTCGTTGGCCGCGTTGAAGATCTCGTGATAACTCCGCTCGCTGGCGAGGAGCGCCGCTTCGGCCTGCTGGCGTTGGGCGCGGTCCTCAGTCTCGCGCAAAGCCCGTTCCACCGCCGGCACGAGCCGGGACAATCGCTGTTTGAGCACGTAGTCCGTGGCCCCGTGACGCAGCGCCTCGATGGCCGTTTCCTCTCCCAGCGTGCCGGAGACAAAGATGAACGGGATATGGGGGCATTCCTTCTGAACGAAGGCCAGCGCCGACAGACCGTCGAAGCCTGGCAGCGAGTAGTCGGCAAGGATCAAATCGGGGGGGCGGTCGCGGAGGTTGGCCAGGAAATCGGCTTTCGTCGCGACGCAGTTGGCGACGAACCGGAGGCCCGCCTTTCGCAGCTCGCGCATCGCCAGTTCGGCGTCGGTGGGCCGGTCTTCGAGGATCAGGATGTGGAGTTCGCCGTTCATACCTTGGGGGTCGAGGCCGGGGCCTTTGCGGAGGCCTCGGCCGGTTGATTGAGCAAGAGCCAGTCTAAGGCCAGTTGGGCAACCGCACCCGAGAAGTTATCGAAGCTCACGGGCTTCGCGATGTAGTTGCTCACGCCCATCTTATAGCTCCGCACGATATCCTGCTCCTCGCGGGACGAAGTGAGCACCACCCCGGGGATGGTCCGGCTTTCCTCGTTCGCTTTGAGCCGTTCCAACACTGGAGTTCACGTGCTGTCCTTTCCCATCGGCAGCGTGAAATAGAACGTGGAGCCTTCGTTCAACTTCCCTTCAGCCCAGACCCGGCCTCCATGCCGGTGCACAATTCGCTTAACCAGGGCCAGGCCTACTCCAGTGCCTTCAAACTCCTCGCTGCTATGGAGTCGCTGGAAAATGCCAAAGAGTTTGGCGACGTACTTCGGATCGAAACCAACCCCATTATCTTTGACCCAATAGACGTTTTGACTGTCCTCCGACCGGCTGCCGAGTTCGATCTCCGCCTCGGGTTTGGGCTGGGTGTACTTGATGGCGTTGGACACCAAATTGGCCAGCACCTGCCGCACCAGGCTCGGAGCGCCGAAGGCGGGGAGGAGCGCATCGAGTCGGAGGTGGATTCTGCGGTTGGGGGCGAGGGCGGCGTGCTCGGCGAAGACCGCTTTCGCCAATGATGTCATTTCGATCCTCTCCGACCGCATTTGCCCGCGGCTGACGCGGGAGAAGGTGAGCAAGTCGTCAATGAGTTTGCCCATGCGGGTCGCTTCCTGGCGGATGACTTGCACGACGCGCCTGCCTTCCGGATCCAGGCGGCCCCCGTGGTCTTCCACCAGGATGCCCGCGAAGCCGTCAATCGCCCGGAGCGGCGCGCGCAGGTCATGGGAGACGGAATAGGAGAAGGCTTCCAGCTCCTGATTGGCGGCTTCCAATTGGGCGGTGCGCTGGCGGACGCGCTCCTCCAGCTCGAGGTTGAACTGACGGATTTGGTCCTCCGCCCGCTTGCGTTCAGTGATATCCTGGATGGTGCCGTGCACCCGCACCACCCGCCCGCCCTGCCGAAGCGGAAATCCGATGGTTCGGACCCATTTGGGGTTGCCTTTGGCGGTGACAAATTCCAGCTCCAGGTCGTATGGCTTGCCAAGCGTGATCGCCTCTTGGACCGCCACTTCTATCCTCCGCCGCGATTCGCCCTGGTAAAAGTTCAGGCCGAACTCAACGCCAGTTTCCGTGCGGGGGTCGAGCTCATGGATGCGGGCGACTTCTTCGGTCCACTGTCCTCGCCCCGTGGCCACCTCGAACTCCCAGCCGCCGACCTGGGCCATCCGGCTCATCGCCTCCAGCAGATCGCTTTGCTCCCGCAAGGCCCGCTCCGCCTCTTTGCGCGCCGAGATGACATCAAATACGGCGACAAAGTGCTCCGGCGCGGGGCAATAGACCGAGACCGAAAACCACAGCTTCAGGGCCTGCACATAGGTCTCGAACTTCTCCGGCCGGCCGGTGGCTGCCACCCTGCCGTAGATTTCAAACAGCGCCGCGTCGCTGTCCCGTATTCCCGGGATCACTTCTGTGACCCGCCGTCCCACCACCTGCTTCAGGCCGGTCAGCTTCTCGAAAGCGCTGTTGACGTGCAGGTAGATGAAGTCCTGGGGCTGGCCCTGATGGTATAGCATCCGGCAATAGGCAAAGCCTTCCAACATGTTCTCGAACAGCGAGCGGAAGCGCGCTTCGCTGGCGCCGAGCTCCTCGTCGGCCCGGAACTTCGCCAGCGCCACGGCCAGTTGCCCGCCAAGCCTTTCCCAGAGGGCAATAGCGTCCGACGAGAAAGCGCCGTTCCGGCGCGCGTTCAGTTGCAGCAACCCCAGCCGTTGATCGCCCACGCAGAGGGGAATCAGGGCCACGGACTCGTAGCCCTCGCCGTTGCAGCGATTGCGGGTACGGGCCTGCCGCTCGGCTTCCGTCGTGCTCGCCAGCAATTGCGTTGTGCTGTTCGTCCAGAAACTGCCCTGCGGGGTGAAGAACGGTTTCGCCGGATCGAAGCGTCCACAAATCACGTTGCCGCACATGCAGTCCAGCACCGGATTCCCCTGACCGTCTCGTTTGATCTCTCCGGTCGCGTCCCGTGCGCAAAGCCGATTTTCCGCGTCCACGAATTCCGGCGGGAAACCGCGCGCCTCGAAATAGGGGTAATCTTCTCCTTCGCGCAGTCGAATGCCCACCGCATCGCAGCCCGATTGCCGGTGAAAGAACGTCGCCGCCGCGCGGACGAGGTCGCGCGTGCCGGTGCTTTCATTGACCAGGCGGAGAAACTGGACGGTGATCTCGGCTTCGTGCGGGATTGTGCATGTCGCTCCCGCCCGCGACGGTGCCTGATGGGTCCGTGTTCTGGCAGTTGGTTCCCTTAATGGCCCATTGCTTGCTGGCCTGGATGCCGAGGACATGAGAGCTTACTTTATCCAATTAGTTCTGCTGGGGAAAGGAAAAAGCTCCGACGCCGCGAGCGCCGGGCGCAGCTTGACAGCACCACTGGAGCGCGAGTCGTCCCTGGCTTGCAGCGGCCAGTCACGCGAAGTCGCGATCAAGGTTCTTCCTCGCCCCCGGCGGCATCCAACGTGCTGCGAGCCAGGGACGGCTCGCGCTCCGGTGTGTGCCATCGTTTCGCGGTGGTGATGCCAAGTTGCGCCCGGTGCGCGCGCCCGGCGGGGATTTGGGTAACCTTGACGCCGCGGCCGGCGTCTCTATATTGGGCGCGGTGACGCTGGGCTGGCGCAAGGGCGGACGGCAGGAGACCGGGCCGCAGGGTGCGCGGGCGGCGTGGCGGGGGTGCCGTGAGGGGGAGCCGGAGGGCGCAAAGTGGGGCGCCAAGAAGCCAGGAACAAGCAAGGAACATCCTAGGAACATGCTTGCAACATGCTAGAAACTATGGAGGTGGTCTTGCGGGGCTACGGTGTTGGCAGGGCGATGCTGGGGGGTTGGGGGCGGCCGTAGCAAGTGCTTGGCAGAGGCTGCGGTTGGGGCCATGCTGAGAGTGGCGTGAAGAAGGATTCCGACAGTGCGGCAAGCAAGATACTGGTCATTGATGACGAGGCGGATTTTCGCCAGGTGATCATTAAGTTCCTTTCGAAGCAGGGCTTTACGGTGACGGCAGCCGGAGGAGGGGAGGCGGGAATCAAGCTGGCGTCCGAGACACTGCCGGACCTTGTCGTGTGCGACCTGAACATGCCCGGCATGGACGGGTACGCGGTGTTAGCGGCGCTGCGGGGCGACCCGAGGCTGGCCGAGATCCCGGTCGTCTTGCTCACTGGCCAATCCCAGCCAAGCCAGGTGCGCCTGGGCATGAACCTCGGGGCGGATGATTATCTGACCAAGCCGGTGAACCTGGACGACCTGCTAAGCGCGGTTAAGGTCAGGCTCAGCCGCCGCCAGGCCCAGCGGCAGCGGCAGGAAAAGCTAATGGAAAGAGCGATGCAACTCTTCGGCGGGATCGTGCATGATTTGCGCGACCCTCTGTTCGTGGTCCTGGGCTACACCGACTTGCTGCGGGGAAGCGCCGACCCAACGGCAGGTGGCGGGGAGAATGGGCGGCAGATTCTGGACCGGATGCAGCAGGCGGTCCTGCGCATGCAGGAGATCGTTTCAGAGACGCTGTTTCTCGCCCGGTCGCGCATGCAGCGGCTGCCGTTTGATCCCGGACCGCTGGATTTGCACGAGTTCTGCGCGCAGCTCGTGGCCGACCACGAGGAGAGTCAGCGGTTGCAATTCCAATGCGCGGAACAGCGGTGTCCTGTCATCGCCGACGCGATGCGGCTGCGCCAGGCGCTGGACAACCTGCTGTCCAATGCGTTGAAGTATTCGGATGGACCAGTGATGGTCAACCTGAGCGCCAGTTCTCGGGGGTACCGGATCGAGGTCAGAGACAGTGGCATAGGGATACCCGCCGCCGAGCAGGCGAGCGTCTTCGAACCGTTCTTCCGGGCCTCGAACGCGGTTGGCAAGCCCGGGCACGGCTTGGGACTTTCGGTGGTCAAGAGCTGCGTCGAGCAACATGGGGGCAGTGTGGGTTTTCTTAGCGGCAGCGACCAGGGAACCACGTTTTATCTGGAGCTGCTCAAAGCGCCACCTTCAATGACTGCCAGCCAAACGCGAGTCTCGGGCGGGGAGGACGCGATTCAACCGCTGGGAACCTGGCCGACCGCGGCAGCGCCGGGTTCCGGTGCGCTGCCAGGGAAAGCTGCCAAGTTGCGAGGGATCATTGTTGATGACGACCCGCTGGTGCGGGGCGTGTTGCGTGATCTGCTGGAAGCCGCCCCAGACCTCCTGATTGTGGGCGAAGCCGGAACGGTCGCGCAAGCAAGGGCGCTGGCGAAACAGCAGGGGCCGAATGTTGTCTTTTTGGATGTGAATCTGCCGGATGGATCCGGGTTTGAACTGTTGCCGGAGCTGAAAGAGGGGGCGGTGGCGGTTTTTGTCACCAGCGCGGATGAGTACGCCGTTCATGCCTTTGATTGCGAAGCGGTGGATTATTTGCTGAAGCCGGTGAGCGCGGGGCGACTGCAACGAGCGCTAACCCGCGTGCGGCAGCGGCTGGCAGGGGCACCCGCGGCGACGGCAAGCTCCAAGCCGAGCGACTCATTCCTGATAAAGACGTTGACCGAGAGGCGGCTGGTGAAGGTAGGAGAGATTGATAAGATTATTGCCTATGGCGAGTACTCATGGGTCTATTGGCATAACAACAAGAAGGGCGCGCTGCTGAGAAAGTCCCTCAAACAATGGGAGTCAGACCTTCCGGCGGGCAAGTTCATTCGCATCCACCGCCGTGCGATCGTGAACTTGGACTGGATGGAACGTATTGAGAAGCTGCCCGGTGGGCGGATGCAGGTCCATCTTCGCGACACGCCAGAGCCAATTCAGGTCAGCCTGCGTCTGGCCCCGGTTCTCAACCGCAAGCTCAAGGCCCCGCGCGGCTGAGTGGTTGCAGGGACAAGTCCCATAAGCGCTAACTTAGCAGGTTGACTTTTGTGGGCGGTTTTTCTAACCTGCTCGCATGAACTCAAGCCTGGCAGACGA
>Ga0335078_10012925_pt1 | contig 12372 bp, 8 predicted proteins | sample Lox_Sample_32_FD_206711 | JGI IMG/M metagenome (GOLD analysis project Ga0335078, IMG submission 206711) | Soil microbial communities from Loxahatchee National Wildlife Refuge, Florida, United States - Lox_Sample_3.2 | ecosystem: Environmental > Terrestrial > Soil > Wetlands | place: USA: Florida... | reverse complement strand
CGCTTGGCGCGCGGTTGCCGCACCGACGGCGAGGCAATCCGGCAGGTGCTCGATGGATATTGGCTCGGAACCGACGGCTACTACCGCTCGCGGATGCTCGAGACGGGCGAGCGCTCGGCGAAGGAGCTCGACATCTCCGTCATTCTCGCGGCGCTGCAGTGCTCCGATGAGCGCGCCACCCACTCCGTGCGCGATCCGCGGCTGCATGCGACGCTCGGTGCACTCGAGCGCGCGTTCGACGAGGACTACCCCATCAACCACGGTCGGTCGGCCGCGCGCGCGCCGGCGCTTGGGCGCTATCGTGCCGACCGGTATTATTCCGGCGGCGCCTACTACTTCTCGACGCTCGCGGCCGCCGAGCTCTGCTACCGCGCCGCCGCGCGCGGCAGCGGACGCGATGCGCTCCTGGCCCGGGGCGAGCGCTACCTCGAGACGGTGCGCGCTTTCACTCCAGCGAGCGGTGACATGTCCGAGCAGTTCGATCAGCGCAGCGGCGAGCAGACCTCGGCCAAGCATCTCGCATGGAGCTACGCCGCATTCATCTCCTGCGCGGCGGCAAGAAGCGCCGTGACCGTGCGGCGCGAGCGCGGCGATGCGACAGGCCCGGGCGGGCAGGCCGTCGCCTGAGGATGTTCCGCATGGGCAGGTCACTCGCGGTCATCCTGTTGGTGTCACTGGTGCCGGGCTACGCCGCGGCACAGAGCCTGGAGTTCCACGCGCCGGCCTCGGCGTATGACGCCTCGACGCCTGCGGTGATGCGCGATCTCGCCTCGCGCATCATCCCGGTCTACCGCAATGATGACCGCGAGCAATATCTCGCCAACCTGTCGGCGCTGCAGCTCGTGGCGGGCACCTACGAGCCGGCCTACTCCGCGCAGCTCGAGCTGCGGCAACTGCGCGGCGGCAGTCTGCAGCGGCCGCCGGCCGATGCGGCGCTGGTGTACGATCTTTTCGCGCACGCCAAGTCCCTTCAGGCCCAATACGGGTTGCCGTTCGCGCAGGCGTTCGATCTGGCGTTCTGGGAGACCATCCCGGTCTTCGACAACCTCGACGCCTTCCGGGTGGAAGCGTGGCTGAAGGTGCCGGCCGCCTCCTACGCGCAAGCGCTGCAGGCGAGCTTCGATCGCTTGCGGGGTCGCGACCGCATCAGTCAGAGCGTCGCCCTGGGACTCATCTGGCAGTATCTCGCCTTCGACGCCTACCGCAGCTTCGGTCCGATTGCTCCCGGACTCATCTCCCTCGATGAGGACCGCCGCTACATCATCCAGGATGATGTAGCGATCGACACCCGCGGCCGGATCAAGGTGCTCGCGTTGCTCGTGCGCCCGCGCAGCTCGAGCGGTCTGCTGACCACACTGCTCGAGTACCGCATCGCGCCGGGAGGTTACGAGGACGCGGTCCAGGCGGCAGCCTACGGCTTCGCGGGCGTGGTGGCCTTCACGCCCCGCGTGCGGGTGGGCCGGCGGAGCTGGCAGGTGGTTCCCTTCGATGACGAGGGGGAGCGGGCCCGTGACGTCATCGCCTGGATCGCGAAGCAGCCGTGGAGCGATGCGCAGCTGGGCATGTACGGCGATGGCTACAGCGGCTTCGTCGCCTGGGCGGCCGCGAAGCGCCTGCCGCGGGAGCTGAAGGCGATCGCGACCTCCGACGCCATGGCGCCGGGTGTCGACTTTCCGATGGATGGCGGCATCTACCTGACCCGCGCGTACTGTTGGCTGCAGCGCATCGAGACCGAGCGCGACGAGAGCGCCGGCGCGAGCGGTGTCGGGGACTCCATGGCCCCGATCCGCGCCGCGCCTGCGATGAGCACGCCTGCGGCGGGCGTACCGACCGGCGCAGCGGCGGCGAGTGCCGCTCAGGCTGCCGCGCCCGACACGCCCGCCGGATGTCGGGCGCTCGAGGCGAAGTGGTACGCGAGCGGCAAGCCGTTCCGCGATCTGCCGCGGCTTGGCGGCCGGCCGAGCGGCATCTTCCGCAGCTGGCTCGCGCATCCCGCAGACGATGAGTACTGGCGACGGCTCGTGCCGTCGCCGCATGAGTTCGCGCGTATCGACATTCCGGTACTCTCGATGACCGGCTATTACACCGCCGGGGAGGCGGGAAGCGTCTTCTACTATGACCAACACACCCGTTACGACCCGCATGCCGATCAGACACTGCTCATCGGTCCCTACGACCGTGCGCAGGTGCGCGCGGGGAGAGCCGAGGACACGGTGCGCGGCTACCGCATGGACCCGACGGCGGTGATCGACCTGCGGACCGTGGAGCTCAAGTGGTTCGCCTACCTCTTCCTCAACGGCCCCAAACCGGGTCTCTTGACCGGGCACGTCGACTTCGAGGTGATGGGGGCCAACGCGTGGCAACAGGCGAGCGGGCTCGAGGATCTCGCCAAGAGCAGCGTGCGGCTTTATCTCGCCGCCGATCCGCACGCCGGTTCCGGCTACCTCACTCCGCACGAACCCTCGAGCCATGCCGCCACCCGTCTCATGGTCAATCTCGCGCGCCGCGTGCAGGGGGGCGAGCTGCCGCCCGCGAGCCTGATCACCGCCAGCGTACCGGTGGAGAACGGTTTCGCCTTCGTCAGCGGACCACTCCCCGGGGGTCTCGAGATCAATGGCCGCTTGAGCGGTCGCCTGCTCATCGACACCAACAAGCGGGATCTGGACCTCACGCTCTCGCTCTACGAGTTGTTGCCGGAAGGCAGTTACTTCCATCTGTTCGCGCCCGCGGAGGAATTTCGCGCGAGCTACCTGCGCGACCCCGCGCACCGGCGGCTGCTCGAGCCGGGACGGCCCCAATGGCTCAGCTTCGATGGCGTGCGGATCACGGCGGTGCAGGTTGAATCCGGAGCCCGTCTCGTCATGGTGTTGAGAGTCAGCAAGCGCCCGGACCGCGAGATCAATTACGGCGTGGGCGGGACCGTCAGCTCGGAGTCAAGCGCGGCGGGACGCAGCCCGGTGAGGCTCGGCCTGCTTCGCGGCAGCTACATCAACGTACCGATCACGGAGCAGACCGCGCCGCCGCCTCGGCCCGCCGGCGGCCACTGACAGGGAACCGACGCCTCCGGCGGGGCGTTAGCTCGAGAGGTGACATTGGCCTTCCAAGGCCGAGGAGAAAGCTCATGAAACTCTCGGGAAAGGCCGGCTGGCTCACGGCCGCGCTCATGGCGGTGGCACTGGCCGGCTGCGCCACCACGCCGCATGGCGGCCTCCACAGGTCTGCCGACAGATTGGATCGGAATGCGCAGGCGTTCGCTCAGGATGCGCAGGATGCCCCGCGCGGTTATGCCGGCGGCAGCGGCTACGCGGAGGATGCCCAGGATTTCGCGAATCGGGCGCACGAGTTTCGCCGCACGGTGGAGGATTCGGATGCGAGCCGGAGCGACGTCAGAGCGTCCTTCAACGATCTCTCGCGCAGCTACAACGCGCTGCGGGATGAGGTGCAGCGCTCGGGCAGCTCCGATGCATCGCGCGACCTGCAGCCGGTGACGCAGGCGTATCTGGATGTCGAGGACGACATGGGCGGCGCCGGCACGGGGCGGTATTCCGACCGGGACGACGACGGCGGTCCCGGCTAAGATAGGAGGATGTCCGCAGCCGCTTCCCCCGAGACGATCCGCGTCATCGATTCGCACACCGCCGGCGAGCCGACCCGGCTCGTCATCGAGGGCGGCCCGGAGCTCGGGGACGGACCGCTCGATGAGCGGCTGCGGCGCTTCCGCGAGCAGCTGGATCATTATCGCCGCGCGATCGTCAACGAGCCCCGCGGCTCCGATCCGCTGGTGGGGGCGCTGCTCTGCGCTCCGCACCGGCCGGACTGCCAGGCCGGAGTCATTTTTTTCAACAATGTCGGCTACCTCGGCATGTGCGGGCACGGCACGATCGGGCTCGTGGCCTCGCTTGCGGCGATGGGCCGCTGCTCCCCGGGACCGATCCGGATCGATACGCCGGTCGGGCCGGTGGATGCGTATCTGCACGAGGATGGCCGCATCGATGTGGCGAACGTCAAGAGCTTTCGCAAAGCCCGTCAGCTGACCCTCGCCGTGCCCGGCCTCGGAGAGGTGCGCGGCGATGTGGCGTGGGGCGGCAACTGGTTCTTTCTCACCGACACGCCGTCGGTCGAGATCGCGCTCGATCAGCTCGAGGTGCTGACGAGCACGGCGGCGCGCCTGCGCCGGGCGGTGAACGGGCAGGGCTTCCCCGAGGTCGATCACGTGGAGATCTTCGGGCGACCCAGGCGTGCCGGCGCGAGCGGCCGCAATTTCGTGCTCTGCCCCGGAGGGGCCTATGACCGCTCGCCCTGCGGCACGGGCACGAGCGCGAAGCTCGCCTGTCTCGCCGCCGACGGCAAGCTCGAGGAAGGCGAGCCGTGGGTTCAGGAGAGTCTCATCGGCAGCACCTTCACCGGGCGCTATCGCTGGCACGATCGCGCCAAGGGCGAGATCGTGCCGACCATCACGGGGACGGCGCACGTGACCGCGGAATCCCTCCTGCGCTTCGATCCCCGGGACCCCTTCCGCTGGGGTATCGTGCCCGGCTGATGCGTGCGCTCATCATTCCGGTCACGCCCTTCCAGCAGAATTGCTCGCTCATCTGGGACGAGGCGAGTGCGCGGGGGGCCATCGTCGATCCCGGCGGGGATCTCGATCGTGTGCTGGCCGAGGCGGATGCCAGACACCTCACGCTCGAGAAAATCCTGCTGACGCACGCTCATCTCGATCACTGCGCGGGGACGGCGGAGCTTGCCCGCGCTCGCGCCCTGCCCATCGAAGGGCCGCAGCGGGAGGACCGGTTCTGGATCGAGGCGCTGCCGCAGCAGGCGGCGATGTTCGGATTTCCGCCGGCGCGCTCCTTCGAGCCCGACCGGTGGCTCGAGCAGGGTGATCGGGTGAGCGTCGGCGGTCAGACGCTCGAGGTGCTGCACTGTCCGGGTCACACCCCGGGACACGTGGGGTTCTTTCATCCGGGGGAGCGCTGCGCGTGGGTGGGCGATGTGCTCTTCGCCGGCTCCATCGGCCGCACCGACTTTCCGCGCGGCAACCACGAGGATCTGATCCGCTCCATCCGCGAGCGGCTCTTCCCCTTGGGTGATGACGTGCGGTTCGTGCCCGGGCACGGTCCGATGTCGACCTTCGGAGCGGAGCGCAGATCCAACCCCTTCGTGGCGGACCGATTGTTTGCCCGCAGCGCGGGCCCGGTCGCCTCATGAACGGCGCGCAGCTGCTGGTGGCGGCCCTCGAGAGCGAGGGTGTGAAGCGGATCTTCGGCGTTCCGGGAGAGGAGAACCTGGATCTGCTCGAGGCGTTGCGCCGCTCGAGCATCGAGCTGGTGTTGACGCGCCACGAGCAGGCGGCCGCTTTCATGGCCGCGACCCATGGAAGATTGACCGGAGAGGCGGGCGTCTGTCTCTCGACCTTGGGACCCGGAGCGTTGAATCTGACGACGGGTGCCGCCTACGCGCAGCTCGGCGCCATGCCGATGGTCATGATCACCGGGCAGAAGGGCGTCCTCAGCCGCAAGCAGGGGCGGTTTCAGATCGTCGACATCGTCTCGACCATGACGCCGCTCACCAAGATGGCGACTCGCATCGTCGGCGCGGCGACCATTCCCTCGACCGTGCGCGAGGCTTTCCGGCTCGCCCGGCAGGAGCGTCCCGGACCGGTGCACCTGGAGTTGCCGGAGGATGTGGCGGCGGCGCAGGTGGCGGACGTTGCGCTCGTGCCGCCGCACCCGACCGCGATGCCCGTGGCGGAGCCGGCGGCGCTCGATCGGGCGGCAAAGCTGATTCGCGATGCGCAGTATCCGCTGGTGATGCTGGGCGCGGCGGCCAGCCGGCCGCGCCTCGCCGATGCGCTCTCGGATTTCGTGCGGCGCCTGCAGATCCCCTTTTTCAACACGCAGATGGGCAAGGGCGCGGTCGCGGGCGGCTCGGGGCTCTACATGGGCACCGCGGCGCTCTCCGAGCGCGACTACGTCCACGACTGCATCGATCGCGCCGACCTCATCGTCTGCATCGGCCACGACACGGTGGAGAAGCCCCCCTTTCTCATGGGACCCGCGGGACCCACGGTGCTGCACGTCGGCTATCTTCCCGCCACGGTCGAGGAGGTCTATTTCCCGCACGCGGAGCTGATCGGTGACATCGGTGCGAGTCTTACGCTGCTCGCCGATCGGCTCGAAGGCAAGCTCCCGCGCGCGGGTGCGTTGCTCGCGCTGCGCGAGCGCATTCTGGCGCGCATCGGGGCGCGGGCCAAAGAGCGGCGCTATCCGCTCACCCCGCAGCGCATCGTGCACGATGTGCGTCAGGTCATGCCGGAGGATGGCATCGTCTGCCTCGACAACGGCATGTACAAGATCTGGTTCGCGCGCAACTACCGCACCCGCATCGCCAACACACTCCTCCTCGATAACGCGCTGGCCACCATGGGGGCCGGACTGCCCTCGGCGATGATGGCCTCGATGCTTTATCCCGAGCGGCGCGTGCTCGCCGTCTGTGGCGACGGCGGCTTCATGATGAGCTCCCAGGAGCTCGAGACCACGGTGCGTCTCGGGCTCGATCTGGTCGTCCTCATCCTGCAGGATGACGCCTACGGCATGATCCGCTGGAAGCAGTCCGCGGAGGGCTTCGCGGACTTCGGCATGACGTTCGGCAATCCGGACTTCGTCGCCTATGCCCGGGCTTTCGGCATGAAAGGGACGCGAGTGGAGGGCGCCGATGGCCTCGCGCCCGCGCTCGAGGCCGCCTTCGCCGGCGGAGGCCCGCAGCTCGTCGTGGTGCCGGTCGACTACTCGGAGAACTAGCGCGTGCTCGTCGAAGAGCTGCGGCGCGTTCGAGAGTAAGACGCCGCGGCGGGCGGAATCCTCCTGCCGGTGATCGTCCGCGCGGCAGGTCGCATGCGGTGTTCGATTTCAGACGAGGGCCGTGATAGGGTTGCAACAGCGGCCCGACACCCTCCCTATGAGCCCCTTCGCCGACAAAGTCGCAGCACCGTCCACCGGGGATGATTTGGCGGCGCGCTTCTCCGCGCCGCTGCTCAGCTACTTCCTGCGTCGTGTCGGTGATCGCGCCGCGGCTGAGGACCTCGTGCAGGATGCGCTGCTGCGCGTCATTCGCGCTTCCGGATCCGAGGTGATCGAGCATCCGGAGAGCTACGTCTTCAAAGTCGCGGCGAATCTCCTCAAGGACTCGCGCCGCCATGCGATGCGACATCCGACCCTGGCCTACGCGGCCGAGGAGGATGCGGGAGGTCAGCTCGAGCAGACGCTGGTCGATGAGCGCTCACCCGAGCGGGTTCTCGACGGGGAGACTTCGCTCGCACAGGTACTGCGGGCGCTGAGCGAGCTCGGCGAGCTGACCCGCAACGTATTCATCCTTTTTCGGCTCGAGCACATGAAGCAGAAGGACATCGCGGCGCTTTACGGCATCGGGCAGAGCACGGTGGAGAAGCACGTCATGCGTGCGATGCTGCACCTCGCGCGAAGGTGCGGTGAATCATGACACCCGGGATCGATCCGGAGCGTCTGGAGCAGGCCGCCGCCTGGCGGGCGCGGCTCGCCGACTCGGCGGAGTCGCATTCCGTCGGGTTCACCGCCTGGCTCGCCGAGGATCCGGGCAACCGCGCGGCGTGGCGGCGCGTGCAGGGGGCTTGGGAGATCCTTGGTCAGCAAGCCACGGCTCCCGGGGTCATCCGCCTGCGCCGTGCGGCGTTGGCGCATGCTCACAACGTCGTCCGCAGCAACTCCTTGTGGCCGGTGCGATTCCGTCGCCCCGCCTGGATCGCCGCCGCCGCATCGCTCGTGCTCGCGGCGGGCGCTTATCTTTTCTGGCAGCAATACCGTCCGGAGGTCTTGCGCACCGGCTTCGGCGAGCGGCGTATCGTCACCCTCGCCGATGGCTCACAGATCACGCTCGATGCGCGCAGCGAGGTGACGGTCCGCTACAGCCCCGACGCCCGCGCACTCACGCTCGTGCAGGGACAGGCGCAGTTCGATGTGGCGCACGATGTCGCACGGCCCTTCACCGTGACGGCGCAGGGGCACAAGGTAGTGGCGACCGGTACGGCGTTCGACGTGGATCTGCTCGGACGGAGCCTCCTGGTGACGCTGATCACCGGTCATGTCGTCGTTCTGCCGCAGAGCGCGCCCACCACGGCCTGGGTACCCGATGCGCCTTCCCAGGGCGCTCGCTCGGCGACGCCTGCCGGGGCCGCCTCGCGCGCCCTGAGCGCCGCCGGTGAGGCGACGGATCGCATCTATCTCGATCCCGGCGAGCAGCTGCTCATGGCGCCGAGCGCCGCGCCGAGAGTCAGCCGCATCGACATCGCGCGCGTGACGGCTTGGGAGAGCGGTGAGGTGGTGTTCGATGACGAGCCCCTCGCGAGCGTGATCCAGCGGATGAACCGCTACGGGACCCGGCGCATGATCCTCGGCGATGCGCGTGCGGCGCGCCTGCGGATCAGCGGTGTCTTTCACGAAGGCGACACCGATGGATTCGTCAGCACGATCACGGCCTACCTGCCGCTCGTTTCACGCGAGCGTCCGGACGGACAGGTCGTGCTCGCCTACCGATCGGCGGGCGGTCCGGCGGCGGGCGGTTCCTGAATCGAAATTCAGCTTTGGCGTTGTTTTTTGGCCAAAGCAGGAGGATTTCCGGACAGGAGGCGTCTCTTACCCTGAATGCCCAGTACATAACAGGGCGATCTGAGCCTGGCTCAGGAGGGGGATGGGGATGCTTACTGACACCAGGCGCCGCGCGCACCGTGGCGCTTCCAGAGTTTCCGTTACGATTGCCGCCTTACTCGCCTCGGCGGGGGCCCTGGGCGCCGCGGCCGCATCGGCCCAGGGGCGGCTCTTTCATTTCGACATCACCCCGGAGCCGCTCTCGCAGGCGCTGCGGACCTACGCGCAGATCTGCGGCCAGGACGTCATCTTTACCGAATCGGTGGTGGCCGGCGCCGGTACGACCTCGCTCGTGGGGGATTTCACCGCCGATGAGGCCCTGAACCGGCTGCTCGCGGGCACGAAGCTCGTCGTGGCGCGCTCGCCATCGGGCGCGCTGATGATCCGGCGGCGCCAGCCGTCCAATCCCAACGCCGCGGTGGCAGGCCAAGCGGCGCTGCGAGTCGGCGAAGCCGGACCGCCCGCCGCCGACCCGCCCGCGGCTGCGGATCCGCCCGCTGCCGATCCGGCGTCCGATCCGCCGGCGCCTCAGGCAGCGGCGGCCGCCGCCGTCTCCTCGCCGCTGACGGAGGTCGTGGTGACGGGCAGCCGCATCGCGAGCCGCAGCTACACCTCCGACAGCCCGCTGGTCGGGGTGAGCGCCGCCCAGCTCGCCTCCGCGGGCCAGGTCTCGCTGGATTCGGCGCTCGGTCAGATGCCGCAGTTCGCCGCAGCCCAGGGTCAGACCGAAACCGGCGATGCGCAGGGCGCGACCGGATTCCAGGGCGGTCAGTCCTACTCCGACCTGCGCGGCCTCGGGCCGGAGCGCACCCTGGTGCTGCTCGACGGGCAGCGTCTGGTGCCCACCAATCCCAACGGAGCGATCGACCTCAACGTCATCCCCATGGCGCTCATCGAGGGGGTGGACGTGATCACCGGCGGCGCCTCCGCGGTGTACGGCTCGGATGCCATGGCGGGCGTGGTCAACTTCCGCTTGCGCCAGCACTTCCAGGGAATCCAGCTTTCCTACCAACACGGTGGCACCACCAGCGGTTATGGGCCGGAGAACAGCGTCAGCGTGCTGATCGGGGGGAATTTCGATCAGCATCGCGGCAATGCGGTCGTCGACCTCGAGTACAGCGAGCGCGGCGCGATCACCGGCAACGACAGCGCCTTCTTCTCGAACGATGTCATCTTCAATCGCGGCGTCGCGCGCGGACCGGAAGCCATTTTCAACGCGGGCGAGCTGGGCGGCACCATTCCGCTCGCCACGGTCAACGGTATTCTCGCCGGTTATCCCGGCACGACCCCGGTAATGGGCGACAGCTCGGGCAACTACCCGGGCTATCTCGGCATCAACAGCGACGGCACCCTGTTCACGAGCAAGGACGCGGGGAGCTGCGTGCAGAACTACCGCGGCCCCGTGGGCAAGATCCCGGGACTCGCGATCACGCCAAACTGCACCGCTGTCGAGTCTTACCTCGGGCCGTATTTCTACGTCCAGACGCCGCTGCAGCGCTACAATCTGTTCTCCCGTGTGACGTACAACGTCAATGACAACATCCAGGCGTACGGACAGATCAACTTCATGCACTCGACGTCCGGTGACGTCAATGCCGCCTCGTACCTCGGCCCGGGAAAGTTCCTCTATGTGCCGACGAACAATCCCTATGTCTACGGCAACTCGGCGCTGAACTCGATTCTCACCGCCGCGGGGGTGCCGGTGGGCGCCGGCGTGGGCTCGAGCAACACGATCCACATGGAGGATTGGATGACCCCCATGGGGCCGCGCATCGAGACGTTCCTCTACAACGACTACCAGCTCACCACCGGGTTGAAGGGCGGGATCGGCGACACCTCCCTCGCCTGGAATGTGTTCGCGTCCTATGGCCAGACGCATATGGAGAACGACGAGGAGAACAACATCAACCTGCCGGCGCTCGAGAACATCGTGTACGGCACGGCGAACTTCACCGGTGCGGACGGCAGCACCTGTCAGGGCTACGCCTGGAACCCACTCGGCGGCCAGCCGATGAGCAAGGGCTGTCTGGAATACGCCTCCGGCACGGCCACCGACACCAACCTCATCACCCAAAAGTACTTCGAGGCCGATCTGAGCGGCAATCTCTGGAAGCTGCCGGCGGGCGAACTCAAGTTCGCCGCGGGCGCCGACTACCGCGGCGACAGCTTCGACTACCAGGCGAGCCCGGAGCTGAATCCCGCCTTCAACGTGATGCCCGCGGGCATTCCGCCCGATATCATCTCGCCCTCCTATGACCTCATCAGCTCCGCGGCCGGCACCCAGAACGTGCGCGAGGTGTACCTTGAGCTGAGAGCGCCGCTGCTCAGTGACAGGCCGTTCGCCAAGGACCTGTCGGTGGACGTCGCCGGGCGTCATTCGCAGTATGATCTCTTCGGCGGCTCCAACACCTGGAAGGCCGACCTGCACTGGCAAATGAACGATGCGGTGGCGTTGCGCGGCGGTTTCGAGCGTGCCTTCCGCGCCCCGAGTCTCCAGGATCTCTACAACCCCATCGTCCAGGCGCAGGACTCGCTGTCCGTCGATCCCTGCAACTACAACAGCAGCTTCCGCACCGGACCGAATGCCACCCAGGTGGCGGCGCTGTGCGCGGCGCAGTCGCCGGCCGCCGGGGCGGCGACGTTCGATTACGGCTTGCAGTCGGCCAACGGAATCTATCACGGCAACACCAGCCTCAAGCCGGAGGTCGCCGACACCTACTCGTTCGGCTTCGTGCTGACGCCGCGGTTCGAGGCGCCGATGGCGCGCGACCTCGGCGCCTCCATCGACTACTACCACATCAAGATCAACGGAGCGGTCGCCGGGGTGACCCTCAACTCGATCGTGCAGAACTGCTTCAACGTCGACGGCACCAATCCGAGCTACTCGCAGAGCAACTTCTACTGCCAGCAGATCACCCGCGATCCGGGGTCCGGCGCCATCGTGCTGGCCAAGGAGTTCTCGCTCAATATCGGCTCGTATCTGACCGAGGGCGTGGACATCGAAGGCCACTGGGGCTTGCCGCTGCACGAGCTCGGGCTGCCGGCGAGCGCCGGCGAGTTGAGGCTGCAAACCTACGTTTCGTACCTGCGCTCGCTGCAGATCTCAGGGGTGCCGGGCGTGCCGAACGTCGACTTTGCCGGCTCGATCGGCGACACGCAGACCGCCATCCAGGCCGATGGCACGACCGTCTCGGACATCTCCCATCCGAAGTGGAAGGCGAACACCATGTTGGGCTACACGGTGGGGCCAGTCGGGGGAGCGCTGCACTGGCGGTACATCTCCGCCATGCAGGACCTGATGGATGGGCCGGGGAGCGGGGATCCGGGCGTTCCGGCCTACAGCTACTTCGATCTGAACCTGAACTACCAGGCGACCGCGCAGATTCAGCTGACGGGCGGGCTGACCAACCTCTTCAACAAGCTGCCACCGCGTGTCGCGGGTGCCTCGCTCCTGACCGATGCCGCGACCTACGATGTGATGGGCAGGACCTACTACGTGGGCGTCAAGGCGAACTTCGACTGACGAGCGGCAGAAGCGCCCGGGTTCCGGTCCAGCCCCTCACTCCGAGCCGGAATCCGGGCGCAAGGATGGCAGCGTCAGGGCGGCGGCAGCGCCGCCGCCACCTTGTCTCCGAAGGCGCGCGTTCCGATCGGACCGCCGAGATCCGGGGTGCGGCTCGCCGCCTCGGCGAGG
>Ga0335078_10012924_pt1 | contig 12372 bp, 10 predicted proteins | sample Lox_Sample_32_FD_206711 | JGI IMG/M metagenome (GOLD analysis project Ga0335078, IMG submission 206711) | Soil microbial communities from Loxahatchee National Wildlife Refuge, Florida, United States - Lox_Sample_3.2 | ecosystem: Environmental > Terrestrial > Soil > Wetlands | place: USA... | reverse complement strand
GGCCGCCAAAACAAAAGAGGCCGTGAGGCAAGTTCCAAGGATCAAATACCAAGTTCCAAGATGCGCGGAAGGGCACAAAGGGCTGGCGGTGGTGCGGCAAAGCGAAGGCCGCCCGGACCGGAGAGAGCTTCGCGGTCTTGGCGGCCTTGGTGTGAAAAGAGATCCAGCTCCGCTTACTGCTCGAGCTGGAGCTCGAGCTCCTTCATCTCCTTGGACTCGCGCTTGCTCTGCCAGATGGCCCAGCCGATGGCCACCGCGCAGAGAACCGCGACGGCGAAACCGATCAGGCGGCCGGAGGTGCCGGTGATCAGGTTGTATTTGATCACGAGGCCGAGCGCGAGAAGGCTGACCATGTTCATCACCTTGATGAGCGGGTTGACGGCCGGGCCGGCGGTGTCCTTGAGCGGATCGCCCACGGTGTCGCCGGTGACCGCGGCCTTGTGGGCCTCGGAACCCTTGCCGCCATAATGGCCGTCCTCGATCATTTTCTTGGCGTTGTCCCACGCGCCACCGGAGTTGACCATGAAGACGGCCAGGAGCTGGCCGACGAGGATCATGCCGGCGAGGAAGCCGCCCAGGGCCTGGGTGCCGAGCAGGAACCCGACCGCGATCGGGGCGAGGATGGCGAGGAATCCGGGGCCGATGAGCTCGTGCTGGGCGGTGTTGGTGCAGATGTTCACCACCCGGCCGTAGTCGGGCTTCTTCTTGCCGGTCCAGATGTCGGCGTCCAGGAACTGGGCGCGGCACTCCTTGACGATCAGGAAGGCGGCGCGGCCCACGGCACGGATCAGCATCGAGCTGAAAAGGAAGGGGACGGCGCCACCGATCAGGAAGCCGATGAAGACCATCGGGTGGGAGACGCTGAGCTTGCCGGCCTCCTCGAGATACTGCCCGGTGCTCATGGAACTGATCTTCTCCTCACTGCCCACCGCGATGACCGCGATGAAACTGGCGAAGAGCGAGACGGCCGCGATGACGGCCGAGCCAATCGCGATGCCCTTGGTCTCGGCCTTGGTCGTGTTGCCGACGGCGTCCAGGTCGGCCAGGATCTGCCGGGCGCGCTTGTAGCTGCCCTTTTGCTGTTTTTCCATCTCCTGGGCGTCGTAGCCCATCTCGCCGATGCCGTTGGCGTTGTCAGCCACCGGGCCGAAGACGTCCATCGAGATCGTGTTGCCGGTGAGGGTCAGCATGCCGATGCCGGTCATGGCGACGCCGTAGGCGACGAACAGCGGCGGCGTGCCCGTGTAGCAAAGGTAGGAGCAGAGGATGGCGGCGGCGATCACGGCCACCATGGCGACCGTGCTTTCATAGCCGAGCGCGAAGCCCTGGATGATGTTGGTGGCATGCCCGGTCTGGCAGGCCTTGGCCAGGCCCTTGACCGGGGCGTGCGAGGTGTGGGTGTAGTAGCTGGTCACCTTGTTGAGCGCGATGGCGAGGATGACGCCGATGAGGCAGGTGAGCGCCGGGCGCATGTCGGTGTGGGCGAGGCCGAACGAGGCCCAGACCGGCAGATTGGCGGGGTTGCCGCCGGGGAAGCCCTGCTGGGCCATCGGGTTGCCGGCGAAGTAGGCGGCGTCGAACTTGAGGTAGGTGAGGCCCAGCGCGATGAAGCCCACGACCGAGATGATGGAGCCGATCCAGAAGCCGTTGTGCACGCTCTTGAGCGCCGTGTCGGAGGTGTCGTGGGGGCCGGCCTTGACGGTGTAGGTCGAGATGATCGAGCCCAGGACGCCGATGCCGCGCACGAGCAGGGGGAAGATGACGCCCTTGTGGCCGAAGGTGGCCAGACCCAGGATCATGGCGGCCACGATCGTGACCTCGTAGCTCTCGAAGATGTCCGCCGCCATGCCGGCGCAGTCGCCGACGTTGTCGCCCACGTTGTCGGCGATGGTGGCCGCGTTGCGCGGGTCGTCCTCGGGGATGTTCTTCTCGATCTTGCCGACCAGATCGGCGCCAACGTCGGCCGCCTTGGTGTAGATGCCGCCGCCCACGCGCATGAAGAGGGCGAGCAACGTGCCGCCGAAGCCGAAGCCCAGCAGCGCCTCGTACGCCTGTTCGCCGTAGGCGAGGAAGATCAGCGTCCCGCCCAGGAGGCCCAGGCCGTCGGTCAGCATGCCGGTGATGGTGCCGGTGCGGTAGCCCAGCTGCATCGCCTCGCCGTAGGAGCGGGTGGCGGCGGCGGCGACGCGGAGGTTGCCGGTCGTGGCCAGGCGCATGCCGACGAAGCCCACGAGCCAGCTGAAGAGGGCGCCCACGATGAAGGCGCCGGCGCGGCCGAGCTTGAAGGCCATGAGGTCGCTCTGGGTGGTGAAGAACAGCACCACGGTGATGACCACGATCAACGGCCCGATCCGGCGGAACTGGGCAGCCAGGTAGGCGTCGGCGCCCTCGCGCACGGCCGCGGCGATCTGCTTCATCCGCGGCGTGCCCTGGTCGGCGTTCTTGACCTGCTTGACCAGCAGCAGGGCGTAGAGGAGGCCGGCAATCGCGATGCAGAGCACGGTCAGCAGCGCAAAGATCTCAAGGTGGGTGTACCTCGGATCGCTGAAGAGGGCGAAGAACTTGAAGACACGCTCCGCGGGCGGGGCGGCGGTCCCGGCGGAGAGCTCCGCCTGCCCGAACAGGGGCTTGGCGAAATACGCGGCGCCAAAGCAGACCGCCATGGCGGCGAGGTAATACGTCGAGGCGCGGCGGTGGCGCACCCAGCGGGAAAGAGATGTGAGCATAGTAGGACCTCCGGGAGGGAAAGGGTGGGACGGGTGGTTCCGGGGCGGCCGGCTTTAGCTGCCGAATCCGGCCTGGGCGGAGCGCCACCAGTCGTGGTGGGTCGACTCGAGCTCGGTGAACGAGGGCATCGGGTAGTATTTCACCTCGCGGCCCTGGCCGGCGTAGAAGCCGCCCTGGATCGTGCGGTAGAGCACGTCGTCGCGCACGTAGCGGATGGTGACCTTGGTCGGCTTGCCGGGTTTTTGGTTGAGCTCGCGCAGGCAGTCGCGCAGGTGCGGCAGGTTGGCGTAAGGCAGGTTGCCCACCGCCGGCGAGTCGATGTCATGGGCCAGCGCGCCCAGCGAGAGCTCCGCGAAGACGATCTTGGGCACGGTCACCGGCTGGCCGGGGTCCGTGAGGCGGGCGCAGAACTCCGCCGGATCGAGCGTGCTCACCACCCGCGGGGTGACCGGGCAGAACTCCTGGTAGAGGTGGAAGCAGCGGTCGGCCGTCGGGGCGAGCGGCGCCGTGTCCAGGCCCAGCACGCGGCCGTCGTGGGTGACGAGGTGCAGCCGGCCTAGGGCGGAAACCGGGATTTGCTCGAGCACGCGGTAGATCGCGAGGTAGGTGGACCGGCGCGGCGAGCCGTCGCGGTGCGGGAGGCAGCGGGCCTCGATGTTCTGGAAGGGGGGGTAGGCGCTCTTCAGGTCCGGGTCGACCTCAAGGAAGGTCGCCTGGCCGTGCGAGTGCTTCTGGGTGCCGACGGCGATGTAGACGCCGAACTCCTCCGGGGGCAGGTGGGAGGCGATCAGCGCCTCCGGGCAGAGCGAGAGATAGAGGTAGATTTTCATGTCGAAAGCCGTTCAGGATTTGTTGTGGGCGAGTTCGCACCAGTCGACGCCGTGCATGTCGCCCGTTTCGAGGAAGCGCTGGTGCATGCGGAAGACGGTGGAGAGGGTCTGCGGAGTGTGGCCGCCCTTGGACATCTCGTAGTAGCAGTGCAGCGTGTCGCGGAAGTCCGGATGGCAGCAGTTCCGGATGATGAGCTGGGCGCGCTCGTTGGGGTCCTTGCCGCGCAGGTCGGCGACGCCCTGCTCGGTGACGACGACCTGGACCGAGTGCTCGCTGTGGTCGGCGTGGCTGACCAGCGGCACGATGGTGCTGATCTTGCCGGCCTTCTGCAGCGAGGGGCAGGTGAAGATCGAGATGAAGGCGTTGCGGGTGAAGTCGCCCGACCCGCCGATGCCGTTCATGATGTTGCGCCCCATGATGTGGGTGCTGTTCACGTTGCCGAAGAGGTCGGCCTCGATCGCGGTGTTGACGGAAATCAGACCCAGGCGGCGGATGATCTCGGGCTGGTTCGAGATCTCCTGCGGGCGCAGGAGCAGCCGGTGGCGGTAGTCCTCAAAGTTGGCGTAGATCGAGTCCAGCACTTCGCGGCTCACGGTGAGGGCGGTGCCGCTGGCGAACCGCACCTTGCCTTTGTTGATGAGGCTGATGACCGAGTCCTGGATGACCTCGGTGTACATCTCGAACCGGGGAATGTCGGGGTGGTCGCCCAGTGCGCCCAGGACGGCGTTGGCGATGTCGCCCACGCCAGACTGGATCGGGAGGAAACCCGCCGGGATGGTGCCGGCCTTGAGTTGGGTGGCGAGGAACTCCGCCACGTTCTGGCCGATCTTGCGCGTGACCTCGTTGGGCGGGTCGAAGGCGCCGGTCTCGTCGGGGAGGTTGGTCTCCACCACACCCGCGATCTTGGCGGGGTCGACCTTGATGTAGGGCGGTCCGGCGCGGTCGGAGGGCTTGTAGATCGGAATGGCCCGGCGGTGGGGTGGATCCTCCGGCTCGTAGATGTCGTGCATCCCGTAGAGGATCGGCGGATGGTAGTGGTTGAGCTCGATGAGGATCTTGTCCGCGACCCCGCAGAAGGTGGGCGTGGCGCCGACGGAGGAGGTGGGCACGATGACGCCATCGTCGGAGACGCTGGCGGCCTCGACGATCGCCCAGGCGAACTTGCCCAGAAAACCGTAGCGCACGTTCTGCGGCAGCATGCTCAAGTGCATGTCGAAGAAGCGCGTCTCGCCGCTGTTGATGCGCTTGCGCAGCTCCGGGTCGGACTGGTAGGGCGTGCGCCAGGCGACGGCATTGGACCGCGCCAGCTCGCCGTCGAGCGACGGGCCGGTGGAGGCCCCGGTGACGACGCCGATGCGGAACGGCCGGCCGGCGTTGTGCTCGGCCTCGGCGCGGCGGGCAAGGGCCCGCGGAATGACCTTGGTGGCGCCGGCGGGGGTGAACCCGCTGAAGCCCACGGTCTGGCCGTGCTGGATGAATTCCGCCGCCTCATCGGGGGTGAGAATCGGGAAGCGGGTATGGGGAAGTTTCGGCGCAGGCATGGAAATGGTCGGGCGGCTGGTTTAGTGGCGTTCGCGGGCAGATCGGCCGCGGCCGGTGCCGTCGGTCGCCGCCGCCGGGTCAAGAACCCACTGAGAGGTGAAGACGGCCGCGGATTTCATGGGGAAAGGAGTGGCAGCGGGCATTGAGCCACCAACGGCGCGCGAAGTGAAGAATGCCTTTGCGGCGCCGGTAGTAAGTAATGACGGGCTCCCCGGCGCAGAGCGAAGCTAATGCCGGAGAGGAGGCCCGGGCCATGCGTCCCGAGCGGGGCGGTGACCAGCCGGCCGGCGGCAACTGGCGCAGGCAAAGAAGCCCCGCCGGGCAGGCGGATCGCGGCTTCTGACCTATGGCACAGTGTAAACATCCCTAATGGTAACACCTATGGGTACCAAGATTATGCGGCCACGCGGCGATTAGTTCTGCGCATATATTGGCAAATTCCCCCCATTGCTTGATCAATCGGGCGCGCGGCGGGGAAGGGAGGTCGGTGGCGCGACCCACTGCCGGCGACGGCGAGCCGGCGGCTACGGAACGGCGACCACGGTGCAGCGGGCCTTCTTCTCGACGTAGCTGGTGACCGCGCTCTTGGCGTGGGCGGAACGCGGCGCGTGATCGTGGCGGCCCATGATGATGCAGTCGGCCGCGATCTCGCCACCGTATTCCACGATCTCCAGCGCCGGTTCGCCGGCGCGGATCGCGGACGAAACCTCGTAGCCTTCTTCGCGCAGATAACGCTCAAGCCGGCCGAGTTTGTCTTCCGCCTCCGCCTCTTCCTCCGGCGGGAGGGCGGGGCGGCTGCCGCCGGGTGCGACGTGCATCAGGACCAACTGACTGCGATTGCGCCGGGCGACCATGGCCGCGCACTCGATGACCTCGGGCGTTTCCTCGGAGAAATCGATGGGAACGAGGATGGTGCTCATGCGAGCATGATAGCAGGCCGGCGGCGTCCCGACTGCGCAATTTTTGCCAAAAATCGTGCGTGCAAAACGCGGCGACCGGAGGTCGGTACGACCGGCGGCGGCGCCCCAACGCAAGAAACGCCCAACAAATCGCAAGCGGTGAGGAGCAGGGAAACGGCCTTTGTCCTACCATGGCCACCGTCGCAATCACCACCAGCTTCACCGCTCTGATCACCGTGTTCACCCAGTTCCATTTTCCCTAGCCGATTCCGCCCGGACTCAGTCCGGGCGGCTGGTGAACACGAGAGGAACCCCTGTCGTGATTCACGTGATTGAGGACTAAGTGCGCAGCTCCCCGCGGGCAACCGCGGGGAGCTTGCATTTTTTTCGGGGGAAGGAAACGCCCGAGCCAAAGCCTCACGGCTTTGGCTACGTGAACGGCTGCCCGACCCCGGAAGCACCCAATGTCCCCCGGAATCGAGCCCGCCCGGTTTTCGTTTGCGCCGGGGGCGGTATTGGGTGGATGGTGAGGTTCGCGCATGGTCCATGTCGAACGGCTCACCATCCCCGAACTCCCGCAGTAAAGGCATCGTCGAGAACCTCAAGGCGTCGCAAATCTGGCGCGACTACGAGAAGGCGTTCGCCGAGGCCACGGGGTTGCCCCTGGGATTGCGGGCGGTGGAGTCCTTCCAGCTCCCGCTGGCCGGGCACAAGAATGAGAACCCGTTTTGCGCGCTGCTCGCCCGCACCAACCATTCGTGCGCCGCGTGCCTGCAGATGCAGCAGCAGATTGCCGAGAAGGCCAGGATCGAGGCGCAGACCCTGCGCTGCTTCGCGGGCCTGTGCGACACGGTGGTGCCGGTGCGGGTGGGCGAGAACCTGATTGCCTTCCTGCAGACCGGCCAGGTGCTGCTGCACCAGCCGAGCAAGCGCGAGTTCAAGCGGGTGACCCGCCAGATCCTGGATTGGGGCCGCGAGATCGACCTCAAGCGGCTGGAGGAGGCCTACTTTCAGACCCGGGTGGTCTCCAAGCGGCAGTACGAGTCGATCACCCGCCTGCTGGCCATCTTCGCCCAGCACCTGGCGGCGCTGAGCAACCAGCTCATGGTGCGCGAGGAGAAGGCCGAGGCGCCGATGATCGCCCGGGCGCGCAGCTACATCGCCGACCACCAGGGCGACGAGCTCTCGCTCAAGGAGGTGGCGCGGGCGGTGAACACGAGCGCCTTCTATTTCTGCAAGATGTTCAAGCAGGCGGTCGGGCTCACCTTCACCGACTATCTGGCGCGGGTGCGCGTGGAAAAGGTGAAGAACCTGCTGCTCAACCCGCACAAGCGCGTGAGCGAGGCGGCGTTCGAGGCCGGCTTTCAGTCGCTCTCACAGTTCAACCGCGTGTTCAAGAAGATCGAGGGCCTCTCGCCGAGCGATTACCGGGAGAAGCTGCATCCGGCGACGGCCGCCGCATCGCGCTGAACCGCCGGCGGGCCGCTCAGCCGCGGTGCCGCGGATGCGGGGGCAGCGGGCACACCGGCTTGGTGCCGCTGCCGTTGCCGGCGGCGTGCGCGTTCACCGGCGAGTACTGGCAGACCTCGCAGAAGGAGTGGATCTCGCGGTGGGCGAGAAAACGGAAGGTCAGCAGCAATTCGTCCACGCACATGGTCGCCGCGGCCTCGTCCAGATGGTGCTGGCTGCAGGGCACCTCCTGGGCCACGAACGCCAAGGCCGCCTGCCCCGCGATGAAATAGTTGACCAGCGGATTGAGGCGGCAGTGGCAGTCGGAGCCGATGAGGCGCGCCGCCGGGGGATGCTGCGCGAGCCACTGATGGGCGGACTTGCTGCGGAACAGCGAGAAGAGCTGCGCCAGCGACTCATCCATCAGGTAGACCAGCGTGTCGGGATTGCCCAGCGGCGTGGTGGCCGGCGCGGCGCGCAGCAGCACCTCCCACTTGCGCTTGATTTCGGCGCGGTGGGCATCGAGCGCCGCCAAGTATCCCTTCTTCACGGGCTTATGGTGGCAGGTAATGATCCGCCCTGCAGCGCACGCCTTGGCAAGCTTTGCGCATATATTGCAGCGACGAACACGCCTCCGCCCATTCCCCGCCGCCGCGGCCGCCCTAACCCGCGAAGAACTTGGCGGCCAACAGGATGACCTCGACCAACCGGTCGACCTCGGCCGGCGTGTTGTAGAGGTAGAAGCTGGCCCGTGTCGTGGCCGGGACGCCGAGCTTGCGCAGGAGCGGCTGGGTGCAGTGGTGCCCGCCGCGCAGGGCGACGCCCTCTTGGTCGGCGAACGTCACCACGTCATGGGCGTGGGCGTTGGGCAGGGCGAAGCTGACCAGTCCGCCGCGTTCGCCCGCCGGGCCGAGCAGGCGGATGCCGGGCACCGCCCGCAGGCGCTGGTAGGCGTCCTGCGCCAGCGCGGCATCGTGGGCGGCGATGGCGGGGCGGCCGATCGCGTCGAGATAGTCCATCGCCGCGTGCAGCCCGATGGCGCCGGCGATGTCGGGCGTGCCGGCTTCGAACTTGTGCGGCACCTTGTTCCAGGTGCTCTGCTCGAACTGCACCGAGGCGATCATCTCGCCGCCGCCTTGGAAGGGGTCGAGCGCCTCGAGGAGATCGCGCCGGCCGTAGAGCACGCCGATGCCGGTGGGCCCGGCCATCTTGTGGCCCGAGAAGGCGAGGAAATCGCAGCCCAGCGCCTGCACGTCGACCGGCATATGGCCCGCGCTCTGGGCGGCGTCGACGAGCGTGAGGATGCCGTGCTGCCGGGCGCGGGCGCACAGCTCGACCGCGGGATTGATGGTGCCAAGCGTGTTGGAGACATGGGTGAACGCGAACAGCCGGACCGGACCCGACAGGAGTTCGTCCAGCTTGCGCAGGTCGAGCCGGCCGTCGTCACCGGTGACAGGCACGAACCGCAACTGCGCCCCGGTCCGGGCGGCCAGCAGCTGCCACGGCACGAGATTGCTGTGATGCTCCATCTCGGTGACCAGAATCGCGTCCCCCCGCCGCAGGCGCGGGGTGAGCGCATAGGCCAGCAGGTTGATGCCCTCGGTGGTGCCCCGGGTGAAGATGATCTCCTCGGGCGCGGGCGCGTGGATGAAGGCGGCCGCCCGGGCGCGCGCCGCCTCGTAAGCGGTGGTGGCGCGGTGGCTCAGCTCGTGGATGGCGCGGTGGACATTGGCGTTGTCCTGCTCGTAGTACCGCGTCAGCGCCGCGATCACCGCCCGCGGCTTCTGGGTCGTGGCGCCGTTGTCCAGGTAGACCAGCGGCCGGCCGTGCACGGTCTGGTGCAGGATGGGAAAGTCCGCGCGCAGCGCGGCCCAGTCGGGGGTGGGGGCGGGCGGTTTCATTCCGTCGTGGCCGGCGCCGCGTCGTTGTGCAGCGCATGCAGGGCGGCGTGCCAGCCCAGCATCGCGCATTTGATCCGGGCGGGAAACTGGTGGACGCCGGCGAAGGCGGACAGGTCCAGGTCCTCCTCGTCGGCCTTCCCCTGGGTGACGATGTCGTGGAAGCGGGCGAAGATGGCCTCGGCCTCGGCCACGGTCCGGCCCTTGAGCCGCAGGGTCATGACCGAGGTGGCGGCCTGCGAGATGGCGCAGCCGGCGCCCTGGAAGCTGATGTCGGCGATGCGGTCCCCCTCGAGGCGCAGGTAGACCGTGACCTCGTCGCCGCAGACGGGATTGTTGCCGCCGGCCACGCGGTTGGCGGTGGGCAGCACGGCATAATTCCGCGGGCGCTTGTTGTGTTCGAGGATGACGCTTTGGTAGAGCTCGGTCAGGTCCATGAAAGGGGCGAACGTAAACGGGTTTTCCGCCGGCTGCCACCGGATTCTCGTCTCGGGAGTGTAGAACGGGCCCAACAACCGGCCGCCAGAGACCGGCCGGGCAGCCGCGGCAATCCTGCGGAAAACGGCGGAGGTGCAGGCAGTGGACTCTCGGCGGCGTTAAACCAACCCCGACACAGCGTTGGGGCGGAGACCGAATGACCTGCTCCCCTGAAACTGGAGCGGCTTGAATGGGAGTCCTGAGCCGGGCTTCGGCGACCTCGGGCGCCGCAGCCTCCTGATGTCGCGACACGGACGTTCGGCTGATTTCGGTGCCTTCACCGGACCGATCTCTGCCCGGCTGCCCTGATGCATTCCTCTGCTAAGGCGTGAATCGGAGTCCACCGGATACCCGCCCGGCGCCATGGCTAAGGCGCGGCAATGCCGAAGGAGTTTTGCAGCACATACGATATCGCCTCTTGGGTCTGGCCACCCACGGTGGTCGACCGGGCCAGTTCGCGCAGCCGGGGCACTGCCACCTGATCATGGATCTCGCCCAACGCGTAGACGGCGGCAGCTCCGACAGCATCATTGTCGAGATTGTCATCGGAATTCGCCGCGGCGAGCAGGGGCATCACCGCTGCCGCCACCCTTTTGCCGCCGAGGACGATGGCCGCGCTGATGCGCCTCGCCCGCCCGTTTTCGCCCAGCGTGAGGTCGCCCAGGGCGCGAATCAAGTCGTCCGCGTAGGCGGGCGTATAGAGCGAACAAAGCGCCGAGAGGATTTCCGGCCAGGGAGCCAGCTCCCCCTTCTCGTTCTCCTGGGAGGAGATTTCCCCGGAACTGGCGTCATCCATGGTGTTATTGTCGGCAGAGCAGTTGTCGGGAGCCCAGACCGTGCAGTCGACCAGCGCCGGCATAGCCCGGCTGTCACCCAGAATCCGCAACGCGCGTGCCGCGGCGGCGACGCGGTCGGGGTTGTCGGACTTGAGCGCGCCCAGAAGCTGTGGCAAGGCTCCCGGCGCCTGGCGCCGTGCGATCTCGCACAGGGCGCAGGGCAACAACTGGGGGGTCCGAGCCAGGAGCGGATCCGTGTCCTCCAGTCGGGCTACGGCCTCGGCGACCTTGATTCCGAACGCCCGGAACGCGAGCTTGGTGAACTCCACCACGAAGTCCTCCTGCACCCGGGAAAACGGCGCGTCGGCCGGGTGCGCGTACGGCTTCGAAATGGTCGCCGGCGGATCAAACTCGTCGGAGAAGGTGTCGTCCTTTGACGAGCCTCGCGGTCCCCTGACCGAGAAATACCCTGTCATCTCGGCTCCCGAATAACAGGTTTGCGGTTGGTCGGTACCCGTTGGATCCGAGTACTCCTTGGAGAGCGCATCTCCATTGGCCGAGATGAAGACTTCCGCGTCGGCCGGGCCATTCATGACCTCCGTCAGTCCTCCCGCTTTCAACAGAAACTCCGCCACCTCGCGAAACGGCAGCGAGACCCCCGGCGCATCCGTGTACGACTGGTCGACGTCGACGCTGAACGTCTTGGCCGACGCCAGCACCTCGGCCGCCGTCGGCGCGGGGGGCGTCGAGTCGGCCGCCATTGCCGCGAATGGAAGCAAGAACGCAAGCAGGCACCCCCACGGTGGGATCGACCCTTTGGCCCAATCGAACTGGCGGTTCATGGCAATGCGCGGCCTATGCCCCAATCATCAGCATTGGTAGCATGACTCCCGCGCCGCCGCAAACTCCTCGCTTTGCGCATCCGGAGCGGAACGAGTTCGAGCTTGTTGGACACTGGGCGAGTCGGGCGCGGCTGACCGTCTGGAAGGTCAAACACCCTACTGCCCGGGCGTCATCGTTTACTCGGGCGACCAGTGGGGATCGATGCTCTTGAAATGCCCCTGGGGGCAGGTGCCGGCGCCGATGTCGTCGACGTGCCAGTGCGTCGAGCAGTAGAAGCAGCCGCACGGGGCACAGAACCCGGCCTCATCGAATTCAAGGCCGGCCGCCTTGATGCGGGCGTGGTCGTAAGGCTGCTTGAAAGCGGCCGCGAGGGCGTCGCGTCTCGCCGCGGTGATCGGCACGCCGCCGTCCCCGCTGGAGCCGCCCGGGCCGTCGTAGATCATCCGCAGGCCGTCCGGTCGCGCCACGATCCGGATCGTCGCGCTCGGGCGCCCGCACACGGCGCATCGGGGCTGAAATATGGACGGTCGAGACCGAGGGCGAAACCAGTCGAGGAGGCGCATGGTGTTTTTGGTTAATGCCGTGGTGTTCGGGAAGACGGATCCGACCCCGGAGGCGCGCGCCCGATCGGCGCGGCGATTTGTTCACGCCCAGCGCAACCAACCAACCGCAAACGCTGTTGATCGGTACCGCGTCCGAGAGGCTAATTCACGGGATTGACCGGGAATCAATTCGCCTCCCGCCTGGGAGTGTCCGTCATGGTTTAAGGAGGCGCAGTACCTCCGTTAGGAGCTCATTCAAGGCCGAGGTCTTGCTGACGTACGCACTCACTTTTTTGCTGATGCGCTCCTCGACGACCCTCTGGTCGAATAGAACACCGGTCAGAAGAATCACCGGCATGTCTGGCCGCTCGCTCTTCAGCTGGTCGAC
>Ga0335078_10012923_pt1 | contig 12372 bp, 7 predicted proteins | sample Lox_Sample_32_FD_206711 | JGI IMG/M metagenome (GOLD analysis project Ga0335078, IMG submission 206711) | Soil microbial communities from Loxahatchee National Wildlife Refuge, Florida, United States - Lox_Sample_3.2 | ecosystem: Environmental > Terrestrial > Soil > Wetlands | place: USA: Florida... | reverse complement strand
CCCGTTCGGCGGCAAGAACCGGGCCGTGATGGTGGATTTGAACCTCGACGAGCTCTACGCCAAGCAGCTCTCGCCCATCGATATTTCGAACGCCCTCACCCTGCAGAACCTCATCCTGCCGGCCGGGACTGCCAAGCTTGCTTCCAAGGAGTATCAGATCCGCGTCAACAGCAGCCCCGAGCTTCTCAGCGACTTAAACAATCTGCCGATCAAAACAGTGAACGGCGCCACCGTATTCATCAAGGACGTGGCGCAGGTGCGCGATGGTTATTCGGTTCAGACCAATATCGTGCGCACCAATGGCTCCCGCGGCGTCATGATGACCGTGACTCGCACCGGCCAAGCCTCTACCCTGGCCGTGGTGAATGCGATTAAGCGGGAATTGAAACGCGTTCTCTTGACTCTGCCGGCGGAATTGAAAGTCACCGCGCTCGGAGACCAGTCGATATTTGTTCTGGCCTCCATCCAGGGTGTGGAGCGCGAAGCCCTGATCGCCGCGGGTTTGACCGCCTTGATGATCCTGATGTTCCTGGGAAGCTGGCGCAGCACGCTCATCGTCTGTATTTCGATTCCGCTTTCTATCCTCTCGTCTCTGTGCATCCTGGGCCTGATGGGGCAAACCATCAACGTCATGACTCTGGGAGGCCTGGCGCTGGCGGTCGGCATTCTCGTCGACGACGCGACCGTCGCCATCGAGAATATTCACCGCAACATCGGCATGGGGAAACCGCTGGTGCGAGCCGTCATCGATGGGACTGCGCAGATCGCCATTCCGACTTTTGTCTCCACGCTTGCCATCTGCATTGTCTTCGTTCCGGTGCTGCTCTTGACTGGTACGGCGCGTTATCTCTTCACGCCTCTCGCTATGGCGGTAGTCTTCGCGATGGCCGCTTCGTACCTCTTATCTCGTACGTTGGTCCCCACCATGGTGGCTTATCTCCTTGAGTCGGAGGTCGAGCTCTATCAATCGGGTGACGAAGGAGAAACGCGCGGTGGCAGGGGCTTGCTCTGGCGCTTGCACTACCTGTTCAACGCGTTCTTCGAAAAGCTCCGTTTCCGTTACGTCGGCCTGCTCGATTGGTCCCTGCAGCACCGCGGACCGGTCTTAATCGCCTTCATGGCGTTCTCCGTCGCTTCGCTGGGCTTGATGTGGCTGGTGGGTGAAGACTTCTTTCCCGATGTCGATTCCGGCCAAATGCGGCTACATGTCCGGGGTCCCGCAGGCACGCGCATCGAAGAGACCGAAGTGCGTTTCGCCGCGGTCGATCGCGCCATCCGTGAGATCATTCCGCCCAGCGAGATCAGCATGGTGCTCGACAATGTCGGCGTCCCGAACAGCTGGACGAGCCTCGCGCAAGGCGACGTCCCCACGATTTCCAGCGCCGATGGCGAGATCCTTATCTCACTCAACAAGGAAAAGCACGGCCCCGTTGGCAACTATCAAGTCCTGCTGCGGAAGCGTCTCCGCGAGAAATTTCCGGACATGACGTTTTTCTTCCAGCCCGCCAACATCACTACCCAGATTCTCAACTTCGGTCTTCCCGCACCCATCGATTTGCAAGTGGTGGGACGCGACGCCGACGCCAATTACAGGATTGCCGAGCAACTCGCCGCCAAGATCGCGTGCATCCCCGGCGCCGCCGACGTGCATGTTCACCAGGTCGTCGACCAGCCGGAGATCCGCTTAAACGTGGATCGAGTCAAGGCCTCCGAGTTCGGAATGACGCAGCGCGATGTCACCAGCAGCCTGCTGATCTCCCTCAGCGGCAATGGCTCGGTAGCGCCGAATTATTGGGTCAACTGGAACAATGGCGTCAATTACAACGTCGGCGTGCAGACGCCGCAATACCGCGTGGATACACTCGACGCCCTGATGCGTACACCGGTGACGGCTCCGGCCGGCACCGTCAACAGCACCACACCGGGTTCGATGGCTGGTACGGCCGCGGGCGCAATCGCCTCGGTGGGCACATCGCCCAATGGCGCTTCCCAAGCCTACGGGAATCCGGGCGCGCTCGAAGGCAGCACGCAGCTGCTCTCCAACCTGGTCACCATGAAGCGCGATTACGCCCCCGTGATCGTCAACCACTACAACGTGTGGCCGGTGTTCGATGTTTACGCCAACGTCGACCGGCGCGACTTAGGTGGGGTGGGAGCCGAAGTCGAAAAGATCATGCGCGATGAAGAGCCACACCTGCCGCGCGGCACCACCTTCGCTTTGCGCGGCCAGATCGATACAATGAAATCATCCTTCTTCCGCCTGGGCTTGGGTATGGCCTTCGCGGTGGTTCTGGTTTATCTGTTAATGACCGTTAACTTTCAATCGTGGCTCGATCCCTTTATCATCTTGACTGCGCTGCCCGGCGCGCTGGCCGGCATTCTCTGGATTCTCTTCGTCACCGGCACCACCCTCAGCGTCCCCTCGCTAATGGGCTCCATCATGTGTGTCGGTGTCGCCACGGCCAACAGTATTCTGATGGTCACGTTCGCCAACGATGAGCGCGCTGTAGTCGATTCCGCCCGCGAAGCCATGCTCTCGGCCGGCCACGCGCGCATCCGCCCCGTGCTGATGACCGCGACTGCCATGGTGTTGGGCATGCTTCCCATGTCGCTCGGACTGGGCGAAGGCGGTGAACAGAACGCCCCGCTCGGACGCGCCGTCATCGGCGGTTTGGCGTTCGCCACCGTCACGACGCTTTTCGTCGTTCCCATCATCTACAGTTACTTGCGCCACAAGCCTCCCATCGATCATGAGCGCAGGCTTGCCGCGAAAGAACAGCAAGGCTCGTTCGAGCCGCGTTGGGATGGAGGAAGCGGCCGCTTCTGAAATTCCATGCGCCCCCTCAATCCCAATCCGCCCGAGTCCGGCGATGTCGATCTCGTTCAGACCACCGAAGAGCGCCTGCGCCGCGAGAACGAAGAACTGCGGCGGCAACTTCAGGAGCATCAAGCCCATGCGCATGGCGCTTCTCCCAAGCGTCTCTGGCATCCGTCGGGTCTGACCGTTGCGGTAATCGTCCTCGGTCTGACAGTGCTCATTGCGGCGGCATTCTTCGCCGGCTATATTCCGCTGCGCAAGCGCCAGGCCCTCATCCGCGCCGAGGCGCAAGAGTACGAGCAAGCGCTGCCGCGCGTCGAGGTGATCCGCGTGGAGCGCTCGCCGCGTCAGAGCGACTTGCTGCTGCCCGGCAGTATGGAGCCGGTCACGGAAGCTCCCATCTTGGCGCGCGCCGATGGCTACATCAAGCGCCGTCTGGTGGATATCGGCGACCGCGTTCGTGCCGGCCAGCCAGTCGCCGAGATTGAGGCGCCGGAACTGGTCGATCAGGTGGCGCAGGCCAAAGCGACACTCGCGCAGTCGCACGCCGCGCTCGATCAGGCGCAGGCCAACCTCCAGCAAGGTAAAGCCACTCAGGGAATGGCCAAACTCACGGCTGACCGGTGGCGCGAACTGGCGGCCGAAGGAGTCGTTTCGCGGCAGGATAACGACAACTACCAGTCTCAATACCAGGCGCAAACCGCCAATGTCGAAGCGCTCGAAAAGGCGATCGCCGCGCAGCGCAGCAACATCGCTGCGGCCGAAGCCAATTTGGCGCGCTTGAACGAAATGGAGAATTACCGGCTGGTGAAGGCGCCTTTCGATGGAGTCATCACTGTTCGCAATGTCGATCTGGGCGCGCTGGTCACCGCCGGCAGCACCCTGCTTTTCCGCATCGCACAGACGAATACGCTGCGCACGTACGCCAACGTGCCGCAGGCGAATGCCAGTTCCATACGGGTCGGCCAGCCCGCGCACCTCACCGTGTCCAACCTGCCCGGCCGAAGTTTCACCGGAACGGTTACCAGGACCTCCAATGCGCTCGACCCCAACAGCCGGACCTTGCTGGTCGAGGTTCAGGTTCCCAATGGCGACGGTGCTCTCCTGCCGGGAATGTATGCGCAGGTCGATTTCAGTAGCTCGCGCCCGGATCCTCCGGTATTGATTCCCAGCGACACGTTAATCGTGCGCGCCGATGGCACGCAGGTGGCGGTAGTGCGCCCCGATCACATAGTTCACATGCAGAAGATCGCCGTCGGACGGGATTATGGCGATCGCCTCGAAGTCCAGAGCGGCCTCGCCGAAGGCGACCTGATCATCACCAACCCAAGCGACCTGGCCCGCGAAGGCTCGCAAGTTACGCCCGTCCTGACACAACTACCGCCCCGCGATCACTAGGGTTTTCACCGAGAGTCGATGAGAAGGCCGGTCTGTAGTGGGAGCCGCGACCGTGAGGGAGCGGGGGTACCACCGAAAGCTCACAAGTCCGCTCGGTGGGCTAGTGGAACGTCTCCAAGTATTTTCCCGTGAACGAGTCCACCAGTACGGAAATGCCCGCGGTTCCTACCGATTCGCCCCAAATCACGCGCCAGGACGGATTCGGAAAGTTTTCATGCATTTCGAGCTCGAAGGAGATCGTGATTTTCGGATTTTGCTTGTCGTAGTCGGCAGCCTCCTTCAGCGCTGTCCGGTACGCGGCGTCGCTGTCAGTTTTCACGGTCGAAATCAAGAAGGCTTTACTCAAAGGTCCGGACCAGCTTTCCTGCGGCCCGGGAAACACACCCTGGTGTAGGTTGCCTTCCCCTTCAATCACCGAATACGTGTAAGAGCGGGCCATGCTGGTGGAGGCGGAGGTGAAGGTCGCCTGCCACGCGCCGGCCTTCCCGCGCACCTCCGGCACCTCGGTAAGATGAATGCTGTTCAGCTTGAGCACATTGACATCGGGAGCCCAGGAACGGGCCACTTGATACATGCGGAACAGAGCAGTCTGCCCGGTTACGGGTTCCGCGGGCGTCTCGGCTTTCTTGGCTTCGGTAACCGGCTGCTCGGAACAGCCCGCGAGGGTTAAGATGATGCCGTAACTCAGTGGAAACAAGAACTTTTTCATTTTTTCCATTCCATTCTAGCAGCGCCCCGCGAGCGATAATCGTGGTGAGGACGCATGAACAAACCGCTGTTGATCGCGCTGGGAATTGCCGTTCTGGTGGTCGCCGCCATCGTGGGCGGAGTGTTCTACGTGCAGCGCGGCGCCCATGTCGAGTTGCAGGGCAAGATCCTCAAGGTCCGCACTGCACCGCTCGATGAGAGCAATTCCGTGGCCGTGCTGGATTTCCGATTCACCAATATAGCCGATTATCCTTTCACCGTGCGCGAAGTCACGGTGTCGCTGGAGGACAGCTCGGGCAACCGCATCGAAGGGATGACCATCGCGGAGACGGATGCGCGGCGCCTGTTTGAATCGATTCCGCTACTGGGCGAAAAGTATAACGCGTCGCTGATCGTGCGCGATCAGATTCCTGCCCATGCTTCCGAAGACCGCATGATCGCGGCGAGCTTCCACATTCCCGAAGCCCAACTCGACAAGCGCCGCGGGTTGACCATCCGCGTGGAAGATGTGGACGGGCCGGTTTCCGAAATCAAAGAGAAGTAGCTACGGCCGCCGTAGAATTGCGTGGTGGGGATCGAGCGTCGCCTTCAACGGCGGTTGCCGCAAGCTCACCGTGAATGTTTCGGCCTCTCCCCCGGTGCGCACCCAGTGGGTGACCGTCCGGCCCTGCGCCAGTTCGATCTCCACCGGCACGAGCGCACTGAAGTCTTCCGGAACTTCGGTTTGCGTCAGTGTGCCCACCACTCTCCAGGAGGGCGCTTTTCCGCGGATCGTATAATTCAGCTTCAGCGCGGGAATGCCGGTACCATACACCCACTGGTCGAAAAAAAGCTCCAACTTCGGGTCGTCGGATTTGGATGGAAGAAACTCGGATGCCAACATACGGAACTGCTCCGTGGTAATCTCGGCGCGCCCATACCGCTTCATGAGCTCCGCAAGCATGGCGAGAAACCGCTCCTCACCCATGCGTTGCCGCAACATGTGCATGATCCAAGACCCTTTGCCGTAGGTGATGGCGCGCCAGGCGCGGGGCTCCAACGAGCTTTCGAGGCGCATGCCGAAGACGATGGGACCGGCGGAGTCGATCGGCTGCCCGTCATCGCGTTTTGTCAGCAGGTCGGCGCGGTAGCCGTCCAGCAGCAGCTCCACTTCCCGCGGCCCATTGCTTTTTTCCAGGTATAACAGGGCGGAGTAGTTCGCCAGCGCCTCCATGAGCCAGTCGTCGCGATAGGAGGGGCTGGCCACCTGGGCGCCCCACCACTGGTGCGCGGTTTCGTGCACTGCCAACAATTCGTCGTAGAACAGATCTTCGGCTCGCAGCGGGCGGCCCGCGGGAGGGCTGATATAGGAGCGTGTGGCCAGATAAATCAGCCCGGGATACCCCTGCCCAAAGTCGCCCGGGATCGGCGAGACGGTGAGATGGGAAAGCGCCGGAGGACCGAACTTGGATGACATGAACTCGATGGTAGAGCCGACCGTGGAGGCCAGAAGCTGCAAGCGCGCCAGCGGGTCCACCGATGGGGAAGTAGTTGTCGAGACCTCTGGAAGGCCCAGGCGATGAAGCGAGTCGCGGCCTCGTCCGGCTTGCGGCAGGATGAGGTTCTGGCGCGGCGCCAGTGCCGGGTCAAGCAAGCGGTTCGCGTACAAATCAACTACGTAGTTATCCCCGGAAACTTGGGCGTGGGCATAGTCGCCCAGGTTGAAGCCTGCCAGCCGGATGGGCGCCTGCGGCCGGCGGCGCGTAAAGCGCCAGTCGCCTTCGGTCCGGTCTTCGAGCACCTCGCCCGGTGTCACCAGCACCAAGTTGCGAGGGTAGCGAAAACTGAGGTCGAATGTCGCGAATTGGTCCCCCATGCTGGGGTACCAGTTGGCGCGCGCGGCGACGTAGTAAACGCGCTCGCCCTTCTGCTCGATCACCGTTCCGGAGTGGTGAAACTCGAATTCGTGTTCCACGCCCGAGTGGAGCGGAACGGGGGGCATGACCAGAAACAGATCGTTCTCCCCACGCCCGAAATTCCCCTTGGGCGCATCGCGCTGCAAGACCTCCGCGGGCATGCCGTCCACTTTGACTTCGCTGACGGCCATTTCCGCGGCGATCTCGAATGGCACAACCCGCACGCCGTCCACCGCCGTCGTCACCTTGATGCGCGTCACCGCACTCAGCTTCAAGTCCGGTTCCACGGTGGCGTCCACGCGGAAGTCGCTCAACTTCAGTTTCGGCAATGGCTGCGACCGCGCGGAGCGGGCTGGAAACCGCGTCCAGATATCGAAGAACGTGCGTTTGCCTCGTTCCGTGAATTGGCCGACGGCCATCTGATCCTCACTCTCCGGGTCGTCGAACAAAACATAATTTCCCAACTTGGCGCTTTGGAACGCCGCGATAAAGAGCGCCGGCTGGCGCACCGGGAGGTTTAGCAGATCGAGCGCCAGCCGGGTATCGTAGCCGGAGCTGATGTTGCGAAGAACGGGAGTCCATTCGCTCTCCATCAAAGCGCCCATCTCCGGGGATTTGCGATTAGCGGGATTGCTCGGAATCTGATCCATCACTGCCTGATAGTCGTTGCCGGTGAACAGGAAGACGGCGGCGCGGAAGTGGTCGTCGAGGTTCGGCGCGCCAGTGTAAGTAGCGAGCGATCGGCGTTCGGCCAGATTCGGAGGCCGCACCATGACCTCGGCGTCTCCGTTCTCCACCTGGCTCGTAAACACAGCCGCCAGGCGCCGGCCTGCCACGGGCTTGCTGAAAATCAGATAGCCGTCGGTCAGATAGATGCGCGCGTCGTCCTTGACCAGCGTGAGATCGCGAACGCGATAACACTCGTCACGATCGAGAGAATTCTCGCGGATCGCCGAGGCGAGGTCGGAAGCCGTGCCTGCCAATAGGGGTGATCCCATCGCCAAGAGCACGGCGGGAGCTAAGGCCCGCATTCGAGATTATCATCTCAAAAAACGCACCGGCGACAAGATGCCATGCCGCCACTCACGCCCGTTTCTCCACATGTGAACTGCGAATGGGAACCGGGTCGGAATGCGGGCGGCCGGGAAGCGCCGGCCCCGCAGAGTCAGTGGGATAGCCCGCTAGTGCGCTCGATCGCGCGGCCCTCCGTGTCGCCGCGCAGCCAGAGAAACACCGGGGCCATGGGCGTCGGCGAGGGCCAGGGCAAAACGATGCGCAGGGTCTGGCGGTCGCCTTCGCCGGCTACGCTCAGCGGCGGGCCCGCTATTGGTAAGCCATTCGTCGCGCTCCAGCCGGCCTTCTCGATCGTCTCCAGATCGTGGCCCTTCACAACCGCGATGTAGCCTCCTTGCGCAGTTTCATTGGTCAATATGACGCTTTCGATGCGCGGCAACCGAATCACGCGACCCACCACGACAGCGTCCGATGAGCCGGCCGATTCGGTGTCGACCGAAGCTTGCAGCGTGCATCCTGGCGTTCCCACCGCTCCCGGATCGGCCGACGCGAAGAGCAGGCCTTCCCCCAGATAATCGAGCTTCGCGGAGGCGCGCTTTTCTCCCGCGCGTACGCGCACGGCTTCGAGTGTGCGGGCGCTCTCCGCGCAGTCCAGGCGCAGCGCCGGCTGCGCGTCGGCGTTTTCCACCTGGATCGACAGTCCCACGAACGACCCGGCGGGCACCTCGCCGGGGCGCAGCCACGCGGATAATTCCCCAGGAGGCGCGGTCTTCACGCTGACGATGCGTGGCTGCGGGCCCAGCACGACCAGCCCGCCGGCCATTCGTGCGGCATCCGGCACGCCACCGACGGCCAACTCGAGCGCGAAGCTGTCTCCCTTTCTGGCACCCGCATCGAGCGATACAAAAAGGTCGCGCTCGTCGCCGTGGATATCGCCCAGGCGGAAGGCCGCGTGCTCGGCGGTGAGGCCCTCCAGCCGATCCAATCCCGAACCGCGCAGCACCAGCTTCCGCTCCTTGGCGCCGACATTGACCCGCAGCGGCAGGTTGTCGATTTTCGGAGCGGCCGGAAGTACGCGCACCGGCACGGTTTGTGTGGACCCTCCGGTCTGCGCGAAAACCAGCAGATACTCGCCGGCGCGGTAATGGTTGGTATCGACCTCCACTTCCATGGATCTCTGCGGTCCAGCGCGCGGTCCGATGGGAAGCACGTAATCCAAATCGGCCGGCGTACTGCCGAGCCGGCCCGCTCTGCGAATCGAGACATGCTCGACAAACTGGAAATCGGCGCCGTCGAGATGCACCGGCACGACTCCCGCGCCATCCACCAGGGCGAAGCGGGAATTCGCCGCGATGCTGACGGCCTTGGCATCGGCCAAAGGCGCCAAATGAAACTCCCCCGTGACGGTGGCGGTGCCCCAATCCCATCGGCCGTCCAGATGATAGACGCCTGGCTGGGCCACCGTTCTGCGCAAATCGAGTTCCAGGGAACGCCGCTGATCGGAGCGGATCTTCACGCGAACCGGCGCCCCGGGTCCCGTCAGGGTCCAGTCACGAACGCGGTCCACCAACGGCCAGTCGTCGATGGATTTGAGTTTGACCGGCACGCTCGAGCGCGTGCCGATCGGCAGCCAGGCCGGCTGCGCCAGGGTGACGGGCGGCGGCCCGCTATTCACTGCCCGATGCGCCCAGAGATAGACGAACCGGTTGTGTGTACCGGTGGTTTTGCGCTGGGCGCAGATCGTGAGGCCCTCGTCGGCGGCCGGCTCGGCATACACGGTGCGGAATTCCGTATCGGGCATGAGCCACTGCTTCACTTCCGGCAACGCGCCGCCCCCCGGCACGATGCCCCCGGCATTCTCGAAAAACATGGAAGTGGCCTGGCCCATCCTCGTAGCGGAACCGGCGCGTTTCCCGGCGCCCAACGGATTGTAGGCCGCCATCACCGGATTCAGCGCGCGCACCAGGGCAAACAACACCTGGTCGGACGAACTGAGGCGAGCAGGAGCGGCATCGGTCTCATCGTCGCCGCTATCTTCGATCTCCGCCAAGGCGTCGATGGTGTCCTCCAGATCTTCGGTCTGGTCGGCGTAGGTGGCCAGTTCCGAGATCAAGTCCTCGTCTTTCGAGACCAGCTTGGTGACCCGCTTCTCGTCCAAACCTTGCGGTCCGAAAACGAGCAGGACCGCTCCCACCGGGAACGGCATCGTCCATTCCGCGGTGCCGTCGAGCGCATGCTCGTCCAGAACAGTCACTCCCTCGGCCGAAGCCGTGGGCGCCGGCACAACCACCAGCGCAATGCGCGCATTCTTCTTCAGGTCGGGCGGAACCTTAACCGGCGTCGCGGCCAGTTTGTAACCCTTGCCGATGGTGTTCACGACGCGGATCGGCAGCGGCGCCCCTGAACCGGTGGCGGGCGAAATTTTGATTAGAAACGTCGCCAGAGGAACGGAACCAATGCAGCTTCGCGGAGGGGTGGCGCAGAAAGCCGCCGAACTTAGCAGTATCAGCAGGAGAGGCGCGTATCGCATGGGGCTGTCCTCTGGGCGCTAAACCAAGTTCCTCCTATGTTAGCTCGCCCTCCAGCCGAAGTTTGCAAGTACCGTACCGGAGGTTTCGGTCCCGCCTCCCGTACCAGAACCGAGGGATCAACCACTAATGTTTTTCGGGGAAACCGCCGATGCTGAGATTGGATGTCAGCAGCAGACGATTTAGTCCTCGTGGAGTTAATGCTCAACCGGTTTCGGCGCCTGGTGGGAGAGCTGCAGCGCGGTTCGATTACCCGCAACGATTTCCAGCCTTGGGAAATCGAACTCCTTCTGGACATTGAGAACTGCCACCTGGAGCGGCGGCGGAAGATGGATATTCTCCGCCAGTATCAAAGGGCCGTGGAGCGTCAATTGGAAATGGGAAGCGGGCCGCCCATGAAGCTTTCCGAGTTCCTCCAACTGCGCGCCAGCAAGCGTGAGGAGAACTCTACTCGAGAATGACGCGCCGTCCCTCGACGCGGTATTTGCCGCTGAGGACGATACCAATCGCAACCGAATAGATCCGGTGTTCTTCTTTTAGGATTCGCTGCGACAACGTCTCCTCCGTATCGTCATCCTGAACCGGAACGGTAGCTTGCAGGATCACCGGGCCGGCATCCAGGTACTCATCCACGAGATGCACCGTGCAGCCGGTCACCTTTACGCCATAAGTGAGCGCTTGATGCTGGGCATCCAACCCCGGGAAGGCCGGCAGCAGGGAAGGATGGATATTCAGGATACGGTTCCGGAACTCGCGGACGAACGTAGCGCTCAAGACGCGCATGTAGCCCGCCAGGCAGATGAGGTCGACCTGGTACTTTTTCAGCTCTTCGATAAGGGAGCGGTCGTAAGCCTCGCGGTCCACTCCTTTCGACGGAATGACCACAGTGTGGATTCCCCGCTCGCGCGCGAGCGCGACGCCCCGGGCTTCCGGGCGATTGCTGATCACCACGGCGATCGATGCTTCGATGGCGCCTCGCGCCACACTGTCGGCGATGGCTTCGAAGTTCGACCCGCGGCCGGAGAGTAGAATTGCCAACCGCTTCATCGGTACTCCAGGCGCGGGCGCCGGGGACGATGTTCCACCACGGCGCCGATGCGAAACGGAGATTCGCCTAAGCGGCGAAGCACGGCTTCCGCCTTGGCAACGCCGCGCGCCGGCACCGCCAGGATCATGCCCACTCCCAAATTGAAGGTTCTCCGATAGTCGTCTTCGGGGATGTTGCCGATGCGCCGCATCACCTCGAACAGCGGCGGAATCTTCCAGGCCCCTGTTTCGATGCTGGCCGCCAGTGCGCGTGGCAGCATACGGGGCGTGTTATCGGTGATGCCGCCACCGGTGATGTGAGCCGCACCGTCGAGCAGGCCGGCCGCGATCAACGCGCGAATCGGCTTGAGATAACTACGATGCACGGCCAAAAGAGCGTCGCCGACGCTGGCGCCGATCTCGGGCAGAACCGTTTTGGGTCCGTATCCGGCGCGCTCGAACAGAAGCCGCCGGGCGAGCGAGTAACCATTGGTATGAAGGCCTGTCGAAGGAAGTGCCAGCAGCGCATCGCCGATGCGCACCCGGTTGCCGCCCAGCAACCCGGAGCGTTCCGCCGCCCCGACGATGAACCCCGCCAGATCGTACTCGCCGGCCGCATACAGGCCCGGCATTTCGGCGGTCTCGCCGCCGATCAGCGCGCATCCGTTCGCCTGGCAGCCGCGGGCGATGCCGGCCACGACGGCTGCCGCGACGGCGGCATCCAGTTTACCCACCGCGAAGTAGTCCAGGAAAAACAACGGCTTCGCGCCTTGCACGGCAATATCGTTCACACAGTGGTTCACCAGATCCTCACCCACGGTATCGTGCCGTCCGGTGAGAAAAGCAATCTTGAGCTTGGTGCCCACGCCATCGGCCGAGCTGATTAAGACCGGCCGGCGCAGTCCCGAAAGCTGATAGGCGGCGCCGAAGCTTCCAATGTCGGTAAGGACACCGCGCGTAAATGTCTGGCGCGCCGACTTCTTGA
>Ga0335078_10012920_pt1 | contig 12372 bp, 17 predicted proteins | sample Lox_Sample_32_FD_206711 | JGI IMG/M metagenome (GOLD analysis project Ga0335078, IMG submission 206711) | Soil microbial communities from Loxahatchee National Wildlife Refuge, Florida, United States - Lox_Sample_3.2 | ecosystem: Environmental > Terrestrial > Soil > Wetlands | place: USA... | reverse complement strand
ATCAACGCTTTCAAGATAAGCACATTTGGCACCGTCAATTCTTACTTTCTTATTCCCAGTTCCAGCCGTAGCAGGAGTCAGATGCGGAATCATTGCCGCAGCAAGGTTAACAAGCTGTTGCTCGGTGACTTGCGGTAATGAAATTCCGGCCTGCACAAGCTGAACGATTTGAGCAACGATCTGCTGGGTTGTCAGCGGTTGAGGACCGGGACGCGGCGCCGCTTGCTGAATTTCCCATTCATGCAGAGGATTAAAGCGTTCGGCGATTTTAAGTTCTCGCGCATATTCTTCGTATAGCGACCAAATGATCGGCTCAAGTTCCTCTGATGCTTTTTCAGCCTTAAGCCCAAGATCGGTTTTGGCTTCTTCCCGATTTATCGGATGTCCGTGAAAATAGAGATTGGATTTTAAATTTTCGATCAGTTTATCAATTTCGTGTTGTTGCCCTTTAGGGATGTGTTTTTGAAGAAGCTTTCTCGCGATCATTCTGGATTGGTGATGCGATCGCTGAACATTCCCTAGTGCGAGCGGATGAATCTTTTCGGTTAAGGCTATTATTGCTTGGATCAGTTCATCTTCATGCTGAACGCCGACGTCCTCTTTGATCAAGGTAAAATATGCAGTTACATCCTCAACGCTAATTGGAATCAATTGACCGGGATTGTGCGGGTGCGGCGGATTAAATGCATTTGTGACGCTAGGATCAATTGGACCCAAGCAGCCCATTTTGTGCATGATAACCTTATCGGCCCCAAGAGCAATTAATGTCGCTGCACTGAAAGCATGATGCGGGACCAAAACTGTAAAGTCTTTCGTGTACTCTCGTATTAGATTTACGAGGCGCCACGGAGTAGTGCCGGAACCACCATTACTGTGAATGAAGAGATCGACACCTTTTTTAGCCTTCTGTTTTGCACCCTCCAGCACATCATGAATAAGGGGCAGAGAGTCGTCGCCAAGCTGTATCTCTAGTCCCGGCCTGGTCGAAGTAATGTATGTGATAAGTAATCGTCCCTCTCGGGCCGCTTCAATTTTGCCGATTAAATCCTTGCGCTTCTCGCGAGCGGATTTTTCAGGCGGCGCGCCATTTGGCGCGGGTTCGCTTGCCATCCCATCCCCCGTTTTCCCCGAGGTATACTCTCGCAACCAGGGCGGGAAAGCAAGACGGGTGCAGTCGATAGATAACGACTTATCTGGCCGATCTTGCGAGGAATGGCTAGTGCCGTCTTTTACGTTTAGCCGTTAGGCTGCTTTCCGCTTTCGGCGTCGCGATTGTCGCTTCTTCGATTGCGACGGCATCCCCTTCGGCCCCATACTCTTGAGCGGCTTGGGGCGGGTGTTCAGCGCGCGGCGGACTAGCTTTTCAAAGCGTTGTTGCGCCTCGGCTTCACTGTATTGATCATTGTCTTGTTGCGTTGGAGTTCTGCCCATGACGAAACCTGCTATTTTGTGGGAGCACAATCTACAAAACGCCAGAACGCAAATTATTTCCCAAGGTGAGGTAATATATGCGTTTAACCTGCTTCAAGATAGGTTTTTCAACATTTTCCTCTTGGCTATTGCGCTCGAACGCCCAGACCAATTTTCCGCAGGTATCCGGTTTTATGATCACGCGCTTACTATGTGGCACGTCCTTCAATCCGACAATCAACAGCGCAAGCTTGCATTGGCCGCGATTTCATCGGTGCCTACGTCGCTGAATCTCAAACATGGCCTCAAGCGACTAGAGTGGGCGCGAACAAAAGCAGACAAACTTTCCGAATACCGGAACCTGCTCGCGCACAACACGATAATGTTTCGCGGTCGAGCAAAGGGCAAGCAAGTTGCCTTTGTTCCAGAGTTCGGAGGCAACAGCACCCGCCCGATGCATCGCCAGCGGCTGGGCGCGATCAAGGGACGGCGGTTTTGGCGGGCGCTCTGTGTGGACCTTTTGAACCTCAGCGATTACGTCCAGTTCTGCGGACGGCACATTTATGTGCTCGATTACCAGCGCCGGAACGTGGACGTGATAGGGATGCCGAAGACATGGCCAAAAAGACCTCGGCTAAGGTCTCTGCCTCTAATTCGGCGATTGGAAGCGTCTCTGCCCAAAGTGGCCGCCGCAAAACGTCGAGTCCGGCGTCGATCATCGCCCGGGTCACCTTGACCGTTTTGGGATTATGTTCCGCTTTTCGTGCGTTATTCATGGCCGCACCAAAATACCATTAAAATAAGGCTTTTCGCTGCCTTGTCAGGGATTACTACCTCTAGCGGTATGTGGAGTCAAGTCCATAATTGGGAAAATAGTCGTGACAGCCTCGGGGTCCCTTGCTATGAATGGCGCACGCTCTACAGTTGCGTCCGGTTGACCCCGCCTTGCGGCGGCCGCGCGCCGCGCCCACACTCGGCGCGGGGCGGGGACCCGGAGGTTGCGAATGCCGGACAGCGACGACCGCAACATTTCGACGCCCGAAGCGCGCCCCGTCGCGCAGAGGCCGCGCCATCTGCTGGTCGGCGTCATCATCGGCGCGATCCTGCTGCTGATCGCGATCGCGGCGGTGCAGATGCATTAGTCCGCCCACGCGGAATTCTCGCCATGACCGAAATCCCGCAGGCCGCGCTGCGCGGGCGGGAGAGGTATGCCGACGGCGATCCCGTTTCCGACATCTTCGCCGAGACCGGGCTCACGTCGAACCGCCTGTACTACTGGGTGGACGGCGGCAACGGTCGGCTGCCGCCGATCCCGCGCCGCCGCGCCTCCGGCGGCATCAAGGGCGCGGACAGCGCGCGGCGCGCCTTCGTCACGCGGATGATGCGCGCCGCCGACCACAGCATGCAGCAGATCGAGGCGCGCATGCAGAGCGCCGGCCTCGGAGGAGGGGAGCAGGACGACGACGTGCGCGCGTTGGCGGTGTTGGCGCGCGTCATGCGCGACTTGACCGCGCTCGACGAAAGCAATCGCCAGAAGCGTGAGGCCGGCCGTTCGCATGACGAACCTATCCCCCGAGACATCAACGAGCTCCGCCGAAGACTTTCTCAAAGACTGGCGGGACTCATCGCCGCAGATAAGGCGAAAATTTCTTCAGACGGTTCCGCCTGACGAAGGCGAAGCACTCGACGGCTGGTGGGAGGTCTTTGCTCACGACCATCAGCGTCCGCCGCAAAGCGGTTGGACCACCTGGCTCATCCTCGGCGGGCGCGGCGCCGGCAAGACGCGCGCCGGCGCCGAATGGGTGCGCGAATTGGCCTTGCGCGACGCGACGGCCTGCATCGCGCTGGTCGGCGAGACCGAGCACGACGCGCGCGAGGTGATGGTCGAGGGCATCTCCGGCGTGCTCGCGGTGCACTGCGCCGACGAGCGGCCACAATGGATTCCCTCGCGCCGGCGGATCGAATGGAAAAACGGCGCGGTGGCGCAACTGTTCTCGGCGGAGGACCCCGAGCAGCTACGCGGGCCCCAGTTTTCCGCCGCCTGGTGCGACGAACTCGCCAAGTGGCGCCAAGCCGAAGCAACCTTCGATATGCTGCAGTTCGGGCTGCGCCTTGGCGAACGGCCGCGGCAGGTGATCACCACCACGCCGCGGCCGATCGCGCTCCTCAAGAAGCTGATCGCCGATCGCTCGACCGCGACCAGCCGCGCCGGCACGCAGGCCAACGCCTATAACCTGGCGCCGGCCTTTCTCGAGCACGTGCTTGCGCGCTACGGCGGCACGCGGCTGGGGCGGCAGGAGCTCGACGGCGAGATCATCGAGGAGCGCGATGACGCGCTGTGGACGCGGGCGCGGCTCGAAGCCTGCCGCGTCGCGGCGGCGCCGCCGCTCACGCGCATCGTGGTGGCGGTCGATCCGCCTGGCTCGGCGCGTGAAGGCGCCGACGCCTGCGGCATCGTCGCGGCGGGACGCGGCAGCGACGGCCTGTTCTATGTGCTCGAAGACGCGAGCGCGGCGGGCTTGTCGCCGCAGGCCTGGGCGGTGAAGGCGATCGCGCTGTGGCGGCGGCTGCAAGCCGATTGCCTGGTGGCCGAGGTCAATTTCGGCGGCGACATGGTGCGCGCGGTGGTGCGCGAGGCGGACGCCGCGGTGCCGGTGGTTATGGAACGGGTGGCAATTTCCAAAGTGCGGCTCGAACAATCGATATTTCACGAGCGCGCAAAATTCCGGGTGCCGCCGCAAGATTGCGTAAAGCGCTGATTCTTGCGCGACGAAACGTGTTGGAAGCGAAGAGCTTTTGACTGCGCGGGTGATCGATCTCAGCTCAGACGTGGACGCGTGCTGGATGCCGCGTGGACGGCTTAGCGCCGCTTCTTGCGTTTGGCCTTCTTCGTTTCCTTCGCCGGCTTCGACGCCGGCAACCGGACCACGCCCTCGCCCGACACCGGATCGGTGACGCCGAGGCTGCCGCCGAGGTCCTCGAGATCGTCGCGGAACGAGTCGAGGATGCCGATCATCTGCGGCCGCGCCGCGGCGAGCGCCTTGAAGCTCGCCCATTCGCCGACGATGCAGAAGGTCTGCTCGCCGGTCTTGACCAGCGTGCCGCCCTTGAAGCCCTTGAAATTCGGCCGCGCCTTGCGGTGCGCGGCGATGAAATGCTCCTGCCGCCCCGGCTTGACCCGGAAGCGCACGATGTTGAATGCCGTCATGTCGCCCTCCCAGACGTGAGGGCGATAGGTTTCCGCATTTTTCGCTCGCAGACAAGCCGCGCAGGCGTCAGGGGGCACGAGGTTGCAAGGTGTTCAATCGAATCCGTAACTTTCTCTCGCCGCGGGCGGGATAAGAGAATCTCACCGCGGCGCTTTCGCCGCCGCCTTCGCCGGCAGCGGGGCATCGACGTCGCCGGCATCGAGGCAACCGGAGATGACGGCGGAATAGATGTCGTTGCCGGAACGGATATCGCTCATGCAGGTGAACGGCTTTTCGTGGGCGGTGAACTTGAAGTAGCCGCCGCCGTCGCTCTTGGTGGTGTACTTGCCGTCCAGCGTCACCGTGCGGTTGGGCGCGGTTTCGCCGCTGATGATGACGTTGCCGTCGACGAAGCGCGATTCGTCGATGCGGATGTCGGCCCGCGCCGCGCCGGTCGCGGCGATGAAGGCGAGGCCGGCTGCAAGCCAGCGCATGCGCGTCTCCCTGCATGTGCGTCGCCCGTGCCCGGTTATCTAATCACGGGCAGAGCGGGCCGCAACGACTGCGTTATCCCACCCCTTGCAAAGGAGGGATGGAAGCAAAAATGTCCGACCTCATCCGCATCTTCAGCGAGCGCAGCGATCTCGCGCATCTGGCGCTGTTTTTATGGGCGACGTCGGCCTCGGCGCTCGCCTGGTACGCGCTGCGCGAGCTGACCGCGGCCAGCCGCCGCTTCGACGATTTCGTGCGCGAGCTTTCGCGCTTCAACGATCGCTTTAACGGGCATTTCGGAGGCCACTGATGGATACCTTGCACAGCGTACTGCGCTCGATCCGCGGCGAAACCAAGAGCCGGCGCGATCATCTCGACGTGTTCCGCGAATTCCTCGACCACCTCGACCGCGCCGCGCGGCGGCGCAACGCCCCGCGCACGATCAAGGCGAAGGGCAAGGCCAAGCGCGGACGCAAATAAGCGCCGCCACATTCACTGATGTCGTCCCCGCGAAGGCGGGGACCCAGTAACCCCTGTTTGTCCGCATCGCGCAGCCGGGGTTCCTGGGTCCCGGCTCGCGCTCGCATGCGCTCGCTTGGCCGGGACGACAGGAAGAAACCTGTCATGCTCGCACCTCATCCCGAACCCACCGTGGCGTCGGTGTTCGCGCCGCGCACCACCATCGACGCCGACGGCGCGGTGGAAGGCTACGCCAGCCTGTTCGGCGAGATCGATCAGGCGCGCGACATGGTGATGCGCGGCGCCTTCGCCGACACGCTGGCGCGGCGCGGCGTCAACCGCATTCCGATGCTGTTTCAGCACGGTCCGGCGGAGCCGATCGGCGTCTGGCTCGAGCTGCGCGAGGATGCGCGCGGGCTGCTGGCGCGCGGGCGGCTCATTCCGGAGGTGGCGCGCGCGCGCGAACTGCTTTCGCTCTTAAGCGCGGGCGCGATCGACGGGCTGTCAATCGGCTTCAAGACCGTGAAGGGCGCGATCGATCCGCGCACACGGGTGCGCCGCCTGATCGCGGTCGATCTGTGGGAGATTTCCATCGTCACGTTCCCGCTGCTCGCGGGAGCGCACGTGCGTGCGGTGAAGCAGGCGACCTCCCCGCCGAAGCTGTCACCGGCGCGCACGCGCGCCGAGCGCGATTGGGCGAAGCTCGCTGGCGCCGCCGCTACGCCGGCCGTTACGCCGTCGAAGTTGCGGGTCGCGTCGCGGCCGCAGCTCGTTTATCGCCGGCGCGACGGGACGGTCGAGTGCGGCAGTGTCCGCGCCTGGCGGCAGGCGTGGTGAGCGATGGCGTTGCTCGAACCCGAAGTCCGCCGCGCGCTATCGCTGCGCGCCATTGAAAGCGGCTTGCTCCGCCTGAAATGGCTGGCCGCCGCGACCCGCTTCGAAATCGCCATGCGCCGACACGACCGGGCGCTGAAGTATGCATACAAATACGACTACAACCCCGTCCAGCCGCGCGACGAGATTAACCCCGCCCGCGCCGCTACAGCTTCATGAAGCTCTTGAACTCGGTGATCACGTCCTCCCAGGTGGTCAGGTATTCGTCGATGTTCTCGCTGGTGCCGAGGCCGACGATGGCGTCCTGCTCGGCCCAGACCACGTTGTTGGGCTTCCAATAGACGCGCAGATAGCGCTTGGTCGTGTTCCACTCGTTGATCTTGCCCGGCGTCACGTCGGCTTTGTTCCAGCCGGCGGCGAACTGGATCTCGCGGCAGCTGTCGTCGACGCAATGGAAGAAATAGACGTCGAAATTGATGCCGGCGACCTTGCTTCTGACGATCACATTGCCGTTGTCGTCTTTGTCGATGCGGGCGGTAAGGCCGTGCTTGGTCATGATCTCGACCATCTGGTCGCGGCTCACGCCCCGCGCGGGCAATTCGAAGGCGGCGGCCGGCGCGGCGGCCAGAAACCCGATCGCTAGAACGGCGGCCAGCTTTGCGTAAGTCATGTCGAAGTCTCCCAAGATGCGTAGGCGAATATTCTGAAGCCGCGCGCGGGCATGCGCAAGCGCACCTTACGGCGCAGACGGGGATTTCCCGGCAATGACCGTCCAATGACGAATGCGGTGCGAGGCGCAAACCAGCGCTTGCGCGAGCACATTCACACACCCATCCACAAGGAGAAACCGATGGATATCGACACCCACACTGAGCTTGAGACCAAGGCGGGCATTCCGCTCGATGCCGTGGTCACGCATGCCGACATGATGCGCGCCTTCGAGGCGTTCAAAGAGGCGAACGACGAACGCATCGTCAAACGCGACAACGACGTCGTGCTGGAGGAGAAGCTCGCCCGCATCAATGCGACGATCGACGCGCAGGCGCGCCGGCTTGACGAGATGACGCTGAAATCGGCGCGGCCGGCGATCGGCTCCGAACGTGGCGCGCTGCGCTCGGCCGCTACCTTGGAGCACAAGGCGGCATTCGAGGCCTACGTGCGCTCGGGCGAAAGCGCCAACCTGCGCGCGCTCGAAGTGAAAGCGCTGTCGGCCGGCTCCAATCCGGACGGCGGCTACCTGGTGCCGCCCGAGGTGGAGACGCAGATCGGCGAGGGGCTGAAGGCGATCTCGCCGATCCGGGCGATTGCCGGCGTGCGCACCATCAGTGCCAACGTCTACAAGAAGCCGTTCATGACCGCCGGCCCCGCGGTCGGCTGGGTGGGCGAGACCGACGCGCGCACGCAAACGGCGTCGCCGACGCTCGACGAATTGTCGTTCCCGGCGATGGAGCTCTACGCCATGCCGGCGGCGACCGCGACGCTGTTGGAAGACGCCGCGGTCAACATTGACCAGTGGCTGGCGCAGGAGGTCGAGACCGTGTTCGCCGCGCAGGAGGGCACCGCCTTCGTCACCGGCGACGGTTCGAACAAGCCGAAGGGTTTCCTGTCGTATACGACCGTCGACAACGGCTCGTGGACCTGGGGCAATATCGGCACTGTGCCGACGGGCGCGGCCGGCGCCTTTCCGTCGTCCAACCCATCCGATGTGCTGGTCGATCTGGTCTACGCGGTGAAAGCCGGCTACCGGCAGAACGCCTGCCTCGTGATGAACCGCAAAGTCTTAGGCTTGGGCACGACCGACCCGGTCAGCGCCGAAGTCGCGCAATGGGCCACGATCGTGCTCACCGCCTATTTCGGCGGCCGCAGCCTGGAGAAGGTGGCGCGGATCATCGGCAAGAAATGAGCAGCGCTGCCGCTTGGCAGCAAAGCAGACGGCCGGCACACTCCGCGAATCCTCGCGGAGCGCTTTGCCATGGATATCTTCGACGCCGTCGCTACACGCTACTCCTGCCGCGCCTTTTTACCGACGCCCGTTCCCGAGACAACCGTGCGCGATATTCTCGAGCGCGCGGCGCGCGCGCCGTCGGGCGGCAATGTGCAGCCCTGGCGCGTGCATGCCTTGGCCGGCAAGAAGCTGGAGGAGCTGTGCGCTATCGTGAATTCGCGGCTTAACGAATTGCCGCGCTTCGAGGGTGCCGAATACGACATCTATCCGCGCGATCTGAAGGAGCCTTACGAAAGCCGCCGGCAACGCTCGGGCGTGATGCTCTACCAATCGATCGGGGTCACGCGCGAGGACCGCGCCGGCCGCTATCGGCAATACGCGCGCAATTTTTTGTTCTACGACGCGCCGGTCGGGCTGTTCTTCTCCATCGACCGCAGCATGGGTCCGCCGCAATGGTCGGATCTCGGCGGCTATATCCAGACCGTCATGCTGCTCGCCCGCGGCTATGGACTGCACGCCTGCGCGCAGGAGGCCTGGACGCATCTGCACAAGACCGTCCCGTCGTTCATCGGACTCCCCCCGGAATTCATATTGTTCTGCGGCATGGCGCTTGGTCATGCGGACGAGGGCGCGCCGATCAACCAATGGCGCTCGCCGCGCGAACCGCTCGATAGTTATGCGACATTTATGGGCTTCGACGGCTAGCCCTTCATTAATTTCATGCTTGCTGAACTTTTGCGTTCAGCCCGCGTTCACCGGCGCGTGCCTAAAATCCCGCCCATGCCGGTCCTCCAACATCTTACTCCTGTCTTGTTCGCCGGCCTGGTGGCGGCGCCGGCGATGGCCGCCGAGTTGCCGCAACATGCCTGCCTGAGCAAGGCCGAGCAGCGCGCGGCGGTCGCGGAGCATCACGCCATCCCGCTGGCACAAGCGGTCAAGACCCTGCACGCGCACGGCCACCGCGCCGAACTGGTGCGTGCCCGGCTTTGCCGCCATGGCGACAGCCTGGTCTACGTGCTGACTCTGCTGCCGCGCAGTGGCAAAGTGGCGCGGGTGACCGTTGACGCCACGAACGGCGAGGTTATCAACGGGCGCTGAGCGCATGATGCCGAAAAGTGGGAAGCGGTTTTCGGACATGGTCATGCGCTAGGCTTAGCGGAGATTGCCAAGTTGCGCCTGCTCGTCGTCGAAGACGATCCCGACCTCAACCGCCAGCTTTCGACCGCGCTGACCGACGCCGGCTACGTCGTCGATCGCGCCTTCGACGGCGAGGAAGGGCATTACCTCGGCGAGTCCGAGCCCTACGACGCCGTCATCCTCGACATTGGCCTGCCGAAAATGGACGGCATCTCGGTGCTGGAGGCCTGGCGGCGCACGGGCCGCGCCATGCCGGTGCTCATGCTCACCGCGCGTGACCGCTGGAGCGACAAAGTGCAAGGGTTCGATGCCGGCGCCGACGACTACGTGGCCAAACCCTTTCACTTGGAGGAGGTGCTGGCGCGCGTGCGCGCGCTGCTGCGCCGCTCGGTCGGCCACGCCAAGAGCGAATTCACCTGCGGACCGGTGCGGCTTGATTCGCGCACCGGGCGCGTGTCGGTGGACGGCAATCCGGTGAAGCTCACCAGCCACGAATACCGGCTGCTCGCCTACCTCATGCACCACGCCGGGCGCGTGGTGTCGCGCACCGAACTGGTCGAGCATCTCTACGACCAGGATTTCGACCGCGACTCAAATACCATCGAAGTCTTCGTCGGCCGCATCCGCAAGAAGCTCGGCGTGGAGATCATCCAGACCGTGCGTGGTCTCGGCTATCTGCTCTCGCCGCCGGGCGCATGATCCCCGAAAAGTGGGAACCGGTTTTCGGATAAGATCATGCGCATGAAAAAAGCCTGATCCGATGCGCGCCAACTCCCTTGCGCTGCGCCTGTTCCTCTCGGCCACCGCCTGGGCGGTGGTGATCCTGCTGATCACCGGCTTGGTGTTGTCGTCGATCTACCGGCATGCGGTCGAGCGCGCCTTCGACCGGCGGCTCGACGTCTATCTGCGCACGCTGGTCGCCGACGTCGCCTCGCCGGAGGAGGCGGGCGACAAGTTCCCGCAATCGATCGGCGAGCCGTTGTTCGAACTGCCGCTGTCGGGCTGGTACTGGCAGGTGACGCGGCTCGATCCCGACAAGCACGACGTGCGCGCCTCGCGTTCGCTGTGGGACGCCGGCCTGCCGCATCTGCAGGACCGCGGCGTTCCACCCGGTCCGGACGGCACGCGCCAGGGCTATGTCGACGGGCCGGAGGATCAGCGGCTGCGGCTCGTCGAGCGCAATATCGATCTCGGCGACGAGGGACATTATCTCGTGGCGGTTGCCGGCGACGCCGCCGAGATCACCGACGAAGTAAACTCCTTCGACCAGGCCTTGATCGTTACCTTTTCCATCCTCGCCGCGGTGCTGCTGCTGACCACCATGTTCCAGGTACGCTTCGGCCTGGCGCCGCTCAAGCGCATCACCGACAGTTTGACCGCCATCCGCTCCGGTAGCGCCGAACATCTCACCGGGCAGTTCCCGGAAGAGATCGCGCCGCTCGCACGTGAGACCAATGCGCTGATCGACGCGAACAAGGAAATCGTCGAGCGCGCGCGCACCCACGTCGGCAATCTCGCGCATGCTTTGAAGACGCCGCTGTCGGTGATGGTGAACGAGGCGGTGAGCCGGCCCGGGGATGCCTTTGCCGCCAAAGTGCAGGAGCAGGCCGACATCATGCGCGACCAGGTGGCGCGCCATCTCGAGCGCGCGCGGCTGGCCGCGCGGCTGACGGTGGTGGGCTCGATCACCGAGGTCGCACCGGTGGTCACCGCGCTCGCGCGCACCATGGAGAAGATCCACCACGACCGCGGCATTGCCATCGATGTGCACGCCGACGCGGAAGCGCGTTTCCGCGGCGAGCAGCCGGACCTCGAGGAGATGATCGGCAATCTCGTGGATAACGCCTGCAAGTGGGCGACGTCGCGGGTGGCGATCGAGGTGGTGCGCGAGCGCTCCGATCCGGCGAACGATGCCCAGGTACTGCGTATCGTGGTCGACGACGACGGGCGTGGGCTGTCGCCGTCCGAACGCGAACAGGTCGCGCAACGCGGTCAGAAGCTCGACGAAACCAAGCCGGGCTCCGGTCTCGGACTGTCGATCGTAGTCGAACTCGCTGCGCTTTACGGCGGTGAGCTTGAGCTCGGCACTGCGCCGCTCGGCGGCCTACGCGCCGAGCTGGTGCTGCCAGCGGCGGAATAAGCGCGATTACCCGGCGGTTCCGCCGCCGCCGGACTTTCGCCCGAATCCTCTCGTCTCGATGGCCTGTTGCCAGCGCATCGATTTTCGGGGGTCGATATGTCTGCGTCGAAATTCGCCGTCGTCGCCATCGTCGGTCTCACACTGACCGCCTGCGCCGGCAGTCCGGACGGGATGGGGCCGGGACCGAAGGAAAACACCGGCACTTTGCTCGGCGCGGGCACCGGCGCCTTGCTTGGCGCCGCGGTCGCCGGCAACGGAACCGGCAATCGGCTCAACGGCGCGGCCATCGGCGGGCTGCTTGGCGGCCTGATCGGCAACCGCATCGGCGCGGCGCTCGACGACGAGGACCGCCAGCGCGCTTATGACGCACAGATGGACGCCCTCGAACGCGGCCAGCCCGGCGCGCCAGTGTCGTGGAAAAATCCGGATTCCGGCCGCTACGGTACCGTGGTGCCGGGCCCGACCTATATGGAAAACGGCCGCAATTGCCGTTCCTACACGCACACGATCTATATTGACAGCCGTCCGCAAACCGCACGCGGCACCGCCTGCCGCAATGCGGATGGCAGTTGGACCGCACCGGGCTGAGGCGCCCGGCGGCGGAGACGCCCGTTTTGCGTTCCCAAGCTCTTGATCTTGCTCAATGCCGCCACGATTGCGCGCAATGTATGCCGTGAGCAATGGTGACTGGCGAAGGGGATGGCGGCGTCAAGGGATGGCAACAAGTTTGGCGGGTCTATATGGTGCGGCTGCCCGCCGGCGCGCTC
>Ga0335078_10012919_pt1 | contig 12373 bp, 8 predicted proteins | sample Lox_Sample_32_FD_206711 | JGI IMG/M metagenome (GOLD analysis project Ga0335078, IMG submission 206711) | Soil microbial communities from Loxahatchee National Wildlife Refuge, Florida, United States - Lox_Sample_3.2 | ecosystem: Environmental > Terrestrial > Soil > Wetlands | place: USA: Florida... | reverse complement strand
CGGATATCCAATCGCCCGAGCAACTCTCCTTCCAGGCCGAGAAGCCACCATTGATAAGTAACATCGTATGGAATTTCGGCGAACTCCGGAGCGTTTGCAAGCTGTCCGACCAGGCGAGCTGTGATTCTGTCCTCAATCTCGTTCGGGCGCGGTGGTCTCATGCGTGCCCAGGCATGGGCTGTTGCCGCCAGGATTTCCGCTAGATAGTCTCCATCGAACGGATTGAACCTCGGGTCCAGCGTGCCGATGAATGTTCCGCCGTTCATGCGCTTTGCGTCACCAGATATTCAAAGATCGCGTCAGCGTCATTGAGGGCTGCAGTGCGGCACCAGTTTCGCATCGTCGCGGGTTTCAGGAGGTGAAGGCGATCGGGTTCGAAGTACCGGAAGCCCCGCAAGTAGCTGAATGGCCCATTTCTGCGCTCCGCGGCGGCAGCAACATCATCGAGCACTTTCCAGAGCTCAACATCGCCGCCTACCTCCGCATATGGCTTACGGACATTTGAGAATAACGCCGTGAAGAAAATGAGATTCAGCTCCCGGGAGACCATGGCCTCAGCGCTGATCTTGATCCCCTGTTTCCGTGCGCGACGATTAAGTACATCGCAGAGGGTGTCTCCGTAGCGTTTCCGATCTTCGCGCTCAGGGAACGCAAGTGACGGGATATCGCCGTCCAGGTTCGGGCGGTGAATGCTGGGCTGCGATATCGTCAGGGTATCGTGGATGAGAATCCTCTCGGCATCGGTAACACCAAAATATTGCTCGACCAGGGGCTGAAGCTCCTCCCAGGCCGCACAAACGACCTCTGCTTTCCTCGCTTCTCCTGTGCGTTCCACGCGCCTGATGATACCGGCGGCCTCGCGAATGATTTCATCTGCATGCGTTGATACCAGTTCATCATCAGGCATCGCAAACGGGAGATTAAGACTTTCGTACAGATGCAACTTGTCGCGGCCTATGCCGTTGCTTGAACCGGAGTGGAAAGCCTGATACTGCATCAAGCGGGACCCCAATACGGCGGTCACGAACCGCAGCAAATTGCCGTCATCTTCAGGGCCTGTAATCGAACGAAGCGAGTTTTGAAAAAGGACCCGATCTCGACAGAAGGCAAACTTCGTGAAGCCTTCACTGAACACAACCATTGGCCCTTGGAAGACCGAGTCGGCTGGTTTCCTTCGCAAGCCGTCTGTGGCGGCTGGAATGGCCTTTTCTTGGCGATAGATTACGGACGCCTCAAGGCCCGCCTTCAGCGTTGTGAAGTTGTTTTCTCTCAAGACGAGTTGTGGGAAGTTGTTGTCATTCGATATATAGTTATCCGTTAGCTTCCAGGGCCTGAGTGGTTTTGGATCCCCGGGCGAAACTCCCGGATAGAACGGCTGGAATCCCACTCCTCCGCCCCATCGCTTTCCCTTGCCGACATAAGCAGATAATCGGGGGTAGAAATCCAGGCGTTTCATGAACGTTTCGTCGCGGGGTGTGCCCCAGAATTTGCGCCCCCAGATTGCTTGAAGGGCTCCCGTCAGCGACGCCTCAAGAATCTCATGTTGCGATACGAACTTCTGGTCGTCGGGCTCAATAACGAAGACCCCGCTTCGACGGTCAAAGCGGTTCAGCTTGGGGGTCTCGTAACTAACGACGTGCTCCAGTTTGGGTTGAGCCTTAACATACCGAATTATGAAGCAGGGATGCGTCGCTTCGAACAGCACGAAGCGAAAATCCGCGAGCTGCACAATTTTTTCAACCGTAACAGCCCGGAACCAACCACCGTCGAGCGTACCGTATCGGTTGACGGTGATGGTTGAGGGCAATAGCAGACAGCCTATCCCGCCGTCGCGAAGGAATTCTGGCGATCGTTTCGCAAAGTGCAAGGCAATTTGTTTATCGCCACGGCTCTCCCATGGTGGATTACCGATGACGAAATCAAACTCGCCGCCCAGAGGCAAAGAGTCCTTCAAAAAGTCGCCCTGCACAATGACAGGCGTCTCGATCTGTTCATCCGCCGTCCAAAGCAAAGGAGGCAGAAAAGGACCCTGGCGTACCTTTTCCTTGAATTCCTCGATGTCCATCGGTCGCAGCTTCTCAAATAGGGCGAGGTATAGGCTGAATGTCGCTATGTGGCAGGCGTCGGGGTTAACATCGACTCCTCTGATCTGCCGTTGCAGAATACCGAGCAAGGCTTGCGCCTTTGTCTGCTTGTGGCTGTTTCGGTTCTCCAGGCGCCACATTTCGGCGATGAGATTGAACATCGCGACAAGAAAAATACCCGATCCGCAAGCCGGGTCCAGAACGCGGCATTTATCCGCGCTATCGTACCGATTTTCGAGGGCGATGTGGAGAGCGGTTTCCGCGAGATGCCGGGGCGTGTAATAGGCCCCCTCCTCTCGCTTCTTCTTCAAGTTGCCATCCTTCATGAACTGTTCGTATATGGCGCTGATCATCTCTACCGGGATGAAGCGGAAATCGTAGGCCCAGAAATCCAGCGTCATCTGGCCCGATTGCATATCGTGGCCACTCAGAAAGTCATGAAGGATCTCAAGGTGGACCTTGCCGATATGCGCCTCTTCGTCGGCAAGGGCTGCATCGAACATCGTGCCGTTGAACTCACTCTTCAGGCGCTGGAAGAACTCCTGGTACAGAAGCCGCTTGACTTCCTCGACACGCGGACGGCTGAGGATATCGAGGAGCGTTTTGGTTTCATCGGGGTAGTAGTCCGGTTTAATGAATTGCCGCTTCTCAAGAAACGAAACGAACAACGCACGACCCAAAAGGGAGTGGGCGCGTGACAGGCTCCAACGGCCGGTGGTTGTCAGCCGCCCTGCCGTGTATTTGAGGTTCTCGATCAGACAACGATCAACCGTTTCGTTGGCCGGGAAAAATGTGGCGTTGTCCTGAAAAAACTTGCCCGTCTCGATAGCGCGCACAAGCTTCGCCGCTTCCAGGGTCTTCGCAACCTTGCCGAGGTTCGGAATCAGACTCGGCAAGTCCTCATCAAAAAGGCCCTTCTCGGGCTCTTTCTCCGGCTTTTTGACGGTGCTGTGCACCTCGAGCTGATCGGGCGTTAGGAATATGAGCAGCGGGACCAGACCCTGGTTCCAGACGAAACTGTGGTGCTTCCGCTTGACCTCTGGGTTGAACTGGACGTCGGCGCAAAGGTAAACCGTAGGGCGGCCGTCCACGCACAGCACTCCTCCCAACTTCAACTCTTCCCATGCCTGTCGCAGATAGTGGGAGTACGGCAGTAGTGTGGGATGTGCTGCAATATCAGCTTCTCTCGATAGGAACCACGAGCCAGGTGAGGCCTGCTCGCCGAATTCGGCGACTTTCCGCTCAACTGTCTCAAGCATGGTGGGCCCGTTCTTCGCTTTTTGTTCGCTTCAAGCTTAACACAGCCTGTCCCGCTTGGGCCCGCGTCGCAATTGCGTGTTTGAGAGTGTGAATATCCGGGCGTTTAAGCATTCGAATGTTCTGCAACCCACTGCGCCAGCAGCTCCTCTACAAGATCGGAAAGGTCTTTGCCGGTCTCCTGGTCCTCCAATAAGCGCGCAGCTTTCCGTTTGGTATCCTTCCGAACGAAGAACGTTGTGGCGCGAAACGCGGGGTCGCTCCGCTTGCCTGTTCTACGCCCCTTGCCTCCGGCCCCCTGCGATGACCCTGAAGCGATTGCGGTGGTTGGTTGATGGGCCGATTCGGCGATTGGCCCTGACCGCCCCGGGTTGGCAGCAACTCCTGCCGTAGACTTGCTTCGTTTGACCACGACTGACAGCTCCTTCGTTCGCCGGGTGTGATAACTATTAAGCAAGAGCCAGACGTTTATACGGTTACACGTTCAAATGCTCATCCACCCAAACGGCCAACCATGTACAGATGCAAGCGTACAACCTTGCGGATAAAAGCGCAAGACCCAGTAAGAACGATGCGCCAACCAAATCATCTCGGGGCAAAGCCAGCAGCCAGCCACACGGTTCCTTATTCTCAAGCGACCGCCAACGCGGCCAATCAAATGTAGATTGACTGGTGGACAGTTGGTAATCCCCTATCCGGTTCGGGGGGATCCGGGGGGCGTTGAGTGCCGGACTCGGACGGTCTGTGGCTTTGGGTGGAGAACATAGCTCCCGACAAACGCGCTTGCATCCGCCAACGGCGCTCTCGGGCGTATAAGTCGCCCACTCGGAGAAAGATCGGCATGGGTTTCCCCCTGGTCCCCGTCTCGACGACAGCCGCGTAGTTTAACGCCCGCAGCCGGCCCCACCGCCGGCTTGCCCTGAACGAGAAGCGCCCACTGAATTTCCGCTCAATTCCCACCCCCGCGAAAGCTATCTGGCGGGAGTGCCCGTCAAATCCGCCATCAGCCGTTCCGACGTCTCGGACATCTTCCGCATATAGCCGCAGATGAGCGCGAGCTCGTCGTCGCTGTATTCCGCGGCCACTGCCAGGAACGCCTTGGCGAGCGCCTCGTATTTGGGCAGCAACGGCTCCAGGCTCTCGCTCCGCACCCGCACGAACACCCGGCGCCGGTCTTCGCTGTCGCGCACGCGCTCCACGATTCCCCGCTTCTCCAGCCGGTCGAGGATGTGCGTGATGGCTCCCGTGGTCAGACCGGTCAGCTCGGAAAGCCGCCCGGCCGTGACCATCCCCCGGGCATCGGAAACGATCAGGTCCACGCACCGGGTATCGGTGGCATTGAGGCCGACATCCTGCGCGATTGCCTGGTGAAGGAAGACCGTCTGCGTGCTGATTTTCCTTCCCAGGTCCTGCACTTCCCGCAGCCGTTCACTTCTCTTGGCGCTCTTGGCGAATTTTCGGCTTGACATGAGATAGCTGCATTGTTAAGATAAATTATCTGCAGTTGTAAGAAACTGCAACATTGAGATTTTAGCCTGCGTGCACGAAAGGAGTCAAGTCATGCCGCTCGCCAGCCCGAAACCGTGGAAGGGAATGGGAATGGAAGGTTGGATCGCCCGTTGGTACGCCTCCAGCCGGGCCAAGGACATCGAGGATTTTCGCCGGGCAGCCAAAACTGCCGCCGCCGAACTGCCCGCTGGCGCCCGTGTGCTGGAAATTGCGCCGGGCCCCGGCTTTTTCGCCATCGAACTGGCCAAGCTCGGCGACTTCCGCATCACGGGCCTGGATGTTAGCCGCACGCTCGTCGGCATCGCCGCCGCGAACGCGCGCGCCGCGGGCGTGGCCGTCGATTTCCGCCTGGGGAATGCGTCGGCCATGCCGTTTGCCGACGAGTCCTTCGATTTCCTCTATTGCTCGGCCGCCTTCAAAAACTTCACCGAACCGGTCGCAGCCCTGAACGAAATGCACCGTGTCCTGCGGCCGGCCGGGGAAGCATGGATCGTCGATCTCAGCCGCGATTGCCCACTCGCCGAGATCGACACTTTTGTGGAAAACAGTGGCCGTGGCCGCCTCGATGCCTGGATGACCAAGTGGGTTTTCCGCCATGTCCTGCTCAAACGCGCGTACACGCGGGCGGATTTCCTTCGCATGTCCGGCGAGAGCCGCTTCGGAACCTGCCGGTTCGACCAGGCCGGCATCGGATGCTCCGTGCGATTGGCCCGGCAGCCGGCACTGGTTGTTTAACTGCATCGCTTACCGCTCTGAGACCGCACCTCTCTTCCATGACTTACCAGGTTGGTGCGGACGGTCTCCTTTTGCTTACTCCCGGCCCCGGCCGAACCGCGACCGCGCGGCCTTGTGTTCCAGCTTTGTTTGTGCAGTAATCTCTGCGTGCTCCGCTCCCAGGTTTGATTTTTGACCTTGTTTTTTCTCCGCGTGCCTCCGTGGTGAACAATTTCTCTTGGGTCGTTCTTGGCGTCTCCCCGCCTCCGCGGTGAATCCGAAGTTTCCAGTGAACGCCGACGCCCGCCCCGGAGCTCCCTGGTGAACGACGTTTTTCCCGACGGCGGCTTTCCTACCGCCTGGCTGGCACCGGCCGCTCCGTCTTCCCCGGCGCCGCCGGCTGTCCCTCCTTGCGGAAGAAACACCAGATCCCGATCGCGCACAGCCCCAGCGAAATCCATTGCGAGGTATCGAGCGGCGTGCCCCACAGATTCCCCTGCTCGTGATAACGGAAGAACTCGACGATGAATCGCGCCGTCGAGTACAGCATCAGGTACAGCCCGAGGATCGCTCCCTGGCGGTGCGCCTTGCCGATCTGCCAGTAAAGGGCGCCGAAAATCAGGAATTCCGCGAACGATTCGTACAGTTGCGTGGGATGCAGAGGCACGCCCAGCGGAACGCCGACATTCTCGTGCGCCGCCACGCTGCGGAACGTTACCGCCCACGGCAGGTGGCATTCCACGCCCCAGCAGCAGCCCGCCGAAAAGCAGCCCAACCGCCCGATTCCGTGCCCGATCGCGATTCCCGGTGCAAAAACGTCCGCCGTTCGCCATAGCGGCAGGTGCGCCTTGCGCATGTACCACCACGCCACCGCCAGCGCCGCCATCAGCCCGCCGTAAAAAACGCCGCCCGCCTGGAGCGTGTCGAGGGTGAAGATCTCGCCGGGATTCTCGCGATATCGCGGGTCCACGATCAGCATCATGATTTTGGCGCCGACGATCGCCGCCAGCGCGCAATAGATGCCGAGATTGGTCACCGCGTCCACATTGAGCGAATCCCGCCGCGCAAGCCGCGCCGCCATCCACAGGCCCACCAGGAACGCCACCGCCACCAGAACGCCATAGGTGTGCAGGAACGAAATGTGGAAGATCTCAGGATACATTGGTCGCCTGCTGCTTCGGACGAAGCAGCCCGAGAGCCAGCAGCACGCTGCCGATGACGATGGCCGAATCGGCAACGTTAAACGCCGGCCACTGATAATCGCGGACGTATAAAAGCAGGAAGTCGGTCACTTTGCCGTAGAGGATGCGGTCCACCACGTTGCCCGCGGCCCCGCCCAGAATCAGCGCGAACCCCCAGCGCGACAACCGGTCGAGCCGCTCCGGACGCCACAACAGGATGCTGACGCCCACCACCGCGGCGAGCGACAGCAGCACCAGCAACAGGGTCCGCCACTCGGATGTGGAATCGTTGAACAGCCCGAAAGCCACGCCGCTGTTCTCCGACCGCACGATATCGAAAAATCCCGGAATGATTTTCAACGGGTCCGTGAAAGACACACGAGTCTCGATCAGCCACTTGGTGAGGCGATCGAAAACCAACACCCCGGCAGCCAAGCCATAGGCTCTCAGACGGAGATCGAGAATACCGGGTTCCATTGGAGGGGTCGATACCATCGTAGCAAGGGCGGGCAGGGTCATGATGCGAGACGATCCTCCAATGGAGTCCGGAGGCCCCGCTGAGCCGGGACTGCCAGGGCGTGCTCCTTATCCGTGTGCATCCGTGGCATCCAAATCCAGGACCCGGGATTTCGCCGCGCTTGCGGATCCGGTAGATTGCCGAAGCAAGAATTGGCCCCGGAGGCACACGGATAGAAAATCGCGCGCCGCGCGCGCCGACCCCGCTGATAGCTGACGTTACCGTCGCCGCGCAAGCCTGGTACACAATCACCGCACTCAGCGCGGCGTCTCTGGCGCAGGTTGAGCGAAGATGATAACCTATCAGACATTCGCAAGGAGGGGCGGATTTTGCTCGCAGATTTTCTCTACTCTCACTCGACGTGGCTGGTCGCGCTCGTGGTAATCGGCCTGTGGACGGGAATCTCGCTCACAGGTCTGTTCATCGCTCACCGGCTGGTCGATGTGCAGACCAGGCACAAGGACACCGAGACCGTGGGCCTCACCTACGCCATTGTGGCGGTGGTTTACGCGGTGCTGCTCGCCCTCATCACGGTGGACGTGTTCGACACCTTCTCCAAAGCGGACTCGATCGCGTCCGCCGAGTCGAACAAGCTGAGCAACCTGATGCTCGATACCTCGGGATTGCCGCCGGAGATGGCCACGGAGATGCGTTCCGACCTGAACAAGTACATCGATATCGTGGTGAAGTCGGAATGGCCCGATCAGCAGGCCGGCAAGCTCGGTACGGAAGTATTCGAGCCGGGCTGGACGCTGCTGGCGCATATCAGCAGAGAGCTTGCCGTCTTCGAGCCCACCACGATGGGCCAGAATGTGGACAAGGCCGAAATGCTCCACGCGATGAACGACCTGATTAAGGCCCGGCGCCAACGCATCATCGCCGCGGGGGAACATTTACCCGCGGTCATCTGGAAGATGCTGCTGCTCGGCGGCGCGGTTTCGGTCGGCTATACCTACCTGTTCGGCGCGCGCACGTTTGGCATTCACGTGGCCATCACGGGACTCATCGCGGCCACCATCGGGCTGGTCTTTGTTCTGATCATCACCCTCGATTACCCATTCCGCGGTTCCGTCAGCGTCAGTTCCGACTCCTTCCGCAGCGTCCAACAAAATGTCACCGGCGCGTTGGCTGCCGCGCCGCAGCACTGAAACGTCCACCGGGGAAACGTATCATGTTGAACCAATGGTTTTACGCGCACAAGACGTGGCAGATCGGCACCGTGGTCGATTTGACGATCGTCGCAGTTCTTCTCCTTGGCCTGTTTGCTTTTCACCGTTGGGTGGCTTGGGAGCATCGCGAGCACGACACGGCCATGGTAGGGCTGAGCTACGCACTCTGCGGAAGTGTATACGCCGTCATTCTCGCATTGGTGGCCGGGAATACCTTCGAGACCATGGAAAAAAGCAAGAGTATCGCCTCGGAGGAAGCAAATTCCTTGACCGCGCTGATCTTCGACAGCGCCGGTTTGGACCCCGCCACCGCCGCGCAGGTGAGGCGCCAGAGCGACTCCTACCTCGATGTGGTCACCCGGAAAGAATGGCCCTTGCAGCGGGCCTACAAGATGGAGGCCGCCAACTTCGAGGAAGGTTGGTCGATCCTCCGCCGGATCAGTGTCGATCTCGCCGGCTTCGAGCCGAAATCGCAAGGTCAGGCCACCGTGAAACTGGAGATGGAGCACGACATCAACGACCTGTTCACCGCCAGGCGCATGCGCCTGCTGGCCGCATCGCAGCATGTTCCCGGAGCGGTCTGGACGATGCTCATTTTCGGACTGGGCATGGTCGCCGTCTACATCTATCTGTTCGGGCCGCACAGTTTCAAGATCCACGTCGCGGTGACCGTCCTCACCGCGCTTTCCGTCGGCTTCGTTTTTACCCTGGTGATCGCCGAAGACTATCCGTTCCGCGGAATCGTCAGCGTGGACAGCGACGATTATGTCGCTGTCAAGGAAGTGGCGGAACATGTTCTGAATGGCAAAACGATGGAGGCTCCGAGCGACCGCGCCAACACGGAAACCAGCGACCGGTAAACTCGCTCCCTGATGAGCCGCGGCCGCCAAGTCAGGCAGCGGCGCCTTTGCAGCACCCTTCGGTGTTGACTTTACGACGATCATCGTAGTATGTTCTTCGTATATGCGGCCGGCAGTCGTGCTCGCGCTTTCGACAGGTGTCGCGTTGGCCCAGAGCGCCGCCGACCGGCCGTCGTTTGAAGCTGCCTCGTTGAAACCCGCGACCGCCGACCGCCGTGGCGCCGGCCCTCTTCGCGGTGGACCTGGAACGAGCTCCCCCGGGGAGCTCACCGGCACGGCATCTCTCAAGACCCTGCTGATGCGGGCCTACAACCTCAAGGAATACCAGATCTCCGGCCCGCCGTGGATCGATTCCGGGCGCTACGAGATCGCCGCCAAAATGCCCGCCGGCGCCACGAAATGGCAGGTGCCGTTGATGCTCGCATCCTTGCTCGTGGAACGCTTCGGTCTGGAAAGCCATCGCCAAACGCGAGTGCTTCCCATGTTTGCGCTGGTGGTGGCGAAGAACGGGCCGAAACTCCAGCCGGGCGGCCCTGCCGGTGTGGAACCCTCTGACGCCACGCTATTTTCCCCGAAATTCGCCAATGGCGCCGACGGATTTCCGGAGCTCGCCGCCGGCCAAACCATTCCGCGCAGCTACGAAATAGCGATTGGTGGCAGCGACGGCATTATCTACAAGCTTTGGGCGCATCGCGAGACCATGGAGCAGTTGGCGGACCGGCTCAGCGCGCAGCTAAGCCGGCCAGTGGTCGATCAGACAGGCCTGAACGGGGCCTACGATTTCGCGCTCACCTGGGCCCTGGAGACCGCGGGTGGAAGGATTCCTCGCACCGGTCCGCCGCCCGACGAAATCGACATTCACAACTCGCCCATCCTGTCCGAACCCGGCCGCTCGATCTTCACCGCTTTACCGGCGCAATTGGGATTGAAGCTCGAAGCGCGCCGCGGGCCCGTGGAGATCCTGGTGATCGATAAGGCCGCGAAGGTCCCGTCGGGCAACTAGCGCCTCCCAGAGTTGGCCGCCGGCGGGCGGCCTTTTGAGCGCAGACCGCGATAGAAGCGGATGGCTGCGTCGCGCGCGCATCGGCTGGCAGGCTCTCCACCCGCCGCGTCCCGGCAACTGCGACTTTGCGGCCGAACTCGGTGATCCGGTAGTAAACGGTGGCGCCGATCGTAGTGCTCCCTGTGCCAGGTCCCCCGCGGAGCCGTGACCTTAGGAAACGGTTTCCACTACTTCTTTGCGGGCGGGTCGGGTCCGAGCACCGGGAATGACGTAATCCGCAGGCGGGCAGCCCCGTAAGGAATCAGCGTTACCGTCTCATCCTTGCCGGATGCAACCACCGGGCTCTGCGGAGGCGGTGCCGCGCTATCGTCGACGATCACCCATTGCGGCAGCCGCCTCGCCTTTACGCGCAGTTCGACCGGCGTCGTGGCGCGGTCGAAGGGCTGCCGCGCCACCGGCGATTCCGTCACTTGGAACGACGCCGCAGGATGGGCGGCGTCCACGCGTAGTCCGTAATTCCACGCCGACGTGGGGTAGACCTCGTAATCCGTCACCGGGCCCGTCTGCTTGAGCTTGCTCCAGCTTTCTCCGATAGCGAGCGAGTAGACCAGCGGCCCGCGCTCCACTGAAATCGACCCGTTGAAACCCGCGATGGTGCGCACCGTCATGGGCAGATCGATCTCCACGCGATCGCCCTTCTGCCATTCGCGCTCGACGCGCTGAAACGACGCCGCGCGCACGCCGTCCACCTTCTGGCCGTTTACCGTGACGGCGGCCTCGGCAGCCCATGCCGGAATGCGCAGGTACAAGGGGAAGCGCAGTTTCGCGGCCGGCGATACCGCCAGCGAGACGCGGTCGCGGAACGGGTATTCGGTAGTCTCATCGATGGCGACATTCACGCCCTTCACGTTGGTGAGCACGCGGCTGGGCGCGAAGGCGGCGAGGGCCAACCCATCGTCCGCGGACGCCATCCAAAGCGACGCCGCGAATTTTGGCCAGCCCTGATGCAGGTTGGCAGTGCAGCATCCATAGTTGGGCTCGAGCCCGAAGAGATTCGATTCCGGACCATTGGTGCCCCAGTCGCGCCGCCCGAGCGAGCACATTATCTGGTTGGGCTGCTGATCGTACTGGTGCTCCCAAAGATCGGCCGACTGTCCTCCCGGGAGCGGATTGTAGGCGATCTTCTCCAGACGGTCGCCGACCGCGGGGTCGCCCAGCGCGGCGAGATCGAGTTCCAGCGAGAACATTTCCTCGACCACCGCGCACAGCTCCGTTCCTTGCGACGGACTGCGGCCGGCGAAGTGCTCGTCGGCGCTGAACAGGCCGTTCGGCAGGCCCTGGAATTCATCGAGCTCGTGCAGCATGCGCGCGGTGGCGGCGCGATCGCCCGGGTCGTGGGATATCAACTGCCACAGCGCCGCGGTCTTCAGCCCCATGGCGTTGTTGACGCCGTGGGAATCGTGGTGCGCCTGGTCGCGGGGCACCTTGCCGGGAAATGGAAAGTCGGCGAACAGCTTCTCCCAATCGAACCCCTGCCCTTTTAGCTGGCGCGCCAGGTCGAGCAGGCGCGCGTCGCCATCGCGATTGTAGAGCCAAAGAATGCTGGCCAATTCGTCCTGCCAGCGATATATGGCCCATTCCTTGAGCGGCTCGGTGGCGAGTTCGCGGGCCTGGTAGGCGAAATACTTCTCCATCGCGGGAATCACGCGCGCATCGCCGGTGGCTTCCTGGTACTGCGTAAGCACCTTGAGCATGATCATGAGCGGCCACCAGTCGCGATTCTTGGCGGGCCCGATAGCGCCCTCGGCGGATTGATGCGTGAGCGTCCATTCCATCCACGGTTTGACCTTGGCTATCAGTTTGGCGTCGTCGAGCAGGTACGCCAGCGGCACCAGGCCATCGAGATAATAAGGACCGCGCTCCCATCCCTCGCCCGATCCTCCCAGCCAGGCAGAATTGGGACCGACGTCGGGCCAAAACTCGCCCAGGTGGCCGGTGAGAGCCTGCGCTTGCAGTTGCAATTGATCGCGCAGCCAGCCCGCCGGTTTGACGGACGTCAAGGGAAGGCGATAGAAGACG
>Ga0335078_10012918_pt1 | contig 12374 bp, 9 predicted proteins | sample Lox_Sample_32_FD_206711 | JGI IMG/M metagenome (GOLD analysis project Ga0335078, IMG submission 206711) | Soil microbial communities from Loxahatchee National Wildlife Refuge, Florida, United States - Lox_Sample_3.2 | ecosystem: Environmental > Terrestrial > Soil > Wetlands | place: USA: Florida... | reverse complement strand
CTGGGCAGCATCCAGGGCATGGTACCGAAGCTGCAGTCGTTCCTGGCCGCCGCGCGGCGGGCCGAGGTGCCCGTCATGCACGTGGTCAGCCACCATGACGAGCAGTACGCCTCGCCTGCGGTCACCGAGCAGAAGCTGCGGAACGGGCACGACCTGACCTCCGGCGGCCGCGTGATGAAGGACGCGCCGTACTGCCGGCAGGGGACGTTCGGCGTCGAGCAGTACGAGATCAAGGCCCTGCCCGGCGAGGAGGTCATCGTCAAGCACCGGTACAACGCGTTCCACGGCACCGATCTCGACCAGCTGCTGCGGGCCAGGGACGCGCAGACGGTCATCGTCACCGGGGCCGGCTCCAACGTGTGCGTGGAGTCCACGGCGCGTGAGGTGTACTCGCACGACTACTACCTGATCTTCCTCAGCGACTGCACGGCCACCACGGACGACGCCGCGCATCGGCACACGCTGGCCATGATCGACATGTTCTTCGGCCAGGTGGTCTCCTCGGACGAGGTCATCGGCGCCTGGCAGGACGCCGCCCGGCCGTCGGCGGCCGGATGACTCTTCGGGTGAGGACGTGAGCCTGCAAGCAGTATGGTGGGCACGCCACGGCTGGGTGGCCGCGTCGGGCCGGAGCGACGGCCCGACGTGAGAGGGCACCGCGGAGGCACCGACTTGGCACCGAGGGCTAGCGTCAGCGCGCAGAATTCGACCGTGGACCGCGCCCTGCGGGTGCTTCAGGTGTTCCTTGACAAGGGGAACGACCTCGGCGTGCTCGAGATCGCCGCCACGCTGGACCTGGACAAGAGCGTCGTGCACCGGATCCTGGCCACGCTGGTCCGGCGGCGGTTCCTTGAGCAGGATCACACCACCCGCAAGTACCGGGTGGGGCTGCGGGTATGGGAGCTCGGCCGACTGTACGTATCGGGCGTTCAGCTCGAGGAGCTTGCCATGGAGCGGCTCACCACGCTGATGGGCGGCCTGTCCTACACCACCGGGGCGCTGTCGATCCTGGACGGGGCCGAGGTCGTGGTGCTGACCTGCGTGCGCGGGCCCGGCCCGTTCAACATCACGCTCGAGCCGGGGCTGCGGCTGCCGGCCGCGCTGACCGCGACCGGCCGGGCCATGCTGGCCTACCTGCCCGGCGGGGAGCTTGAGTCGCTGTCCGCCGACCTGCTGCTCGAGCAGCGCCAGCACAGCTCGGTGCGGTCCATGGACGACCTTCTCAGGGAGCTGGCCAGGATCCGCAAGCAGGGGTACGCGACCAACCGGGGCGAGTACTTTCCCGGGGTGGGAACGGTGACGGCCTGCGTCCGGGACCGGGCCGGCGGCCCGCTGCTCGGCATCAGCGTGGAGTTCCCTGCCGTCCCCGAGACCGAGCCGCTGTGGGAGATCCTGCCGGAGCGGCTGACCTCACTGGCCCGGGATCTGGAGGAGTCGCTGCCGGACGACGGCGAATCGTGACCCGCGTTCTTGTCTTTCCCAGCGCAATTCGATAGCGTTCAGCGCAACACACCTCGTTTGGAGCCTGGCAGTCTCATGGACTTCGGCATCAGCGTGCCCAACTGCGTGGAGGGCATGGCCTTCCCGATCCCGTTCGCCGGGCACTCCGACGTCGTCCGGGTCGCGCAGGAGGCCGAGCGGCTCGGCTTCGATTCCATCCTGGCCAACGATCACTGGAGCACGCAGAACTACGTGCGGAGCGCGTTTCCCGACCCGCCGCGGTACTACGAGCCGCTGATCATGCTGGCCCACATCGCGGCCAAGACGGACACGATCCGGCTGGTCACCGGGGTGATCGTGCTGCCGCTGCGGGAGCCGGTCCTGTTCGCCAAGCAGGTCGCGACGCTGGACCAGATCAGCGGCGGCCGGGTCACGCTGGGCGTGGGCGTGGGTGCCTACCGCGAGGAGTTCGAGGCCGTCCGGCCCGCGCTGGCCGGGGTGGCCAGGGCCGAGCTTGTCGAGGAGGGGCTGGCCAGCCTCCGGGTGTTGTTCAGCGACCGCCGGGCCAGCTACGCCGGGAAGCACGTGCAGTTCACCGACGTGGAGATGTTCCCCAAGCCGTTGCAGGATCCGCTGCCGATATTCTCCTGCGGCAACGCGGCAGGCACGATGCAGCGGGCCGTCACGTACTGCGACGGGTGGATGCCGGGCGGCCTGCCCCGGCTGGCGCTGGCGGCCGGCATCGAGCGGATCCGCGCGCTGGCCGCCTCAACGGGACGCGCCGGGCACTTTCCCGTCCTCCCCCAGCTTGCGGCCTGCCTGGGGACCAGCCAGGCCGCGGCGGAGGAAGCCTTCGCCCGGTCGCAGGCCCATGAGCACCTGGTCTCGCTGCGCCGGTCCACCATGCGCAACGTCGACATGACGTCGTTCATCGCGGAAAACTTGATCGGGACGCCGGACGAGGTGATCCGCCGGCTGCGGCTGGTGCGGGAGGCGGGCGCCGACGGCATCAGCGGCATCTTCTTCGCGGTCAACACCGTGCCCGAGTTCCTGGCGCAGATGCGGCTGTTCGCGACCGAGGTCATGCCCGTGCTGAAGGCGGCCTGATGGCGTTCGGTATCGCGTCCCTGGCGGACACGCCGGTCGCTTCGCTCGCGGACCGGGCCGGGCGGCTGGAGGAGGCGGGCTTCGACCAGCTATGGCTGGCCGACGAACGGCTGCTGCGCAACGTCTACGTCGGGCTGGCCGCGATGGCCGCCGGCACCAGGCGCAGCCGCATCGGGCCGTCGGTCACGAACCCCTACACCCGCCACCCGGCGCTGACCGCGGCGGCCATCGCCACGGTCGACGAGCTGTCGGGCGGCCGCGCGGTGCTGGCGCTCGGCGCGGGCGGCGGGCTCGAGCAGTTCGGCATCGACCGGGTGAACCCGGTGGGGGCGCTGCGCGAGGCCACCGAGATCGTCCGCGGGCTGACCGCGGGTCGCAAGGTCGACTTCGCCGGGCAGCACTTCACGGTCAACGGCGCGCAGCTGGGCTTTTCCTGGCACCGGCAGATACCGGTGTACATCGCCGCCCGGGGCCCGCGGATCCTGGAACTGGCCGGCCAGGTGGCCGACGGCGTGATCATCGGCGGGTTCGCCCAGCCGACCGGGCTGGCGTACGCCATGGACAAGGTTTCCGCGGGCCTTTCCCGGGCGGGTCGCGCTCGGGCCGACATCGACGTGGTCGCGTGGCTGTACACGTGCGTCTCCGACGACCGGGAGGCGGCCCGCCGGGCGGTGAGCCGGCTGGTGATGGCGTCGGTCATCACCAGCCGCACGATCCTGGACCGGCTGGGCATCGTGCTGCCTGCCGAACTCGCCGAGCGGGTGGCGGCCGGCGGCTGGACCTACGCGGAGGAGGAGATGATCGACGCGGCCCGGCTGCTGCCCGAGGAGGTGGTCGAGGCGTTCGCGGTGTACGGCACCGCCGACGAGTGCGCCCGGCGGCTGCGGGAGATCCGATCCTGCGGGGCTGACCAGCTCGCCTTCGTCGTGCTGCCTGGCACCGGCATGACCTGGGAAGAGGTGGCCATGCGGATCGCCCGCGAGGTGCTGCCTCAGGTTTCGGGCTCCGGTGCCTGGTCGGCGTAGCTGCGGGTCAGCACCTCGTACTGGCCCGGGCGCCGGTCGGCAAGCAGGCTGAGGCCGAAGAACGCCTCGGTCCGCGCGGACATGACCTCGGCGCGCAGGTCGGCGGTGTGGCAGACCAGGCCCTCCTCCTGGTCCAGGCGGGCGACGACGCGCCCGGTCGGGGAGATGATCTGGCTGTGGCCGTAGTAATCGACCTTGCTCGAATACGCCCCGGCCTCGCAGTGGTTCGAGATCACCAGCCACATCTGGTTGACCAGGGCGTTCGCGCGGGCGAGCAGGTCCATGGTCTCGCCGAGGTAGTCGCTGGCGGGATCGTGCCCCTGCATCGGCCAGGCCGTGGACATCAGCGTGATCTCCGCGCCCTGGACCGCGAAGGCGCGCATGACCTCGGGGAAATTCAGGTCGTAGCAGATCATGGCCGACGCGCGGGCACCCGGCAGGCCGAACACCGGGGTGCCCTCGCCGGGCACGAAGAACGGGTACTCGGCCTGGTTGTGCAGCTTGCGGTAGACGCCGACCACGCCGTCCGGGCCGATCAGCGCGGCGGTGTTGAAGACCACGTTCCCGTGCCCGGCCGACTCGGCCAGGCCGACCTGGACGTACATGCGGTGACGGCGCGCCGCCGCGGCGATCTGGTCGGTGGCCGGGCCGGGCACGGGCTCGGCGGAGGTGACGAAATACTGCCGCTGGGCGACGTACTCCGGGGTGCCGTGCCGCAGCGCGAAGTCGATGTAGCCCTGCAGGGCCAGCTCGGGCAGGACGAGCAGGTCCGCGCCGCGGTCGGCGGCCTCCTCGATGAAGGCCAGGATCCTGGCCAGGTTGGCCTGCTTGTCCGGGCTGACCCGCATGTTCGCCGCGGCCAGCGTGGTCATCTGAGGCATCGGTTCAGCCATCGATGACCAGGAAGTCGCGGGTGAGCTCGGTCAGGATCTGGGCACCGTCATCGGTGACGAGCACGGTGTCCTCGATGAAGGACCCGCCGACGCCGAGGCGGTAGTACGGCGTCTCGATCTCGAAGATCATGCCCGCCTCCAGCGGGGTGTCGCTGCCCGGCTGGATGATCGGCATGTCGTAGGTCTCGATGCCGATCCCGTGCCCGGTGTGCTGCCGCTGATAGGTGGGGATCCCGCTGTCCCGGACCGTGGCGACCGCGGCGGCGAAGATCTCCTGCGGGATCGCGCCGGGCCGCATCATGTCGATCGCGGTCTGCTGGCCTGCCCGGGTGGCGGCATACAGCATCCGCTGCTGTTCGCTCGGCTCGCCGAACGACACCAGCCGGCCGATGTCGGACTTGTAGCCGCCGAAGTTGCAGCCCACGTCGAAGAAGATCGTGTCGCCGCGCTCCAGCGGCACCTCGCCGGCCGGGATCTGGCCGAGCGCCAAGCCGCGGCCGAAGCGCAGCAGGGTAAAGCTCGGGCGGGCGTTATGGTCGAGGATGGTCCGCTCGAAGATCAGCTGCAGCTCCCGCTCGGTCACGCCGTCGCGGGCCGCCCCGATCGCGGCGCGCATGGCCGCCTCGGTGGCGCGCAGCGCGCCGAGCATCAGCTCGCGCTCCCCTTCGGTCTTGACCATCCTGATCCGCCGCAGCAGGGTCCGGCCTGGAACGAAGGTCGCGGCCGGCAGGCGCTCGGACAGCTGCGCGATCAGCTGCCTGTTGGGACCGGTCTCCTCCACCGCCACCCGCGCTTCGGCCAGGCCCAAGCCTTGGAGCGCCGCGGCCAGCGCGTCCAGGACGCCGGAGTCGGTCCGGTGCGCTTCGGTGATGTCCAGCACCCGCTGCTCGTCGCGGGTCAGGCTGGTGCCCGGGATGTAGTCACGGAAGAACGTGCCGAACGTGTACACGCCGGAGAGCGAGTCGTATCCGCACAGCGTCAGGTCCGCCCCCCCGATCGACGTCACCACCGCGCCGCCCGCCGGGTTGTCGGCGGTCGCCACCGTGTAGGCCTCGCCGTCCCGCGGGAAGACCTCCTGCCCGTGCTGCCAGATTCCGCTGAGGTAGAAGTTGCTCTCCAGCGTGGCCGAGATGATGCCGTCGACGCCGTCGGCTTCCATCAGCTTCCGCGCGCGGGCGGTGTTCATCAGCATGAGCGATCCCTTCCGGTCCTTATGGTTGGCTACGGCTGACCTGTCAGATCGAGTCCGTAGTGGCTGGAGAGCACGGTGAGCGCCGACTCCAGTGAGTTCGTGCACTCGGGGATGCCGGGCATGTGCGCGGCGGTAGTCTCGGGATCCTTCAGCCCGCTGCTGGTCAGGACCGCGACCACGGTGGCATCCGGCTGGATCACCCCGTCGGTGAGCAGTCGCGGGAGCACGGCCACCGACAGGGCCGAGGAGGTCTCGGCGTAAATGCCCTCCAGCGCGGCCAGGTCCCGCTGGGCCTGCAGCATCTGCTCGTTGCTTGCGGTACGCGCGCTCCCGCCGGACTGGCGCAGGACCCGCAGCGCCTGGTAGGTGCTGAGGTTCGAGCCGACCGACACCGCGACCGAGGGCGGCCCTTCTCTGGGCATCTCGATGCAGTCCTCCAGGTTGTTGTCCAGCGCGTGCTGCAACGGGCCGTAGACCTCGGCGGCGTGCATGCGCGGCAGCCGGTCCGTCACGCCGGTCCGGTGGTATTCGGTCAGGCCCTTCCAGGTGCCGCTGAACGCGTCCCCGGCCCCGACCGGGACCACGATGTCGTCGGGCACCCGGCCGAGCTGGTCCGCGATCTCGTAGCCGAGCGTCTTGTAGCCCTCGATGCCGTAGCAGCTGCTGCCGAAATAGGGGTAGCTGAAGACCGTCACCGGGAACCAGCCCAGCCGCTCGACCCCGGCCGCGACCAGCTGCCACCGGTCGGCGATGGTCGGAGCGGCGATCAGGCAGGTACCGTACACGGCCATCTGCACCCGCATGGCCAGCGGGAACTGCCTGGTGGTGAACATCACGCAGGGCATCCCGGCCTTGGCGGCCACGGCGGCGGTCGCAGCCCCGGCGTTGCCCGAGGACGACCCGACGATTACCGAGCAGCCGAGCTGGCGGGCCATCGATACCGCGGCCGTGGCCAGCCGGTCCTTGAACGCCCCGGTCGGGTTGCGGGTCTCGTCCTTCACGTACAGATTCGGGATGCCCAGCTTGCGGCCCAGCCGCGGCAGCGCGACCAGCGGCGTGCCGCCTTCATGCAGGGAGACGGCGAACTCGTCGTCGACAGGCAACAGCTCCCGGTACCGCCAGATGCCCGGCCCGGTCGCCGTCCGCGACCTGACCGCGGCCTCCCGGAGCTCGCCGTCGTCGTAGACCACCTCGAGGTTGGTGGGCTTGCCGCGCTCCCGGCAGGCCGGGCAGCCGAGGAAGGAGCGGCCGACCGGATACTCCGTCGCGCAGCGCAAGCAGCGCAGAGCCTGTGCCCGCACCATAACCAAGACCTCGCTTACTCGCGTGTGCTTACTTGCGTGTGCTTACTTGCGTGTGCTTACTCGTCTGGGCGCCGACCGCTGGCGACCCCAGGTCCGCAGACGCCAGACACGTTATTGCTTCCAGCGGTATGATGTATCGTGTCACGCAATTTAGCCGTTGCCAATCCCGGCCGCCGGCTGGCCGGGTGCCGTGACCCAACCGTGACCGGCCGGCCAATTCTGGACTCTAGTAGCGTTAGACGCAATGCAGTACCGTCTTACGAGAAACGCGCTTAGGTCCTGCCGTGCTCCGTCTGGCAGGACCTGGGCTGGTGGTCACGCCCGATGGCTGTCGGGCCAGCGCCCTTAGCAACGCCGGGAGGAGACAATGCGTACAGCCAGGAATGCAGGGATCGCCCTCTGCATCACAGCCCTCGCGGTGACCGCATGTTCGTCATCGGGTTCGGGCTCAAGCAGCGGCAGCCAAGGGGCTGCCGTCGCGCCGGGAGGCACGTTCACGTTCGCGATGGCCGACGATCCGGGGAACCTTAACCCGCTCAAGACGGTGCAGACCCCCGACGCCGACCTGTTCAAGTTCCTCTACGACGACCTCGTGCACGTCGCGGCGAACGGGGCCATCGTGTCGGGGCTGGCCACCTCGTGGAAGACCACGGGAGCAACCACAGTCTTCACCATCCGCAAGGGCGCGACCTGCTCAGACGGCTCGGCCGTCACGCCCAGCGTGATCGCCGAGGACTTCGCCTACATCAAGAATCCCAAGAACGGCTCGCCGTACATCGGCGTCGCCGTGCCCTCGCCCGACTTCACCTACCAGGCCGACAACGCGGCGGGCACGTTCACCTTGACCCTGGCCCACCCGTTCGACTTCCTGCTGCAGTCGCTGGCCTTCTTCCCGATCGTCTGCGGGAAAGGCGCGACCAACCCGGCCAGCCTGTCCGAGAGCGCCAGCGGGTCCGGCCCGTACACGCTGAGCCAGGCGGTGCCGAACAACCACTACACCCTGGTGCTGCGCAAGGGCTACACCTGGGGGCCTGGCGGGGCCACCACCAACGTGGCCGGGATCCCGTCCAAGGTGGTGATCGACATCGTCAGCAGCGAGACGACCGCGGCCAACGAGATGCTCTCCGGGGAGCTGAACGCGGCCGTCATCAACGGCCCGGACCGGCAGCGGCTGACCGGCAGCGGCTACTCGACCCAGCAGGCCGTCAACGGCGGGATCGACCTGCTGTTCAACGAGAACAAGAGCCGGGTCACCTCGGACCCGGACGTGCGCAAGGCGCTGACCATGACGATCGACCGCCCGCAGGTCTCCTCGGTCGTGACCGAGGGGCTGAGCAGCGCCGCGGGCACAAGCGTCTCCCCCGCCACGCCGCTGGCCTGTGATGACTCGGCAGCGGCCAGCTCGATACCGGCCTACAACCCGAGCGCGGCCGCGAACCTGCTGACCAGCGACGGGTGGGTGCCCGGCCCGGGCGGGATCCGGGTCAAGAACGGCGTCAAGCTGGCGGTCACCGCACCCTACCTGAACACCGCGGGCGGCAACGCGGCCGCGATGGACCTCGTCGAGGCGGCCTGGAAGAAACTCGGTGTCCAGGTCACGCTCGACCCGGTGACGAACGTGGACTTCTCCGGGATCGTGTTCGCCACCGGCGACTACGACGTGAGCCCGATCACCGACTTCGCCAACCCGTACCAGTCCACCCTGGTCGGCCTGCTGTCCGGCCCGCCCCCGCCCACCGGCATCAACGCCGGCCACGTCGATGACTCGCAGTACGACAGCCTCAGCGCCAAGGCCCTGGAAACCTACGGCGCGGCGGGCTGTCAGCTCTGGGTCCAGGCGGCGCGGGCGCTCTACAGTAACGCAGACATGCTGCCGGTCTCGGTGCTGATCACCAACTGGGTCGTCAAGGGGGCGACGTTCCAGAACGTCGGCGGGCGGATCATCCCGACCAGCATCAGGATGCTGGCGAACTAACACACGAGGCAGGAACGATGGCGGAGGCCACCACCCAGATCCGCAGGCACCATACCTGGCTCCTCTTCCTGGCCAGGCGGATCGGGCGGCTGATCGTCTCGCTGGCGGTGGTCCTCTCGCTGTCGTTCCTGCTCATCCAGTTCATTCCGGGCGACCCGGTGCGGCTGGCCCTCGGGCCCACCGCGCCGGCCTCGATGGTGGCCCAGCAGCGGGCCGCGCTTGGCCTGACCAAACCGCTCGGCATCCAGTACCTGGATTACTGGCATGACGTGCTCACCGGCCACCTGGGCACGTCGATCGTGTCCGGCCAGCCGGTCGAGCAGATCATCGCCACGGACCTGCCCGAGACGGCCGAACTGGTCGGGGTCGCCCTGGCGTTCACGATGATCCTCTCCGTCTCGATCGGCATGGTGGCCGGAGCGCTGACGGCCCGCGGGCGGCGGCCGCGGCTGACGCTCTTCTTCACCTCCGCGACCAGCATCCTGAACACCATCCCTGAATACCTGCTCGGCGTCGGCCTGGTGTTCGTCTTCGCCGTGACGCTCAAGCTGCTGCCGGTCGCGGGCGATGCGGGCTGGCAGTCCCTCGTGCTGCCGGCGCTGGCCATCGCCATCGGCCCGACCGCCGGGCTGGCCCGGATCGTCCGGGTCCAGACCGACGTGGTCCTGTCCCAGGAGTACATGCAGGTGGCCCGCGCCAAACGGCTGCCGACCCGGCTCATCTACCTGCGCCATGCCCTGCCGAACCTGCTCACCGCCGCGCTCACCATCGGCGGGCTGCTGCTCGGCACGCTGGTGGCAAGCAGCGTGGTGGTCGAGAACGTCTTCGCCCGGCCTGGCCTGGGCACCGCGATCGTCCAGGCGATCACGCAGCACGACTATCCGGTCATCCAGGGAATCCTGCTCGTCCTCGGCGCCGCGGTGCTGGTGCTGAACCTCCTGGTCGACCTGTTGCTTAGCGGGCTGGACCCGCGGTCCACCCTGCGGGAGAGCTGATGAAGGGCGGCAGGCTGCGGCGGGCGCTGGCCACACCGACCGGGATGGCGGCGGCGCTGGTCATCGTGGCCATGGTGGTCCTGGCGGTCATCGGCCCCCTCGTGTGGGGCAACCAGGCGGCGGCGATCAACGTGCCGGACGCGCTGAAGGGCCCGTCGGGCGCGCACCTGTTCGGCACCGACCAGATCGGGCGTGACATCTTCGCGCGGACCATAGCCGCGACCCGGCTGTCGCTGGAACTAGCGCTGCTGTCCACGCTGATCGCGGTCGGAATCGGCATTCCGATCGGGATCACCCAGGCGGTCCTCGGCCCGCGACTGCGGCGGCTGGTGGCGGGCGTCATCTCCGCCGCCGTGGCGTTTCCCGGGCTACTGCTCGCGCTGTTCGTCAACACCATCATCGGGATCGGCGCCACCGGAGCCGTGCTTGGCATTGGCATCGCCATGATTCCCGGCTTCGCGCGGCTGGCCCAGACGCTGTCCGCCTCGATTGCCGGGCTCGACTACGTCGCGGCCGCGCGGATCCTGGGGATTAGCCGGATCCGGATCCTGTTCTTGCACGTGCTGCCGAACATCGCCGAGCCGCTGACGCTGACCGGCACGATGTCGGTGGGCTGGTCGCTGCTTGGCATCTCCGCGCTGAGTTTCCTCGGGCTCGGCGTGCGGCCGCCGAGCTACGACTGGGGCTCGCTGCTCGGCTCGGGGCTGCAGTACGTGTACGAGAACCCGCTGGCCTCGCTCGGCCCCGGCGCGCTGATCGTGCTGGCCGGGCTCGCCTTCAACCTGGCCGGAGAGACGCTGGCCCGGGTCCAGGGCGGCACTCCCCCGCTCGCCCGCACGCTGATGGGCGCCGCCGGGCTCGAGGCCGGGACGATCGACGTGCCCGATCGCCCCGCCCCCGACCTGGTGCTTGAGGTCGACGACCTGACCGTGCGGTTCCCGGCGGCGGCCGGCGACCTCACCCCGGTGCGCGGCCTCAGCTTCACCGTCCGGTCCGGCGAGCGGATCGGCATCGTCGGCGAATCAGGCAGCGGCAAGAGCATGACGGTCCTTGCCCTGTCCCAGCTGCTGCCCTATCCGGGCCGGGCGAGCTGGAAGTCCCTGCGCTACCTGGGCCGGGACCTGCGGTCGGTGCCCGCGCCCGAACTGCGCCGCCTGCTCGGCACCTCGATGGCCCTGGTCTTCCAGGACCCGGCCAGCTCGCTCAACCCGGCGCTGCGGGTGGGCCGCCAGCTGGCCGAGGTCGTCCAGGTCCATGCGGGGCTGCGGCGCCGGGACGCCATGGAGCTGGCGGTGGCCCGGCTGCGGGACGTGCACATCGCCCGGCCCGAACTGCGCGCCCAGCAGTACCCGCACGAGTTCTCCGGCGGCATGCGGCAACGGGCGATGATCGCCACCGGGCTGATGGGACAGCCCCGGCTGATCATCGCCGACGAGCCGACCACCGCGCTCGACGTCACCGTGCAGCGCCAGATCCTGCTTCTGCTGCGCCAGGTTAACGAGGACTCCGGGGCCGCCGTGGTGATGATCTCCCACGACGTGTCCGTGGTCACCATGCTGTGCCAGCGTGTCCTTGTGATGTACGCCGGGCGGATCGTCGAGGACATCGGCACCGAGCGGCTGCTGGCCGGCCCGGCGCATCCCTACACCAGGGCCCTGCTCGCCTCGGTGCCGGACATGAGCACGGACCGGGGCGGGCCGCTTGTCACGATCGCCGGGCGCCCGCCCGCGCTGGACGCGCTGCCGGCCGGCTGCGCGTTCGCGCCGCGGTGCCCGCTGGCCGACGAGCGCTGCCAGGCGGCCGATCCGCCGCTGGAACGCCTCGACGGTGATCACCTGGTGGCCTGCTGGCATCCGCAGCCTGCCGGGCAGCCGACCGTGCCGGCCAGCGCATGAGCGCGAACATCCTGGAGATCCGCGGCCTGGTCGTCCGGTTCGGTGCCGGGCGCAAGACCCTGGTCGCGGTGGACGGCATCGACCTCGACGTGCCGCGGGGCGGCATCCTCGGCCTGGTCGGCGAGTCCGGCTCGGGCAAGTCGACGGTGGCCCGGGCCGTCGTCGGCCTGGCCCGCGCCGCGGGCGGGCAGATCCTGCTGAACGGGACCGACCTGACCGCGGGCGCCGCGGAACGCAAGGCGTCCCGGCGCACGGTCCAGATGATCTTCCAGGACCCGTACGCGTCGCTCAATCCGCGCATGCGGGTCAGCGCGATCATTGCCGAGGCGCTGCGTATGCGCGGGACCGCGGCGGACCGGATCCCTGGGTTGCTCGAGGAGGTCGGCCTGGACCCGGCGACAGCGAGCCGGTACCCGCGGGAGCTGTCCGGCGGCCAGCGGCAGCGGGTAGCCATCGCCCGGGCGCTGGCCGTCGAGCCCGAGCTGATCATCGCGGACGAGATCACGTCGTCACTGGACGTTTCCGTGCAGGCGCAGGTGCTCAACCTG
>Ga0335078_10012916_pt1 | contig 12374 bp, 6 predicted proteins | sample Lox_Sample_32_FD_206711 | JGI IMG/M metagenome (GOLD analysis project Ga0335078, IMG submission 206711) | Soil microbial communities from Loxahatchee National Wildlife Refuge, Florida, United States - Lox_Sample_3.2 | ecosystem: Environmental > Terrestrial > Soil > Wetlands | place: USA: Florida... | reverse complement strand
CGCTTCGACACATTGTGGGCGCTGGCGACGGCCGAGAACAGACAGATCAGAAGCAGTAATACCGCAATCGTGACGGCTGGATTTCGATGGCGCATCGGTCCTCCCGGAGAGCTTCTCAGTTCCTGTGGGTTTTGAAACGCCCCTGGTGAGTCGGAATTTCCTAATCCTACCATCAAACACGAGGAACTGAGGCGCGGGACATGGTCACGTGTCAGTCTCTGACCGGTCACTGGATGTCACAATCCTAGATCGCCAGCCATTTCCAGCTAATGAGCGGCGGTGGCATCCAGCCCCGCTCGCCGCATGAACTGATTCGGGTTCGAATCCCGGCGGCCCGACCAGCCTAACCGAGGCCCATATCGACCCGCCTCTTCCCCGTCCTCTGAAAGTCAGATCCTTTCCTTCCAGAAATTCCGACATAATTAGCCAGAGTTATTGTCGTACGATAGCGGAGTAACTCGGCCAGCACGGAAGCGAAAATGATGGCCTTCCTTCGCTGCTCATCCCGCAGTTCCGTCTTGATTTTGTAAGGGTTCCCGCGCATATTCCAGCTCGGGCGGTGTGGAAGTCCATTGGTGTTTTTGCGCCGATTTCAAAGGAAAGGAACAGACAATTTGACGCACCGACGAACAGCTCTATCGTGGAGCCTGGGCATCCTCTGCGCGGCCTCCCTGGCTGTGGCGCAGAACGGCGACCCCGGTCATGTGAACTTTCTGGAGTACACCGGATCGAACTTCAACGCCTTCACCAACTCGCCCGCAACCTCGATCCAACAGTTTCTGCAGAGTCACCTCGCCGGTCTGGTGACCTACTCGCCGTATTTCGACAGCCAGACGTCGTGGTTTCCAAACGCCTACTTCTACCAGGATCTCTACAGCATCCCGGTCGGTTCCGCGATTCAATACAGCCATCCGGAGTGGATTCTGCGTGGTCCCTCCGGGAACTGGCTGTATATCCCGTATGCGTGCGGCGGCGGAGCCTGCTCGCAATGGGCTGGCGATATTGCGAACCCGGCCTTTCGCGCCTGGTGGATCAGCCAGGCCGCCAGCCATTTGGCCGCCGGCCATTACGCGGGCATCTTCATCGACGACGTCAATATGGAATTCCGGGTCTCCGACGGGGCGGGCAACCAGGAGGCCCCGGTCGATTCGAACACCGGACAGGTGATGAGCTACGACGCCTGGCGTTCGTACATCGCCGGCTTCACCGAGCAGATCCGCGCCGCCTTCCCTTCCGCCAAGCTGATCGAAAATGCCATCTGGTTTGCGGATTCGGGCGCCGGGACTGCCGATCCTTCTATCCGAAGCCAGATCGCCACCGCCAACGTGATCAACCTCGAGCGCGGGGTGGCAAGCGACGGTGGCTTGACCGGCGGCACCGGCCAATGGTCCGTGTATGCGTTGCTCAACTACGTGGACCAGGTCCATGCGGATGGGGCCGCCGTCAATTTTCTGGAGGGCGCGCTGAGTACAGCGGGGCAACAGTATGGCTTGGCCGCCTACCTCCTCACGTCAAGTGGATATGACAGCCTCGGGGACGCGACGAGCACTCCCTATAACTGGTGGAGCGGTTACAACGTCGACCTCGGGGGCGCCTATGGTCCGCGCACCTATCACAACGGCGTGTTCCAACGCAATTTTCAGAATGGTGTTGTCTTGCTGGGCGAGCCCGGACTCGCTGCGCGGACAATCAATCTGAATGGCTGGTACACCACGATCGACGGGACCTGGGTGAACTCAGTCACCATCTCGGGTTCGCAGGGGATCGTTCTGATCGGCAATCCGGGCGGCCCGGCGCTTTGAAGACAGCGGTTGGGGCGCCGCGCCGGAAGCAGCGGCGCCTCACCGGCCTGTCAGGTGTACGGCGTCCTTCTCACCTTCCTGACAAACGAATTCGATGAGTTCCGTGTCGAGCATGATCCGGTGATGCACTTTCACCGTCCAGGGCTTCGTGTACGCCTTGGGATCATCGACCGTGATTTCGATTTCCATGTTCCCGAAATTCACGCGGCGAAAGCGTTCGGTCATTTTCGCGGCGTGCGTGAGCGGGCTGCCTTCCACGTCCAGCCAGACATCATCGCGGAACCCGTTGGTTTCGACGACCAGCGTGTCGCCGTCCCATTTTCCAGCCGAGTAGCCATACCACCAAGGTTCGGCGTCGTCACCGGGTAAGCGGCGCCCGTCCGTGAAGATCTGGCGGATGCCTCCATTCGCCTCGTAGAGAATGACGATCACGCCGGGCGCCTGGATGATTTTTCGCGGCTCGGGGTGCGTGTGCAGTTGCATCAGCCCGAGCGGAAGGCAGTAGGCATCGGGGTTGTCTTTGTTGTTGTCCGCGACGCGCTTTTTGCGAAGTTCCGCCGCCCAAGGCTGGAAGGGCAGGCCATCCTTCAGTGTCGAGCCGATATCGAAGAATTGATAGAGCCCGGGCGCGCGCTGGCCGATGCCGATGGTTCCGGCTCCGGCCGGGGGCCGCGGCCCGGGTCGCGCATCCGGGCTGTCGACAAATCGCCAGACGCCGGAGAAATCGGGCTTGCCGTCCGGAGTGCGCGGGGCCGGTGCGTTCAGGTCTGGCTTGCCCTCGGGGGTTCGGGGCATTCTTGCGGTAGGGCGATCAGGCCATTGCCCGACGAGCGCCGCGGGGATCAGCGCCAACAGCACCGCGCGCGGAATGAATGGCGTGCCGAACATCATGCTTGACCCTCACCGAAGTGGCAATGCGCCTTGACCGGTTCCCACATTCTGTCATAAAATCGCGCGCAAACAAGCCGGATCTGATATGATTCGTCTACCAACGTGGGGTCAAAAATCAAGGGAGGTATTAGGATGCAGAGGTTTGTCTGCTGGAAACAACTCTTCACTGCAATGAAGAGTTCGCTTGTAAGACGCACCGTTATTGCATTTTTTGCATTGAGTGCCGCAATGTTTGCGCAGGTCGGCGCGACGTCGCAGATATCCGGCACCGTCAAAGACGCTTCCGGAGCCGCCGTGCCGGAAGCCCAGGTGAAGGCCACGCAAACGGACACCGGGCTGGCGCGAACCGCCCTGACGGGCGCGGATGGAGGCTATGTTCTGGCGAATCTTCCGGTCGGGCCCTACCGGCTGGAAGTCAGCAAGACCGGGTTTAGCACGACGGCGCAGAGCCTCACCCTGCAGGTGGCTACCAGCCCGACCGTCGATTTGACGCTGCAGGTTGGCGCGTCCACGCAGCAGGTGCAAGTGGAAGCCGCCGCCGCCGGCGTGGAAACCACGACATCGGGCGTTGGGCAAGTCATCGATCAACGCCGCGTGGTCGATCTGCCGTTGAACGGCCGGAATCCGACCGAGCTTATTTTTCTCACCGGCGCTTCGGCGCAGGCTCCCAATGCCGATTTGATTTCGACCAAGGCATATACCAGCGAGGTGCCGATTTCGATCGGCGGCGGCTTAGCGAACGGCGCCACCTACCAGCTCGATGGCGGCAATCACAACGATCCGTCGAACAATCTCGCTCTGCCGCTTCCGTTCCCGGACGCCTTGCAGGAATTCAACGTGCAAACCAGCGCGCTGCCGGCGCAGTACGGGCAGCATTCCGCCGGTGTCGTCAACGCGGTCACGAAATCGGGCACCAACGAAGTTCATGGCGACGCGTTCGAGTTCCTGCGCAATGGCGACCTCAACGCGCGCAACTTCTTTGCCGCCTCGCGCGACTCGCTCAAGCGGAACCAATACGGCGGCACCATCGGCGGGCCGATCCGGAAAGACAAGCTGTTCTTCTTCATGGGATACCAGGGCACCGACGTTCGGTCCGACCCGAACAGTTCGTTTACGTTCGTTCCGACAGCGGACATGCTGAACGGCAATTTTTCCACCTTCGCTTCCGCGCAATGCCAGGGCACCAACAAGACGCTCACGAATCCCGTCGCGGGCGGCCCGCAGTTCGTCAATAACCAGATCTCGCCCACGGCGTTCAACCCCGCCGCGCTCAAGATGATGAGCTTCTACTCGCTGTCGGCCGACCCGTGCGGCAAGAGCTTCTTCGGCATCAAGCAGAACTCCGATGAAGAAATGGGCGTGGCGAAAGTGGATTACCAGGTGAGTGACAAGGAATCGATGTTCCTGCGCTATTACGTCACCCACCTGAATCTGCAAACGCCGTTCGACGGGAAAAATCCGTTGACCGAAACGCTCTCGGGCGCCAACGACATGGTGAACTCGGGCGTGTTCGGGCACACCTGGCTGATCAATCCCCAGACCATCAACTCGTTCCGCGCCACCGCGAACCGCTCGGGCATCACCAAGACACAGATTCCGTCGTTCGACGCGAGCACCCTGGGGATCAACATGACGACCGTGGTGCCGGGGCATATCGTGGCATCGGCAACCGGCGGCATTTACAGCTCGACGGTGTTCTCTTACGCGGCCACCGACCCCACCACCGCGTTTCAAGCCGGCGATGATCTGAGCCTGATCCGTGGCTCTCATCAGATTCAAGTCGGCGTGAACTGGATGCATTCCTTCCAGTACATCTACGGGCCGCTGTTCGGAGATGGCAGCTTCAGTTTCAACGGACAATACACGGGCTTGCCGCTGGCCGATTTCCTGATGGGATACTCGTCCAGCTTCACACAAGCGGGTGTGCAGGATGCCCGCGATCGCTACACGTATTTCGGCGCCTATGCGCAGGATTCCTGGAAAGTCACCCGCAATCTGACCGTGAATTACGGCTTGCGCTGGGAGCCTTATTTCGGAAACACCATGCCGAACCAACGGGTCGGGCATTTCGATCTCGGCCTGTTTGACCAGAACGTGCATTCCACGGTATACCCGAACGCTCCGGCGGGATATCTCTTCGCCGGAGACCCGGGGTTCGACACCAACAGCCGTCCGGCGCATATCAAGCTGACCGACTTCGCGCCGCGGTTCGGTCTGGCGTGGGATCCGACGGGTAAAGGCAAAATGAGCATCCGCGCGTCCTGGGGCATGTTCTATGACCTGCCGCACACGCTGTTCGCTTATGGGTTTTCGGAGGAGCCGCCATGGAGCAGCACGATCAGCGTTCCCGGCGGCAAGACCACGCCGGTTGCTTTTAACAATCCGTGGGCCAGCAACGGGGGCGTGAATCCCTTTCCGCTTTCGCTGGGCGCCAACGCCATCTTCCCGCTGGCTGCCACCTACACCTCCTATCCGCTGGATCTGAAGGTCACGTATCTGGAGCAATGGAACCTGAGCGTGGAAAGACAGATCGGCAACTGGCTGGTGAAGGCGAATTACCTCGGGAACAACACCATCCACCTGTGGGGCGATGATCCCATCAACGCGCCCGTGCCGCCGGGCGCATCGACTACCGCCAGCGTGCAGTCGCGCCGTCCGCTGACGCTGCTCAATCCGACGCAGGGCGCCTACTACGGCACCATCCACCAGCTCGATTTCGGCGGAACGGCCGGTTACCAGGCCATGCTGCTTTCGCTGCAGCATTATTTCTCGGGCAATTTCTCGGTTCTGGGAAATTACACCTATTCGCACTGCATCACCGATCCGTTCACGTCCGAGCTCGACGGTTCGCAGTGGAGCAATCCGCAGAGCCGCCGTTTCGATCGTGGGAACTGCGTCGGCATCGATCACCGGCACATCATCAATCTTTCCGCGGTCCTCAAGAGCCCCGGACTGGGCACCGGCTACGCCAAGGCGTTGTCGCGCAATTGGCAGATTTCGCCGATCATGATGATTTCCTCCGGCGCTTTCTATACCGTGGCGTCTGGTACCGACAATGCCTTGACCGGCCTGACGGCCAACGAGCGCGCGCAGCAGTTGCTGCCCGATCCGTATTGTCATCCGCAAACCGTCACCTGCTGGCTGAATCCGGCGGCGTTTGGGACTCCGGCATCCGGGACGCTGGGCAGTGTCGGCGCGGGCTCGATTGCCGGCCCCGGGTCTTTCACCTTTGATATGGCGTTGGTGCGCGATTTCAAGGTGAAGGAGCGCTATGGTCTCGAAGTGCGCGGCGAGGTATTCAACTTGCCGAACACGTTCCGGCCCGGATTCCCGGCCCTTGGTGTTTCGACCACGACCATCGCGACTTCGCGCACTGCGTCCAACTTCGGGCAGATCCAGATCGCGAACGATCCCCGGATCATGCAGCTCGCGCTCAAGATGACATTCTGAGCAGATCAGGGGCAGGCTGCCGGCCTGCCCCTCCAGCCTAGAAGCGCAAATGCATATCGAGCTGCAGGAATCGCGAGCTGCCCACGGTATGCTGGATCATTCCCAGGCTGCCTCGCGGCGGGAACGACGGCGGCGGCTCGAAGCCCGGGAAGAACGTAACGTCGTTGTTGGGCGCGTCGAAATCCGGATGATTGAAGACGTTGAACGCGTCGAAATTGAACCGCAGATGGTAGCGCTCGTGAATTTGAAACTCGCGCCCCACCGTCATATCGAAGCGCGTCTGGAACGGCCCGCGGAACAGGTTCCGCCCCGAGGTTCCATACACCGATTCGTAGTTGTCGCACCCGGAAGCGTCGCACGGAGGCACGCCGTTCTGTCCCGGCGCCAGAAAGATGGGTGAGAAGGCGTTGGGATCCAAAACCGGATTCCCTGCGTTGATGCCTGTGGTGCCCTGCAGCTTCGCCTGTGAGGCCGTCACTCCCGGTTTCAGCGGCACAATCGGATTCGTGATTTCGTCGTCCGTTCCGAAATACAGGCTGCCGATCGAGCCCGAGTAATCGTAGACGCTGTACGGCTGGCCGCTTTCCGCCACGGTCTGTCCGCCGATGATCCATCCGCCGGCGATCTTGCTCAGCATGGCATTCTGCCGGATCTGCGGAATCGTGTAGCTGAAATTGATCAGAAACACGTGGGTCTGGTCGAAATCCGAGGAACCATAATTGGATTTCGGATCCAGCGGATTGTTCCCGGTGAAGAACAGCCCCAGCCCGCTTTGTTCATCGAGAGAGTGCGACCACGTATACGAAGCGGTGAACTGCAGCCCGCTGGAAAAGCGCTTCCGCGCCTGGAGCTGCAGCGCATTGTAGGACGAAATCCCGCTCGCTTGATACAGCACCGAGTTCATGTCATAGCCGATGTACGGCACGCGAGCCGGCGCGTTGCCGGCGAACTCGCTGGTGGAGACGGTCTCGGATTTGATCTCGTTCAACCCGTAGGAATACATCTGGCCGTTCACCGGGTTTTGTGGAGTCGCGATCAATGGCTGATTGAACGGAATGGGAAGCACCTCATGCACGCCGTGGTTGCCGACGTAGCCGGCGCTGAACAGCCAGCTGTTGGACGGTTGATATTGAATATCGAAGGTCCAGTTTTCGGTGTAGGGAAGTTTATTGTTGACGTCATAGCCGCCGAACAAGAACGGGCCGAACAGATTTCCGGCCGGGAATTTGCCGGAAATGGTCTGGGACAGGTTGGGCAGCAGCGCCAGAAATGCCGTGGGGTCGCCGGGAGGCGCGGGAAACGGCGTGGTTCCAAACGGAGTGTTGAGAGTGGCGCCGGTGGCGGCAAAGACCGGCGAAACGAACGGCGGCGCCAGGGTCACGCCGAACGGCCCATTGAACCCTCCGCCGGCGCTCGGCGAAAACTCGCTGAAGAATTCGCCGCGGTCGTAGTAGAGACCGAATCCGGTCCGCACCGTCAGCTTGGAGGTCGGCGACCACGCGATGCCGATCCGCGGCTCCAATCCCCACTGGTGTTGCGTCAGCATGGAATTGCTCACGCCGGAGGTGGCGAACTTGGCGTTGTTGGCCGCTACTTCCAGTCCCGACGCCGTAATCGTATCGGTCCCGGCATTGTATTGATAGGCGCTCGGATTGAACGCCGTCAGCAGGCCATTCTTCTCGGTCAAAGGCCCTTCGTAATCCCACCGCAATCCCAAGGTGACGGTCAGGTTGCTGCGGACTTTGTAATTGTCGTTCGCGTAGAGGCCCACGTTGTCGGAGCGGTAATATCGGCTGGCCGAGCCCGCGAACGCGTCTGACCCGGTGCCGGTGCGCACCGCGCCCTGCACGAAATTTAAAAACGACCGGAACGCAATCGTGTCCGTGCTGGTGTTGTTGTTGATGACGTTTAACTGCGTGTGATTCCCGGTCCCGCCGAACGCCAGCGTGTGCCGCCCCTTGACCCAGTTGAGTGACGAGCCATATTCCCACTGGTTCTGGAACATGCCGGCGTTGCCGAAGCTGGAACTCGGCCCGAACTCCAGCGCGTTGCCCAGGGTCGGGTCGGCGTTGCTGATGTTGATCTGCGGAAAGGTACTCGACCCCAGAAGATTGATTCCGAATTGGCTCGGGCCAAACGGCTGCCCCGTCACGGCATACGCCCGCAGCCGCGTGAATCCGGCGTTCTGCTGCCACGTCACCGTGGGTCCGAGAATGACCGTGTTGCTGATCGAGCCCACCTGGCTTCCCGAGGAGAGCTGCTGGGGAAAACCGAGCGTGGCGCCGACCGCGCCGAACGGGTTCGTCGTCGGGTTGTCCTGGACGTAATATTTCCCCGCCAGCCGGTCCTTGCTGCTAATCAAATAATCGATATTGACGATTCCCTGGTTGACGGTCGACTGCGCGTTGGGGCCTTGCGTGACCACGTCATAGCCGAATTGCTTCGCCAGCGCCGCGTTCGTGATCTGGGCGCTGGGAATCAGGTAGCCGCCGCCGGGCAGCGTCGCCTGCAGCAGCGAGAGCGCGGCCGGGCTGATCGTGCTGGCCGCAATCGTCTGGTTGTAGCTGGTTTGAATCGCGTTCACAATGCCTTGGGCGCTGCGGTCGCTGGTCAAACCCAGCGGCACCGTCACGTCCTTGGTGGCGTCGGAGGCATCCGCCACCCGGATACCCTGATAGGACAGGAAGTAGAACAGTTTGTCCTTCTTGATCGGGCCGCCGATCGTGGCTCCAAACTGGTTGCGGTTGAGAAACGGAACCTTGTTGGTGATCGCCGGCGATGCGTTATAGAAGAACGGCGCGGCATTCATATCGCTGTTCTGAAACTTCTCGTAGACTTCGCCGTGGATGTCGTTGGTGCCCGATTTGGTGATCACGCTGATGTGCGCCCCGCTATGACCGCCCTGCGTGGCGTCGTACATCGCCGCGTTCACGGCGATTTCCTGGATCGCCTCCGCGGGCGGCGTCGGCAAGGCCTGCCCGATCGCGCCGTATACCGACGTGCTGGTCTGGATTTCGCCCCCCGCCCCGAAGTTTTCGCCCGTATTCAATACGAACCGGTTCTCGCCCACCTGGCTGGTCGAGTTCCCGTTAAAGAGATTATTGGTGCTGATCCCGTTGAGCGAAAAACTGTTGCTGGTGTCGCGCTGCCCGTTGGCGAAAATCGCCTGGTTGCCGAGCCCCGCGTTGCTGCCCGCTCCCCCCAGAAAATCGGCGTGCACGCCGGGAGTCAGGATCGCCAGCTGCGTGAAGCTTCCCGTTCCCAACGGCGTCGAACTGATCGTCAGTTGATCGACCACATAACCGTTGGTGGTATCGACCTGGTTCATCAAGCTCACGGCATTCACCTCGACCGTGGTGCTCACCGTCCCGACCTGCAGCGCGCCATCCACCGTCGTCGTGCGGTCGCCGCTCACCAGAACCTCGGTGTGTGTTTCCGTCTGAAATCCCTCTTTAGTAAAGGTCAGCCGGTAAGTCCCGACCGGCAGATTCGGAATCACAAAAGTGCCACTGCTATCCGATATCGCGGACACCTCCAGATTCGTTGCGACATTGGTAGCCTTGACGGCCGCTCCCGATACCGCCCCGCCGGAGCTGTCTTTTGCCGTGCCGGTGATCGCGCCGAGAGTCTGTTGCGCCTCCAGACACGCGCTGGCAGCCAAGCCGCCCAACAGAACCAAGGAAATGATTTTGCCAAGCTTCGGACTTCTCAGGGACATCTTTAGCTTTCCTCCAGGTGAGAAGGCAGTGACGCACGCCGCAGAGGCAGACGGAGACTCGCAGAACAGACGTCACTGCCGGAATTCACAAGTATAAGGACCACGCCGTTTAGAGCGAGGTCTGTAATCGATTCTTAATAGACTCTTTCGGGCTACAACTCATCCCATGACGCGCAGAAACGACCCAGCGAACACCCGCGGGCTTGCCGGGCTTCGCGTCGAACCTCTCCTTGAACCCTGAAGCCGGAAATATAGCAATCTTGTGTTTCAATCACATGAAATTCAAAGTGAAGTGTAGCGGAAGTTACACATTGGACAGCCTGTTTGCGGGGAGCGGCAAGGCCTGTGCGTTATGTTTGCGTTGCGGAGCCGCGACCGCAGCTTCAGTGCGTCATCGCGTAGACGACGTAGTTGACGCCGATGCGGATTCCCAGCGCCGAGTACTTCTCCGGATACGACGGATCATCGGCCCACTCCCACGAGTCACCCAGGTCCGAATTAAAACACATCGCCACCATGACGCGGCCTTTGTCGTCGAAAATGCCGCGCCAGTGCGCCACGGTTCCCACCGCGCGTTGCGAGTTGAGGCCGCCGCGCCCGCTCAGCGCCCATTGCCCCGGGACCTGGTAGCGGTCATCCAAATCGTAAACCGTGTGGAAGATGGCGTCTTTGCTTTCGATCTCCACGATCGGCCGGTCGGGAAACACCAGCCGCATGCTTTCTTCGAAGCGCGCCCATTCGTCCTCGCGCCAGAAATCGTCCAGCATCAGGAAGCCGCCGCGTAGCAAAAACTCGCGCAACGTCCGTGCCTGTGCCTCGGTCAGCTTCCAGTCTCCCATCTCGCCGGCGCACAGCCACGGCCAGTTGTAGATATCGTCGGTATCATCGGGATTCACCGGCTGTTCGAGCGAGCGCGCCTCGAGGCGCGTCAGCCGCCGCAAGGCCTGCGCGAAGTGCCGGTCGGCGCGCGGATAATCCTGGGTCCAACTCGTGCCGCCTTCGCGCCAGTCCAGCCGGCCCCAGCGGAAGCCATACCTGCCGAACCGGGAGTTGGGATGTTGCGGATACATCAGCCGGCCGAAGACCCATTCTGATGGCTGTTGCCCGTCCGCAGGCAGCGCGATATTGTCATACGGTTCCATGCTGGCGTACAGCCGCCACGGTTTCTGGAACCCATACATCGCGGTGGCGCAAGCCACGCTGCAACCGAGCCAAAAGAGCGTCTTCCGCAAACCGAATTTCCTCGGCTTTTTGAGCATAGCATCGAAAGGAGAAAGCCGCAGTCAGGGAGGCTGGGACTACGCCTCGAACCTTACGAGCTGCCAATCAGAATGCCCGTCAGAAACACCAGCGCGCCGCCCATGCCGACTTGCAATGCGGCCGCGAGCGGCGGTGTTTCCATATACCGGTGCCGCACCCAGGTAATCACGCCCAGTTCGAGCACCACAATCGCGATCGCGACGGTCATCGCGGCTGTGAAACTGCCGATCAGAAACGGCAGCGTGTGTCCGATGCCGCCGACCGCCGTCATCAACCCGCAGATCAAGCCGCGCACCCACGGGTGCCCGCGGCCGGTCAGGCTGCCGTCGTCGGAAAGCGCTTCCGCGAACCCCATGCTGATGCCGGCGCCGATCGAGGCCGCCAGCCCCACCAGAAATGCGTCCCAGGGTTTGTGTGTGGCCAGCGCCGCCGCGAACACCGGAGCCAGCGTCGAGACCGAGCCATCCATCAAACCGGCCAGCCCCGGCTGCACGATCTGTAGCACGAACAACCGGCGGTTGGCTTCGTCCTCCGCGTGCTTGACGTCGGCCGGCAGCTTGGTTTTTTCGAGTTCGCCGGCCCGTTCCTCATGCCCGCGTTCCTCCTGCGCGAGATCGTCGAGCAGTTGCCGCGTGCGGACGTCACTAGTCCGCGCCGCCGCTTTTTCGTAGAACCGCCGCGTTTCGGCCTCCATGGCGCTGGCCTGGTTGCGCACCGTCTCGAGCCCCAGCGGCTGCACCAGCCACACCGGCTTCCGGTGCACAAAACCGCGCACGTCCTGGCGGCGGATCAGCGGGATGTGCTCTCCGAACTTCTCGCGATAGATCTCGATCAGCCGCCGCCGGTGCCCCGATTCCTGCTCGCGCATCCCGTCAAACACCGCGGCCGAGGCCGGGTAATTCTGGCGCAGCCCCTCGGCGAAATCCGCATAGACCCGCTCGTCTTCTTCTTCCAGCCCGATCGCCAGGGCCAGAATCTCCCGCTCGGTCAAACTCTGGAAGTCTCGCATCTTTAGTATCTTAGCTGCACGCGGAAGGCCACCGGTCGCCGCAGTGTTCGTATGCTAACCTGAAGGCCCGTGACCTGGACTCCCCAATCGTGGCGCTCGCGCGTAGTGTTGCAGCAGCCCGAGTACCCGGACCGCCAGGCCGTCGATCGTGTGCTGGCCGAATTGGCCTGCCTGCCGCCGCTGGTCACCAGTTGGGAAGTCGCGCGACTGCGCGAGCAACTCGCCGATGCCGCCGCCGGACGCC
>Ga0335078_10012915_pt1 | contig 12375 bp, 6 predicted proteins | sample Lox_Sample_32_FD_206711 | JGI IMG/M metagenome (GOLD analysis project Ga0335078, IMG submission 206711) | Soil microbial communities from Loxahatchee National Wildlife Refuge, Florida, United States - Lox_Sample_3.2 | ecosystem: Environmental > Terrestrial > Soil > Wetlands | place: USA: Florida... | reverse complement strand
AAACTCGTCATCCCTTCCTCTTTAAACCGGTTGGCAGCCGGGAAGTTGCGTTCGCCGGGGGCCAAGCCGCCCGGTTACTTTAGTGGGGGTTTTGAGCGCCGTCGCCTTGGCCAACCGGCTGATGTGCAATACCGTGTATGTGGCTGTTTTTTATGACGATTCTCGAGAAACTCCCCACTGTGGTCACAGTCGCCGTCCTGGTTGGAATTTTTGCCGGACTCAAACGCCACAGCCGCTCCGCCCGCTTGCAATTGTGGCTGATCGCCTGGTTCCTGGTCTTTACTCATTTTGTCGCCCAATTATTTGAACCCTCCAGCGGGCTGGTTAGCCCCTGGCTGACGGCGCTCGATCTGGGCTCGCTGCAGGCCTCTGCCGTGGCGTTTGTCGTCTCGGTCGCCTCCGTCGTCGAAGACCGAAGCCGACGACGTACTTTGCTGGTCCTGATCGGACTTCCCGCAGTCGCTTACGCAGTCCTCGACTCTTATGGCGTCTCCCTGCGCTGGCCCTTCGTCCTCTGTCTGCTGGCGGCCTTCCTCGGAGGAGTCGCCTTTCTGGCGCAGGTTAGACGCGCACTCTCATGGTACGTCGGCTCTCTTACCCTGTTCTGCGCTGTCGTCGCGTTCTGGGCCATCCGTGCTGCACTGCGCGGCTCTTTTGACGAGGGTGTGACGGCATTCCTCGGTTTGGGCTTCGCTTTGCCGGGAATCCTAGTCTGCCGCAACTATTGGCGACGCTCTCCCGGCATTCTGACGGTCGCGGTGGGATTCTTTTCCTGGGGCGCGGTATTCCCCGTCGCCATGCTGCTCGAACATCTGGCTCCAAACCTGAAGGTCCCTGCCGAGCTATGGAATACTCCCAAGATGTTCGTCGCCTTTGGCATGATTCTGGCAATCGTGGAGGACAAGTCCGAAGCCATCGAGCTCTTGCAGCGCAAGGAGCACTCCCTCAACCACCAGTTGCAGCGCTTCTCGGCGATCACCTCCCGCTTGCTGAGTGGTACGCCCGTCGACTCCTTGTGCGATGAGATTGCCTCTGCCATTACCGAAGTCAGCACCTTCCGCCGCGCGACTATCCAACTGGATAACGCCGGTTCCCTGCGCCTGGCCGGCACCAGTGGGTTTCCTCCTCAGGAATTGAGCAGGCTGACGGTTACCGCCCGGCAATCGTCGATAGATACCATCAAGGATCTTTGTGCGCGCGCACGGAAAGTTGGCAAGAATTCATTTCTCTTGTCTGCCTCAGCAGCTGCGGAACTCGGACGGTGGAATAGTTTCCTCCTGTCCCAGCCGAACCTCGCAAGAAGCATCGGATCGGACTTGCTCATTCCCCTCCGCGCGGCGAGCGGCGCGTATCTGGGCTGCATTTCCTTGCATGACCCGCAGGAAACAGAAGTGAACGACCACGAACTCTCGCGTATCGAGTTGCTGGCTGCCGATCTCTCGGTGGCCTTGGAGCTGAAGTCGCTGCAAAACCAATTGATCCGTTCCGAGAAGCTGGCCGCGCTGGGACAATTGGTGGCGGGCGTGGCGCATGAGCTCAACAATCCCTTGACTTCGGTGTTGGGCTACGGGGAACTGCTCAGCGAGGACATCCCTTCGGGGCCTTTGCGTCTGCGGCTGGACAAGCTGGTCAACGAAGGGCGTCGCATGAAGCGAATCGTGGAGAACCTCCTGCGCTTCTCTCGCCAGCACGCCGTCGATAGCCAGTCCGTTGACCTGGCGTCGGTCGTCGAGGATGTGCTGGCCCTGCGCCAGTACTATCTGCGCACCCACAACCTGGAAGTGGTGATTGATATCCCTTCGGATCTCCCCAAAGTGGCCATCGCCGAAGACCAGTGCAAGCAGGTCCTGCTCAACCTTGTGAATAATGCCGTCGACGCTCTCGAAACCGAGCCGGAGCCCAAACGGATTACCCTGCGCAGCTTCATTTGCGGTCAGCGAGCCATCATCGAACTCGATGACAACGGCCCGGGCTTTGCCGATGTCAATCGGGCCCTCGATCCGTTCTATACCACCAAGCCTGTGGGCAAGGGCACCGGACTCGGTCTCAGTATCTGCTACGGAATCATTCGTGAACACGATGGCGAGATTCGGCTGGAGAACCTCAAACCACGCGGCGCTCGGGTCACGTTAGAGCTGCCCCTGAGCGAAGCCAAGCCCGCACCTCTCCACGCCATGGCTGCCCACCTGACGTAGACGCGGTCCTCCCCGGGGGCGACCCCGGCCATTGAGCTCGAGGCATTCCGGACAGCGAGGTCTGGACCTTACTGGGTATTCCCCGTGCTTTTCCCACAATACCCTTCATTGCGACGCCCACATGCGCTACAATTTTTAACTGGTCTTGAGGATGGCCATTCGGCTTCCTCTCCGGGCGCGTTGCGCCTATTCTTTCAAATTCGTGTTCAGCATATTTCTCATCGTAAAAAAGGAGGATCACGCTATGGCGACGGCTCTGAAGATCGTTCCGCCGGAAGACAAAGTAAACAGCTTTATTGGGCGAAAGCATCAGATGTTCATCAACGGCAAGTGGATCGATTCCGCCTCGGGCAAAACCTTCCCTACCTACAACCCCGCTACGGGAGAAGTAATGTCGCAGGTCGCCGAGGGCGATCGCGAAGACATCGATCGGGCGGTTCGGGCCGCTCGCAACGCTTTCGAAAGCGGGCCATGGTCGCGACTTACGGCTTCCGAACGTGGACGCCTGATCTGGGAATTGGCCGACTTGCTCGAAGAAAACCTCGAGGAATTTGCCGAACTGGAGTCCCTCGACAACGGCAAGCCACTCAAGATTGCGCGCATCGCCGACATTCCCCTTGCGGTCGATCTGTTGCGCTATATGGCTGGCTGGGCCACTAAGATCGAAGGCAACACCATTCCCATTTCCGTTCCCTATGCTCCCGGCGCAAAGTTTCTCGCCTACACCCTGCGAGAGCCCGTCGGTGTCGTCGGCCAGATCATTCCCTGGAATTTTCCCTTGCTGATGGCGGCGTGGAAACTCGGCCCGGCCTTAGCCACGGGCTGCACCGTAGTTTTGAAACCGGCGGAGCAGACTCCGCTATCCGCGCTTCGCCTCGGTGAACTGATCCAGGAGGCCGGCTTCCCGGATGGCGTAGTGAATATCGTTCCTGGCTATGGCGAAACGGCCGGGGCGGCGCTGGCAGCGCATCCTGACGTGGACAAGGTCGCATTCACCGGTTCGACCGAAGTCGGCAAGCTCATTCTGCAGGCCGCCGCGGGAAATCTGAAAAAAGTGTCGCTCGAGCTTGGCGGCAAGTCTCCCAACCTGATTTTTGCCGATGTGGATCTGCCGGCGGCGATCGGCGGCGCAGCCAGCGCAATTTTCTTTAACCACGGCCAGTGTTGCTGCGCCGGTTCGCGTCTCTACGTCGAGAAGAAAATCTTCGACCAGGTGGTTGACGGCGTCGCCGAACAGGCCAGCAAGATCAAGGTCGGCTCGGGATTTGATGACTCCACAGACATGGGCCCGCTGGTGTCCAAGGAGCAACTCGATCGCGTCTGCAATTACCTCGAATCCGGTTTCTCCGAGGGAGCCAAGGCCGTGGTCGGCGGAACCAAAGTCGGCGATAAGGGATACTTTGTGAAGCCTACTGTCCTAGTCGACACCAACGAAAACATGAAAGTGGTCCAGGAGGAGATCTTCGGGCCAGTAGTGGCCGCCATTCCGTTTGAGGATCCGGCGGAAGTCATTGCTAAAGCCAATAACTCTGCCTATGGCCTGGCTGCCGGCGTATGGACGCGCGACATCCAGAAGGCCAACCGGGTCGCGGCTCAACTGCGGGCCGGCACGGTGTGGATCAACTGCTACAACATTTTCGATGCGGCGCTGCCATTTGGCGGTTACAAGCAATCCGGCTGGGGCCGTGAAATGGGTCACGAAGTTTTGGAGCAGTACACCGAAGTAAAGGCGGTCTGCAGCGCCATGTAGCGGGGAAGATAAACCCGTGGCCAGGACATCGTCCGGGCTGCTCGGCGAAGCTTTGCAAAGTCAGTTCGCGGCCAGGAAGAGTTCCCCTCTCCTGGCCGTATTTTTATCCACTCACCACACCCGGCACGCGTTGGCGTGCACCATGGGCTGTCCGGCGTGACAACCGAAGGCATGCGCGAACTCGGGCAAGTTGGCCACGACATTATTCACTCGATAGCGGTTCAGCGAGTGTCCCTGCGTCATCACCAAGGTGTGTGCTGCTTCCGGCCGGTTTTCTCCACACCAGATGTTGGCGAAGGACAGAAAGAAATTCTGCGCCTCGGTCAGGCCGTCGGGCGCTTTGGTATCCAGGTCTTTGCCCTGTGACTTGAGCGTATTCTCCAGAGCAGCCAGCGTCAGATGGACACCGCCGTTATCGGCCGTATCTTCTCCCGCTGACAATTTTCCGTTTTGTTTTACCCCGGCCTCAGGAACTTCCTGCGTGTATTCATCTTGAATGCACTGGTCCCGTTCTTCATAGTTGGAGGCATCGGCAGCCGTCCACCAGTCTTTCAGATTGCCGTTGGCGTCGAACTTCCGTCCTTGATCGTCAAAGCCGTGGGTGATCTCGTGCCCAATGACCATCCCGATGCCTCCGTAGTTGACGGCATCGATTTGCTTTGCGTCGAAGAATGGCGGCTGCAGAATTCCCGCTGGGAAGTTGATGGTGTTGGTCTGCGCGTCTTCATAAGCATTCACGGTAGGCGGCGTCATTCCCCATTCCTGGCGGTCGGCAGGCTTGCCAATCTTTCCGATGCGGTGGTCGATCTCAAAATGCGCCGAGCGCGCCGCGTTGCCGAAAAAGTCATCCCGCTTGATGATCAACGCCGAGTAGTCCCGCCAGTGATCGGGATAGGCAATTTTGTCGACCTGCGCCGCCAGTTTGGCATGGGCGAGTTGCTTGGTTTGCGGCGACATCCAGGCGGCCCCATCGATGTCCTGATGCAGAGCCTTCTCGATCGCCTTCACCATCTCGACCATCCGCTCTTTGTTCTGCGGCGGAAAGTATTTCGCCGCGTAAACTTGTCCCAGAGCTTCCCCCAGGTCGGCATCGGCATTCACCGAGCACCGCCGCCAGCGCGGCTGAATCTCCTTGGTGCCGAAAATCTCGCGTCCAAAGAACTCGAACGATTCCTCCACGTACGGCTGGCTCAGAAATGGAGACATAAAACTCACCGTCGAAAAACGCAGGTATGCGCGCCAGTGTTCGATGGGTTCGGAAGCAATCAGTCTCTCCACTCCGCGAAAAAAATCAGGCGACAGCACCAGATACTGCGGTGACGCTGGAACCCCCATGATTGCAAAGTAACGGCTCCAATCAAACGATGGCGTAAGCGCCTGTAACTGCTCGAGGGACAGCTTGTGGTTCAGATTCTTGGGATCGCGGCGTACCACGATATCCATGGCCGACTTCGCCAATTCGGTCTCCATCGCCAACACCGCCGCGGCATCGTTCGCCGCCTGCGCGGGCTCCTCGCCACTCAATTCGAGCATTTTAGAGACATGCCCTACAAACAGATCTCGAATATGCTTTGACTGGTCATCATCATTGAGATAAAACTCGCGTCCTGGCAGATCCATGCCCGACTGGTCGAGCACCGCCAGCATCTTTTGCGCATCGTCGTAGTCCGGGCTGGAGTAGAGGCCAAAGAGAATGCCGGGATATTCAGCATCAATGAAATTGAGGTTTGCCGGTCGAATCATCTGGTGAATGGACGCGATGACCTCCGCAAGTTCTGACTTTTCCAGCTTGGCGATTCGGTCCAGCTCAGGCTGCAAGGGACCGATGCCCGCCTTGCTCACGGCGGCTTCGTCCATGCACGCCGTGTAGTAGTCCCCGACCTGCTGCTGCACCGGCGTGCGATGGGATGCCTTAGCAGCTTCTTCGAGCGTGTTCCGCTCCGCCGCTACATTCCAGATCACCAGCCGGTTAAAAGTTCCGGATGCCGGTTGATCCGCGGGAATGGGATTGGCCTTATTCCACTTCGCGCAGGCATATTCAAAAAAATCGGAACAAGGGTCCAGTGACTTATCTACCTGCTCCACGCTGAAATGTTCGAGCGTTGGCATCGCGTCCGGCGATTCGGCAAAGGTTGCCGGCGCGAACAACGCGGCACATAGAACCGCAAGAGTTGTCAGAGTCAGTAATCGCATCGATGGTTTTCTCCGGGAGGATTTTAGACGCGGGCCGTCCTCGCCCGTGCGTCGCGAGCTAAAAAAGGACTTGTCAATCCACAGGTTTGCCTCGGATTTTAGACGACGGCCACTCTGAATAGTAACCGTTATCTCACCACTCGCTGGAATTCCGGGATAAAACGTTGGAGCCCGACCACGAATTGAACTTCTTCGTGCACCTTTCGTGCCTTTGCGGTGAATGAATTCCTCCGCCCCGTTCGGACACGCCCTTTTGACTCTCGTGGTCTTCTCCGGTAGCCTTGACTCTCCCCGCATGAGTTCATCCGCACCAGCAATTTCCGTCTCCGGTCTGAAAAAATCCTATGGAGATGTGCACGCCGTCAAAGGCATCGATTTCGAAATCCAGGCCGGCGAAGTCTTCGGTTTGCTCGGGCCTAACGGCGCTGGCAAGACCACAACCGTCGAAATTCTGGAGGGTTTGCGTCCCCGTTCCAGCGGCCAGGTTGCGGTTCTCGGGTATGACCCGGACACTCAGCGGCAAAAACTCAAAGATCGTATCGGCGTGTGCCTGCAGGCCACCAACCTGCCCGAAAAGATCAGGGTCCGTGAGGCCATGCAGTTGTTTTCGGCCTTCTACAGCCGCAACGTCAATCTCGATCGCCTGCTGCAACGCCTGCAGCTCAAAGAAAAGCGGGAGGCCTTCTACAGCACGCTTTCCGGCGGTCAAAAGCAGCGTCTGGCCCTGGCCTTGGCGCTGCTCAACGATCCGCAGCTCATTTTCCTGGATGAACCGACCACCGGCCTCGATCCCCAGGTGCGGGCGGAAATTCACTCTCTGCTGGAGGAATTAAAGAGCGAGCGCCGCACCATTCTCATGACCACGCATTATATTGAAGAAGCCGAGCGCCTCTGCGACCGTGTCGCCATTATCGACGAGGGCCGCATCGTCGCCCTGGATACGCCGCGCAAGCTGCAGCAGCAGAGTCGCAGCGCCTCCAGCATCGTCGTTACCTGTGCCGCGCCTTTTCCGCAGGATCGGCCCCCATTTGCCGAGGCCACGCACAGCCAGCTTGATTCCACCGGGCGCACGCTAACGGTTAATTCGCGGCGTCCCGCGGCTACCCTGGTTGATCTGGTGAAGTGGATCGACCAGCAAGGCTTCGAGCTTACCGACGTTCATCTCAAGCAACCGACCTTGGAAGATGTCTTTATCGAGTTGACCGGGAAGAGTCTGCGCGAATGAGAAGCTACAAGGCACTGATCACCATCGACCTCAAACTGGCCCTTCGCCAGCGTTCGGTGATTTTCTTTAATTACCTTTTCCCCCTGATTTTTTTCTTCATCTTCGCTCAGGCCATGCACGCCGAACGCGGCTCAGCCATGACGATCGTGATCGCCATGGTTCTCATCATTGGCATCCTGGGCAACGGCTTTTTCGGCGCCGGCATACGCGCAGTGCAGGAGCGCGAAGCTAACATCCTTCGCCGTTATAAGGTCACGCCCATCACTCCTGCGCCGCTGCTGATCGCATCCGTGGTTACCGGCTGGATTCTCTACATGCCGAATGTGCTGCTTATCTTTTCGTTGGCCCATTTTCTCTATGGCATGCCGTGGCCGCGGAGCATTGGATCCATTCTGCTGTTCGTCACCGTCGCCATTGCCGGGTTTCGATCCATCGGCCTGATTCTTGCAGCTGTGACCAATTCCATGCAGGAGAGCCAGCTCCTGGTGCAGTTGGTCTATCTGCCCATGCTTTTTCTGAGCGGAGCGACCTTTCCGCTCTCCATGTTTCCGCCCTGGCTGCTGAACCTGACCCAATTCGTTCCTGCAACCTACCTGGTCACGGGCGTGCAAGGCATGCTACTGAGGAACGAGGGCATCGCCGCCAACATTCAGCCCACTGTGGCCCTCATCGTTACCACCATCACTGCCCTTTTCATCGCCTACAAATTGTTTCGCTGGGAAAAAGAGGACAAAATCCGCGCCTCGGCCAAGCTTTGGCTGGCCGGCGTGCTCACCCCCTTCATTGTGCTGGGCGGCTGGCAGATGCATGCCCGCACCAATGTAGAAAAGACCAGGATTCTGAACCGCGAACTGGCGCGCAGCGACACCTTTTTGATTCGCGGCGCGCGGATCTTCGTGGGTGACGGAAAGGTCATCGAAAATGGCGCCTTGCTGGTGCAGGGCGGGAAGATCGCCGAAGTCTACGACGGTCCTGGCCCCGACCCAAAGACGGTGAAGGCGGAGACCGTCGAAGCCGCCGGCAAGACTGTTCTGCCCGGCCTGATTGACGTCCATGTCCACCTCGGCGCCCCGGGTGGAATCTACCCCGATATGGCGAACTACGATGGCAAGGCCATGATGTTGCGGGCTCTCGCGGCTTACCTGTACAGCGGCGTCACCACCGTGAGAAGTGTTGGAGATCTGCTGGATCTGGCCCTCGAAACCCGGTCCAGGGTCAATAGTGGCGAAAGGCTCGGGGCAGAGTTGTTCACCTGCGGTCCGTTGTTCACCGCGCCGGGCGGCCACGGCACGGAATATTTCAAGGCCCTTCCCCAGAACGTTCGCACCAACCTGGAGAAACAGTTCACGCGCATTCCGGCATCGACGGATCAAGCCCGCCAGCAGGTTGACCAACTGAAGTCGGATGGCGTCGACTGCATTAAAGCGGTACTCGAAGCGGGCGCCGGCGGACGCATCTTCAACCGCATGGACACCAGCCTGTTTGACGCTGTGGCCCAGGCCGCCCACGCCGACAACCTGCCCCTGGCGGTCCATACCGGCGACACCCGCGATATAGCCGACGCACTGCAGGCCAAGGCGGACTCAATTGAGCACGGTTCTTTTCGCGAAGCAATTCCCGAGACCCTATTTGACCAGATGGCCCGCCAAGGGACCTTCTACGATCCGACATTGAGCGTGGGCGAGGCCTTCAAAGATTTTGCCGCTGGAAAGACGGATCTCCTCAAACGCTCTCTGGTGCAGCAGGTCGGGCCGCCGGAACTGCTGCGTGGAACTGAAGATGCCCTGGCATCCAAAGACTCCGAGGAGCTGCGTCATTCCCTGGCGCAGTATCCAATCGACATGAAAATCGCCGACGGAAATCTTCTCCGCGCCTATCAACGGCGGGTTTTACTGGTGACCGGCAGCGACGCCGGAAATTACCTTGTGATTCACGGTCCCACCGTGCAGCACGAACTTGAGCTCTGGGTCCAAGCCGGTATCCCGGCCACCACGGCCCTGCAAGCGGCTACCTACAACGCGGCCCGGTTGCTGCGGGCGGATCAGCATATCGGTTCGATCCGTCCCGGCAACGACGCCGACCTGCTCATCGTTGACGGAAATCCTCTCGAGGATATCAGCGCTACCGAGCGCATTTCACTCGTGGTATTCAAAGGTGAGCGGCTCGACCGCGCCGAGCTCTTCGATCAGCACTAAGCGTCTGCAACGAAAAACCGGTTAAACGGCTTCCACATTCGGTTTGACCGCTATGGCAGCACCTGGAAATCCTTATTGCTCGAAAGCGTGCCACCGGAAGCGGTCACTTGGACCTTCCCGGTCGTAGCACCGTTGGGAACGGTGGTCGTGATTTCTGAGCTCGAGACCACCGTGAAGACCGCCGTGGTGCCATTAAACAACACGCTGCTCGCGCTTTTCAGATTGGTTCCCAGAATATTGACGGCCGCCCCTACCTGGCCGGAGCTTGGCTGGGTTTCCACAAACGGACCCAGCCCCACAGACAGGCGAAACACCGTGCCACAGCCTAGATTGGCTCCCGTTGAATATATCCCGCAGTTGCTGCTGCTGCCCCCATACTCCGTCGTTCCGTAGAAGTTCCCATTGGTCTCCTGGACTAACCCGGCGAAAGGGTACGACCCGTCCGCGCACGCGCTTTGGGAGCAGAAGGTGTATAGCGTTGTGAGCTTGCCGCTCAGAGTGATTTTGAAGATCGTCCCGAAATAGTTGGTCCCGGGAGATGGTCCCAACGTCGTCCCGTAGAGAGCCCCATCAGTTCCCTGGACCAGCGTCGCATAGGGGGTCTGGCTGTCCGCGCACGCGCTCAAAGAGCAGAAGCTGTGGAGCGTCGTCAACTTGCCGCCTGGGGTAACCTTGAAGACCGTGCCACACCCAAAGTTAACTCCATTCGTCAGGCAGACGTTCGCCCCTCCATATCCGGTTGTCCCGTAGAAATCCCCATTGGTGGCTTGGACCAGCCCTCCGTGGGGGTTTTCGCCGTCCGTGCACCCACTCTGAGAGCAGAAACTGTAGACGGTTGTCAGTTTGCCGCTCGGAGAGATCTTGAAAACGCTGCCATAGCCGTTGGCTCCGCCAATTACCGTAGTTCCATAGAACTCCCCATTGGTAGCCAGGATCAGCCCGGCAGTCGGCTCCCAGCCGTCTGTGCAAGCGCTCTGGGCGCAGAAGCTGTGGAGCGTTGTCAGCGTGCCTCTGGGCGTGATTTTGAAAACCGTTCCCCGGTTGCCATTGGCTCCGCCGCCCTCGGTCGTCCCGTAGAAATCTCCATTGGTGCCCTGGACGAGCCCCGCGTAAGGGTTTTGGCCGTCTGCGCACCCACTCTGGGGACAGAAGTTGTAGAGCGTCGTCAGTACGCCCCTTGCAGTGATTTTGAAAACCGTTCCCGCATTGTGGGTACCACCATTCTCTGTGGTCCCGTAAAAATCTCCATTGCCCGCCTGCACGAGTCCCGCATATGGGAACGTTCCGGTGCACCCAGTTGTGGAGCAGAAGCTGTACACCTGGGTCAGTGTGCCGCCCGGAGTGACCTTGAAAACCGTTCCACCGCCGAAACTCCCGCCCGCCGCGGTTGCCCCATATAGGTCCCCGTTTGTGGCCTGGACGAGCCCCGCGTGGGGCTCTGCGCCGTCGCTACTTGTATTATCGAAGTTGTGCAGGGTCGTCAGAGTCTGTGCGGGCAGGACAATCGCTGTGCTGGCCAACAGGAGGACCACACCGTAGACCTTGTTTCCCCAATTGTGTTTACCCGGGCGGGCACGGCGAAATGACCGCATAGCGTTCCTTTCTGCGCCTCGAGTCCGAGCGACATCGCGGACCCGCGCATTGTGCTCCCGCACGACCAGCGTGTCAAGATGAAGCCTCTTGCACTTCGATGCATGTGCCCGGCCTTTGTGGGAAGGGGTCTCTGCGCAGGCCTTCTTAGAGCTCTAGGGAGACTGTGCGATTCTCGCAGCGCGATAATAGTGAAAGATGATTGCCGCATGCATCGGGGCCATTTCTCTGCTCACCTGGATTTATCTTTTCCTGGGGCGCGGCGGATTTTGGTGGATGACCGTCTCTGTCGATCGATCCGCGCAGCCCGAGCCTCGGCTGCGGAGAATCGCGATCATCATACCTGCGCGCAATGAGGCTGATTCAGTCGCTCCTGCCATTCGCTCCTTGTTGCTGCAGAATGGTCTCGGCCCCACCCACATTTTCCTGGTTGACGATCAAAGCTCCGACGGCACTGCGGAGATTGCCCGCCAGGCAGCTGAAGGAGTGGGCCGCAGGAATCATCTCACTATCCTTGCAGCCCGACCTCTGCCCACCGGATGGACCGGGAAGCTCTGGGCCGTTTCCCAGGGCCTGCAGGCCGCTACATCCTTTCATGCCGATTATTTTCTGCTGACCGACGCCGACATAGTTCACGAACCCGGCAATCTCAAAAGTTTGGTTCTGCGGGCTGAAAGTGGCAACTTGGATCTGGTTTCTCTGATGGTGAAGTTGCACTGCCGATCCTTCGCGGAGCGCCTCCTGATGCCGGCCTTCGTGTTCTTTTTTTTCAAGCTGTATCCACCCGCTTGGGTGGCGCAACCCGGACGCCGAACCGCAGCTGCGGCCGGAGGCTGCATGCTTATTCGTCCTGCGGCGCTCACTCGCATCGGAGGAATCGCCACCATCCGCGACCAGCTCATTGACGATTGCGCTCTGGCGCGCGCCGTGAAATCCGCCGGCGGACGCATCTGGCTCGCTCCAACGAAAAGCGCTTTCAGCCTGCGCCCCTATGACAGTTGGGCGGAGATTGGCCGCATGATCTCGCGCACCGCATTCACTCAATTGCGCCACTCTGCGCTGATGCTGACGGCCGTCTGTGCCGGAATGTGCATCACTTACCTCGCACCTCCAGTCCTGCTCTTCTTCGGTCGGACAGCAGCATTGCTCGGAGCCGGAGCGTGGTTTCTCCAGTCGTTAGCCTATTGGCCGACGCTGAGGCTTTATGGCTTGTCGCCGATTTGGGCT
>Ga0335078_10012914_pt1 | contig 12376 bp, 8 predicted proteins | sample Lox_Sample_32_FD_206711 | JGI IMG/M metagenome (GOLD analysis project Ga0335078, IMG submission 206711) | Soil microbial communities from Loxahatchee National Wildlife Refuge, Florida, United States - Lox_Sample_3.2 | ecosystem: Environmental > Terrestrial > Soil > Wetlands | place: USA: Florida... | reverse complement strand
CGCAGGCAGCGATCTGGCCGGGACCCATCCCCGGCAAAGAACCACCCATGAATGTCATCGCAGAGATCCTCTCCCACACGGAGGATGGTCCTTTCTGGTGGGAGCACGGCGGCGGCTGGACGAGAGTCGACCGGATCGAGGCCCCCGTGCTCAACATAGTGAACACACCGAACCGGCTCCATGCCGCGTACCACCTGAGATCATACCCGGACATCAAGTCCCCGAAGAAGCTCATCATCACTCCGTGGACAAATGAGAACTATCAGCCGTGGATCTTCGAGACCGCCGCCTTCAACGAGTACCTACTGAGATGGCTCGACCATTGGCTGAAAGGAATCGATACCGGCATCATGGCCGAGCCTGAAGTGGCGATCTATGACAACGGCACGGGAAAGTGGCGATATGAGAATGAATACCCCCTCGCACGGACTCGATGGCAGAAGTATTATCTCCGTGACAAGACCGCAGCAACGGACGCATATGGGCTCATCAGCCCAACGCCGCCTTCGCGGGAGGAAGGCGCGGATGTCTACGACAATCTCAGCTTGAACACGGCGCTCACGGCTTCCTACGGGATGGCCTCTCCCGCGCCGACGAGGCCGCACTATGCCGCCTATCTCTCCGAACCCCTGAAAGAAGACGTTACCGTGTGGGGGCCGGTCAGCTTCACGCTCTACGCCTCGACTACTGAGGAGTGCACGAGCGATCTCTCATTTTTCGTGAAGATGGGGGAGATGGCGGCCGAAGGGGTTCCTCTCAATCCGGTGACGGGCGCACCGGAGATCAAGCCGGAGGCGAGCGACGCCTTCACTCCCCGCGAGGTGCAGCTCTGGAGCTGGGGCTCCCTCAAGGCCAAGTTCAGGGAAGTGGACGAGGAAAAGTCGAGGCCGGGGATGCCGTGGCATCCCTTTCAAAGCTCCGGGGAGCTCGACCCGTCCACTATCTACGAGCTTCAGATCGAGCTTCAACCCGTGTTCAAGACCTTCAAGAAGGGGTGCCGCATATGGCTGAAGATCGCGAGCGACGACGTGCTTTATTCCCCCCTCGATGCGACTTCTCGATACGTGGAAACGCCGCTGGCGCCGGAGAACAGTAAGATTTCCATCTATCACGGCCCCACGTTTCCATCCCATCTGCTCCTGCCGGTCATCCCCTATGTCCCTGAGGAGAGACCCGTAGAGGCGCCCTTGAGGGATGCCGTGCCGGGCGCACCCCGGTTCAGCACGAAATAGGGAAGGAGACAGTGGCGACTTGTCCGGACGTCAGTAAGAGAGGGAAGACGTCGACGACTGCTGGGGTTTTCGAAGGATCGTCTTCCGTATGATAGCCATAGGAAGGGTCAGGCATCGTCGGGGCGCCGTCCCAGTTCCATCATCTTCCATGGCCGGCTCGACACTATTCAAAGACAGGGACTTGATGCTGACAAACGCTCGAGGTCTCATAACAGGTTGTCGCGAGCAGCAATCCTTCCAATGATCCTCACGCCAACAGCGTCACCTGTCGTCCACGAGCCCTACAAGAGGCTCTCCCGGTCAGAGGAGCCAATGGCGGCATGGCCGCCTGTCCGGAAGAACAAAAGCGAATGTTTCGTGTGAACCATTATTCGTCCGGGACGTTGCCGAGGTCGACCTTTTTCATCTCTATTCGAAGCTGACTCGCCTTTGCGCTGATGAAATGTCCTTTCCCCGACTACTTCAGAGCAACTGAGTTGTGCCTCCATCAACCGGTAAGGTAACACCTGTGATGTAGGATGCGGCATCTGAGCACAACCATACAACGGCCTCTCCGATCTCCTCGGCTGTGCCCATTCGCCTCATCGGCGTGGTCGAAATGTACCATTCTTCCCGTTCGGGGTGCTTCTTGCAGAGGTCGTCCACGAACGGCGTACGAACTGCGCCGGGGCATACGCAGTTCGCACGGATGCCTTGTTCCGCATGCTCGAGAGCCGCCATCTTAGTCAGGCCGATGACCCCATGTTTTGCGGAACTGTAGGCTGTTGAACCCTTGTTCGGTTTCAGGCCTGCGGGCGACGACATGTTCACAATGGCGCCCTTGCCCTGTTTGAGCATCTGAGGTATCTCATACTTCATGCAGAGCCATACGGCCTTCAAGTCCGTGTCGACCACGAGATCCCATTGATCTTCAGGGAACTCGATTAAGGGGACCCTAATCCCGGCTATCCCGGCGTTATTGCACGCACAATCAAGCCTTCCATATACGCTCACGGTCCTGTCTATCAACCCCTCGACCTGGGAGGGTTCCAGCAGATCAGCTCGGACAAAGGTTGCTTCCCCGCCCGCCTGCTTAATCATATCGACGGTCTCTTCACCGCCCTTGTTGCTCCTGCCGGTGACCACTACACGTGCCCCCTCCCGCGCAAATATCAATGCGACGCCGCGCCCTATTCCTGATGTTGACCCTGTAACCAAAGCAACCCGATTCACCATACCTTTTATCACGCCGGACCTCCCCTATGTTTTGAGCTCAACGGAGCACACCGGACCCATCAACCTCGTCGAATGTCGACGCTCGGCGCCAGATTGAGGAACCGGACATCATAGCCGTTCCGCGAAGCCAACTCTCTTCGGGCACGCCCCTCGGCGCACGGTGCCGATGCGGCTGTCTTCGCTTTCGCTTCTCCCATTTCCGAGCCCCACGGACCCGTATGGCCGTGACTCCTCATTGCTTACCCTTATTTCTTGCGATTCTTGAGGACCTCCTCACAGGTCGGCATGTAGTCTTTTGCCTGAATCGCCTGATTATCAGCCGAGATCAAGAAATCGGGGTATTTCGGGTCCTTCTTGGTGACGCCCCAGTACATGGGAAGCTCGATCTGATGGTCGCACGCCCGCATGGTGAGACGACCTACCGGGCTGTCGAGGGTCATGCCCTCCAGAGCATTGACCAAGGCCTCTTTATCGATCTTCCCCGCCTTCTTGAAACCTTCCGAGATGAACTGGGCAGTTATGTAACCGTAGAGGGCCCCTACACGGGGATACCTGTTGTATGCCTTCCGGAACTCGGCGACGAAGCTCCGGTTCGCTGCCGTATCAGGGTAATAGAAGAAGTAGTTGCACGTGCCGAAGATGCCTTCCGGCGCGTCGAGACCCTGCGACGCAAGGGTGGAAAGCTCGTTGGCCGTGTGCTGGTAGAAAGGAACCTTCTGGATGAGGTCGGTGGTCTTCGCAACCTTCTGGAAATTGACCATGCCCGAGCCGCCCGTGGAAACGATGAGGAAGTCGGGCTTGGCCGCTATGATCTGGGTGATGTAGGGAATAATATCGGTCTCCCCTATCTTCTACCACGACTCGCCGATGAGCTGGACGCTTGGTTTGAGCTTCTTCAGGGTATCCCACGTAGCGCCGGCAAGGTCGTGGCCGGACTCGTAGTCTTCACCCGCAATCCAGTATTTTACGTAGGGCTTCTTCGCGAGGACCGAAGCGGCGGCCTTACCTGCCATGAGCATATTCTCGCTCATGTCGAAGATATACCGGTGCCCCTCTTCGCCAGTGAGCTTATAGGTCTTCGAAAACGTCACGAAAAAGGGGGTCTTCTCCTTCTTCGCAAAGTCTGATATGGCCAGTGAAGTGGGGCTGTTGATGGTGCCCATGAGAATATCCACGTTTTCCCTCATGACGAGTTCCTTTGCCATGGAGAGGCCGACATCCGGCTGATATTTGTCGTCCCGCGTCGTGTACTCGATCTTCCTGCCCAAGACGCCGCCCTTTCCGTTGATCTTCCCCACCGCAAGCTTGAACCCGTCGAGGACATCCAGGGTGAAGATCGTGGTAGGGCCCGAATAAGTATCGACAATCCCGACCTTTATCGTGTCGGCAGCATAACAGGGCACATGGGCAGAGAACAAAGCAACGGACAACCCCACAAAGAACGTAAGAAACACCACGTTCTTTTTCATAAAACCCTCCCTTTATCGAAATCGGGTCAGGTGCGAGTACCCCTCCGATGAAAGCAAGAACTCATGTGTTGCCGCTTCCCATCCGTCCCTCATGTACGTTCTTACATTGTCAGGCGGGTTTTGCAAGCGAAAAATAGTCCGGGGCGAAGAGGAGACCACGTAAGTGAATATCTTTCATGAGCTTCTGTAACCAGTAGAGTAGACTACGGGCGCCGTGTGGCCTCTCGACCATCGGTCTCCCTTAGCCCCTCACCGGTAGGGTCGAGGATTGGCGCGCCGGTTTAGGTTGAAGTTTGTATTCCCCGTTGACTCGCCCTTTCGGTGTGCGAGTGTCACACGATCTCAACCATGCCGCGTTTTCAACCCCCGCCACGTCAAACCCCATCATGCGGATTTCCCGCAATGGGCTTTCCTCTTGCCTTCGCGCAACGGTTTCATGACTGTGTGCCAATCGTTAGGAAAGGTCACTATTTCTCGGCAAAATCGTTCTCTTGGTGTTCGTCTCGAATGCGGTGGTTGAGACGGACTAGCCGAAACAGAAATCTTCACCGAGTCTCAGCATCTCGTGCCCGTGGTCTTCTTCCTCTACACCATTCTTATTCTATACTGTTCTATTTTTCTATACTGTTCTATTTTGTTCGACCGAACCTGTAACAACTGTTAGAATCGGTAATGGTCGCGGAAATGGGCGGGAGGGTGCGCCAGGCAAGAGAGTCAAACAAAGACCAGCGTGAGGAGGCAGAGGATGCATGCGATAAAGGTTGCAAGGCTTTGCGCCGTTTGTACAGTGGCTTCTGTTTTGTTCCTCTTCTTTTTGCCGGGGGTGAGCTCGCGGACCGCTTTTGCTGCCGCCCCCATTCCCGTTGTTGCCGGTCCGATCCCGGCGACCTCCGATTCGTATCCTCTGGATGCCGCAAGTCATTCGGTGGTTCCGCAGAATCTCTCCCAGTTCGGCTACGTGGAGGAAGAGTACCTGGTGAGCGGTGCCGCCACGGTGTACACCCTCGATTCCACGGGGAAGGCCGCAGTGAAAACGCCGAACGCTCCTTACACGACGAGGATTTTGGTGAGACGGCCGGCCTCGTCTCAGGGATTCAGCGGCACGGTGGTTGTGGAGATCCTCAACTCAACGGGTTCGTACGATGTGGACTACGAGTGGGAGTTTTTGCGCGACTACTTACTGGACCACAAGATCGCCTGGGTGGGGGTCACGGCCAAGCCGATCGCAGCAAAGGCCCTGAAAACCTTCGACCCCAGGCGCTACGCAGCAGTATCCTGGGCGAATCCTCTTCCCCTTGACAAGACCTGCCCCCAACCCGTTTCGATCCTCGGAGATACGACACCGGCAACAGAGAACGGGCTGGTCTGGGACATCCTGAGCCAGGTGGGCAGTCTCGTGCGGAGCAACTCGCCCCAGAATCCCCTGAAGGGATTTCCCGTTGACAAGGTCTATCTCATCGGCTATTCCCAGTCGGGCGGCTACGTGGTCACCTATGCCAACTTCGTTCGTCCCCTTTCTTCGGCAACCTTGGAAAACGGCAAACCCGTCTATGACGCTTACTTCAACGGGGACGGCGACGGATTGTACATGTTGGCGCCAGCCCTCGACCAGTGCTCTCCCCCGCCGCAGATGGGAGATACCCGATTCCTGGTCCAGCCTCGGCCGGAGCCAATGATTACCGTGGTCTCCCAGACCCGCGTGGGGACCAGCTTCGCGGAGCGCCGGCCTGACAGCGACTCTCCCACCGACCGATACCGTCGTTACGAAATTCCCGGCGCGAGCCATGGCAGCCAGCGGATGGCCGACTTGTCTCCGACGCCTGCCGATTCGGAGAAGGTTGGCGTTCCGTACTGCCGGTTCGAGTGCACGGAGTTCGCGGCCTACGGCATGACCGATTTCCCCTTCGAATACTTCATGGCCGCTGCCTTTTCCAACCTGGACGCATGGGCGCGTTCGGGAACGGTACCCCCGAGAGCTTCATTGATGAGCCTCAAAAAAGTCTCCACGGCCCCCTTTCCCGTCCCCGAAGTGGACAAGTACGGCAACGCCCTGGGCGGCCTCAGGAGCCCTTACGTGGATGTGCCCATTGCTACCTATTTCGGGAGCAGCACCCCCGAGAACCCCGCGGCGAGGTTGGGCTGCAGCCTTTCGGGCTATAAGGTGCCCTTGAAGAAGAGCGACCTTCTCGAGCTCTATCCAACGCACGACGCGTACGTGAAGAAGGTGAGCGAGGAGGTCGACGCCATGATGAAGGAGAGGTTGCTGACGCCCTCTGACGGAGCGAAGATCAAAGATGAAGCGGCCCGGGCCTCGGTCCCGTAAGCCCGGACCCTTCACGAGCGTTTTTTGATGAAAAAGCCGAAGGGCGCGACGGGGAATCGTCCCGCTTCGCCGCTTGCGCTTTTCGGCTGTCACTCTTCCTCTGCGGGAGGTGCGTAAAGTCGCATCTCCAAATGGCTTTTAAGTGTAATCTTCACTTTTTGAGCCTGAAGAAGCTCGCAACGGAGGTCATTATTGATGAGCAACCTCACAGAGTGCAAGAACCAAGAAATCTGCGTCGGGATGCCGGTCGTCGTGGTGTTCGAGGGCTTCATTGACGAGGTTACTCTCCCAAAGTTCAGACCGGTCAGATAGGAACGTTGCATAGATCACCCCTTATGGAGGAGCGGAATGGATCTAAAAGGAAAGGTAGCGATTGTGACGGGGGGCGGGACAGGAATAGGTGAAGCGATCACGAGGCGTTTTGTTGAGTTGGGGGCAAGGGTATGCATTGCCGGGCGCCGGCGAGACGTGCTTGAACGAGCAGCCGAGGCCCTACCAGAGGCAACGATAAAGGTCTGCGCAGCTGATGTGTCCGTGCAAAACGACATCGAGCGGATCGTGGAAACAGCCCTCTCCTTCGACGGGGGCCTTCACATCCTCGTGAATAATGCTGCCAAGGATCAGAAGCCGGCAGGGGTCGTAGACATGGACCTCGAAGAATGGAGGAGGATGCTTGATGTCAATCTCACGGGGCCCTTCCTTCTTATGAAGGCATGTATACCTCACATGATAAAGGTGGGGAAGGGTTCGGTGATCAATGTTTCCTCTCTGGCTGGCTTGAGGTGCAACACCGATATGCCGGGCTACTGCACAACGAAGGGCGGATTGATCAATCTGACTCAGCAGGCAGCCTTGGATTATGGCCGTTACAACGTGCGCTGCAACGTCGTATGCCCCGGGGCTACGAGAACGGCAATGTTTACGGACAACATGTCGCAATTCGCACGGATGCTCGGAACGCACGTGGAAGACATATTCGCTCGCTTCATGAAGGATGTGCCCCTTCATCGCGTTGCAAGCCCTGACGAGATGGCAGGCCTCTGCGCCTATCTCGCGAGTGATGATTCGTCGTTTCTTACCGGAGCGGTCATACCGGTAGACGGGGGTGCCGCTGTCGTCGACGTATCGGGTGCCGTGATAACCGAGATTGTGCAGGGTCTGAAAGCAAAGTCAGAGGAGCGGTAGACCGCGGGTAAGAACATGGAGACCCATGTTGTGGCCGTTTGCTCGGGTGCAGCAGGCCTTGCTGCGGCCGTCGGCGCAGTCTAGAAGGGAGTTGGGGTAACATTCTTCGAGAAGCAGCCTTCGATCACTGGAACCTCGAGCTTTTTCAAGGGCATATCAGCCGTCGAGAGAGCGACAATCTATATAGGCCGTAGCGAGCACCATTGGCGCTATCGTCCGTTGTCTGCCTACCATCTTCCGCCCTCCTTCTCGGTACCTTGCTCGGCCGAGAAATGATCCGACTATTCACTGGACCTGTCAGACCATGTTTCCCACCCTCCAGCCATCCGCTATGGCATCGGGTATTAGCCGCGGCTCCTTACAGTCGCCTATCGAATAGACCTCCGGCACCTTTCCCTTGATCGTCTCCGCGAGCCCCGTGTTGGGCTGCATTGGGAGAGCCGGGATGATTGTATCCGCCTCCAGGAAAAGACGTCTCCCCTCTTTGGTCGTCACCGCCATCCCCGAAGGGGTTACCTCGTCGAAACGGACGCTAGTCATCGTCGTTACGCCCTTCTTTCGGAACCAAGAAAAGAGCCTAGCCTTCCTTTCCGGGATGAGTCCTTCTCCCAGGAGATCCCCCTCTTCGACAACCGTCACCTTTCTGCCGCGCTTTACGAGAAACTCGGCTAGTTGGCAGGCAGCCACCTGCCCCCCGAGAATGACAACAGTGCGGCCGACAGGCATCCAGAACCTCGTGAGCCATCTCAATGTCCCGGGGCTGAAAAACCTCAGGAAGAATTTTAGCTGGTTGTGAAGATCCGAGCTCTTCACCACGTTGCGTGCTTCCAAGCCTTTGAGGTTCGGCGTTGCTGGCACGCCGCCGGTTGCGATGATGGCCGCATCCGGCTGAAGCCGGCCGATCCACTCGGGATCGAACTCCTCAGCCTTACTCACCTCGACGCCCAGCTTCTTGACCTGGCGCTTCAGGTAACTCACGAGGGCCGGGATGTTCTCTATCTCGAGGCCCTTCACCAGGGCGGCTACCGGCATGGTGCCGCCGAGCTTGTGTGACTTCTCGAAGAGGGTGACCTTGTGGCCGCGCAGCGCAGCCACTCTCGCCGCTTCCATTCCCGCAGGCCCACCTCCGATCACGACTATACGCTTCTGCTTCTCGGCCTTAGTCACGTCGTATCGCTCGGTCCCCAAGGCGCCATTGACGCGGCACTCCTTGGGCAAACCGTTCATCTTCTGACACGTACCGCAGCGGGTACACGGAGCAATGTCCTCGAACTTGCCGGCTGCCAGCTTGTTCGGGAGTTCCTGGTCGGCAAACAGGGGCCTGCACATGCCTATGAAATCGGCCTTTCCCGCGCGCAATATGGCTTCTCCCCGTTCGGGCACTATGCCGCTCACCGCGATGATCGGTATGGACACCTCCCTCTTGATAACAGCGGCGGCGGGAACGTTCACCTCTTTTCCGTAGTGGGTCCAATCAAGGCCCTTGGGGAAGTTCTTGAGCGGCGCACAGGGTTCCGGATAGAAGAGGTTTTCCTGATTGTACGAGCCGACGTGGTGCCCGAGCCAATGAGATCGGACATGAAGGGCATCGACGCCGCAGTTCTCCAGCACCTTGGCAAGCACCCGGCTCTCCGGGTAGGTCATGCCCTCATCCCCCATACCGCCTTCAACGGCGTTAATGAGAACACTCATGGCAAAGTCGGCGCCGCACTCCTTCTTTATCGCCCTGATCGTCTCCACCAGAAAGCGGCTCCGGTTCTCCATGGACGCGCAACCGTAGGCGTCGTTTCTTTTGTTCCAGAACCTTGAGAGAAAGCTGGCGAAGAGATGATCGCATCCCGCATTTATCTCCATGCCATCGAAACCGGCTCGCTGGATTCGGCCTGCAATCTGCGCGAAGAGCTCCGTCAGCTCCTTGATTTCCGTAATAGACAGTTCTTTGGGGGGTGTGGTTGCATGAAGGTCGAATTCCGAGTATTCGGGAACAACCGGCGACGCTGCAATGTGGGGCCGGTTCGGGGCATAAGGCTGGGTCCACGGACCGCGATGATAGATCTGCACGAAAGCGGGACATCCGTGGCGATGAATGACCTCGGCTATCTCCGACAGCTCGCTTATGTGTCTGTCATCATCGATGCGCATCCGCACATCGCCCGGCTCGTCAAAGGGGTACTCGACGATCGGCGATTCGACCATGATGAGGCCCACCCCACCTCTGGCGAGAGCTTCATAGAAAGCCTTCCCTTTTTCAGTGACCCGGCGTTCCCCGGCGCTCCACAGACTCGTTCCGGAGGCCGTTTTTACTATGCGGTTTCGGGTCTTCACTTTTCCAATGTGAAACGGCTCGAGCAGTCTTGAGAAATCTCTCATAAGCTATCCCTCGCTCCCATCCTCATCGCTTTAGGTAGTCGATCACATTCTTCGCCGCTATCCGGCCGGAGTTGACTGCGAAGCCGGCCGACAGGCCGGACGAGACCCTGATGCAGTAGCTGTCTCCCCACATCCCCCCCGCGTCAAACCCTCCTGCATACAGGCCGGGAATGACCTTCCCCTTCTTGTCCAGCACCTCGGCGCGGTGGTTGATCTTGATGCCTCCCAACGTGCCGAGAAAAAGGGTACGCGCCTTCACGGCGTAGAATCTCGGTCCCTTCAGTGGCCTGAGATATCTGGGGTTCTTCGCGAAGAGTTCGTCGTGTCCCCGTGCGCAAAATCCGTTGTATTCCTCGATCGTTCTCTTCAGTACGCCGCTGTCGACGCCCATTTTTTGCGCGAGCTCTTCGACAGAGCCTGCGGCGAATACCTCCTTGCTGCCCCTCTCTTCCGCTGCCTTCAATTCCTTTTCAAAATCGACAGGCCGTGTCCCCGGTGGGTTATCCATGCCGAGCTGCTTCTCGATTCCCCGCTCCATCAAGATCTGCAGAATCGAATCGTCGGATAGCCTGTATGTGAACCCTTCAGGATACCGAGCGTTTGCGTTCCCCATGGACGTATCGTAGAAGGCAATACTTTCATCGCAGTAGCGTCCCCCGGTTGGGTCGACCCAGAGGTCGGGTTGGGCGGACACCATCTCGAGCGGTCCTTTCATGGCGAAATCTTCACCGAAGGGACCTGCAGCGTAAGTCTCCAGCACGCCGAGCCCTTCTTCCGCCGCGCCGACCTCAAAAGCCATCCGTATCCCGTCGCCCGTCTTGTCCACGTTGCCGATGGGCATCACATTCACGTCGAGGTCGAATCCGCAATATCTCTTGATCCATTCCCTATTGTTTGCATAGCCGCCACTGGCAATGAGAACTGCGCGAGAAACGATTTCCCACTCTTCCCCGTCCCGCTCGGCGACGACTCCGACGATCTGGCCCCTTTCCTTGCTGATCCGCTTGACCGGCGCACCCAACTCGAAATCGACGCCCTTCTCTCTAGCACTCACAGTCAGCGCTTTTATGACGGCTGATCCCTGTCCTTTCACCGGATGGTACGTCCGGGGAGCGTCCGGCATATTGATGGTTTCCGGCCTGAACTCCACGCCATGGGCGAGAAGCCAGGCAATGGTTTCTGCCGACTCGTTCACTATTGCCCTGACGAGGCGCGCGTTGGCCCGCCAATGGCTGTACTCCATGATGTTTCTGAAAGCCTCGTCGCGGCCGTAAGTAATGTAGCTCTCGCGCTGTCTCGCCGTTTCCACTGCAAACATCCCTGAAAAAAAGTTGGATGTGCCGCCAAGGGAGCGCTGTTTCTCAAATACCACCACCTTCGCCCCGCCTTCTGCAACGGTCACCGCGGCGGCCATGCCGGTGACGCCAGATCCGATCACGACGAGGTCAGTCTCTGTCGAAGGTCCGTTCATCTCTTCCTCCTTCAGTCATCACGCAGTCTGGTGTCCCCTCAGTTTCTGCGATCGGGATTCGTCGCAGGCAAACGAGCCGGACCGTTGTCCATGCCGGCGCGAGAACCTCCCTCTTGATAATACAGAAGAACGTCTCCCGCGATCAACAAAAGTATGGCACAAATGCTTACCGGGCCTTCCAGGCCTGGGGTATAAGTTTGTCCCTCACGGGAACTGGTCCTTTAACGGGGGCGCTCCTTTCCGGCCCCCAGGGCCTAACTCAGCCCTTCGAGCCAGGCGTAACCGGGAATTTCATTCTGACGTGGGAGCCAAGGTCAGGTCAGCCCGCTCTCTACTCCTGCACCTTCCCCGCATCGAGGACACTAATGCCTCCGTCGAGGACGACTACGGCCCCCGTCATGAAAGATGCCTCGCCGCTTGCCATATAGGCGCAAAGCGGTGCGATCTCATCAGGCTGGGCCGCCCTTCTTAACGGAAGATTCCTTGCGGCGTGGCGATAAGCCGCTTCCAGATCTGTATGCATATATGCCGCCTTCTTTTTCATTCCTTCCTCACTCATGGCGGTGCGCACAAGGCCGGGGCAAATCACATTACACCGTATGCCCCTGCTCCCGTAGTCGACCGCTGCCTGTTGTGTCAGCATGATTAGTCCTCCCTTCGGCGCACAGTAAGCCGCAGCCTCAGGGACAGACCTGATGCCACCGATGGAACTGATGTTGATGATCGAACCCCCTCCGCCTTCGATCATGCGAGGGATGGCATAGTGCATGGTGAGGAAAGGACCGGTAAGGTTGACTTCGATCGTCAAGCGCCACTGGGCCGGAGACAGATCGGCAACTCCTCCTGCCATGGGGATTGCCGCGTTGTTAACGAGTACGTGGAGTCCTCCAAGTTCCAGGGCCGTGGCTATCATTCGCTCTACGTCCGATTCCTTGCTCACATCGCCGGGGCAGACCACGGTTGATCCCCGGGGCAGGCTGCCCGCGACGTCCTGCAGCGGGCCGCTTCTCCTCCCCACCAAGCATACCCGCGCGCCCTCTTCGACGAAACGTTTTGCTATGGCTGCGCCGATCCCCGTACCACCGCCGGTTATGATTGCCACCTTGTTCTC
>Ga0335078_10012913_pt1 | contig 12377 bp, 9 predicted proteins | sample Lox_Sample_32_FD_206711 | JGI IMG/M metagenome (GOLD analysis project Ga0335078, IMG submission 206711) | Soil microbial communities from Loxahatchee National Wildlife Refuge, Florida, United States - Lox_Sample_3.2 | ecosystem: Environmental > Terrestrial > Soil > Wetlands | place: USA: Florida... | reverse complement strand
GTGCCGGTCACCGCTCCCGATGGAATCGTGCTGACGATCGCTCCGATGCCGAGGACATCCGACTGCAATGGTGGTGAAAAATCCTGATAGGTCGCGGTCGACCGGTCGTCGTTTGTGGAAATCACGACCGCTCCCGGCCAGAAATCCAGTCGCGGCATGTATATGTTCACGGCCAAATTCTCGGCGGGATTTGTGTATGGCTTCAGCGCCGATCCATTGTCGGTGAATTGGCAGGTTAACGACGAACAAGAGCTCTGCTGGACCGTCGTCACGAGATAGTCGCCTTTGCCCTCAGGGTAGGGCCGCACTGCCTTCTGATCCCAATCGATCCTGAGAACCTTGTAGCTCGCTGCTCCGGCGATCTTTGGAAACGTTCCCGTCACGCTACTAGAACCGTCCGTGAGCGCATATCCCGCGGGCAGGGGCACACCATCGCCGTATGTTGCATGCACTGGAACCACCCAGTAGAGCCAGTCATGCGAACCGGATTTCTCCCCCCAGTTCGGAAACACTCCGGAAGCTCCGTTCGCCGCCAACCCACTGAGCTTCACGTGAGCGCCCTCGGCAATAATTGCGGTGCTTCCGACATTTCCCATCGGACTGTAATCTCTGCACGAAGGAGACGCCTCGTAATAGACGTTATCGGAGACAAAACCACCGTATCCCCCGTGCTGATTACTGACCCGCACACCGTAGATCGACCAACCCTGGATCACGCTATCGGAGATTCTCAAGCCGTTTCCCGAGAGCCATTCCACGCCCTTTCCTCCGCATTGCAGCGAGACCACCATATGCTTCAGCCACCCCACGGCGGAGAAGCGATTGAAAGGGCCGGGTGCCGTAATGTAGGCGCCACAAAAATCCCGATTGCACGTCACGCTGTGGCCACCGAAAGTCGAATCGAAGCCGTCGAGCAGAAACGATTGATCGTCGTCGACCTGCAGCACGGTCCCAAAGGTTAAGTGCGGAGGAGCCACTCGCGTAGCCAGGCCGAAAACCCGAGTCATCTGCGAATTGACTTCGATGAAGGGCTTTGTTCCGTCGGTCATCATTGGCCGTCCGCGCGGACTCAACAGCGTAATGCTCTGGAACAAGCTGGACGATCCACGTTCACCGACATACAAGCAGGCATCATTCGGCGTATAGCAGTTCAGGACCGAACCACCGAAGTCGATCGTCTGCCCGGAGGCACGAAAGGTGACGGGGGCAAAAATGTCGTATTCGCCTGGCGGAATCACAACTCTGCCCTCCTGCGATGTTCCCGTTGGATTCGTCGGCGTGAAGCGCGCCGCAATCGAAGCCTCTTGCAGACCACCGGAGGCGCTGCCGATCACATATCCACCTGCGTGTGAGTTGGCGGTCGTGAACTCCAGCGTCCCGGGTCGGCTGTCGCCTTTGCACGTTCCTCCAGTCACTCGCACAGCTTCTGGAGTTCCGGAGCCCGAGATGTATACGTAATACCACGGTTCGGTTCCGAGCACTCCCGGCGGACATGGGTTGAGAGTTACAGCGTTTTTTCCAGGCGAACTGAGCACCGATGCCGGACTTTGCCTCCAGTTCATGTCAACCGCGGACCGAACTACGTTAGAGGCAAGTGGTCCTGAGTCGGAGGCACGGGCGTAGGGTCCGTGGTGAATCGAGAGGCCGACCACCAACGCCAGAACAACCAGGCCAGCAGAGGCGGCCCAAGCTCGCATGTGCGAGTGCATTGATCGAAATAGATTAGATCGGAAAAGTCTGGATCGGGGCTTGCCAGCGAGATGATCCGTATGAGACACGAGGCCTCCTAAATAACTTGCGCCGTCGCTTTTGCGAGGATTCCTGTTACTCTAAGCCGCGAAGCATCGGTTCGCCAAATTGAACTAGCCAAATCGTTTGAAAGGCACGCCCAGTGCACCATTTGAACTGCAGTTGATGTAAGCCCAATTCTGTTGTATTGTGCGGCATGGTCCATTTTTAGGCACATTGATTTTTGTGCCGCCCGGCGTTTTCTGCACGACATGCAGCGCCGGATACAATGATCTTCATGCCAATTTCTCCCAACGTTGTGCTGGGCCACGGAGTGAAGATCTTCCAGCCGGACCTGGTCAATCTCTATGGCTGCACCCTGGGCGACGACACCAAAGTCGGTGCATTCGTTGAGGTTCAGAAAAACGCATTCATTGGGCGGCGCTGCAAGATCTCTTCTCATACATTTATTTGCGAAGGCGTAACCATCGAAGATGACGTTTTCGTTGGCCACGGCGTGATGTTCATCAACGATTTGTACCCGCGAGCAACCTCCGATGGCCGGTTGCAGACTGAGGTCGACTGGCAAGTCGTGCCCACGCGAGTGAAGCGTGGAGCATCGATCGGGAGCGGAGCGGTCATTCTCTGCGGCGTGACCATCGGCGAGGGTGCACTCGTCGGCGCTGGCGCCGTAGTCACTCGCGACGTGCCAGACCGTCAGACAGTGAAAGGCGTTCCCGCGCGCCTTGCACTCCGCGGTTCGCATGCGCAGACTTCGAGATCAGCCAGTTAGCAGGGAGGAACTTTGATTCGTATCGGCGTGATCGGTTACGGCTATTGGGGTCCGAACCTGGTGCGAAACTGTTTTGAAGCGCAAGGAGCGCAAGTGGCGTGCGTGAGCGATCTTCGCGAGGATCGCTTAGCCGCAGTCAACAGCCGATACCCTACCGTAAAGACGACGCGAGATTCCCGGGAACTGATCGAAGACCCGTCGATCGATGCCGTTGCCATCGCCACTCCGGTTTCCACGCACTATGAGCTCGCTCTGCGTGCCCTGCAGGAAGGTAAGCATGTTCTGGTCGAGAAGCCTCTGGCCTCCGACACGAATCAGGTACAGCATCTGATGGAAGTGGCCCAAAAGCGCAACCGGGTGCTCATGGTGGATCACACGTTCGTGTACACCGGCGCGGTGCGCAAGATCCGCGAACTTGTAGAGAGCGGCGGGTTGGGGGATATCTACTACTACGACTCCGTGCGCGTGAACCTCGGACTGTTTCAACACGATGTGAATGTGCTTTGGGATCTGGCGGTTCACGATCTGTCCATCATGGACTACGTTCTTCCCTTCCGGCCGCTTGCGGTCTCCGCAACTGGCTTGAGCCATGTGCCAGGCGGAACGGAAAACATCGCCTACTTGACTCTGTTCTTTGCAGGAAGCCAGATCGCACACATCCACGCGAACTGGCTGGCTCCGGTGAAACTGCGGCGTACACTCATCGGTGCGAGCCGCAAGATGATTGTTTACGACGACATTGAGCAAAGCGAGAAGATCAAGGTCTACGACAAAGGCATCACGCTTAATAGTCACCAGAACCCCGAAAAGCTCTATCAAATGCTCGTCGGCTACCGCACCGGCGACATGCTAGCTCCGCAGATTGATGGGACTGAGGCGCTGCGGCGGGAGATCGAGCACTTCCTCGACTGCATTCGGCAGAAAGAGGAACCAGTCACGGGAGGCATTGCCGGACTTCGCGTGGTGGAGATTCTGCAGGCAGCCTCGCAATCAATGGCCCAGCGCGGACGGCCAGTGGAATTGCGCCTGACCACGCTACAGGCGACGGCATAGGCCGCGGCAACGGAATACAATCGACTGTCATGGCAAACGTCCCCTATCTCGATTTGAAGGCGCAGTACCAGAGCATTAAGCCGGAGATCGATGCCGCCATCGCACGCGTGTTGGATAGCTGCCAGTTCGTGCTCGGTTCTGAAGTCGCGGCCTTCGAGCGGGACTTCGCGGCGTACTCCGGAGCCACCGAATGCATCGCGCTGAACTCAGGCACCAGCGCTCTGCATCTGGCGTTGCTCGCAGCCGGTGTTGGTCCCGTCGATGAAGTCATCACGGTTCCATTCACCTTCGTGGCGAGCGTCGCGGCGGTTCTCTATGCCGGAGCAAGACCGGTTCTGATCGATATCGATCCACGTTCGTTCACAATGGATCCAGCGGCGATCGAGGCCGCAATCACTCCGCGCACAAAAGCGATCCTTCCCGTTCATCTCTACGGTCAGTCGGCCGATATGGACCCGATCATGGAGATCGCACGTCGGCATCGCCTCGTGGTCATCGAAGATGCAGCGCAGGCGCATGGAGCGAAATACAAAGGCCGTTCCGTCGGCAGCATTGGAGACATGGCCTGCTTCAGCTTCTACCCCGGCAAGAACCTGGGAGCGTACGGGGAAGGCGGCGCCGTTACCACCAACAACGCTGATTACGCAAAGCAAGTCCGGATGCTGCGCGACTGGGGACAAGACCGCAAATATCATCACTTGCTGCGCGGCTACAACTACCGGATGGAGGGCTTTCAAGGCGCCATCCTGGGAGTAAAGCTCAAACATCTCAGTCACTGGACTGAGGCGCGGCGTGCAGGCGTGCACCAATACAACGAGTTGTTGACTGACTGCGAGATCGAGACACCAAAGGAAATGTCGTGGGGACAGCACGTGTATCACGTTTACACGTTACGATCCGACGATCGTCAAGGCTTACAGGCCGCGCTAACGGCCGAAGGAGTCCAGACCGGCATCCACTATCCTGTGCCGGTGCATCTGCAGCCAGCATACTCCGATCTTGGTTACGGTCCCGGCGCCTTTCCCCACGCGGAGCGAGCCGCGAATCAGGTTCTATCTTTGCCCTTGTACCCTGAGCTCTCGTCCGCGGCGATTGCACACGTCGCCGAGATCGTGAGAAAAACAGTGGGCGTCAAAAGTCCGGCTGTCGCATCGCGCTGAAAGGTTTGTGGTGCAACCATGTCCGTATTCGATCCCATTCCCGACATCCTCGAAGTCACTCTGAGGGACGGGTCTTACCTGATCGATTTTCAGTTCACGGCAGAAGACACTGCGACCATCGCGTCGGCACTTGAGGCCATCGGATTCCACTGGATTGAAATTGGGCACGGACTCGGCCTCAATGCGTCGCAGGCGGGCAAAGGAATGGCCGCGGCTACCGACGAAGAATACCTGGAAGCCGCCGCCCGCGCGATCAAGCACGCGAAGTGGGGAATGTTTTTCATCCCCGGCATTGGCCGCGAGGAAGACCTTCGCACTGCCGCGCGCTATGGGATGTCGTTCGTCCGCATTGGCACGAATGTCACCGAGACGGCGCAAGCAGAGCCCTACATCGCTCTGGCCAAGGAATTGGGATTCATCGTTTCCTACAACGCGATGAAATCCTACGCCGTATCGCCGGCTGAGTTCGGGAAGGTCGTCGCGCAGGTCCATCAATGGGGTGCCGACATCGCATGCCTGGTCGATTCGGCGGGGAGCATGGATCCGGATTCTGTCGCAGCATATCTGCGGGCAGCGAAGACGGAAAGCGAGTCCGCTCTCGGCTATCACGGACACGACAATCTCTCGCTTGCCATGGCCAACACGATGCGTGCGATCGAAGAAGGCGCCGTCCTGGTGGATTCCTCATTGCAAGGCATGGGGCGCTCGGCCGGGAACACCGTCACCGAGGTGTTGGTAGCGATTCTGCAACGGCGCGGCCTGTTGTCACACATCGACCTCAAAACAGCCATGGATGTCGGTCAGGGGCTCATTCAGCCGCTGCTCGGCAAGCGCGGCGTCGATCCGATGGCCATCACGGGCGGGATGGCGAAGTTTCATTCGTCGTTCACCGGGAAAGTCCAGCGCTACGCGCGCAAGCACGACATCGACGTCCGCGATCTGATCGTCCGGCTCTGCCAGGAAGATCAAGTGTCGGCTCCCGACGATCTGCTGGAGCGGCTCAGCCACGAACTCGCAACCATGAAAATGCCGCGCGTGCTGTCGATTCCGGCATTTCGCGTCGAGTCCGGAAAATACAATACTCCGGCGGAATCCCTGGAATTGCTGCTGCGAGAACTCCGCGCTCGCGCGGTGAAGTCAGGAAAGTTCTCAGCCCTGAACCTGGTCAGCGGAGAGAAAACGCGGCCGGACTTCCAGGTCTCGGGCAACATTCACTCCACGCAGTCCCATGTTGTCGGCTCGGTGGCGTTCTGCAGCGAAGAACAGCTTCAGGCTGTCATAAAGGCAATCGACGGAAATATCGATGTGGTTCTACTCGACGTGGATCGGAAAACCACCGCTCCGGCCAACACCGCGCAGATTACGCAAGCTGGGCTGACGAAAACGAAATTACTAACGTACCTCGACAGCCGGGTGTGGGTTGAGGCCGTGGAGGATCAGGTTGTCCGTCTGTTGCATGAACATCTGAGAGACACTCGCATTGTGATTGCCGGTGATCATCAGCGCAGCCGATTCCTGGCATTACGGTTTGCGGAGAGGGGCGCGCACGTCACGTTGCTCCGGGATCCCAGCAACGATCCCGGCGACGGCCCCGACAACGACCCGAACTCAGTCTCGATTGATCCTCTTCGGGCGATGTCTTTCCAAGGTCAGGAATTCCAACTGACACGCGTTAGCGCGAATGACGAAAGCGCCTCAACCTTGCTATCAAAGGCACAGGTGGTCGTGGTTTGGCCTGCCGAATCCACATGGTTCGGCGAGCAATTCGCCCGTGATCTCTCGGCAAAAACGTTCGTGGTCGATGCCAGCATTGGTGCGATTCCCGCGGACGGGATCGCCGAAGCGCAACGCTGCGGCTGTCTGCTGCTGCGAGTGAATATCTGGCCCGCCTTGACAGGCGCTCTCTCGGCGGCCCATGAGTCTCTCATTGAAACTAACGAGGCGTTGGGATGGGAGACCCTGAATGGCGTCCCGGTCGTGGCAGGCGGTGCCATGGGGCACGCGGGAGATGTGATCGTCGACAGCGTCCATCATCCAAGCCGGGTGATCGGAGTGTGTGACGGACGTGGGGGTGTGCGCTTCCACTTCTCCGATGCCGAAGCCGAGCAGGTGCGGCGTGTGCAGGCGGAGATCAACCGCAGACTTGTTGCCCCACATGTGACAGAAGTCGCTGGGTAGTCGACTGCAACTGAAGGATGACAGATGAGCCAATGGGTCATTCGGGACTTTGATCGGCCGCCAACGGAGTTGTTGCGCGGCTTGGGAGCCGTCCCCACCGGAATTTTGAGTGACTGCATGAATCGGATGCAATCCGTCGATGCTGGAATCCGTTCTATTGTGCCGGGCGCACGACTCTGCGGACCGGCGTTCACCGTACAGTCGGTCGAATCGAACAATTGGGGGGCTCACCAGGCATTGACCATCGCGAAACCCGGCGATGTCCTGGTGATTGCGGCTCGGGGCGGAATGCAGAGTGCGGTTTGGGGTCACGTGATGACCGTTGCGGCCAAGAATCGTGGGCTGGCCGGAGTCATTATCGACGGATGCATCCGTGATCGAGCTGAAAATAGCTCCGACAGCTTTCCCATCTTCGCGCGCGGCTCGTGCCCCGCCGGGCCTCATAAGGGCTGGCCGTGCAATCTGAATGTCCCTGTGAGTTGTGCAGGAGTAGCTGTCCTGCCTGGGGACATCATCGTCGGCGACGATGACGGTGTCGTCTCAGTACCCGCGGCTCGTGCCGCAGAAGTCCTCGAGGAAAGCAAAAAGAGAATCGCCGTGGAGAAAGACTGGTATCGGCGATTGCAGGCCGGTGAGAGCACAGTCAGCCTGCTAGGATTGAAGCCCGTTTAGCTGATGCCCAATACGAGATCTGTACTCCAGTTAGGCGCGGGGCGGCTCATGTGCCACTCCATTCGCAAGCTGCAGGAGATTGGTCTGCATGTTCTTGCCGCGGATGGCTCGCCCAGCGCTCCCGGCTTCGCGCTCGCTCCTGACCATGCAGTACTCAATATTGGCGAAGCTGCCGCGGTCGCAGAATTTGCGCGCAGCAATGGCGTCGATCTCATTCTTGCGGTGAACGAGGCTGGAGTGTTAGCGGCAGCCGAAGCAAGCCAACAATTAGGCTTACCGAATCTCCCGCCGGACGTTGCTCTTCGCTGCCTGAACAAGGGTCTCATGCGCGACGCGTGGGAAGCAGCGAGGCTGCCACAGCCATCGTATCGGAGGGTTAAGTCGCGGGACGAAATCGCGGCGGCAGCGTCATCGATTGGCTATCCAGTGATTCTGAAACCCGCAATGAACTGGGGTAGCCGAGGTGTCAGCCGCGTCGCCAACGAGGAGGATTTGACCTGGGCAATTGCGTACGCTGCCCCGAACGCGCGTGCTGATGGCTTTGTTGTCGAGGAATGCGTATCCGGAGTTGAGATGACGATCGAAGGATTGGTCAAAGACGGAAATGCTCAGATCCTCGCGCAATCGGACAAAGAGCCGCAGGAACATCCCAAGTATCGGGTTGCCATGGCTTTGAACTATCCGGCGAAGTTTGCGGAGTGGCAACTGCAACGCGCGGCGGAAGTCGTCCACCGCGCGACGCAAGCCCTCGGAATTGAAAACGGCGCATTCCATTGCGAATGCATGGTCAATGAGAAGGATGTTTTCCTCGTAGAAATGGGCGGACGTCCCGGAGGAGGACACATTTTCGGCCAGATCGTCGAGGCCTCCAGCGGGATCTGCATGCCTCAGGCGTTAGCTCTCCTGCTCCTTGGCGATGGTCCGGACATCGTTCCGAAATACCAGCGCGGCGCCTGTTACAAGTTTTTTGCCCCGCCGGCGGGCGTGTTTCGCAGCGTGGCGGGAGTGACCGAGGCTGCTGGCCTCCCTGGCATACTTGATTTCGGTTTTCACATGAATCCGGGGACGATCGTCTCTGCGATTGCGGGAGATGCGGATCGTCCCGGCTACGCAGTCGCCAGCGGTTCCACGCGTGAGGAAGCGATCGCGAACGCTGATCGCGCCATTGCTTCCATTCAGTATCTGATGGACTAAGGATTCCGATCGATTATGATTTGGACTCACCATCGCATGTAACGCCCAACAGGAAGTGGTTTCGAGCAGAATTGGTACCATGTTCGTCATCCCACTGAGCGGCGGAAATCCAGGAACTGGAGCACTTTATGACCATCCAAGTACTCGACCCAGATGACGTCAGGCAGGTCGTTTGCCGCTATCAGAAGCGAATCGCGGAGCACGGCGCGACCTTTGTGTCGCTTAATTCCGGCAGCCTTCAAAAACAGGAATTGCGGCACACGGTTCACGCGTCTGCGTTGCAAGGCCGCAAGCCGTCGATTCTCGAGGTCGGCTGCGGCTTGGGAGATTTTTACAAATATCTGCTCTCCCGCGAGATCGACTGTTCGTATCTGGGCTATGACATCGTTCCCGAATACATAGCCGAGTGCCGGCACCTCTACCCATCGGCACGATTCGAACTGCGCAATATTTTTGTGGAGGGCATCGCTGATTCTTACGACACAATTGTCATGTCACAAGTGCTCAATAATCGCTATCAAAAATCCGACAATCTACAGGTTATGCGGCGAGCACTTGAACTTGCGTTCGAACGCACCCGCCTCTCAGTCTCGATTGACATGATGTCCACCTACGTCGATTTTCGCAACCCCGATCTTTTTTACTACCCTCCAGTAGAGATCTTCGCAATCGCAAAGTCGATCGCTCCACGCGTTATTATCCGCCACGACTATCGCGCGTTCGAGTTCTGTGTCCAGTTGTTTCATGAAGAGGCTGAGGGCTATTTGCGATGAGGCACCTTCTGTGTCTCACCGTGGATACCGATCCCGATGGTCTGAGTGGCCGAGTAACTAATCGGCAAGCATTGAGCTTTGCAGGACTGAAAAATCTTCTGGAGCTACGCGAAGAAATTGCGCGCCAAGCCCAGCCGGGCAATGTGCCGCTTACCTGGTTTATCCGCGCAGACGGACAATTGGAGAGCATTCTGGGATCTGCGGAGTATCTGCTGGAGGAACACAACGCTGCCTGGACCGAATTAAAGAAGTCCGGACACGAACTGGCCTGGCATCCACACCTCTATCGTCAGTCATCGCGAGCGGAGGCTGCGAATCTCATCAGCGATCCCGCGGAAGCGGAAGACGAACTGGAACGCCTGTGGGCAGGGATCAAGCAGAGCTTTCATCCTCGAGCTTTTCGCAATGGGGAGGGCTGGCATACACCACAAACGTACGCGGTAGTTGAGCGATTCGGGTTTGCTTGCGACTCAACCGCAATCCCGGGCCGTCGCGGCAGCCACGGACACCCCATGAATTGGGAGAAGGCTCCGAACCAGCCCTACTCTCCTAGTTCTGCCGACCTTTGCACCCCTGGAACAACGCGGTCCATGTTAGAGCTTCCGATGAACACATGGCATTTGGAGGGACCGGATGATCAGTGTCCCCGCTTACGGTACATGAATCCCGCGGTGCACCCGAAGCTTTTTGCAAAGGCACTGAGAAATTGGGAAAATGCCTGCACTGGCTTGAAACAAACGTCGTACGTGTGGGTCATGATCTTTCATCCTGACGAAGTCGATCCCAATCAGCCATCGGATCCGCTATATTCCCGATCAGTACACGATCTTTCCGCGAATCTTGCCGCGTTTGATGACACTTTGCGTCGGCTGAAACACGGATTTGAATGGTTGACGATCTCGGATGCTGCGGCGGGATGGAGAAGCGTCCACGAGGCTTGAACAAGTGAACTCGCTGGTCGACAACTCGGTTGGAATGGAAGTCCTGCAACCCGTGGAAGCTGATCTCTTGCGCGAGACTGGGGGCTTTGCCGTCGAATGGTTCGGACGAGCTGCGACGGCGCTTTATCGCGCCTACCAGCTAGCTCGAATAGCCCGAAGCGCAGATGCGGGTGAGGCTGAGGTAATCCTTCCATCGATTTCCTGTGCAACTCCCGCGAACGCAGCGCTGACGGCAGGGTTGGTTCCGAGATTCGCGGATATCGATGCAACCAGTGGGATGCCCACGCTGGATTCCATCAAAGAGCGCTGGACGCCACAAACCTGTGCAGTCGTCTTCATCCATCTCTATGGTCAGACCACAAATCTCTCGCCTTTGAAGGAATGGTGCAGGGTTAAGAGTGTTGTTCTGATCGAGGATGTCGCACAAGCTTTGGGAGCGTGCTTGCCGGACGGACCGGTTGCCGGTTCGGCTGGCGACGTCTCTGTGTACAGCTTTAATCCCACGAAAATTTTGGAATGCGGTGGCGGGGCGCTGGTGATTCGTTCGGAAACATTGCGCGCGGCGGGCGCGAGTTTCATGCCAGGAGAGACTAAGCCGGACTCAATCAAGCCCGAAAAGGCGAGCCTGCTGGGCCTGAGTTATCGAAATCTTCATCACGCGCTGGTTGGCCTAAGGCGGTCGGGTGCGGTCGACGACATTTCCGTTCCGTTTTTGAGGCTCCAGCCGGCTTTCCAGAGTTTGTATTTGCAGCCAATGAAGAACCCCCATGCGTTGGCAAATGTTTGGCCAACATTGCGCGAGATCCTGCGACGCCGTTACGGCAACGCGGAAGAATACGACCGGGCGCTAGCCGATGGCCAATGGCAGCTTATCCCCGGCTGGAGACGGAGTGGGGTGTGTTGGCGCTACTCGCTGCTTTTCGATTTCCCCGAGAAGCTCGTGGAATTAAGTGAGTCTGTGCGGCGCGATGGCTTCCACGTGTCGAACCTGTATTGGCCGGTCAACGAGTTCTTCCGGCCCGACGATGATTGTCCCAACGCGAGTGCCTTCGCGCGACGCATCTTAAACCTGTGGGTGGATGCGACTGTTGATCGTGAGTGGGTCCATCGGTGTGCGGAAAGTTTGCGAAAAAACGCCGATCGTTTGACAGCTTAAGTCCGATACACTGGTAGGCGCTTTTGATTATGGGTGGAACCGAACTAAGCATCGTCATTCCGGTATTTAACGAGGAAGCCGTGCTGCCGGAGTTGTCGAAGAGGTTGTGCGCGTTCGCTGATCGACTCACTCCGTTGATTACTGAAATCATTCTGGTAGACGATCATTCCAGCGATCGCTCTCCGGAATTATTGAAAGAAATCTGCCGGAACGATGCGCGCTTTCGTTATGCGCGCCTGGCGAAGAACAGCGGCAGTCACATTGCTATCGTGGCCGGACTCGCGCAGGCTCGCGGAGACTGCGCCGTATTCCTCGCCGCTGACTTGCAGGATCCTCCGGAGCTTATCCTGCAGATGCTCGACATCTGGCGTGCGGGTCATCACATAGTGTGGGCGGTCCGTGAAGAACGCAGAGGTGTATCGAAAATTGACGTCTTCCTTGCCAATACTTTTTATCGGCTCTTGAATCTGCTTGGAGAAGTCAATTTGCCGCCGCGTGGGTCCGATTTCGCTTTGCTCGATCGGAAAGCCATCGACGCCTTGCTGCAATCAGCGGGAAGCGATCCCAGCCTGGGCGGAGAAATCGCGCGGCTTGGGTTCTCAGCAACGCAGGTTACCTATACGAAAGAGCGGCGAGCCGCTGGGGCGTCGAAGTGGACGCTGAAGAAGAAGTTGAAGGCCTTCGCCGACGCGTTCGTTTCTTTCTCGTATGCTCCACTGCGGGCGATGT
>Ga0335078_10012911_pt1 | contig 12378 bp, 11 predicted proteins | sample Lox_Sample_32_FD_206711 | JGI IMG/M metagenome (GOLD analysis project Ga0335078, IMG submission 206711) | Soil microbial communities from Loxahatchee National Wildlife Refuge, Florida, United States - Lox_Sample_3.2 | ecosystem: Environmental > Terrestrial > Soil > Wetlands | place: USA... | reverse complement strand
CCGCGGACTCCGCAGTCGCGGCTGTGTAATCCGGCGGCGCGGCCTCGCCCTTCTTGCCCGCCGGATGCGTGCGAGCGTCAATGGAAGGCTCGCGGAGCAGCGCGCGCACCAGACGTTCCGAAACCGCGCTGTGATCTTCATCCACCACGAGCACGCTCACCCGCGGCGTTCCCCCACCGCTCATGCCGCCGAAGATCGAGGCGAAGATGCTGAAGAACGCAATCGGCAGGACGAAGCTGAGGATCAGCGCGCCGCGGTCCCGGCGTAGAGCGCGAAATCCATTACGGACAATCGCGGCAATCATTGGCGAAGCTCCCTTCCGGTCAGGTGCAGAAATACCGATTCGAGATTCGGCCGGCGCAGCGCTACGTCTATCACTTCAAGCCCGTCGCGGCCGGCCGCCTCCAGTAGCGCTCCGATCTCCGCGGGTTGCGCCACCGCGAAGTGCGCGGCCTCGCCGTCCAGCTTGCCCCCATGCGCCACGGCCCATCCGTCCACGCCTTCCGCAGCGGCGGAGAACCGCATGACGACGTCGCTGCTGCGCCCGAAGGACTGCTCGACCAGTTCTTCCTTGGTGCCGTCCGCGATGATCCGGCCGTGGTCGATGATGGCGATGGTGTCGCACAGGCGTTCCGCCTCTTCCATGTAGTGCGTGGTGTAGATCACGGTGGCGCCATTGTGCCGAAGCTCCGCGACCATTTCGAAGATGCGGTTGCGCGACTGCGGATCCACCCCCACCGTCGGCTCATCCAGCAGCACCAGGCGCGGGCGGTGCACCAGGCCGGCCGCCATGTTCAGACGCCGCTTCATCCCGCCGGAAAGGGCCTTCACGGTGGAATCCGCGCGGTCGGCCAGCGCGGCCCATTCCAGGCACCAGTCGATGCCCGCGCGCAGCGCCGCGCCGCGCAGCCCCTGGTAGCGCCCGAAGGCCTCCAGGTTCTCGCGGCCGGTAAGCAGCGGATAAAGCGCCAGTTCCTGCGGCACCCAGCCCAATGCCTCGCGGGCCGCCGCCGATCCGGACGCCTCGCCGAACACGCGGACGGAGCCGGCATCGATACGCACGCGCCCCGCGATACTGCGAATCACCGTGGACTTACCGGCGCCGTTCGGACCCAGCAGCCCAAGACAGGCGCCTTCTTTCACTTCCAGGGAGACGCCTGCCACCGCCGTGACGTCACCAAAACGCTTGACGATGGAATCCAGGCGCAAAGGGGCCGGAGCATCCGGCGATTCCTCCGATAGGGCCATTGCACGATGGTACGTCAAACTGCGGCGGCATGTTCCAGAAACGGCGTAAATTGTGAGAAAACATCCCTCGAAAAGGTGCCGTCGAGACCGCCCGTTTTGAAGAGACTTACGAATCAACTTACCCGGGACTTCGGCTGCGAGCTGGTCTCAGTCGAGCATGGTCCCGCGCGAAGGCCTGGGCATGACCATCGGCGGTGCCGGGCATGCTCCTCGGGTTCTGCGTCGGCGGTTTGTCCGCTGGCGCGCTCTACCGAGCCAGCCCGGCGGATCCCCACACCTTTACCCTGGTGCCGGCTGTGCTGGCAGCCTCCCCGCAGTTCCCTTTCTGGCTCCCCGCCATCGGGACCGCCTGACTCGACCGCCTTAGTGCTCGCTTCCAACTCACCGTTCCGAGTAGACATACACCGGTAGTTTGGCAACCTGCTCTACCCACCTCGTGAGGCGAACATCAAGACGCTTCACATCGACGGTTGCAGACGCTGGAGCCGCCTTCCTTTCCTGCGTGCCAGCGTCTACGAGGGGGCGCATTCCGACGCGATCGGGCTCGCCAACGAGATAGCCGGGGCCCGGCGAGTTTCCGATGTCCAACTCGCGCAGACTGGACCGGTAGACGAGCAGGACTAACGCGATCGGTTTGCGAACAGCGGCGAAATGTTCAAACAGTGCCGCCGCGACATTTCCGAGTTGAACCAACGCACGACTCACATCCGTGCCCTTCGATTCACAGATGATGGCGGCCACAGCGTTCCTAAAGCCCGGTTTGAATCCTACTATATCTGCGCAGTTCGAGTCAGCTCCTTGGACCACCCTGATTTGCAGGAGCTTCTTGATGTTACTCTCACCGGTAATTACCTCGGCATAGCCGAGCCGTCGGACGAAGTCCTTTGCTCGCGCCTCCTGCTCGTTACCCGCAGCAGCCATTTGGCACCTCCTCTCCTGACAATTTGCCGTGTCTGAGTATATCGCCAAGAGCACGCCCCCATGTTCAGCAAGAAACGCCGGGCGTCAAGGCCGGTCCGGAATCGCACGAACCGCCGCCTGTTAAACTGGTCTGTATGCCCCTCCGCACGTTCGCGCTGGCTGTGTGTCTCTGCGCCGCGATGGCCGCGCGGGCAGACGATCAAAAGGCTACGCCGCCCAACACAGCCATGCGCGTCGCCATTGAAGAGTTTAAGGTCCAGACACGCAATTTGGGTCTGCGCGCGGACAGCCCGCCCCGCGCCGGACGCCACAGCCCGCTGCGCGATTGGCACGGGCGGGTATTCGAAAACTTCCGCAACGACGCGCTGGACGCCATCCCCCACGAGATCCGCCAGAACGGCGGCACCAAGGGACTGCTGCACCGCAACCAGTTCGGCTTCAACGTGGCCGGTCCCGCCGTGCTGCCGCGTTTTCTCGAAGCCGGCCGCAACACATATTTCTCGCTTTCCTACGAAGGCGTACGCGAGAATATCGCGCGCACTTCGTTGCAAACGATCCCCACCATGGCGCAGCGCACCGGCGATTACTCGGACGTGGTGGACGATGCCGGCAATGTGCTGCCGATCTATGATCCCGCCACCACCTCCGCTAATGCGTCGTACGATCCGTCACAGCCGGTTTCCACCAGCAACCTGCAGTACAATCGCCTGCCCTTCCCCGGCAACATCATTCCGGCCGGCCGCCTCGACCCGGTGGCCCTGAAGGCGCTCGACTATTACCCGGCGCCTAACGCCGATGTGGGCCCCTTCTTCCGCAACAACTACTTCATCAACTCGCCGGAGACGAACACGGCCAACGGCATGATCGGCAAGCTCGATCAGTCCGTGCGCGACCGCCATCGGATCACCGTAGAACTGGCCTTCTCCGACGGCACGCTGGACGCCGCGCAGTACTTTCCCACGGCCGCCAATCCGGGACCCTCCAACCGCCAGTTCCAGACCCGCCGCGGGTCCGCCGAGTACGTTTTCACCGCCTCCGGCAACACCGTCAACACCCTCACGTTCGAGGCCAACTCCAACACCTCGAACAGCGGCGACGCGCAAGATAAAACCAACTACGCCGCCCAGATCGGCCTCAGCGGCATCGCCGGCGGCGGCTTTCCGCTGTTTCAACTGGGCCAGTACCTTAGCATGGGACAGGCTTACCCCGTTTCGCGTAACGCGCGCAATGTCTACACCTGGACCGACGAACTCTCCACCAAGCGCGGCCAGCACACGCTGCGCGTGGTTGGCCAGTACATCCTCCATCAGGTGAACAGCTACTGGCCGCAGTATCCGGCCGGCGAATTCTCGTTCGACGCCGGACTCACCAGCCTGCCGGGCATCGTGGACACAGGCGACGCTCTCGCCAGTTTCCTGCTGGGCATGCCCAGCTTCGCCGAGGAGACCATCGACCCGCAGCCCTCCTACTTTCGCCGCTCGGAGGGATCGTTGGCATTTCACGACCAGTGGGAAGCGCGGAAATCGTTCACCGTCAGCCTGGGTCTTACTCTGCAAGGGTTCCTGCCGCGCACGGAGAAATATAACCGGCAGTCGAACATCGACCTCAGCGCCATCAACCCGGCCAACGGATTGCCCGGCGCGCTGGTGGCAGCGGGACAGGACGGCTACGGCCGCGCATTTCAGCCCGCCCTGGCGCGCCTGGCGCCCAGCCTGAGCATCGCCTGGAACCCTATGGGCGACGCCGATACCGTCGTTCGAGCTTATTTCGCCCGCAGTTACTCCGGCATCCCTATCTATTCCGGCCAGTGGGGTACGCAGGCATTCAGCAGCTATCCGACCTTTCTTTCGCCGAACTCACAATTGCAGCCCGCGCTGTTGTTGAGCAACGGCGTGCCGCCGTCCTCCACACCGATTCCCGATCTGAGCCCGGATGCAGCCAACAACACCATCGCGGACTTGATCGATACCTCGGACCGGCTGCCCACTTATCAGTCCGCCTCGCTCTCCATCGAACGCGAATTGCCCAGCTCCATGGTGCTCACCGCCGGGGCTACATATTCGGGCGGCAAGAACCTGCTGGTCGGCAACGGAGCGGCCAATCCCAACGCCATCCCGCTCGACGATCTGAAGTACGGTGTCCAGTTGAATGACCTGGCGTTCAACCAGTCACGGCGGCCCTATCCGCAGTATCAGGGTTTCGATGTATACGGCGAGTATCCGGTGGGCAGATATCAGCGCGACGCCGGCTATGTGCGCCTGGAGAAGCGATCCTCGAACGGCCTTTCGCTGAACGCCTATTTTGAATTCAACAAGCAGATGGACGATTACTCGGGACCCTACGGCACGCAGGACTTCTTCAACCGTCAGAACGAATGGTCGGTGACGGCGGGCAACCGTCCCGAGAGGCTGGAATTGAGTTATACCTACGAGCTGCCTTTTGGTGCCAACAAGCCCTTCCTGCGTTTTCCGGACTGGCGCCGCTATCTGGTCGATGGCTGGTCGGTGAGCGGCACCGGCACGGTGGCGAGCGGCGACCCGATCTATCTCACGCCTCTGTTCAACAACACCGGCGGTGTCGTGCAGGCCTTGCAAGTGGATGCCGTGCCGGGCGTGGATCCGCACGTCTCCAATCCCAGCCCGGCACTGTGGTTTAATCCGGCCGCCTTCGTGCAGCCTCCCGATTTCACCATCGGCGATGTCTCGCGCACCCTGTCGAATCTGCTGAATCCAGGCTGGCAGAACTGGGACATGTCGCTGAACAAACGCTTCGCGGTAGCCGGGGATCGCACGCTCGAATTCAATGCGGCCGCCTTCGATTTTCTAAACCACGCCAACTGGAACGATCCGGATAACGTCATCGGATCGGCCACCACGCCGAATGTGGATGCGGGCAAGATCATCGGCTCGCGCGGCGGCCGCGTGATTCAGTTGGGGTTGAGGTTGAGCTTTTAGTGCGGAGTGTCTGGCAGGTCCTGGCGGTCTTCTCCCTCGCGTGGCATCTCGCGGCGGCGCCACCCAAACTGGCCGACCGCACCCTCCGGATCCCGGTCTGGTCCGACGCCAAAGACGGGCCGCCGCTCGCCGCCAAAGATCTCAGCGCCACGCTGGCGGGCAAGCCCGCGCCCGTCCTGGATGTGCAGGGTCCGCACGATGGCTTGATGCTCATCGTGGTGCTCGACCTGGCCGGCGACCTTTCCCTCGCCGAGACCGCCAAGGCAGCCCTGGCTAGCGATGTCGGGAAACTGCCGCCCCCGGTGACCGTGGCCGTGATGCGGGCGCAGGATGGACCCAAAGTGCTGGCCGATCCCGGCCCGGACCGCGCCCCCGCCATCACCGCCATTCGCGATCTGCCGGTGAGCGGCAAGGCGGGCCTGCTGGACACCCTCGATACTGTCGAGGGGCTGGCCGACTCGATTCTGGAAAAATCCAGCGTGCGCGTAGCCGTGCTCTACGTGACCGACAGCGACGTCGAGAACTATCGCGAAGACTACACCAACCCGGTGATCAATTCCAGCGACACGCATGACTTGAGCCGGCGCTTTCCGGAGACCCTGATCGAGGACAAGATCTCGAAGATGGCGGCGGCCTTGGCGCCACGGCAGACGCCCCTGTTCGTGGTGCATCTGCGCTATCGCAGCGACCGCCTGGGCGAGGCTTATCAAAGCGGCTTGCAGCAGCTTGCGGAAGTGACCGGAGGTTCCGCCATCTTCTGCCGGTCGAGCGAGGAGATCGCGGACGCCATCGCGCACGCGCTGGATCTCATCACTTCGTCCTACAGCGTGTCGCTGGCCCTGCCGCCGCGCCCTCCCCGCAGTTTTGAGGTGCGGCTGGAAGCGCGCGACAAAGACACCTTGACGTATCGCACCCGATTCGTGCTGAAAGCGCATAGGGGCGCGGTTTCCGCGCGCCGCCAGGGAGGAAGGAACTCGCTAGAATGAAGCGGCGCAGGTCGCCCCGTTTTGCGCGTATTCCTTGGAAGAGAGATAATACGTGGCAATGAAACGCTGGATTTTGGCGGCTGCCGTGCTGTTGGGCGCGGGCGGCGCCATCGTCTGGCTGGCGCGCGTGAACCGGCAGCAGGCGGTGGAGATGGCGCGGTTGGCGGCGGAAAACACGCAACTGCACGCCCGTGTGACGGATCTCGAGCGCGCGGCGGCGGCTCGCGCGGCGGCTCATCCGGAGGTGATTGAGGAGAGCAAACGCCCGGCTCGCGCCGTCACCCCCGCCCACGATCCGGAAGACATCATTGAGATTCAGCAGCTCAAGCTGAGCCTCGAGAATGCGAAGGCAGCCGCCGCGCGGCTCGAAACGCGCGCGGAACAGGCGGAAGCCCAGGCGCAGAATCTCCAGACGGACAACCAGCGGCTGACGGGATCAGAAGGGAATCTGAAAGACAGCCTGGCGGCCGCCAACCAGGCCGTGGACGCGCTCCAAAAAGAGCTCAAGAGCAACCACGATCGAGTGACGCAGGTGGAGTTGGCCTACCAGCGGCTGCGCGATCAAAGCAGCGGTGACTCGAACAAGCTGGCGCAACTGCAGCAGTATGCCGCGCAATTGCAGGATCTCCAGCAGCGCCGCGACATATACTTGAGCAGCATCCTGCGGCGCTACCGGCAGATTACAGATCAATACCGGTCGCTGGCGGGCGTGATGCAGGCTCAGCGCACCGACGCGCAGGGCTCCGGCGTCGCCGACCTGGCGCGCATCCAGGATTCCATCGCTATGGCCGAGGACGATCTGCGGCAGTTGAATAGCCTGAATGCGCAGGCCGCGCGGATCCAGAAAAAAATGGCGGGAAAGTGAAAGGGCGCGCCATCCCGGGGAATTTCGCCAGTGTGCCGGCTCACATACCGCTTGCTAACGCGCGCGGCTCTGAAACACCGACTCTGAGCCACGACCGTCAGGGAGTGGTTGTCGAGAATTGGAGGCTTATGTTCAGGATCGTTGCCAGCATCGTGACGCTTTGCGCGTGCGCGGCGGCTCTGTCCGCACAGACCGCGCCGGCTTTCCCGGGAACCGAAAGCCCATTTGACAGATTCATGCGGCAATACAACCAACTCGGGCGGCCCTCGCAGGCGCTGGTCAGGCTCACCTCTCCCGAACTGATCGCGCCTGAAAAACCCGTCGTCTGCTCCATCCCGCTGCTGCGGATGCGCCCGTCGCGATTCGTGGACAGGATGCCGGTCCTGCGCGTGCCACGCAACATCGATCGTATGCCGATGGCGACGCTGCCCGCCCCGCCTTGTCCGGAGGAGAAGCGCTGAGCGGCACGCTCTACCTGGTCGGCACGCCCATCGGCAACCTGGAAGACATCACCTTCCGCGCCGTGCGCGTTCTGAAGCAAGTGGATCTGATCGCCTGCGAGGATACCCGTCAGACGCGCAAGCTGCTCAACCATTACGAAATCGGCACCCCCGCCATCAGCTATCACCAGCATAACGAGCGCGAGCGCAGCCGCGAGTTGATCGAAAAGCTGCTGGGCGGAAGCTCGCTGGCGCTGGTCTCCGACGCCGGCATGCCCTTGATTTCCGATCCCGGCTACAGCCTGGTGCGCGCGGCCATCGACGGTGGTGTGCGCGTGGAGGCCGTACCTGGCCCCTCCGCGCTGCTGGCCGCGCTGGCGGCTTCCGGCCTCGCGGCCGGCGCCTTCCATTTCGGCGGATTCCTGCCGGCCAAATCCGGACAACGGCTGCGCGCGCTCGAAGCGCTCCGCGGCGAGACGGACACCTGGGTCTTTTTTGAAGCTCCCCATCGTATTCTCGAAACGCTTACCGCCATCGCGGAGGTGCTGGGCGGCCGGCCGGTGGTCGTGGCGCGCGAGCTGACCAAGATCCACGAGGAATTCCTGCGCGGTCCGGCGGATGCCATCCGCACGGCTCTCGCGGCGCGCGACGCTGTGAGAGGTGAGATCACACTGTTGATCGGCGGTCACACGGGCGCGGCGGAAGATTCGACGCCGCTGGCCGAAGCCGTGGAGACCTGCCTCAGTGAGGGTATGAGCCGCATGCAGGCCATTAAGACAGTGGCGCAGCGCCGGGGCTTGCCGAAGCGGGCCGTCTACGCCGAACTGGAAAGATTAAAGCGCCCTTTCCCTGCAACCTGAACCGTCCTTCGCCACGTCTGAAGCAGATTAGGGAGTGAGCTATGCCTGAATCCTGCGGACTGACTCGCCGGGGACTATTGATGCTGGCCGCCGCGGGGACTTCCTCGCTCCGGCTGTACGCCGGAAATTCCGGTTTCTGGAACAAGAAGGACCCGTCCCAGTGGTCTTCCGACGAAATCGACAAGCTGGCGACCAGGTCGCCCTGGGCCAAGGAGATCACGGTTTCTTCGCCTGCCATGGCTCGCCGTACTGGTGGAGGAGGCGGAGACATGGGTGATCCCGGCGTCGGCGGAGGCGGCGGCTATCCCGCCGGCCGCTACCCCGGCGGTGGTTATCCCGGCGGCGGCGGGATGGGCTATCCCGGCGGAGGGATGGGCCGCGGCCGCCGCCGCGGCGGGGATGAAGGGGCGATGCCCGTGATGTACAAGGCCACCATTCGCTGGGAAAGCGCCAAGCCCATCCAGCAGGCTTTGAAAACGCCCCTGCCGGGGGATCTGGCCAACGATTACGTGATCAGCGTGGGCGGCGTCCCGGTAGTCTCGGCGGGCCACCAGAGCTCCGAGGAAGGCGATACTCCCACCGTGGTATCCAAGGGCCTCAGCGCCGATGTCCTCGAGCGCATCAAGAACCTGACCTATCTGGAGCCCAAGGGAAAAGCGCCGGCGCAGCCCGCCACGGTGGAGAAGGGGCCGATCAGCAGTTCGGGAATGCCTACGCTGTTATTCGGTTTTCCGCGCGCCGAGCTGCCGCTTTCGCCGGACGACAAGGAAGTCACCTTCACCACCCAACTGGGCCGCATCGAGGTGAAGACCAAGTTCAACCTCAAGGACATGATGTATCATAATGTACTTGCGCTATAGCACGAGCGAAGAATCGCGCGCCTACAGGACCCGCCGTCATTCGCAATATTCGGAGCCAATTATCGATGGGTAGAGCCTTGAAGCCGCCTGCCGGCATGCTTTGTGTGTGCCTGGCTGGCCTGATGATCGCGGGGCGGCCGCTCTCCGCGCAACAGCAGTCTGACACGCAGAAGCCTGACGCCCAGCAACCCTCCGCGTCGATTCCGTCGCCGCCCGCCACGTTGTATGGCGATAACGGTTTCTCCATCACCATCGACTACTGGAAGCCGACCGGCCATCCTTACATGGGGGACGGCCATCTGAACACCAGCGGCACCTCCACGGCTCTGGACTTCGCCGGGAACGCCCTGGGATCGGAAGGGGCCGCGTTTGGCATCCCCATCGGCAAGCTGAACGCCCTCCGGGTCTCCTACTTTCGCCTGCAGGGCGTCGGCAACCCCACGGCTCCCACCGATCTCGCGATCGACAGCATCAGTTACAACGCGGGCGACTACATGGCTGTCCATTACCGGCTACAGAACATCAAGATTGGGTTAGATTACCTGTCCTGGCCGTTTCCCGTTAAAGATTCGAAGTTCCGCTTGATGACTCTGTGGGAGGTGCAGTACACCACCATCTACTCGAGTTTCGACGCTCCGCTGCGGCACGGCGAAACCGATGCTTCCGGCAACCCCATCCAGACCTGGGGATACGGAACGAACTGGTTCATTTACCCGAGCCTCGGCCTGGGGGCCATCTATCATGTCAGCCACAGGCTGCGGTTCGAGGCTCGCGCCTCGGGATTCGCCTTCCCCCACCGCTCCACGATCTGGGATGCGGAAGCGACCCTGAATTACCGCTTCGGAAAGATGGAGATCCAGGGAGGCGCCAAGGCTTTTCACTTCAAGACTTCGCCCGCCCAGGTCAGTTTCGTGCAAGCCACGTTTCCGGGCGCATTTGTGGGGCTGCGTTGGTATCTCGAGTCCAGCAAGTACTAACTCGCCGCCAGATTTTACAAAGCCTTAACAGCGGAGCTGTAACTCCAGTGCCGCGCGCCGCGTATCCGCTTGAAGGGGTTAGCAACGACTGTGAAGAACATTCTGAGTGCCTTGTTGTTTTCGACCATGTTATCGGCGGCGCTGGTGGCGCAGACCACGAGCAGCCCGGCTCCGATGCCGAACCATGTCCGCTTCCTGACCGCGAAGCTGGGCCTCACCACGCAACAGCAGTCGCAGGCCGGAGCGGTCTTCAGCAATGCCACGGCGGCCGAGGCTCCTTTGCGCGCCAGCCTCAAAACCGCGCGCCAGGGCTTGAGCGACGCCGTGAAGAGCAACAATACCGTCAATATCGAGCAGCTCTCCGAAACCATCGGCCAACTGACCGGCCAGTTGACCGCGGCACGGGCCAAAGCCCAGGCGGCCTTTTACCAGATTCTCACGGCGGATCAACGCGCCGAGCTGGACGCGATGCAAAATCAGCGCTCCGGCCGGTACCGCGGCGCCGGGCATTTTGGAGCGCGCGGCAACGTTCCATAGCGTTCGCCACAGGACCACAGGTGCAGGGCACTGGATCGCAGCCCGGCATGCATCCCGATATCGCGGACTGCCTGGAATTGGCATGCCGTACGGAGGCAGCGGCGGCCGCGGGCGAGCGTCTGGTAGCCGCCCGCGCCGCCGTGGAACTCGTCAAGGCTTATGATAAGGTTCTGGAATACATTCAGCTCGTTCCGCTAACCTCACAGGAGCGCCTGCGCGTCCATGAACAGCTCGGGCCCGTCACGGCGCTCTTGAGAAAGTATCGGTTACGCTAAAGCGGCCCACGAGCCAGGGGACTATTCGTGACTCAACGCTTCGCTCATTCACTTGTATGCCTGCTTGCCTGCCTGTCGGCTGTGTGCCGGGCGCAGGCTCCGCCCTCTTACACCATCACCACGATTGCCGGCACGACTCCCGCCGGACAGGGCGGCTGCAACACCACCACCACGGCCGGCAGCTATTCCGGCGACGGCGGCGCGGCCACCAGCGCCGGTCTCAACGGCCCCGCCGGAATGGTCTTCGATTCCAACGGCAACCTGGTCTTCGCGGACTCGTTCAACAATCGCGTGCGGGAGATCAACACCAGCGGCACCATCTCGACAGTCGCCGGTAACGGCACGGCCGGATTTGCGGGCGATGGATCCTCTGCCACTGCCAGCGGCACGGAACTCAACAGCCCTTCCGGCCTGGCGTTCGATAGCAGCGGCAATCTCTACATCGCCGACACCGGCAATTATGAGATCCGCAAAGTGGCCGGCGGTAACATCTCGACGTTTGCCGGCGATAATGGCCTGGGCGCCGGCTTCAGCGGAAACCTCGGCCCAGCCTCTGTCGCCCAGCTTTACAACCCTTCCGGCGTGGCCGTGGATTCCGCCGGGAACGTCTACATCGCCGACCCGGGAAATGATTTGGTCCGGATCGTGTGCCAAAACCAAACGCCGATCGCCTGCAACAGCAACGCTTTCAGCAGCGTCACCTTCGCCGCCGGCGATATCAACACCTTCGCGGGGGGCACGGATGTCAATGGCGTGGGCGTGGCCGGCTATCTGGGCGACAATGGCCCTGCCACGGCGTCGCTACTCTACAATCCGCAAAGCGTGACCATGGATCAAGCCGGCAATCTCTATATCGTAGACTCCGGCAATAACGCCATCCGCAAGGTGACTCCCAACGGCACCATCACGACTGTAGTTGGCGACGGCAGCGCTGCTAACGGCTATTCGGGCGACGGGGGACCCGCCACCAGCGCGGAAATGGATACCCCCAAGGCGCTGGCCGTGGATTCCAACGGTTACCTCTACATCGCGGATACCAACAACTTCAGGGTTCGCGCCGTGGCGCCCGACGGCACCATCTACACTATCGCGGGCAACGGCAACTCCGGCTTCAGCGGCGACGGCGGCCCGGCCACCAGCGCCGAGATGTGCTTCCCTGCCGGCATCGCCGTCAACGGCAGCAAAATCTACGTGGCGGACAGCGACAACAACGTTATCCGGTTGCTCACGCCCGTCCCGCGCATCCCGGCGGTGAATGCCGGTGGTGTGATTACGGCATCGTCGTTTGGCGCGTCCACCACAGTTTCGCCCGGCAGTTGGATCGAAATTTACGGCACGAATCTGGCCAGCAGTATGCGCACCTGGGGATCGTCGGACTTCAACGGCTCGAACGCGCCCACCTCGCTCGACAAGACATCGGTGACCGTGGGTGGCAAGCCCGCGTACCCTTCCTAC
>Ga0335078_10012910_pt1 | contig 12378 bp, 12 predicted proteins | sample Lox_Sample_32_FD_206711 | JGI IMG/M metagenome (GOLD analysis project Ga0335078, IMG submission 206711) | Soil microbial communities from Loxahatchee National Wildlife Refuge, Florida, United States - Lox_Sample_3.2 | ecosystem: Environmental > Terrestrial > Soil > Wetlands | place: USA... | reverse complement strand
AGCGGGCATGCACATCACCGGCGAGAGCGGCGTGATCTACAATCTGTTTGCCGACCGCTGGCAGCTTTCCGCCGACATGGACGTCAATTACATGGTCGTCGCGGGCAAAGCGGCGTGACGCTCACGTGACTGCTTATCCCTGGCTCTGGATCGTATTCACGGTCATCGCTGCGGCCGCGCAAACAATACGCAATGCGATGCAACGTGAATTGACCGGCACTCTCGGCACGCTCGGCGCGACGCATGTGCGGTTTCTGTTCGGCTTCCCGTTCGCACTCGTCTTCCTCGCCGCGCTGATGCTGTGGACCGGCGCTCGATTGCCGCATACCGGCTGGGCCTTCTGGCTCTGGGTGCTGCAAGGGTCCGCGGCGCAGATCGCGGCGACCGCGCTGATGCTCGCGGCGATGGGCGAGCGCTCGTTCGTCGTCACGATCGCTTACATCAAGACCGAGCCGATCCAAGTCGCGGTGTTCGGCCTGATTTTCCTCGGCGACGTGGTGACGCTGCCGATGATGATCGCGATCATCGTCGCCACTGCGGGCGTCGTCATCATGTCCACCAAGCCGGGCGGCATGGTCGGCGGCATCAAGCCGACGCTGCTCGGGCTTGCCTCCGGCGGCATGTTCGCGCTCTCGGCGATCGGCTATCGCGGCGCCATCCTCAATCTCCGCCTGCCGAATTACATGATGTCGGCGACTTTCACGCTCGCGGTAGGCCTCGTCGTCACCACGGCGATGCTTTCCAGCTATCTCTTGGTGCGCGCGCCGGGCGTGATGCCGGCCATTATGCGCGTGTGGCGACGCTCGCTGTTTGCCGGCTTCATGGGAGCGTTCGCCTCGCAATTCTGGTTCCTCGCCTTTGCGCTCGCCACCGCCGCGAGCGTACGGACTCTGGCCTTGGTCGAAGTGCTGTTCGCGCAGCTTGTCGCGCGCTTTGCCTTCCGCCAACGCACTACGGCGCGCGAGGCCGTCGGCATGGCGCTGGTCGTTGCCGGCGTCGTGCTGCTGATAACGGCTTATTAATTCTTGTCGTCGGGCAGGATCGGCAGCGGATGAAACTCGATGCCTTCGTCGTGCAGTTCCTTTGCCTCTTCCGACGACGCTTCGCCGTAGATCGAGCGGTGCGGGGCCTCGCCATAGTGGATTTTGCGCGCTTCGTCCGGGAAGCGTGAGCCGACATAGCTCGCATTCTTGGTGATGTGGTCGCGCAGCTCTTTCAGTTTCTGCCGCAATTCGCGCTCCGGCGGCGACATCATTGCGACCGGGCTCTTCGCCGGGATTGCGGGCGGCGGCACCGGCGGGAGCGTCGATGGTGACGTTGCATTCGACGAGCGAGGCGTGGGCTCCACCTCCGGCGCGCTTGCCGCCAGGCGCGGCGCCATGATCGCCTTTTCGACTTTCGCCGAGCCGCAAATCGGACACGTCACCAGTGAGCGCTTCGCCTGCTTGTCATAAGCGGCGGAATTCGCAAACCAAGTCTCGAATTCATGGCCTTTATCGCAGTGAAGCGCGTAGCGGATCATATCGCCTCTTTCACCGCGTGAAGGTGAGCCGGCTCGGCCATGGGCTCAACCAGCTCGAAACGCCGGCCGTGATGCAGCGACGGGACGCGCGCGCGGGCCGCCGCAACCTCCGCCGGATCGATTTCGGCAATCAGTACCGCCGGCTCGATGCCGCCCTCGGCCAGAATGCGGCCCCACGGATCGACGATGAGCGAGTGGCCGAATGTCTCACGGCCGTTCTCGTGCTTGCCGCCTTGTGCCGCAGCGAACACGAAGCAGCCGTTCTCGATGGCGCGCGCGCGCAGCAAGACATGCCAATGCGCCTCGCCGGTTTGCTTGGTGAAGGCCGAAGGGATCGCCAGGAACGAGGCGCCGGCCTCGGCTAGCGCGCGATATAGCGCCGGGAAGCGTAGATCGTAACAGACCGTCAGGCCGAGCCGGCCCCACGGCAGATCGGCAACGACGGCAAGCTCGCCGGCGCGGTAATTGTTGGATTCGCGATAGCTCTCGCCGCCGGCGAGATCGACATCGAACATATGGATCTTGTCATAGCGTGCGGCGACCTCGCCCTTGCGGTCGATCAGGAAGGCGCGGTTCGCGGCCTTTTCCGGCGACGCTTTGACCGCGAGCGAGCCGATATGGATGTAGATGCCGAGCCTGCGCGCGACTTCGCGCAGCGTCGCCAGCATCGGATCGTTTTCTTCAGCGACGATATTGGCGAACAGCTGATCGCGCCTGAGCGCCAGAATATTGGTCATTTCCGGTGTCAAGACATAGTCAGCGCCACCGCGCTTGGCTTCATCGATCGCCGGCAGCAGCGCGGCGAGATTAGCCTGCGGTTCGAGCCCCGACCGCATCTGGATAAGGGCAACCTTGAAGGTGGACGGCCGCGCCGTGCTCATTTCGGCGGCCCTTTCGCCGGCGTTTCCTTGATCTGCGCCAGCAACGGGTCGAGCTTGCCGGCCTCGTCCAGCGCATAGAGATCGTCGCAGCCGCCGACGTGGGTCGGGCCGATGAATATCTGCGGATAGGTGCTGCGTCCGTGGGCGCGCCGCGTCATTTCCTGGCGTATCTCTCGGTTTCCAGTGGCGTCGATCTCATGGAAATCGGCTCCTTTACGGGAAAGCAGTTCCTTCGCGTCGTGGCAATAGGGGCAGTAGCGAATAGTATAGATGTCGATTGCGGCCATGTTGGTACGTATTTCTCGCCAAATGGTGCCGGTTTATCACTATCAAATTGTTTATATGGACGTTCGGGCCGGCTCGGCAACCCTGGCAAAGATCAGCACATCGACATTGGCAGCGCCAGCGCGCAACAGCGCCCGCGCGCAACCGTCCACGGTGGCGCCGGAGGTGAGCACGTCATCGACCAGAACCAGGCGGCGGCCGGCGACCGCGCCTCTGCCCTCGGGCGGCACCCGGAAGGCGCCTTGGACATTGGCGGCGCGCTCGGATCGCGACAAGCCGACCTGCTGCACGGTTGGTTTGACGCGCTTGAGCGCGGTGGCAACGACCGGCAGGCGGCTCTCGGCCGAGATCGCGGCGGCGAGCATGGCGGATTGGTTGAAGCGCCGTGCCCACAAGCGGCGCCAGTGCAGTGGCACGGGAACGAGCGCGTCGGCCGCGGCCAATAGCTCGCGCCCGGCATGGCTCATCCACTGTCCCATCATCGGTGCGAGGTCGAGCCGATCGCCATATTTGAGGCAATGGACCAGCGCCCGCGAAATCTCGTCGAAACGCACCGCGGCGCGGGCGCGGTGATAGGCCGGCGGGTCGGCAATCGCTTCCATGGACAAAATGCCCGGACCCGGGTCATACACGAACGGAATACCGAGACGCTCGCAATAGGGGCGGCTAATAAAAGATAGTTTGGACCAGCACGCCGGACAAAGACCGCGGCCTTCGACCGGCGCGCGGCAGGCCGGACAAAGCTGTGGCAGAGCGAGATCGAGCGCCGCGCCAAACACCGCGCGGACTGTGTCCGCGGCGCGTTTGATCTGCACGGGCAGGGTAATGCCGGCCGGTGACGTCATGGCGCCACGCTATCGCGCCATGACGGAAATGTCATGAGGCAAAGAGGTCATGACCGATAGCCCGGTGATCTTTGATCGCGCGCTTATTCGCAGCCGTCGCCGCCGCGCCACGGCGCTCGGGCCGGCGACTTTTTTGCTCGACCGCGCGGCGGACGATCTTGCCGACCGGCTTGCCGCAGTGTTGCGCCGTTTCGATCTTGCGCTCGATCTCGGCACGCCCGGTGAGGCGGTGCGCGAGGCGCTAGTCCGCCTTGGCTCGGTGGGCGCGATCGTGAAGACCGAGGCGATGCTCCCGAGCGCACGGCGCGCCGACAGATATGTCGTCGCCGACGAAGAGGCGTTGCCGTTTGGCGACCGCACTCTCGACCTCGTCGTCTCGGCGTTAGCGTTGCAGTTCGTCAATGATTTGCCTGGCGTGCTCGTCCAGATACGCCGCGCGCTAAAACCTGACGGCCTGTTCCTGGCCGCACTTCTCGGTGGCGAGACGCTGACCGAGCTGCGGCAGTCGTTCGTCGCGGCGGAGGGTGAAGTGGAAGGCGGCGCGTCGCCTCACGTGGCGCCGTTCGCCGATCTGCGCGAGCTTGGCGCCTTGCTGCAGCGCGCCGGATTCGCCCTGCCGGTGGTCGACGTCGACCGCGTCTGCGTACGCTACGATTCCGCATTGGCGCTGATGCACGATCTGCGGCGCATGGGTGCGACCAACACTTTGTTTGCACGCCGGCGAACACCGCTCCGGCGCGTGACGCTGTTGCGAATGGGCGGGATTTACGCGCAGCGTTTCGCGGATGCGGATGGGCGCGTGCGCGCCACTTTCGAGATCATCTGGCTGTCAGGCTGGGCGCCGCATCCGGATCAGCAGCAGCCCCTGAAGCCAGGGACGGCAACAGTGCGGCTCGCCGACGCGCTTGGCGTGCGGGAGATTTCAGCGGGTGAGAAGCCCGGCGGGTAGCCCTACTTCATCGCCGTAGCGACACTGCTGTACATCCCTTGCACCGACGAGCCGAGCGTCACGATCGTCGCGGCGATGGCGACTGCGATGCCCGATGCGATCATGGCATATTCGATCGCGGTGGCGCCGCCTTCGTCGTGCAGGAAGCGTCGCAACAGAATGGTGGCCGGCGGTGTTTTCAGCATCGACATGGTCCTTAGGCCTTCTGGCGTTCAGATCACAACAGCATCGTTAGATGCGAGATCAGCGGTTCGTCGGCGGGCGGCATCGGATAATTGCGCAATTCCGGTGGCCGCACCCATTTGAGTTGTTGCGCCTCCCGCGCCTCGACGAAACCTTCCCAGCGCCGGCAAACATAGAGCGGCATGAGCAGGTAGAAGTCGGGATAGAGGTGGCTGGCGAAAGTCAGCGGCGCCAGGCACTCCTCTTTGACGCTGATGCCCAATTCCTCCTTCAGCTCGCGGATCAGGCTTTGCTCCGGCCGCTCGCCGGGTTCGACCTTGCCGCCGGGAAACTCCCACAAACCCGCCATCGGCTTGCCCGGCGGACGTCGTGCGATCAGCACCCGGCCGTCGGTGTCGATCAGCGCGCAGGCGGCGACGAGGACAAGTCTGACGCTCACGGCCTGCCTCAATCTATGGAATGGAGGGTAAAGGCATGTTCAATCCGAAACCTTCAATAGAGCCATTCGGCCGGTTGGTTAACGGATGGTTTGCAGCACCGTCAGGTCTTTGTCTTGTGGACGAGCTCGAGGACCGCATCGGCAAAAGCTTGCGGCGCCTCTTGCGGCGGATTGTGGCCGACGCCCGGCAGTACCCGGCGGGTGAAGGATCCCGTGAAATTGGCGTCCTGTTTCGTGGCAGCTTCCGGCGGCTGGACGCCGTCGTCCTCGCCCTGCAGCGCGATCGTCGGCACGGCGACCTTCGGCTGCGCGGTCAGCTTAGCTTCAATCGATTCCAGAGCTGGGTCGCCCGGCGCATAGCCGAAGCGATGACGGTATGACTGGATCGTCACCGCGACAAAATCCGGATTGTCGAATGATGGAGCGCTGCGCGTGAACGTCGCGTCGTCGAATTGCCAGGGCGGCGACCACAGCTTCCAAAGCAGACTGGCGAGCGCGCGCCTGTTGGCTTCGAGCCCAACACGGCCGCGTTCGGTATGAAAATAATACTGATACCAAAGCCGATGCTCGGTCGCGGGATCAAGCGATTTTACGGAAGCCGGTATGTTTTGCAGGTTGTAGCCGTTGCCGGTGACGAGCGCGCGCACGCGCTCGGGCCATAGCGCCGCGACGATGCAGGCGGCGCGGCCGCCCCAGTCGTAGCCCGCGAGCACCGCGCGCTCGATCGAAAGCGCATCCATCAATTCGCGCAAATCGTTGGCGAGTGCCGCCTGCTGGCCCGAGCGCGGCGTCTGCGCGGAAAGAAACCGCGTCGGGCCGAAACCGCGCAGATAGGGCACAATGACGCGGCAGCCGGCGGCAGCGAGTGGCGGCACGACTTCGTCATAGCAGCGCGGGTCATACGGCCAGCCGTGCAGCAACAACACTGGTACACCGTTCGCGGCACCGCTGTGTTCACAGGCGACGTCAAGCGCCGAAGTGCGAATGTGTTTGATCGCGGGGGTCATGTCGCTGATCGGCGCATGCTAACTGCGGTAATCGCCATTGATGGCGACATAGTCCTTGGTAAGGTCGCAGGTCAGCACGCGGTCGCGACCCTTGCCGAGCCCGAGCGCCACTTTCAGCGCGATCTCCGGCTTCTTCATCGCAGCAGAGACGGCGGCCTCGGCATAGTCGGGATCGCGTGCGCCCTTGTGCGCCACGCGGATGCCGTTGAACCAGATCGACAGCCGGTCGCGATCGGCCGGCTCGCCGGCCTTGCCGACCGCCATGACGACGCGGCCCCAATTGGCGTCCTCGCCGGCGATCGCGGTCTTGACCAAAGGCGAGTTGGCAATCGACAGCGCGACGCGCCGCGCCGACGATTTCGATACCGCGCCCTCGACCGTGATCTCGACGAGTTTGCGTGCACCTTCGCCATCGCGCGCCACCTGCTCGGACAGGTTGGCGAGCACGGCGTTGAGCGCCTTGCGGAATGCAACGAGCCGCGGATCGTAGGCGCGGACGATGCGCGGCGCCGGTGCCGCGCCAGTGGCAAAGGCGAGCAAAGTATCCGAGGTCGAGGTATCGCCGTCGATGGTGACAGCGTTGAACGTGTCGACCACGCCCTCGCGCAATAGACTCTGCAGAGCCGGCGCCGCAATCGGCGCATCGGTGAAGACAAAAGCCAGCATGGTGCCCATATCGGGCGCGATCATGCCGGCGCCCTTGGCGAAGCCGTTGATGGTGACCTCGGCGCCGGCAATGCGGGCGCGCGCGGTTGCGACCTTCGGGAACGTGTCCGTGGTCATGATCGCCCGGGCCGCGTCCATATAGCCGTTGGCGGTCGCCTCGGTTTCAAGCTTCGTCATGACGCCATCGAAGGCTTGCGTCGGCAGCGGCTCGCCGATGACGCCGGTCGACGCCAAAAACACCTCCGATGTCTTGCAGCCGACCACGGCGGCAGCGAGTCTTGCAGTAAAGGCGCAGGCGTCGCGGCCGTTCTTGCCGGTAAAGGCGTTGGCATTGCCGGAATTGACGACAAGCGCTCCCGCGCGCGCGCCTTTCAGCCTGGCGCGGCACCATTCGACCGGCGCGGATGGGCATTTGGAGCGCGTGAAAACGCCGGCGACGCTGGTGCCCTCATCGAATACTGCGAGCATCACATCGGTGCGATCCTTGTAACGAATCCCGGCAGCGCCGGTAGCGAGCCGGACGCCGGCGATCGCCGGCATATCGGGAACGGATTTTGGCGCAAGCGGAGAGATTTTAGTGGACACCGGCAAAGTCCTTCTGTCATGGCCGGACATAGCCGTTCGAAGAACGGCGTCGCTTCGCTCGCCTATGTCCGACCATCCACGTCTTGCAGCTTCCATGTTCTAAGGACGTAGATGCCCGGGACAAGCCCGGGCATGACCAATCAAAGATTGGTCACTTCTTCGCTGGCGCCGCTGGATTGAGCGCCGAAGGGTCCGGCGCTGAGGCCGGCTTATCAAGGCGCTCGATGGTCGCGGTCTTGCGCAAATCCTCGACCAGCTGGGCCTGCGCCTTGTGGGCGACGAAATTCTCCAGCTGCGGCTTGACCTCGTCAAAACTCGGTGTCGGCTTGATGCGCTTGTCTTCGACCTTGATGATGTGCCAGCCGAATTGCGTATGGACCGGATCGGAAATCTGGCCCTTGTCGAGCTTGAACGCGGCTTCCGAGAATTCGGGCACCATCTGGTCCTTGGTGAAGTAGCCCAGATCGCCGCCGTCCGCGGCGCCCGGGTCCTTGGATTTTTCCTTGGCCAGCGTGGCGAAATCCGCGCCCTTTTTCAGTTCGGCCTCGATCTCCTTGGCCTCGTCTTCGGTCGGCACCAGGATATGGCGCGCATGCACTTCCTCCTCCGGCGGCATCTGCTTGACCGCATCGTCATAGACCTTGTGCAAAGCGTCGTCGGTCAGCGCGGCCTTGCCGGTGCCTTGCAGCAGCGTTTCCATCAGCACTTTGTTGCGTTCGAACGCAATGCGGTGCTTGACGTCGTCGCGATCGGCGATGTTCTGCTTCTCGGCGGCCTGCGCCAGGATGATGACGTCGGAAATATAGGTAATGAGGTATTCGCGTTTCTGATCGGGCGCCATTTGCGGCATGCTTGAGCCGACCTCATCCTCGGCCACCGCGACATCGCTCTGGCGAATGTCGACGCCGTTGACGCGGGCGATGACAGGATCGGAATCCTGCGCTCTGGCGACTGCCGGAGCGGCAAGGAACGCGGCGAGCGCCAGGGCGCCGAACGCGCGGGCGAGCGGGCGGGTGAAAGCCATAATTGGTCCTTTGGCGATGCGACGATCGCCGGCTTGTTGTCGGGGGTCGGACGCAAAAACGCGCGGTCCGGATCGGGCGGACAGTCGCCGAATCCCCCGCCCTTGGCAATGGCTCAATCCCGGCCCCGCTCAAGAAACGCGGAAAACGCGCGTTGGATTGACAAAAAATCGACCCCCTCCTATCTCTCGAACGGAGCTTGAGACCTTCAGTCGCCTTGCAGCAGCCCGAATAGCGCCGCATTTTCCGTCGGTTGCACAGGCCGGCGAGAAAAGTCAGAGCATGATCCGGAAGAGTGGGAACCGGTTTTCGGACACGATTGTGCGCCACCAAGCCGCTCGGCGGGCAAGCCCGAAATTGAAGAGGATTATGCGATGATCGGCGCTGTCGCCCGCAAGCTATTCGGCTCCTCCAACGAACGCCGCATTCGTTCCTATCGGCCGCGCGTCGAGGCGGTCAATGCGCTGGAAAAGGAACTCGAGGCGCTGTCCGACGAGGCGTTGCGCGCCCGCACCGACGAATTCAAGAAGCTGCTCGCCGAAGGCCAGACGCTCGACGATATTCTGGTCCCGGCCTTCGCCACCGTCCGCGAAGCCGGCAAGCGTACGCTCGGCCAGCGTCATTTTGACGTACAGCTGATCGGCGGCATGGTGCTGCACGAGGGCAAGATCGCCGAGATGAAGACCGGCGAGGGCAAGACGCTGGTCGCCACCTTGCCGGTCTATCTCAATGCGCTGTCCGGCCGCGGCGTTCATGTCGTCACCGTCAACGACTATCTCGCCAAGCGCGACGCCGAGTGGATGGGCCAAATCTACAAATTCCTAGGGCTGACGGTCGGCGTCATCGTGCACGGACTCGACGACGAGCAGCGCAAGAAGCAATACGACTGCGACGTCACTTACGGCACCAATAACGAGCTCGGCTTCGATTATCTGCGCGATAACATGAAATACCGGCTCGAGGACATGGTGCAGCGCGGTCACGTCTACGCCATCGTCGATGAAGTCGACTCGATCCTGGTCGATGAGGCGCGCACGCCGCTGATCATTTCCGGTCCGCTCGACGACCGCTCCGAGTTCTACAACACCATCGACGCCTACATTCCGAAGCTCACCAAGGAGGACTACGAGCTCGACGAGAAGCAGCGCACCGTCAATCTCACCGAGACCGGCATGGAGAGAATGGAGACCTGGCTGCGCGATGCCGGCCAGCTCAAGTCCGATTCGCTCTACGACGTCGAGAACGTCTCGGTGGTGCATCACGTGAATCAGGCGCTACGCGCCCACACGCTGTTTCAGCGCGACAAGGATTACATCGTGCGCAACGGCGAGGTCGTGATCATCGACGAGTTCACCGGCCGGATGATGCCAGGCCGGCGCTATTCGGAAGGCTTGCACCAGGCGCTGGAAGCCAAGGAGCATCAACCGATCCAGCCGGAAAACCAGACGCTCGCCTCGATCACGTTCCAGAACTACTTCCGCATGTACGAGAAGCTCGCCGGCATGACCGGCACCGCGGCGACCGAGGCCGACGAGTTCCAGGACATCTACAATCTCGAAGTCCTGGAAATCCCGACCAACATGCCGATGATCCGTCTCGACGACGATGACGAGGTCTATCGCACGGCAGCCGAGAAATTCCGGGCCATTCTGGCACTCATCGAGGACTGCAAGACCCGCGGTCAGCCGGTACTGGTCGGCACCACGTCGATCGAAAAATCCGAGCAGCTCGCGGAAATGCTGCGTCAGCACGGCTGGGAGCAGCACGACTTCTCCGATCCTAACGCTTTCGCCGCGCTTTATTCCGGCGACGAGGGTGCTTCCAAGGCCAAGGTCTTCGCCATCCTCAATGCCCGCTATCACGAGCAAGAGGCCTATATCGTCTCCCAGGCCGGCGTGCCCGGCGCCATCACCATTGCGACCAACATGGCCGGGCGCGGCACCGACATCCAGCTGGGCGGCAATGCCGATATGCGCATTCGGCAGGAATTGACCGATATCGAGGATCCGCGGGAGCGGGAGAAAGGGCCGCGCGCCGCCGAGATCCGCGCCCAGGTCGCGCGGTTGAAAGAAAAGGCCCTCGGCGCCGGCGGGCTGTGCGTGCTCGGCACCGAGCGGCACGAGAGCCGCCGCATCGACAATCAATTGCGCGGCCGTTCCGGACGCCAAGGCGACCCCGGACACTCCAAATTCTTTCTGTCGCTTGAAGACGATTTGATGCGCATCTTCGGCACCGACAAGCTCGACGGCATGCTGCAGAAGCTGGGTCTGCGCGAGAACGAGGCGATCATCCATCCCTGGATCAACAAGGCGCTGGAGAAGGCGCAGCAGAAGGTCGAGGCGCGCAATTTCGACATTCGCAAGAACATCCTGAAGTTCGACAACGTCATGAACGATCAGCGCAAGGTGATCTTCGATCAGCGCGTCGAATGGATGGAGGATCAGGCGGTCGGCGAGGTGGTCGCCGACATGCGGCACACCGTGATCGACGATCTGGTCGCCAAGCACGTGCCGGAAAACGCCTATCCGGAGCAATGGGATGTCGCGGGCTTGCGCGAGGAGCTCAAGCGGGTGCTCGGGCTCGATCTGCCGGTCGACGAATGGGCCAAGGAAGAAGGCATCGCCGACGAGGAGATCTTCGCCCGCGTCGAGCGGCGCGCCGACGAGCACATGGCGGCGAAGGTCGCGCAATGGGGCCCCGACGTTATCCGCTACATCGAGAAGACGATCCTGTTGCAATCGCTCGACCATCTCTGGCGCGAGCACCTCGTCATGCTCGATCATCTGCGCAACGTGATCGGGCTGCGCGGCTACGGCCAGCGCGATCCGCTCAACGAATACAAGGCCGAGGCTTTCAGCCTGTTCGAGGCGATGAGCCAGAGCCTGCGCGAGGCGGTTACCGCGCAACTGATGCGGGTCGAAATCCAAGCCGCGCCGCCGTCCGAGCAGCCGGCGCCGTTGCCGGTGATGGCGGCGCACAAGATCGATCCGACGACGGGCGAGGACGAGATGGCGCTGGCTGTGGCGGGCGCCGAGACGCTGGCGCGTCACGGCATCGGCGCGGCAGGAGCGGGCGCGGCCGGGGCTGCTTCGCCCTTTGCCGGGGCGACGCCCGCGCGCGCGGCACAAGGGCTGGCAGCAGCACCGGCGCGGAACCCGCAAGACCCGCAAAGCTGGGGCAAGGTCGGCCGCAACGAGGCCTGCCCGTGCGGCTCAGGCAAGAAATTCAAGCATTGCCACGGAAGGTACGCGTAGGCGGGCAGCGGAAGGTGGATGACGGGGGAAGATTTCCGTCATCCGGCTACCGTCGTCGGTCCTCTGATTACTGCAAGCCGGCCCAGCGGCCGTCGAACGACCCCGCCGGCACGACCGGCTGCGCGCCTTTCATCAGGCTGGCGCTGGCGATGTTGCCGGTGTGCACAGGCGCCGCGGTGTTGGCGCCTTGCTGCGGCGCGTCGGCCGCTTGCGTCGGCCGAAGCTTCGGCTTCGGCGCCTGCGCAATTTCCGGCGCCGCTCTCTGCGGTTCGGCGCGATGTGCTTCGCTCTTCGCCGCCGCCGGCCGAGGCGGATTGGGATCCAGGCCTGCAAGGACGGCGCCCTGATCGGCGAACGCCGGCGGCGGTTGCTTCTTCGGCTCGAACAGGCTGGCGAAGAAATTCGAATGACTTTGTGAATTCGTGCTGGCCGTGGTGCCGTTATCGGCAACTTGCGGCGCGGCCTGGTCTTGCTGTCCGCCGGTCTGGGCGTTGAACAGGCCGCCGAACAATCCGGGGGATGAGCTGGCGACTTGCGGCGCCGTAAAGCCATCTTGGGGATTTTCGCGCGGACCGCTTAGCCTCGGCGCCGGCATGCCCGGATGGATCGGCGGTGCATGCAGCCGTCCCTCGTTGTCATAGACCGGCTGCGTCTCTGCGAGCTTGGAGGCAAAGACGCGATTCATGCCGCCATCGGTGCCCCAGACCACCGGCTCGGTCGGCACATTTTCCTTTACCAAC
>Ga0335078_10012908_pt1 | contig 12380 bp, 11 predicted proteins | sample Lox_Sample_32_FD_206711 | JGI IMG/M metagenome (GOLD analysis project Ga0335078, IMG submission 206711) | Soil microbial communities from Loxahatchee National Wildlife Refuge, Florida, United States - Lox_Sample_3.2 | ecosystem: Environmental > Terrestrial > Soil > Wetlands | place: USA... | reverse complement strand
ACCGCGGCCTTCTTTCCTTGGAAGCGCTGGTAATCGCCGGGCTTCAAGAGCTTTCGCTCGACGCCGGGCGAACTGACTTCGAGCGTGTACCGGCCCCCCGGCACAACGTCTTCGACGTCGAGGATGGTGCCCACCTGCTGCGAAACGAGCTCGCAATCGGCGTGCGTGACACCGGCCGGCTTGTCGATGGAAATCCGGACGAACCTCTGGTTTCCGCCGCCTTTGACTTCGACCTCGACCAGTTCCATGCCTTCCGACTCAGTCACGCGTTGTGCGATCTCTTCGATTCTGGACGCCACTGCTTCCCGCATTGTTGCAATAAATGTCAAATCCAACAAAAAAGTGGGCTTTCGCCCACTCACGGAATTCGACACTCAAATTGTATTGTAGCGTGTTCGGGGCGGCTTGGCTACTTTGTTGGGAGAGTGTGAACGCGTGCCTCTAGCCTTGGGCTTATCTCTGCGTCTCTGCTTCTCAGCGGTTATTTCGTGTTTCCGCAGAATATCCCGATGGCTCACCTTAGCGTCGAAGCCGGCCTTCACCAGTTGTTTGCGGATCTCGTCGGCGATCATCACCGAGCGGTGCTGCCCGCCCGTGCACCCGAAAGCAATTGTCAAATAACTCTTGCCCTCGCGAATGTAGTGCGGCAACAGGTAAACCAGAAGGTCGGCAATCCGTGCGATGAACTCCACCGTCTGTGGAAACGACCGGATGTACCGCGCCACAGCGGGATTCTCGCCGGTGAGGTGTTTGAAGCGGGGAATGTAATTGGGATTCGGCAGAAAGCGCACGTCGAACACCAGGTCGCTATCGGCGGGCACGCCATTGCGATAGCCGAAGCTGGTGACGTTGATCATGATCTCGGACCCGTGCCGCCGGTCGCGGAACCGGTCTTCGATGACCTCGCGTAGCTGGTGTACGGTGTACTTGGAAGTGTTGACGATCCAATCGGCCGTCGCGCGGATGGGCGCGAGTCGCGCTCGCTCCACCGCCAGGCTCTTGACGATCGAGCGTCCGGTGCCCAACGGATGCGGCCGGCGCGTTTCGCTGAAGCGCCGCACCAGCGCGTCGTCATCCGCTTCCAGAAAAATCAACTGAGGATTGACCGAGCCGCGGAGCCGCGCGAACACTTCGGGGAACCGCTGCAGACCGGTCCCTTCGCGAATATCCACCACAATGGCGGCACGCCGCACCGCGGGGTTGTCGCGCAGTAACTCAGCGAATTTGGGAATCAACTCGATGGGCAGGTTGTCCACCGCGTAGAATCCCAAGTCCTCCAGAGCTTTCAGTACGGAAGCCTTGCCGGAGCCGCTGAGCCCGGTGATGGCTACCAACTCCGGTTTTTCGGCGGTACTCTTCCTGGAATGGCGCCCCGCAGGGAAACTCTTGCGCGCCATCCCCTACCCGCTATCCTTCCACGAGATCGAAGTTGCCGTCGCGGCGGCGGACCAGGACCGAGACGCGGTCGGTTTCCGCATCGCGGTACACCAGGTAATCGCGCGTCTTGTCCATTTGCAGGACCGCTTCATCCAGGGTCATCGGCTTGCGCTTCTGATGGTGGTTCACTTTGTGGATGCGGCCCTCAGCGGCCGGTTCGGGCGCTTTTGCCGCCGCCGGCTCCCGCCTGCTCAACTCGGACTTGCTGGGCGTGCGCTTGGTGTCGCGCCATTTAGTGCGTTGCTTGATCGCCTGCTTTTCCAGCTTCTCGATGGCGGTGTGGATGGCGTGGAAAAGGTCGGCGCTCGATCCGATTCCCACGAACTGGTGATTGAAGTAATTCACCGTCACCTCGGCTTGATGCAGGTGGCGTTCCAGGGACAAAATCACGTGGGCTTCACATTCCCGGCGGCCGTCCAGCAGCTTCCCTACTTTGGCGAAGCGTGCCTCCAGCTTTTTCAACTGGGCCGGAGCCAGTTCCACTTGTCTACCCGTGTACGTGATCTTCATGGGTTCTCCGTGTGGGAAGGTTACCCGTTTCCGAGCTGCCGAAAAACCTTTCCACTCTCTTTATAACTCTTTTTCAGGTAACAGAGTCGCAAATCGCAACAGAGCGGCGGCTCCTCCGCTAATTCCGCAAGCGCCTCTGGTGCGTCGAGGGAATCTTCATGTCTTCGCGGTACTTGGCCACGGTGCGCCGCGTGACGTTGATGCCGGCGTTCTGTAACAGCGCCGTGATCTGCTCGTCCGTAAGGGGGCGTGTGCGGTCCTCTTCCTCGATCATCTTCTTCACCTTGCGCTTCAGCAGCAGCAGCGGTGTGCCGCCGCCCGAAGGGCCTTGCACCGCTTCCGAGAAGAAGTAGCGCAACTCGAAAACACCCTGCGGCGTATGCGCGTATTTGCTGGCCACGGCGCGGCTCACGGTGGAAGGATGCACCCCAACCTCCTCGGCGACCTCTTTAATCATCATCGGCTTGAGGTAGTCGAGGCCCTGGCTGAGGAACTCCGTCTGGCGCCGCACAATCGCCTGGCACACCTTGAGAATGGTCTGCTTCCGCTGCTCGATGTTCTTCATGAGCTGGATCGCGGAAACGTAACGCTCGCGCACGTAGTCGCGGACCTCTTTGGTGGCGCCGTTGTCGCGGTCCAGCATCCGCCGGTATTGCGCGTTGAGGCGCAGTTGCGGCACCTCATCGTCGTTCATCTGGATGATGTAATCGTCGCCGTCCTTGGTGAAGTAAACGTCCGGTTCCACCAGGCGGGCGCCGGCTCCCGAGTAGCGCAGCCCCGGCCGCGGGTTGAGGTGATGGATCGCCTCGATGGCCGTTTCGATATGTTCCAGCGGCCGCCCCAGCAGCTTGGCGATTTCTTTGTGCTGATGGGTCTCCACCAAACGGAGATGGCTGGAAACGATCTGCCAGGCCACACCGCCCTTGCCATTGGCGCTCTCGATTTGGAGCAGCAGGCATTCCCTCAGGTTGCGCGCACCTACGCCAGCTGGCTCAAGCGACTGCACCGCCCGTAGGGCTTCCTCCACCAATTCCGGTTTGTGCTGGCCGGCTATGGCAATTTCATCCAGCGATGCCGACAGATACCCGTCTTCGTCCAAGTTGCCGATAATGGATTCGGCGGCGTCGCGGACTTCGTCGGAGATAAGGCTGACGCTCAGTTGCGACCGCAAATGATCCCCTAGCGTAACCGGGGCCGACAGGAAGGTCTCGAACGAAGGCTTCTCCACCGATTCCGAAGCCGGGCTCTTGTAACCGGGGTCCAGGTAGTCGTCGAAGAACGAGCCGAAGTCGATCTCATCGAAGGGGTCGGTGGCTGTCGGCGCTTCCACGGGATCGGGCGAAACGGTCTCCGGAACGGCCACGGCCGCCGCGGTCTCCTCGGCATCGGCGAAGACGCTCCCGTTAATGGCAGACTCGCTGATGGACCCATCCAGCGGGCTGGATTCGCCTTGTACGGAGGCTTCCAGAATCTGTTGGTCGGCCGGATCGGTTACCCGTTCGGGCTCCAACAGTGGCAGCAATTCCTCAGCCGTGATTTCTTCGCCCGGTTCCTCGGTGGATTCCTCGAGCACCGGATTTTTGACGATCTCCTGAGTGATCATCTCCTTTAACTCCAGCCGGTTAAGCTGGAGCACAGTGACCATCTGCACGAGACCGGGGGTCAGAATCTGCTTCTGTGCTACTTTCAGCTGCAGCCTGGGCGACAGTAAGCTCATCTGCCCTCCATAATATCACCGCATCTACGCATGCAAGGGGCCAAACAGTTCAGCCCTGAGCAGTTTTAGTGCCATTTGTGACACCTGGCGCGGAACCGGGGCTATTCGAGCGCCTACTCGTTACGCAACGCGTAGATCGGCTCTAAACGGGTCGCCCGCCGGGCCGGAATGTAGGTCGCCAACAAGGCCGTGCCGCCGAGGGTAAGGCAGACGAAAACGAAGGTGACAGGGTCGCCCAGGCCGACGCCAAACACCAGACTTTTCAGCGCCTGCACCAGTGCGAGAGCCCCCGCCAAGCCGACCGTCAGTCCCACCAGCGTCAGGAGCAACCCCTGCCGGACCACCAGTTGCAGCACGTCCGAACGCGCCGCTCCCAAAGCCATCCGAACCCCGATCTCGCGCGTCCGCTGGCTCACGCTGTAGGAGACCACGCCGTAAATCCCGATGGCGGCCAACAGGAGCGCCATCGAGGCGAAGCCGCCGAGGAGGACCGCTGACAGGCGCTGCGGAGCCGCACTAAGGCCGCGCGCGGCTTCCAGGCTGCGCACGTCAAACAGCGGCTGATCGGGGTCCAGTTCACGAACGATTCTCTGCAGAGAAGGCGCCAGGTTGATGGACTCGCCCGCGCTCCTCACGGTGAGCGACATAGCTGCCGCGGGCGCCTGTGCGAACGGGAGGTAGATGGCCCCCAGACGGCCCTTCAGCAGCTTGACCAGCATGCTCTCCTCCACGTCGCCGACCACACCCACAATCTGCATCTCGGGCTCTTCCTTACGGCCGAACTTGATGAACTGGCCTACAGGGTCGGCGTGGGGCCAATACTTTGCGGCCGTCCATTGGTCCACCAATGCCACGCCCGGACGCCCGGCACGATCGGAGTCGCTGAAGTCCCGTCCGTGCAGAATCGGCACCTGCATGGCGCGGAAGTAACCAGGCATCACGGAATTCACCAGCACAATCGGAACGTCATCCGGCTTCGGTTCCGGGCGGCCCGGAAAGCGGAGGCCACGCCCGTGGAGTTCGTCACTGGTAGGCAGCTCGTTGGTGGCCGAGACTGCCCGTACCCCAGGAGCCTGGCCAATCCGGCGCACCACCTCATCGAAGTATGCGACCTGCTTCTGCGGCGTGGGGTATTGACGATCGGACAAAACCACTCTTGCAGTGAGGACGCCGTGCGCGTTGTATCCCGGCGGCGCTGTCTGAAACTGCCAGAAGCTGCGCAGCATGAGGCCCGCGCCCACCAGCAGCACCAGTGTCAGAGCGATCTCACCTGCCACGAACACGCCGCGCAGGCGCTGCGAAACGCTGCCGATGTTAGTCCGTCCGCTGGCTTTGAGAACCTCGTTCACGTCCGTTTTCCAGACCTGCCAGGCAGGCGCCAAACCGAAAAATAGGCCGGTGCCGATGGACAGAGCGAGCGTGAAAGCCAGAACCCCGGCGTTGAGGTGCATCTGGCCGGCATCGGGCATGTCCTGCAACTGGAAGGACGCGATGAAATCCGTGCCCCACAGCGCGGGGACCAGCCCCAGCAGGCCGCCCAACAAAGCCAGAATGACGCTTTCGGTGAGAAGTTGGCTGGCCAGGGCGCCCCGGCCCGCTCCCAGCGCGGCACGCACCGCCATCTCTTTCGCGCGGTCCGCGCCGCGCGCCAACAGCAGATTGGCGATGTTGGCGCAAGCGATGAGGAGCACAAATCCCACTGCGCCAAACAGGACCAGCACCAGGGCTCGGACGTTCTGAACCGAGGTCTCTTCCAGACGCTGCAAGACCGCAGTGGCGCCGGAATCCGATTCCGGAAATTGCCGGCTCAGCGTTCGGCTGATGTCATCCATCCGCTTTTGCGCCGCGTCCAAAGTGAGCCCGGAACGCAGCCTGCCCATCACGCCGAACGATCGGGTTCCGCGGTCGAGGGCTTGCGGTGTTCGCATATCGAGGAGCGCATAAATCTGCTCTTGCGCGAAGCTGTGAAACTTGGCCGGCAAGATCCCGATCACGGTGAAATGTGTGCCGTTGAGCACGATGCTCTTGCCAATAATGGCGGGGTTGGCCGCGAAACTCGATCGCCACAGGGCTTCCGTGAGTACGGTCACAGGCTCCTGGCCAACGCGCGTATCCTCCGCCTCGAACAAGCGGCCCATGGTCGTGGTGATGCCCAAAGCCTGGAATACCTCCGGCGTCACGAAGAGGCCTTTCAAACGTTCGGTGCGGGCGGCGGTCCGCAGATTGAACCCGCCTTCCTGGAGTGCGCCCAGGTGCTCGAAGACGCCGCTCTTTTGCCAATCCAGGTAGTCCGGCCCGGAGGCAGGCAATTGGTGCAAGTCGCGGACCAGGTTGTCGGTCCAAACCATCACCACGCGATCGGGATCTTGTATCGGCATGGGGGTCAGCAACGCAGCGCGCACCATGCTGAAGACGGCGGTGTTCGCGCCAATACCCAGGGCCAGGGTCAGTATCGCGATGAGTGTGAACCCACGGTTTTTTTGCGCCATGCGCAGGCCGAATCGCAGGTCTCGAAGGACGGCGGTCATTAGGTTCTGGACGAGCACGAACGGTGCCAGCGTAAGTGGTTTGTTTCTAACAGTGGAGAGCTTCAGCCTGACCGCGGGCGAGGGCAACTGTCCGAAAGCGGGCATCCCGGACGCGGTGAAGCCGCTCTAACGACCGCTGCTCAGCAACGCGTTGCGTATCGCTTTTTGCTCTGTGCTCGCTAACTGACCCGCGACTGTGCTTACCGAGCCGCGACTATAAGGAGCGGTGGTGGAACGAACCGCGACCGTTAGGGAGCCGGCCTCACACATAAACCCGCTTCACCCGCGCGCTTATATTGCACAAGATGTTATAAGAGATGGTTCCTGCCACGCGCGCGATCTGCTGGGCATCCAGGCGGGTGTCGCCTTCCACGCCGAGCAGCGTCACCTCGTCGCCAGGGCCGAGAGCCCTCGTGTGGCTGAGGTCGATGGTAGTGAGGTCCATCGAAATCGTGCCCAGAATTGGTGTCAGCTTTCCGTCAGCGATCACCTTGCCGCGATTCGACAGCCGGTGAAACACGCCATCGGCATAACCGGCCCCCAGAATGCCAATGCGCATGGGCCGCGTAGCCCGGAAGGAGCCGCCGTAACCCACCAGGGCACCCGCCGGAATATCTTTCACCGCCAGCAGGCGCGCCTTCCAGGTGAGCGCCGGCTGGACGTTCAGAAGCTGCGGCGGAGCCTCGCCGCGCGCCGGAGAAACATAGCCATAGAGCGCGTGCCCGGCACGCACCATGTCGTGCCAGCCCTCCAGACGCCCGTAGCCGATGGCATTGGTGCTGGAGGTGTGCAGACGAAGCGCGCGGACGCCTCCTTTCTGCAACTCGGCACAGATGGCGTGAAATGCCGCGAGCTGGTCGACGGTCTGCGTGGTGGAGTAATCGGCCGCGGACGCAAAGTGCGTCATGAGGCCCTCCAGGCGGGCGTAGCGCACTTCTGACAGCGCCGCCAGAATTTCGCGCGCTCCGGCGAGGGTTCCCAGTCGGTTCATTCCCGAATCGATCTTCAAATGAAACGGGATGCTTTTGCCGGAGCCCTGCGCCAACCGGTCCAGGTCGCGCATTTGGCCGAGAGAGTGCAACGCGGGAGTGAGGTCATGCTCCACCAGCGCCTCGCTTTCGAACGAGAGAAACCCGCCCATCACGAGGATGCGCGCCTCGCGGATGCCGCCGCAGCGCAGGTTGGCGCCCTCATCCACCGAGCTGACTGCCAGCCAGCGCGCTCCCTCGCCCACCAGCACGCGCGCGACTTCCAGCGCCCCGTGGCCGTAAGCGTCGGCCTTCACCACACCGGCGACATCGACGTTCGGCCCCACCACGGAGCAGACGTTGCGGTAATTGCGGGCGATCTGGTCGCGCGAGACCAGCACGTAAGAACGGAATGGAGGGGACACTGACCTTCATTTTAACGGTGCGCTGGCGCCGGAACCGGTCCGCGATTCGACTATGATTGTTCCGATGAAATACTTTCTGGCCAAAACCGACCCCGAAACGTATTCGATCGACGACCTCGATCGCGAAGGCAAGACCGCGTGGGATGGCGTCAGCAACCCGCAAGCCGTACGCGCCATCCGCGACATGCGCCCCGGCGACCGCGTCTTCATCTATCACAGCGGCGGCGTGTCGGGGATTGTTGGCCTGGCGACGGTGCGCTCGGAGCCACGCGACGACCCGAAGAATCCGAAATCGGCGGTGGTCGATCTGGAATTCGGCGGCCGCCTGGAGCCGCCCACCACGCTAGCCGAGGTGAAGCAATCCAAGAAGTTCGAGGATTGGGCGCTGGTGCGGCAAGGGCGCCTCTCGACCATGGCCGCACCGGAGAAGTTCGTGGAGTGGATGCGGGGGCGGTATCCGAAAGCGAAGATTTAGCCAATTGTACATATCACGTATTTCCGTGATACACTGAAATACGTGAAGGATGTTAAAAATCACAAGAACGTCACGCTCAGCTTGCCGGGGCCATTGCTGCGCCGCTTTCGCGTTTATGCGGCCGAGCGCGATGAGTCGATGACCAGCCTTATGGCGCAGGCCATTCAAAAGATGATCGCGGAAGACCAGCAGAATGCCAAAGCCAAGCACCGCTTTCTGGAACGCATCCGCAATGCGCCCGACCGCGGGACGCGAGGCGTGATCCGCTGGACCCGCGACGAGTTGCATGAGCGCTGAGTTCGTCGACACGAATATCCTCGTCTACGCTCACGACGGCAGTGCGGGCGAAAAGCACTCCAGGTCGGTCGAACTGCTGTCGCGCCTGTTCGAAGAGCAGAAGGGCGCGCTCAGTGTGCAGGTGTTGGCAGAATTCTATGCAGTGGCCATCCGGAAGTTGGGAATGACGGCCGAAGAAGCCGAAGCCGTCATCACGGACTTGGGGAGTTGGACGATTCACCGCCCGGGGCACGCCGATTTGATCCGAGGCTCCCGGATTCACATTCGCCAGAAGGTAGCCTGGTGGGATTCCCTGATTGTGAATAGCGCCATGGAGTTGGGGTGCCGTGTGTTATGGAGTGAGGACTTCGCGGACGGACAGCGTTTTGGGGCGCTGGCCGTGCGCAGCCCGTTTTCCTGAGTGCGGATTTAGCAACGATATGATAAACAGGATTCGATGATGACGTCAGCGTCACTCTTCTGCCTCGATCCGCTTGGCGCATCAGCACAGGAGACAGCGAATGCCTAATCTTCCGCCAGGCGTAAACCGTAAGGACTTTCAGGACGCGATCGCCCAGTTTCAGATGGCTGTCGGCAAGGAATGGGTGTTCACCAGCGACGAGGACGTCGAGCTGTATCGCGACTCCTATTCGCCGTTCTGGCACGAGCCGGAAGATCCCGTGCCTTCGGCGGCAGTGGCGCCGGATGGCGTCGAACAGGTCCAGCAGATCGTTCGGATTGCGAACAAGTACAAGGTTCCGCTGTGGACGGTCTCGACCGGAAAGAATCTGGCGTACGGCGGTTCCGCGCCGCGCCTTTCGGGCTCAGTGGTGCTCGACTTGAAGCGGATGAACCGCATTCTGGAAGTGAATGACCGGAATCATTACGCGCTCGTCGAACCCGGAGTGAGTTACTTCGACCTCTACCGTTACACGCAGGAAAAAGGGCTGAACGTCTTCATCGATGCCCCCGATCCGGGCTGGGGAAGTCCCGTGGGGAATACTCTCGATCGCGGCGGCGGGCATACGCCGCTGCGCGATCACTTTGCCACGCTCTGCGGTATGGAGGTGGTGCTGGCCAACGGCGACGTGGTGCGCACTGGAATGGGCGCGCTTCCCAATTCGCGCACCTGGCAGCAGTACAAGTATGGGTTCGGGCCGTATGTCGATGGAATCTTCACCCAGTCCAACTTTGGAATCGTCACCAAAATGGGCGTGTGGCTCTACCCCATGCCGGAAATGCGCTTCACTGGCACCGTCAGCGTGCCCAAACACGACGACCTGATTCCGATGGTGGATACACTCTCGTACCTGATGAACTCGAACATCGTTCAAGGGACGACGAGGGTGGCCAGTTCGCTAACAGCCCAGGCGCGCGATGCGGAACTGATCGCACTCCGCTCTAAGCCGGGCGGAGCGGCGGTCCCGGAGCTGGAAGATTACCTGCGCCGCAAGAGCCTCCCGTACTGGAGCATCGATCTGCCGTTTTACGGTCCCACAGAGGTGGTGCCGGCGCAGTGGGCTTTTGCCAAGCGGAAGTTTTCCGCCATCCCGGGCGTGCAGTTTCGCGACGGCGCCACGAACAAGCTGCCGCCGAGTGCCGAAGATCTCGCCAAGGTGGCGAACACGGTGCCTCTCGGCGTGCCCAGCCTGGCTATCTTTTCAGCTCTTGGGCCGAACGGCCAGGGCCATATCGATTTGTCGCCGATCACACCTATGACCGGCCAAGCCGTGTTCGAAGTAATGGAAGTGTTCGACAAGGTCTTGCAGGAAATGGGCATCACGAATGTGGGTGTGGTTCCGGCCGGCACGTACTATCCCCGCTCCTTCTTTTTCTTATTCACTTTCCCGATCGAGCACGACGTGGAAAAGAATCGGGAGACGCGGGCGGCATTCCGGCGCCTGGTGCAGGTGGCGGCCGAGCACGGCTGGGGCGAGTATCGCACCCACATCGCTTTCATGGACGACGTGGCCAACACCTACTCGTTCAATAATCACGCGCTGCTGCGGCTGCACGAAACCCTCAAGGACGCGCTTGATCCCAACGGCATCCTGTCGCCGGGGAAGAGCGGCATCTGGCCAAAGCACCTGAGAAAGGCGCGCACATGACCCGAATGTGCCTGGTGATGGCTCTGCTGGCGCCGATAGCCGGCCCTGCATTTGCGGCGGACCAGTCCCAGGCAGACCGCGGCCATGAGGTCTATCAGAAGTGGTGTACGCCGTGTCATGGGACGGGGCTGGGAAAGCCGGGCACGAGCTCCGCCGCCGCACATGGAGCGAAGCCCGCAGTGCTGGAACAGCGAACTGACCTAACTTCCAAGATGATTGAAACGGCCGTGCGCAACGGCTACTACTTCATGCCCCGATTCCGCAAGACGGAAATCTCGGATGCGGATCTCGCGGCGATCATCTCGTATCTGGCGCACAAGTAAGTCGAGGCTTGCAAACTGCGATCCGACAAGCGACAGTTCTAGGAAATGCCGGAGGCAAGCGTTTCAGGGACGGGTGGACCGGATACTATCCGGAGACGCCACTATCAGCCACAACGACTTGCCCGTTGATATCGTGGTTAGGTGCGCCCAAATGGACTCGATGACGTGCAGGGAATTTGAAGACCACATGCGATCTCTATTCGGATCGGCGGACGCCGTCGAGTGGAAACGCAGAATATCGCGCGAAGACTGGACGGGGTTGCCACAGTCCGAGCATATTGCCCACTTGGTGGCCTGTGACGACTGCCGGACGAGTCTGTACTCGTTTCTGGATGTACCCGATCTCGACTACTTATCGCATCCTTGTTTTCACGTTGCTTACTATGCGGCGAACACTCCAGCACGTTGCATTGATGCGCGTGGAGGCGTGTACGGGATCATCACGGACCGCCATAAGCGCGAGAGCATCGTGATCGCGTTCTGCCCGTGGTGTGGCATTCCGTTGCCCACTTCGGCAGGGCTCAAATGAGGTACCGCTCAACTGCTTGAGGTGTGAAGCGCCAATGCCTGGCTTCCGTCTCGCGTTCAGGACGAAAAACGTTAGCGTTGCACCGGAAACTAAACGCTATTTGACGGGTGGATTCGCCAACCTCGGTTTTTCCAATCTCTTCGGCAACCGTCTGCGCGAGGCCACCGATCCTGCCCGAAGAACCCATCCCCCCGGCGTTACACTCAACAAGGAGAGAACCCATGGAGATTCGATTTCCGGACATCCCGCTCTATAAAGGCTGGGGCCACCCCTATCGTGTCGAGGCCACCATTCAAGGCTTGGAACTGGTGGAGGGCCACCTGCCCCCGGAAATCGAAGGAACCCTGCTGCGCTGCGGGCCCGATCGCCAATACCCGCCCAAGGACGGCTCTGACGTGTTCATCGATGGCGAAGGCATGGTGCATACCTTTCGTTTCTCGGGCGGACAGGTCGATTATATGAGCCGATGGGTCCGCACCGAACGCTTCGTCCTGCAGGAGAAGGCCCGGCGCGCGCTGTTCGGACACTATCGCAACCGCTTCGCGAACGACCCCGCGGCCGGCGCCGCCCGGAACGGAACCGCTAACACCAACCTTGTCTTCCACGCCGGCAAGCTCCTCGCTCTCAAGGAGGACGACCTGCCGTACGAGCTCGATCCGGACACGCTCGAAACGCGCGGGCGTTCCGATTTCGGCGGCGCGATTACCAGCGTGAGCCTGAGCGCCCACCCCAAACTCGACCTGGTTCACGACGAAATGCTCACCTTCTCGTATCAGGCAAAAGGCGATGGCACCAAAGACATCGTCTTCTATGCGCTCAATCGCGATGGCCGGGTGATCGATGAAATCTGGTTCGAAATGCCTTGGCCGGGCATGGTCCACGATTTTGCCGTGACGCCAAATTACGTTTTATTCCCGTTCTTTCCCTTCATCACCGATATGGAAGTGGTCAAGCGCGGGGGGCCATTCTATCAGTGGCATCCGGATGAGCAAACCCAGGTCGCTATTGTTCCACGGCACGGCACGGCGCGAGACGTCCGCTGGTTCCGCGGTCCCACCATGAGCGCGGGCCACATGATGAACGC
>Ga0335078_10012907_pt1 | contig 12380 bp, 10 predicted proteins | sample Lox_Sample_32_FD_206711 | JGI IMG/M metagenome (GOLD analysis project Ga0335078, IMG submission 206711) | Soil microbial communities from Loxahatchee National Wildlife Refuge, Florida, United States - Lox_Sample_3.2 | ecosystem: Environmental > Terrestrial > Soil > Wetlands | place: USA... | reverse complement strand
GGCGTCGAATGTCAGCGCGACGATCTTTTGATCCGTCGCGGCGTGATCGAAGTTCATACCCTGCGCGGTCGAAGCTGCCGCGACGAGCGAAGCGACGAGGATGGTGCACAATTGCAGGCGCGCAATGAGCGCCGACCGCATGACGTGCCTGCGCATCAGAGGCTCACGCGTCAGCTAGACCGTGGTCTGCGCCACGCCGCGCCGCGCCGGCATCAACGCTTCCTTGGCGCCATCCTTGAACGCGACGTCTGGCGGCAGCACCACCGAGCAGGAGCGAATTCTGTGATGCGCCGGATCGACGCCCGGCGGCGTTGTGCCTTTGTCGCTCAGCGCCTTGGCGGCGCGCATCAAACGATGGCGCGCCATGATGATGCCGTTGTCGGTCGAGACCAGGTTCTCCTTGGTGCGGTCGCAGATCGGCCCCATGCTTTCCTGCAATGACGCGTCCTGCATGGCGAAGCCGGCGACGCCGCTATAGGTGCGGCCGGCCTTCTGCGCGGACCGATCGATCAGATAATCATTGTCCTTGTTGGCGAGCGGACGAAAGGCGGCGTCGACTTTGCAATGCACGCCGGCGCCGTCCTTCATGGCGTCGACCTCGGCCTTGGTCAGCGCCCGCACCGGGTGAAAATCGTAAGACCAGGCCCAGCAGGTCTCGTCGTCGATCGGCACCCAGAAGTGACCGTGGATCGGATGATCGCCGCGCGGCGGGATCATGGTGAAGCACGGCATCACGAAGGGCGTGATGCGCCAATAATATTTGCCGTTCTCGGCATTGCGCCGCGCACCGATGAACAGTCCGCCCGGCTGCTCGACCACTTCGAAATGCGGCTGCATGTCGGAGAGGTTGTACTGATTGCCTTTGGCGCCCTTGAACAGCGGGTCGGAGCCGAGGTCGCCGCGATGCAGGAACGAAACGTGGCTCGAATCGATGCCGCCTTCCATGGCTTGCAGCCAGTTGCACTCCTGCAGCCGCTTCGAGGTGAAGGTCTGCTCCGCCGGCACGAGGGCGAATTCCCATTCCGGCAACGGCGGCTTCTTGTCGGCCGGACCCATATAGGTCCACAGCACGTCGCCGACCTTCACCAGCGGATAGGAGGTGAGCTTGATCTTCTTGCAGAAGCCGCTTTCCACCGGCTCGGACGGCACGTCGACGCATTGACCGGTCACGTCATATTTCCAACCGTGATAGGGGCAGCGCAGGCCTGCGTCCTCGTTGCGGCCGAACCACAGCGACACGCCGCGATGGGCGCAGAATTCGTCGATCAGGCCATAGCGGCCTTCCGAATCGCGAAAGGCGATGAGACGCTCCGAGAGCAGTTTCACCCGCACCGGGGGGCAGTCGTTCTCGGGTAGCTCCTCGGCGAGCAGCGCCGGCAGCCAATAGCAGCGGAACAATTGGCCCATTGGGGTTCCAGGGCCGGTCTCGGTCAGAAGCTCGTTCTGTTCTTTTCTGAGCATGGCTTTAATCCGCCTTACTGTCCCTCGGAAGAGTAGGGATTCGGTCACGCCCGGGCAAGCCGCACGATGCGCCGCCGAATTCACGCCCCATCATGACAGGGAGATAAAATGGCGGATGGCCGGCGGCGTCCGGTTGCTCTGCGCACGCAATTACGCTAAGTCCGCCCAGTCCGGGTGACCGCTTGGAGAGATGGGAAATGTCCGATCACAGTGAGGTCGAATACGCCCTTGCGACGGGCAACGATTACCCCGCTCACGAACAGACCTACGAGAATTTCATCACGCTGGTGAAAGTATCGCTGGCCATCATTGTGATTATCCTGATTGGCATGGCGTATTTTCTGACGTGATCTAACCGCAACATACCGACATCGGCCCGCTCGCCGGGTTCCAATCGCCGCCGTCGGAGGATTCATGAAAGTCGCGGTTGCTGCCGAAACCGATTCGGGCGAGCCGCGCGTCGCCGCGACCCCCGAAACGGTCAAGAAGATGATCGGGCTCGGTGCCGAAGTCGCCGTCGAGCCCGGCGCCGGCATCAAATCGGGCATCCTCGATTCCGACTACACTGCCGCCGGCGCCACGGTCGCCCGCGATGCCGTAAACAACGCCGATATCGTGCTCAAGGTGCGGCGGCCGAACGCGGCCGAGCTGGCGCAGTTGAAAAAGGGCGCGATCGTCATCGCGATCATGGACCCTTACGGCCATGAGGATGCGCTGCGCGCCATGGCCGATGCCGGCGTCATCGCCTTTGCCATGGAACTCCTGCCTCGCATCACCCGCGCCCAAGTGATGGACGTGCTTTCGAGCCAGGCCAATCTCGCCGGCTATCGTGCCGTGGTCGACGCCGCCGCCGAGTTTGGCCGCGCGCTGCCGATGATGATGACTGCGGCCGGCACCGTGCCGGCCACCAAGGTGTTCATCATGGGCGCCGGCGTCGCCGGCCTGCAGGCGATCGCGACCGCGCGCCGGCTTGGCGCCATCGTCACCGCGACCGACGTGCGGCCGGCGGCCAAGGAGCAAGTCGAGAGCCTCGGCGCCAAATTCATCGCTGTCGAAGACGAGGAATTCAAGGCGGCAGAAACGGCCGGCGGCTATGCCAAGGAAATGTCGAAAGAGTATCAGGCCAAGCAGGCCGCGCTGGTCGCCGATCACATCAAGAAGCAGGACATCGTCATCACTACTGCGCTCATTCCCGGCCGGCCGGCGCCGCGGCTCGTTTCGAAGGAGATGGTGCAGTCGATGCGGCCGGGATCGGTGGTGGTCGATCTCGCCGTCGAGCGCGGCGGCAATGTGGAAGGCGTGCAGCCGGATGCCGTCGCCGAAGTCGGCGGCGTCAAGATCGTCGGGTATCGCAACGTGCCGGGACGGCTCGCCGCGACGGCTTCGAGTCTCTACGCCAAAAATCTGTATGCGTTCCTGGAGCTCTTGATCGACAAAAAGACCAAGGCGCTCGCCGTCAATTGGGACGACGAGATCGTCAAAGCGACGGCGCTGACCCGCGACGGCGCGATCGTGCATCCGAGTTTCAAGCCCAAAACCGCTGCTTAAGGGCGGCGGCACAGGAGGCGCAGCAATCATGGTCACGCTCTCGATCCTCGGCCAGCTCGATCTTCTCGCCAATGCGCATGCCTCGGCGCCCGTGGCGGCCAGCGACGCGGTCAATCCGTTCGTGTTCCGCTTGTCGATCTTCGTGCTCGCGGTCTTTGTCGGCTACTACGTCGTCTGGTCGGTGACGCCGGCCTTGCATACGCCGCTGATGTCGGTGACCAACGCCATCTCCTCGGTGATCGTGGTCGGCGCGCTGCTTGCGGTCGGCGTCGCGCTTGTGACCAACGATGCCGGGCCGATCTGGGCGCGCGCACTCGGCTTCGTCGCGCTCACCTTCGCCTCGATCAATATTTTCGGCGGTTTTCTGGTGACCAAGCGCATGCTCGCCATGTTCCAAAGACGGCAGAAATGAGCGAAGGAAACAGCCGATGAGCGCCGACCTCGCCGCGCTTTGCTATCTGATCGCCGGCGCGCTGTTCATCCTCGCGCTGCGCGGCCTGTCGAGCCCGGAAACCTCGAGGCGCGGCAATCTGTTCGGCATGGTCGGCATGGCGATCGCGGTTGGCACCACGCTCGCCGCGCACCCGCCGGCGGACGTCGCGGCTTGGGGACTGGTGGTGCTCGGCATGGGGCTCGGCGGCGGCCTTGGCGCGGTCATCGCGCACCGCGTGCCGATGACGTCGATGCCGGAATTGGTGGCCGCCTTCCACTCGCTGGTCGGCATGGCCGCGGTATTGGTCGCCGCGGGCGCACTCTACGCGCCGTCCGCGTTCGGTATCGGCGCCGAAGGCGCGATCCACGGCCAGAGCCTGATCGAAATGTCGCTCGGCGTCGCCATCGGCGCCGTCACCTTCACCGGCTCGGTGATCGCGTTCCTAAAGCTCTCCGGCCGCATGAGCGGTAAGCCGATCACTTTGCCCGGCCGGCATGTCATCAATATCGCATTGGGCCTGGGCCTCGTCGCGCTGATCGTCTGGTTTTTCGAGGCCCAGCAGCATCTCGCCTTCTGGCTGATCGCCGCGGTGTCGTTCCTGCTCGGCGTGCTGATCATCGTGCCGATCGGCGGCGCCGACATGCCGGTCGTGATCTCGATGCTCAACTCCTATTCCGGCTGGGCCGCGGCCGGCATCGGCTTCACCCTGGAAAATACCGCGCTGATCATCACCGGCGCGCTGGTCGGCTCGTCGGGCGCGATCCTGTCCTACATCATGTGCAAGGGCATGAACCGCTCGTTCGTCTCGGTGATCCTCGGCGGCTTCGGCGGCGAAGTGTCGGGTCCGGCGGCCGCCGCGGGTGAGCGGCCGGTCAAGATCGGCTCGGCCGAGGACGCGGCCTTCATCCTGAAGAATTCCTCGAAGGTCATCATCGTGCCCGGCTACGGCATGGCCGTGGCGCAGGCACAGCATGCGCTGCGCGAAATGGCCGACAAGCTCAAGGCCGAAGGCGTCGAGGTGAAATACGCCATTCACCCGGTGGCCGGCCGCATGCCCGGCCATATGAACGTGCTCTTGGCGGAAGCCAACGTGCCTTATGACGAAGTGTTCGAGCTCGAGAACATCAATTCGGAATTCGCCCAGGCCGACGTCGCCTATGTGATCGGCGCCAACGACGTGACCAATCCCGCCGCCGAAGACGATCCGAAATCGCCGATCTACGGCATGCCGGTCCTGCAGGTGTGGAAAGCGGGCACGGTGATGTTCAACAAGCGCTCGCTCGCTTCGGGCTACGCCGGCATCGACAATCCGCTGTTCTACCGCGACAACACCATGATGCTGCTCGGCGACGCCAAGAAAATGACGGAAGAGATCGTCAAGGCGTTATAAAGTCTCGGGCAGATGACCGAGGGCTCCTCGCCGCAACCACCCAAACCTATCCGCGCCCGGCGCTGGTCCGGAGCGGCATCGCTACCGGAGCGGCCGCGGCCCTATCGCTTGGCGCTGCGGCTGATCGGCATTCCGGCCGCCGCCATTGCCGGCGTGCTGATCTATCGCGGCTTGCGCGACCATTTCGAGCTGCCGGCCTGCGATTCCGATCGCGCCAAGCACACGCTGTCGGACATTCTCAAGGAGTTGCGGCTGGAGCCCACGCGCTACCAGCCGATCAAAACTGTCTCGTCGACCAAGGACGAGGTCGTGTGCAACGCCGTTTTGCCTTTGGCCGGCGGCGGCAACGTGGTTGCTGATTTCACCTTCTATTGGCAAGCCGGCACGGCGCACATGAAATATTCGGTGACGCGGCAGCCGGCCAAAAGCTCGTGAATCAAGCAGGCGGCTTGCCGTAGCCGCCCGCCGTCGGCGTCTGGATGATGATCACCTCGCCGGCGTCGATCACGGTGGCGTCGCAGCCTTGCAGCTTCTCCATGCGGCCGTCCTTGCGCCGCACCCAGTTCTCGCCGACCTGTCCGTCGCCGCCGCCGGCAAGACCGAACGGCGGCACGCGGCGATGGCCGGACAGAATCGTGCATTCCATTTTTTCCAGGAAGCGAATGGTGCGGCGGATGCCGTCGCCGGCGTTCCATCGGCCGCGGCCGCCCGAGCCCTTGCGGATGTGAAAATCTTCGAGCAGCACCGGATAACGGAATTCCAGGATTTCCGGGTCGGTGAGCCGCGTATTGGTCATGTGGGTGTGCACGGCATCGGTGCCGGGAAAGCCGGGGCCGGCCGGCGAGCCGGAACAGATCGTCTCGTAATACTGATACCGCGCATTGCCAAAATTGAGATTGTTCATGGTGCCTTGCGCCGCGGCCATGGCGCCAAGCGCGCCGAACAGGCAATTGGTCACCTCCTGCGAGGTCTCGACATTGCCGGCGACCACGGCGGCGGGAAATTCCGGCGACAGCAGCGACCGCTTCGGAATGACGATGTGGATCGGGCGCAGGCAGCCGGCATTCATCGGAATGTCGTCGTCGACCATGACGCGGAACACATACAGCACCGCGGCGCGCGTCACCGGCTCCGGCGCATTGAAGTTCGACGGCTGCTGCGGGCTGGTTCCGGTAAAGTCGACGGTCGCCTCGCGCTTCTTCTTATCGACCGAGATGCGGACCTTGATCGTGTTGCCCTGATCGGTCTCGATGGCAAAGGCGCTATCGTGCAGCCGGTCGATGACGCGGCGTACGCTTTCGGCGGCATTGTCCTGCACGTGCCGCATATAGGCGCGCATTACCGGTAGCGTGAAATAGCGCACCATCTTGCGCAGCTCGTGCACGCCCATTTCGTTGGCCGCGATCTGCGCCTGGATGTCGTTGACGTTCTGCAGCGGATTGCGCGCCGGATATTTGGCGCCTTCAAGCAGCGCGTAGGTGTCCTTTTCGCGGAAGCGGCCGCGCTCGACCAGCTTGAAGTTGTCGATATAGACGCCTTCCTGCTCGATAGTGGTGGCGTTTGGCGACATCGAGCCGGGCGAAATGCCGCCGACGTCGGCGTGGTGGCCGCGCGAAGCGACCCAGAACAGGATTGTCTTGCCGTCGAACACCGGCGTGCAGACGGTGATATCCGGCAGATGCGTGCCGCCGTTGTAGGGCGCGTTGATGGCATAGACGTCGCCGGGGCGGATCTTGCCCTTGTTCTCGCGAATGACGGTCTCTACCGCGCGGTCCATCGAGCCGAGATGCACCGGCATGTGCGGCGCGTTGGCGACCAGCGAGCCGTTGCCGTCGAACACCGCGCAGGAGAAGTCGAGCCGTTCCTTGATATTGACCGAATAGGCGGTGTTCTGCAAAGCGACGCCCATCTGCTCGGCGATCGACATGAACAGATTGTTGAACACTTCGAGCATCACCGGATCGGCCTTGGTGCCGATGGCGCTTTTGCGCGCAAGCTTTCGCACCCGGCGCAGCACCAGATGGTTCCTGGCCGTCAGCTCCGCTTGCCAGCCGTGCTCGACCACAACGGTCTGGTGCGGCTCGATGATGATCGCCGGCCCCTCGACCTTGTGCCCCGGCACGAGCTGCTCGCGCGTAAAGACCGAGGCGCGCTGCCATTTGCCGCCGGAAAAGAAGCGTGTGCGGCGCGCCGGAGCGGGGAGCTTGGCCCGCGTGGTCCGGCGCGGCTTTTCTTTGAACGTCGCGCCGCCGCCGACCGCTTCGACCGATACCGCCTCGATGACGAGGTTCTTCTTGCGGTCGATAAATCCGAACTGCGCCTTGTGCGCGCGCTCGAACGTAGCCTTCATCGTCGCAAGCGAGGCGAGCTTCCTGTCGCTGCCGGCCTCCACAATCAGCGGCGTATCGGTGCCCGCGTAACGGATGTGGGCGCGCACGTGCACGCCGATCTTGCCCGCGGCGACGCCCTGGCCTGCAACCTCGCCGGTCGTCTCGCGTGCCAGCCGGTAAGCGACGTTTTCCAGCGATGCGCGCGACTCTGCGCCGAATGGTTCCTCGATGGCCTGCTGGCGCACGCTGCGGATGTCGGCAAGCCCCATGCCGTAGGCCGAAAGCAGCGAGGAGAGCGGATGAAGCAACACGCTCCCCATGCCGAGCGCATCGGCGACGAGGCAGGCATGCTGGCCGCCGGCGCCGCCGAAGCAATTGAGCGCGTAGCGGGTCACGTCATAGCCGCGCTGCACCGAGATTTTCTTGATCGCGTTCGCCATGTTCTCGACTGCGATCTTGATGAAGCCGTCGGCGACCTGTTCGGCGGACCGCCCGTCGCCGATCTGTTTCGCCATGCCGGCAAAAGCCGAGCGCACCGCGTCGGCATCGAGCGGCAGGTTCTGCTGGGGTCCGAAGATCTTGGGAAAGAAATCCGGAATGAGCTTGCCGACCATGACGTTGGCGTCGGTCACGGCGAGCGGACCGCCGCGGCGGTAGCATTTCGGTCCCGGATTGGCGCCAGCGGAATCCGGCCCGACGCGAAACCGCGCGCCGTCGAAATGCAGGATCGAGCCGCCGCCTGCGGCGACGGTGTGGATCAGCATCATCGGCGCGCGCATGCGCACGCCGGCGACCTCGGTCTCGAAGGCGCGCTCGTATTCGCCGGCGAAATGCGACACGTCGGTCGAGGTGCCGCCCATGTCGAAGCCGATCAGCTCCTTGAACCCCGCCGCGCGTCCGGTCTCGGCCATGCCGACGACGCCGCCGGCCGGGCCGGAGAGGATCGCGTCCTTGCCGCGAAATAGTTCCGCCGCCGTCAGCCCGCCCGACGACATCATGAACATCAGGCGGATGGCGGTGCCCGTGCTGTCGAGATCGTTCGCGACCTGGGCCACGTAGCCGCGCAGGATCGGCGACAGGTAACTGTCGACCACCGTAGTGTCGCCACGGCCGACCAGCTTGATCAGTGGCGAGACTTCGTGGCTGGCGGAGATTTGTGGGAAACCGAGTTCGCGAGCCAGCGCCACGATTTGCTTTTCATGATCGCTGTAGCGGTAGGCGTGCATCAGCACGACGGCGACGGCGCGGACGCCGTCGGCGAGCGCGCGCTCCAATTCGGCCCGCACGGCGCGAAGATCAACCTCGCGCTCCACCGTGCCGTCGGCGCGCACGCGCTCGTCGACCTCGACGACGCGCTCGTACAGCATGTCCGGCTTGACGATGTGCTTGGCGAAGATTTTCGGCCGCGCCTGATAGCCGATACGCAAGGCGTCGCGGAAGCCTTTGCTGACGAGCAGGAGGGTGCGCTCGCCCTTGCGTTCCAGAAGAGCGTTGGTGGCGACCGTGGTGCCCATTTTCACGGCCGATATCTGTTCGCTTGGGATTGGCGCGCCGGGCTTTAGCCCCAGCAACTGCCGGATGCCGTGCACCGCCGCGTCCCGGTAGGCTTCGGGATTTTCCGACAACAGCTTGTGGGTGACGAGCGCACCGTCCGGCCGCCTGCCGATCACGTCGGTGAAGGTGCCGCCGCGATCGATCCAGAATTCCCAACTGCCGGACATATGCTCGATCCAGGCCCGCTTTTATGTCAGATTGGGCCGCAATGAGCCCGCGTGAATACCGATAAAGACGACTAATCGAGGAAACAACGATGCACAAGATCGCCCTCTCCGAAGCTGCCCGCGCGCGCATGGCTGCCCGCACCGGCAAAGCGCATCCGTTCGACGAGATCGATCCGCGCAAAACCGCCCTGGTTGTGATCGACATGCAGAATTACTTCTGCAAGCCCGGCCATCAGGGCGAGGTTCCGGCGTCGCGGGACATCGTGCCGAACATCAACCGGCTCGCTGCCGATCTGCGCCGCCGCGGCGGCCTGGTCGTCTGGGTGCGCAACGGCACTCGCGATACGCGCGAAAGCTGGTCGAATTATCACGATTATCTGCATACGCCGGAACGCTGCGAGCGGCGCTATGCGGCGATGGATGTCGACGGCGACGGCTACGCCTATTGGCACGCAAACGACATCCGCCCGGAAGACGCGCAGGTAACGAAGACGCGCTACAGCGCCTTCATCCAAGGCTCCTCGACGATCGAACGGCTGCTGCGCGACCGCGGCATCGACACGATCCTTGTCACCGGCACCGCCACCAATGTCTGCTGCGAAAGCACCGCACGCGACGCCATGATGCTCAATTTCAAGGTGGTCATGGTGTCCGACGGGCTCGCCACCCATAACGACGACGAGCACAACGCCGCACTGTCGATCTTTTACGGCTTGTTCGGCGACGTGCAGTCGACCGACGAAGCGATCGAGTCGCTCGCCCGCGGCGACAAGGCTCGCGCCGCGGCCTGATTCCGGCTGAAGCCGTTAACTATTGCGCCCGCTGTCGCGCAGGGCGGGGAGGCCAATGCCGGTGGCCTCGAAGCCGCCGTCGACGGCGAGCGTCTGCCCGGTAATGTAGCTGGCGCGATCGCTGCATAAGAAGAAAATCGCTTCGGCGAGCTCTTGCTCGAAGCCGTAGCGGTTGAGCGGAATGGCATCATGGTAGGCGGCGCGGATCTCCGGCGTGTGCACGGCCTTGGCCATCGCGGTATCGACCGGACCCGGCGCGACCGCATTGACCCGGATGCCCAGAGACGCGAGCTCGATCGCCTGCTGCTGGGTCAGGTGCGCAAGGCCGGCTTTGCTGGTGCCATACGCGGCGCGCAGCGTCGAGGCGCGCAAGCCCGAGATCGAGGTGATGTTGACGACGGCGCCGCCGCCGGTGTCGCGCATCAGCGGCACGGCCGCTTGCGTGCACAGGAACGGGCCGGTGAGATTGACCGCCAGCACGCGCGACCAATCCTCATAGGTGACATCGAGGATCGGCTTGAAGATGGCGATGCCGGCATTGTTCACCAGCGCATCGAGCCGGCCGAACTTTTGCGCGACAGCCGTCAGCGCGCGGGCAACGCCGGCGGCGTCGGCGACATCGCAGCAAATAGCGATGATCGAGTCTGAGTCGATAGCCTCGGACTTGCGCAGCGCGGCGTAAGTGCGGTCTAACGTCGCCTGATCGATGTCGAGCAGCGCGACGCGCCAGCCGTCGGCGAGGAAACGCTTGGCAGTCGCAAGCCCGATGCCGCGCGCGGCGCCGGTGACCAGTGCGGCTTTCTGCAAGGATTGGCTCCTGCTGGCTTGATCCCGCGCCCCTTCGCGATCGATCGGTCACCCGGCGAGACGGGCCGGTGCCTTCGTTTTCTCGAACAGCCGGATGATGTCTTCTGCGATCGGCGAATAGGCGGCGTGGGTGCGCATGATCCAGCTGCGCAGGCCGTCGCTGTTGTGATGTTTCTTGCGTTCATTGGGCAGGTCGATCCACGCATTGCGCGCCGGATCGCGAATGACCGCTAGCGGATCCTCACCCTTTTGCATCTTGCTGAGTTCGCGGCGGAGCATGCGGCGGTAGAGTGCGATACCCTCGTCCGAAGCGCCGAGATGCTCGACAGTACGGTCGGCGATGGGACCTTGCGTGATCCAGGCCATCATGTCCTGGCCGTCGATGTTGTCGGTGATGAACTCCCCATCGGGAGTTTGCCAAGGCACTTCATAGACATGGACCTTGTCGAGAAGGTGCTTCGGTACGGCCGTATCCTTCGGCGGCACATAGGCCGTGTACCACAGGTGCATGGTGTGAGTGTCGTCGACGGGCACGCGAATCTGGAATGCGTAGTAGCGGGACGTCTCTTCGCCGTTGCCTACCGACAGCATGTTCGGAAATACGACGGGATGGCCGATCTGCCAGTCGTCAGAATCTTCCGAGTGCCCTTCCAGCAGTCTGTGCTTCGTCATTCCGTATTCGAATTCGTGGAACGCGATCTTCTCGTGGCGGGCGCTGATGGCGACCTTGACGCAGTCGTTCTGCTGCTGCTTGACGAATTCGTAAGTGTGACCGTGCAGCCATTCGGTGTGAATCGGATCAAGCGAATTCTCCATGGCTTGCAGCCAATTGACCGGAATAAGCGCGCGCCCAAGCATGCGGATCGTGCCTTCGGCGGCGAAGCCGTCCCAGCGCGGCAGCAAGGGACGCGGCTCGGGGCCGAGATAGGCGAACAGCATTCCGTTCAACTCCTCGACCGGATAGGCCGGAGTTTTGATCCTGTCCTTGAAGCGGGTGCCCGGCGGCTCGTTCGGCTGGCTCAGGCACTGGCCGCCATGGCTGAATTCCCAGCCATGATAGGGGCAGCGGATTCCCTCCTTTGTGGGAATGCCGTAGGCGAGCGACGCGCCGCGATGCGGACAGTGCTCCGCGATCAAGCCACGGCGTCCTTCGCGATCCCGAAACAGGACCAGGTCCTCGCCAAAGAGCCTAACTCGCATCGTCCAGCGGTTTTCCAATTCGGATACCGCCGCGATCGGCTGCCAGTAGCGGCGCAGAAGATCGCCCATCGGCGTACCGGGGCCGATTTGTGTGAGCAGGTCATTGAGCTCGCGGGTCAGCATGCGCATCCTCCCTCGACTTCGGCCCGGCCGCGCGCTGGCCAAAGTCATACTAGCTGCCTAACGTAAAGCGCTGAGAGCGAAACGGGAAGTCGAGCTGTAATGCAGCGTTATCGGATCGGGGTTGCGGGAGTCGGCGCAGCCGGGCGCGCGTTTCTGCCCGCCATTCGCCGCCATCCGGGATTCGAGCTTGCGGCTTTTGCCGAGCCGGTCGCCGAAATTCGCGACAGCGTGGCGGCCGAGACGGGCGTTGCGGGTTACGCCGACCTGCCGGCCATGCTGAAGGACGCCGCGATCGACGTGGTCTACATCGCCACTCCGACCGATTTGCACCCGGACCATGCCGCCTGGGCGTTCCGGGCGAGAAAGCATGTCCTCACCGAGAAACCCATGGCGGTACGCCTGGATCATGCCCGCACCATGATTGCGCAAGCGCACAGCGCCGGAGTGATGCTGCTCGTCGGCCATGCTCACGGTTACGATCTGCCGATTGTGCGGATGCGGGACATCATCGCGAGCGGTGAACTTGGCCGCGTGCGCATGATCCATACCTGGAATTTCACCGACTGGGTCTACCGG